>JADMIO010955809.1_pt1 | contig 33456 bp, 31 predicted proteins | sample 8958161 | NCBI WGS metagenome assembly JADMIO01 (sample SAMN16585339, study PRJNA669376) | soil metagenome | isolation source: Crop rotation soil | place: USA: Cullars Rotation, Alabama | collected 2011 | reverse complement strand
GGCCGCGACTTCAAGTCACGTGAATTCCAAGCTTCGGATCCCACTGTGCTGGAAACGACGAGTAGCCTACTCCAAAATCGTCGATGGCGACACGAACGCCCATTTCGCGAATGTTCTGCAGCGTCGAGAGCGCGCCGGGATCGAGCATGACGCTTTCGGTGACCTCGAGTTCGAGGCGATGTGGATCGAGGCCACTTTCGGCGAGCGCCGACATGATCGTGGCGAGGAGGCTGGGGCTCTTGAACTGGATCGCCGAAACATTGACGGAAACCGCGAGTGCGCCATGCCAGCGTGCAGCCTCCATGCAACTGGTCCGCAGCACCCACTCTCCGATGGAATTGATGATTCCAATGTCTTCGGCCACCGGTATGAATTCCAGCGGTGAAATCGTGCCCCGGGCCGGACTGTGCCAGCGCAGCAAGGCCTCGAATCCGGTGACTGCATTTGACCGCAGATTGACCTGGGGCTGATAGACCAGAGAGAATTCGCCGAGCGCCAAGGCGCGGCGGAGATCGATTTCAAGACCGCGGCGATATTGCATCCGCTCATCCATCGCCTGCTCGAAGAAGCGATAGTTTCCCGGTCCGTCGCTTTTGGCGCGGTGCAGGGCGAGATCGGCGTTCTTCAGGAACTGGTCGCAGTCGGTGGCGTTTGACGGTAGCAGGACGATTCCGACATTTGCCGTTACGTCGATGAGGTGGCCATCGACAAGAAAGGAGCGACCGATGCGATCGATGATCTCACCGGCGAGGGTCGCCGCCGCGTGCGGTTGCGGCCGACCCGACTGGATGATGGCGAATTTGTCGCCTCCGAGCCGGGCGACGATATCGCCGCCTTCGAGTGCTCCGCTGATGCGCCTGGCGACGAGACCAAGAAGCCCGCCACCGATGGTGCGGCCGAGCGACTCGTTGATGGCCTTGAACCGATCAAGATCAATGACCAGAATGGCGGTGTCCTCGGCGGCGCGGTCCGGACTTGCGAGCAGCTGCGTCAGCTGTTCGTAAAACATCACGCGGTTGCCGAGTTTGGTAAGGGTGTCGGTTCGCATTTTCGCCAACCGTTCGGTCATGTCGTAAGCGCTGACCAGCCACCCGCCGTCCATCGGTATGGTCTCGACCCAGAACGCGCGCCCATCGGACAGGGTGATCTCGCGATCGGTCTTGCCGTTGTTGATGCGGGCATCGCGGTTGATGCGGTCGATAATTTCATTATCGCCGAACAGCTTTTCGAAGACAAAGTTCGGCTGCAGCAGTTTTCCGTCAGGCCCGACAATCGCGACGGCCCGGTCCATGCTCATGAAGGCTTTTAGCGCCAGCCCGGCCGCGCGATCGGATTCGCCGTCGCGCCCGGATTCGCGGGGTTCAGCCGATTCGATGGCAGTGGTTGTCGCGGAAATCCCCGTCATGCCGGCAAGCAGACCGCACTTAGCGTTGCTATTCCGTGAACCATTTTGCAAGGCGCGGCTGAGGGTAAACAGTCCGCTAACCAACTACGTATTTATCCGTAGTCTGATCGAAGGTGCTACCGCTGCAACTCATCGCGCCGAACGATGTTGTTGTCGGCAAGCAGGCCCAACAGCTGGTCAGCGACACGTTGATGGCCCCTCGGCGTCCAGTGCGAACCGTATTGAGCAGAATAGGCTTCGGCGCCATCGACGACGACGAAGGGAATTTTCTCGGACTGCAGATGCTGAACCAGCTTGTCGTCCCGCGATTGCAGGCCGACCAGCAGGCGGGCGCCGCGCGCTTCCACGAATTCGTGGATCTTGCTCACGAGCCGTTCGGTGGGATCGGGCACGAACAGCGGCGGGTACTTGATTTCGAGATAGGCGTACACGGCGGCGCGAACCAGCCACGAATGACGCACCCACCAATCTTCCTTGTAGTACAATTGGCGCGACTTCGGCACCGGCTGTCCGCTCAGCACCAGCGAATTGTCGGCGGCCGTCGCGAAGTAGGGTTTTTGATAGCCGTCGTAGCGAATATTGACCTTGTTATCGATCCGGTCGTTGTCGGTGCAGACGATCAGCACCACCACTTTGGGCTCGATCTTCGGCCATATCCGCTGCAGCAGCAGATACTCCTGGTCCGTGCCGAAGCCGGAAACGCCGGCATTCACGATGCTGTAGTTCGAGATACGGCGTCTCAAGAGATTGGTAAAACGTTCCTCGGCCTCGGCATCGACGCCCCAGACGAAGGAGTCGCCGATGAACAGCATCGCCGGCCGGCCGTCGCGCACCAATTCGACATCGCGGAAGCCAAGACTGTTGTGCTGCACCTGGATCGTTCGCGCCGTCGTCACCGCTGCGCGCGAACCGGGCGTCGGCGCCCAGCCGAGCTCCTGGTCGTAGCGATAGGAGAGCGAGCGCTCGCCGCCGACTTCCCGCAAGACGCGGAGGTCGACGATGCGAAGCACGATCTCGATCGCAGCCAGCGATATCAGCGTGATCAGCAACGCCGTGCCGGCCGAGCGCAGCGCCTGGCGGCCGCGTTGATGCGTGGCGGGCTGCGTCATGGGCCGATGGCGGCCTTAAGCGGATTTGCCGTAATTATAGAACCCCCGGCCGGTTTTGCGGCCAAGGTGGCCAGCGGCGACCATCTCCTTCAGCAGCGGCGCGGCGCGGTACTTCGGATCGTTGAAGCCGTCGTAAAACACCTCCATGACCGACAGCATAGTGTCGAGGCCGATCATATCGGCGAGCGCCAACGGCCCGATCGGGTGGTTGCAGCCGAGCTTCATGCCGGCGTCGATATCCTCGGCGGTGGCAATGCCCTCCTGCAGCGCGAAGATTGCCTCGTTGATCATCGGGCACAGGATGCGGTTGACTGCAAAGCCCGGGCTGTTCTTTGCCGTGATCGGCACCTTGCCGACCCGTTTTGCGAACTCTTCGGCTCTGGCGTGGGTGTCGTCGGAAGTTTGCAGGCCGCGGATCAGTTCCAGCAGCGCCATCAGCGGCACCGGATTGAAGAAGTGCATGCCGATGAAGCGGTCGGGGCGATCGGTGGCCGCAGCCAGCTTGGTGATCGAGATCGAGGACGTATTGGTGGCGACGATCGCGCGCGGGTTCAGCGTCGCGCAGAGGTCTTTGAGGATCTTGACCTTCAGATCCTCCCGTTCGGTCGCGGCCTCGATCACGAGGTCGCAATTGGCGAGCTTGCCGTTATCCGTCGTCGCGGTGATGCGCGCGAGCGCGGCCTGACGGTCGGCGTCGGTCATCTTCTGCTTGTTGACGAGCCGCTCCAGGCTGCCGGTGACGGTGGCCATCCCCTTGGCGACCGCGGCATCGGAAATGTCGATCATCGTCACCTGGAGCCCGGCCGCCGCGCAGACCTGCGCGATGCCGTTACCCATCGTTCCCGCCCCGATGATGCCAACTGATTCAATCATTGCTCGCGTGCCTCCGTTGCTGAACGCCGGCATCCTGGGATGCCGGCACTGCCTTACCCGTCATTATCGATGGTTAGCAGACGGCAGGCGGTAGCAAAACCGGAGAAACCGGGCAAATGGGGCAGGATCAGTGCGATCTGGGCGGAAGTGGCCGGGTCAGGCGACCGGTATCCAAATCTCAATGCCGCCCAGTCCGGTGCGTGGATTGAAGGTCGGCAGATGCTTCTCCAGCCAGGGGCCGTCGGAAACCACCTTGCCGCTTTGCGGCACCCATTGATCCCAGATCGCGGCGTAGGTCTTCGGTATCTCGGATGTGTGTCCGGAATGCGTGAAGACCGCGTAGGCCTGCGGCGGAATCTTTTGGACAACGAGACCTTTTGGCGGCGCACCCGCCGAGGTCACGACGACGCCGGTCAGGTATGAAAAATTCCCGTCGCCATCCATCTCGGTGGTGACGCTGACCGGGATCTCCTCGGCCTTGTTGTCGATCTCCTCGTAGCGGGTCATGAACTGCTGCCATTGACCGGGGATCGCCTGGGCGCTCGCCAGGTTTTGCTCGCGCGACAACCCGACCACGGTCAGGGCGCCAAGCTTTTCGATTCGGGGCTCGATGGCTTCCCGGGCTGACGCCGTGTTCGTAACGCTTGCCGGTTTCATCATGTTCAACTCCTCTGTGGTTCCGTGCTTGCGCACCGCTTCGGGGGTGCGATCGAACTGGGCCTTGAAGGCGCGCGAAAACGCTTCGTGCGAGGCATAGCCGGTGTCGAGCGCCAACCTGAGGATATCGCCGGCGCCTTCCGCCAGCTTCTCGGCCGCCTGGCTCAGGCGGCGCGCGCGCACATATTGCATTACCGGCATGCCGACCCGCGCTTCGAACGCGCGTGCCATGTGAAATTTTGATACGCCGCAACCGTCGGCAATGTCGGTGAGCGAAAGCTCGTTGCCGAGGTTCCGCTCGATCATCCAAACGACTTTTGCTGCCAGTGACATGGGCTTTCATCTAGCAAGCGGGCAGCGGCTTCGCTTGATTGGGATTGCGCATTCGCCAGTCCCGCGCGGAACGAATTATGACAGTCTTATGACAGTGCAAACCATTTCGATTCGTGACAGTAATAAAACAAGCAGATGTCAGTACGATAATATTTGGAGCTGTCGATGAGCTTGGAATGGCGTGCGCAACCGGCTTCCCTGGCCTGGTCCAACCCGGTGGTCCGTTGGTGGGGCATGCTGACCCTGGTCAGCGGCGCCAATATGGCAGTTTGGTTCGTGCTGTACCGCCAGCTCCATGGGCAGCCGATCGGCAGTCCCGCCAGCGCATCGGGCGTCGAATTGATGCTCGCGCTCAGCGGGGCCTATGTGTTCGGCTGCGCCTTCCGCTCGATCCTGCCCCGCGCGGACGTGCAGCGGATCTGCCTGTTCGACACCTGGCTGTCGAGCGTGTTCATCGGCCGCTCGGTCGCAACAGTGGCCGAGATCGCCTTCGCGGCGCAGTGGGCGATCATCCTGCATCAGCTCGGCACCATCACCGGCGCGAACGTCACCATCATCGCCGCCTGGGTGATCGTGCCGCTGATCGTGGTCGCGGAATGCTTTTCATGGCACGCGGTGCTGACCACAAAATACCTGAACAATGCCATCGAGAACTCGATCTGGGCCGTCGTCTTCTTCATCATCGGCGTCGGTCTCTGCTGCCTGCTGCCGGAATTTGACGGCGTGGTGCGCGCGATCCTGATCGTCACGATCATCGGAATTGCCTTCTACCTGGCGTTTCTGATGACCGTCGACGTTCCGATGTACCTGAACCGCTGGCGGTCCGATGTCGCCGACGGCAATCCGCTGCTGCATTGGCTCGAAGGTTTGCGGGATGTTCGCACGCGCTGGGTCGTGACCCATGACCTCTCCGAGTGGAAGGAAGAGATGGCCTGGATGGCGCTCTATTTCACCTTTGCGGTGTGGTCGAGCCTTGCGCTCTGTGTGCTCTATTCGCTCGAGGATCATCTGCCGCGCTATCGCACGCCGACGGTCGTCGCGAGCATGTCGTCGCATGCGCCGGCGGTTGTCGTGACGCATATCTCCCCGTCATTGCGAGGAGCGTAACGACGAAGCAATCCAGAGTCCCAATCACGCTCTGGATTGCTTCGCTTCGCTCGCAATGACGGCGGAATTCGGCGTGTACTGTCTTACTTCGTCTCGGCCGCGATTAGCTCCTTGCCTTCCGCGGTCCTGATCGAGAGTCGGAGCGGCTCGCCGTTGCGGCCATCAGCATTCTTCGCAAAAATGCGGTTGCCGTTCTTCGGGTCGGCTGCGATGGCCTCATCGAACAAGACCGCGTCTCCGCGTTTCAGGGTGACGCGCACCGGTGCCGCCGGTTCAATGCTGAAAAACTGAAGGTTCACGCCGGATGCGTCAGCTGCCAGATTGATCAGGATATTCTCATTCGCATGCGTCACATTGCTCATGCCGACGGTTGGGCTGTAGGTTTCCGGTATCGACAGCTCGCTGCGGGCCGGAAATTCAGCGCTGTGAAAAAATTCGTCCGACACCCCCGCCCATAATTCGACATAGGGCCGCGCCGGATTCGGATCCCGGCGCTGGTCGGTCTCGCCCGTGAACGAGGGAAATCCCCAGGTCCACATTTTCAGGCCGCGGGTGATCCGGTTGTCGGCGATGCGGATGATGCCTTCTTCATTGTCGTGGTTGATCACGCCCCAGAAATTGCCGCCCTGCATGTCCGGCGCCGCATAGGCGATGCCCATCGTCGGCCAGTTCCTGAAGTGGCGCAGCTTTTCGAAACGGCTGCTGCCGGGGCCGGCGCTCGCGTCGCCTTCGGATATGTTCTTCGACCAGGCGGGTGTTTGATAGGCCGTGATCGGCGCGATGATCTCGGCGCCGCCGGTCGTCTTGGGATTGTTCGGATCCGAGCCCGGCGCCAGCGTCGTGCAGGTCCAGTATTCGTACGCGATCGCCTTGTCGCCCGGGTTCTTCAGCACCATGCGGGCATCGACCGCGGCACGGCCCGCTTTCAGCGTCACATAATAAGTGGCTTCGATGCCGGTCGATCCCTTCCTGAACTTGCCCGGCGTCGCCGGATATTCGAAATTGTCTTTCTGCGACATCGCCACCGTCACTTCGCCATCGTTTTGTCTGACGAGCTTGAAATCCCACGGCTTGAGCCAGGTCTTGCCGTGTTCGGCATCCGGCAAAGTCGGGAAGATGCCGCCATACACCATCAGCCAGTCATAATAAAAATTGCCGGCGCCGATGCCGTAGGGGACGCCGACTTGCGTGCGGTAAAGCTGCTCGTGACCGGTCGGCTTGTAGATGATGGACAAAATCCGCCCGCCGAATTCGGGCACCAGCGTTACCCTGAGATAGCGGTTCTCGAGTACGCGGGCGGTGAAGGTGCGATCGACGATGGTGCTGGTGTCGAGCGAGCCATTGACAAAACCATTCTCCGCCGATGTCGCGAATTTGACGGTGCTCCACTTCACCGTCTGCTCGCTGAGCGATACCTTGTCCGCCGCCGACTGCGTCTGCGCGGCGGCATGAAAGGTCAGGACAACCGAAACCACGCCAGCGGCGAAGCAAGTGTAGAGACGCGAGGAAGCACCAATTGCCATTGACGACGCCTTCGATTGACCGGGGCGATCCTATCGCGCAATGGCCGGCTTGAGTATCCGCACCAGACGGCTGCCATGCGTTCCCGCCGATTGACCCCTGCCGGGATCATATCCATATGGGCCCTCAAAACTGGATGTTTCCATGACCGCACTGTCGATCCTCGATCTCGTCCGCGTCACCGAAGAAACCGACGCGAGCGGCGCGCTCAATAATGCCCGTGACGTCGCGGTTCATGCCGAAGCCTGGGGCTATCGCCGGATCTGGGTGGCGGAGCATCACAACATGGCCGGCATCGCCAGCGCCGCCACGGCGGTCGTGATCGGCCATATCGCCGCGGGAACGAAAACCATCCGGGTCGGCGCCGGCGGGATCATGCTGCCGAACCATGCGCCCTATGTCATCGCCGAACAGTTCGGGACGCTGGCGCGGCTGTTTCCCGGCCGCATCGATCTCGGGCTCGGCCGTGCCCCCGGCACTGACCAGCTCACGCTGCGCGCCTTGCGCCGCACGCCGGAAGCCGCCGAAAATTTTCCGCAGGATGTTTTGGAGGTGCAGGCGTTCCTGGCTCCGGCCGGACCCAACCAGCGCATTCGCGCGGTGCCGGCGGCGGGCACGGAAGTGCCGCTATGGATTCTGGGGTCGAGCAATTTTGGCGCGATGCTGGCGGGCGAACTCGGACTGCCCTACGCCTTCGCCTCGCATTTCGCGCCTGATCTGTTGATTCAGGCGCTGCAGATCTATCGCGCCCGCTTCAAGCCATCCGAACAGCTCGACCGGCCCTATGCCATGGTTGGCGTCAACATTATCGCCGCCGACAGCGATGCCGAGGCGCGCCGGCTGGCGACGACGCAGCAGATGTCCTTCACCAACATTTTTCGCGGCGCGCGGGGCCTCAGCCAGCCGCCGATCGACGACATCGAAACCTACTGGTCGCCGGCGGAAAAAGCCCAGGCGATGGGCATGCTGGCGCGCTCGATCATCGGCTCACCGGAAACGGTTCGCGCCGGCATCGATGCGCTGGTTGCGGAAACCGGCGCTGACGAACTCATGATCGTGTCTGATGTTTACGAACACGCCAAACGGCTGCGCTCGTTCGAACTGATCGCGAGCGCCGCAGGAATTTCTTGAAATTCTTTTTCTGCGTTGAAGTGCGCCATGTGAGGGGGGTTCCTCAATGACCCCTGCGCAGGAAGCGGACATTCCCGAGACTCGCTTCAGTCATGTTGCTGACGCAATTTCTGCTTTAACGGTGACCAAGAACATCTGTGCGCGGACCCCAGGTTCCCGCAACGGCTCCGTCGCAAAAATTGGCGCGAATCCGCAAAAAACTGGCGCGATTTCGTGAACGCATCCGCGTTCGCTTGACCATGTTTTGCGGCGTCAGGAACCGGATGAACTAGAAAATCAATCGAGGAGTTATGATGCTGTTCCGGTCGAGCGCCGCGGTTTGCGGCGCCGTTTTTACGCTTGCCATGTCTGTTAGCTTTGCTCGAAGTGAAGTCGAACCTGTTCATTCAAGCGCCGTCGTCGAGGCCGCTACCGGCGATGCCATCGTGGGCGCAGCATCCACGTACAATCCGTTCCGGCCCGGAACGCAGGAGGGCGGCCCGGAGACAGCCTCCGGCGAGCGCTACGAGCCTTCGGCCTGGGCGGCGGCCATCAAGACGAGTTTGCGCGAGAAATTTGGCGGGGTGCAATATGGCGCAAGGCCGAAGTTTGCGCTCGTCGAGGCTGGAGGCAAGAAGGTTATCGTCAAGATCAATGACGTCGGGCCATTAAAGCCTGGCCGCATCATTGATCTCAATGAGCGGGCGATGCGCCATTTCGATCCAGGCCTGGAGCTCGGCATCATTCATGGCGTGAGCGTGAGGCCGCTTTTCGGCGACTACTGGATCCCCGGACCGGTTGGTTGAACATCACCCGCGAAGATCGCCTGCTACTGCTCGCTCCACACGGCGTCGATCTCGACGATCTCGGCGGCTTCGAACAAAGCCTTCATCCCCGCGATGTCGTACAATGTTTCTCCCGTGTCGAGCCGGCGCTTCTGCTCGGCCTCCTTTGCCATGCGCGCCTCGGCATTGCGGACGGCGCCTTCGACCTGAGACGGCGGGATGGCGATGACGCCATCGGCGTCACCCACGATCAGGTCGCCGGGATTGACCGTCGCGCCGGCTACCACGACCGGGACATTGACGGCGCCGGGGCCGCGCTTGCCCGGATAGGACACCGAGATGTACGAAGCGAACACCGGAAACCCCGCCTGGGTGATCTGCAAAGTGTCGCGCGCCGCGCCGTCGATCACCGCGCCACCGAGCTTCCTGATCCGGCTGTAATAGGTCGCGATCTCACCCCACAGCGCGCCCTGCGGGCTGCCGCCATTGGTCAGCACCAGAATGTCGCCGGCCTCCGCAACGCGGAAGGCCGCATGCAGCATCAGATTGTCGCCGGGAAAATTGAAGGACGTGATGGCCTGGCCGCAGATGCGGGCGGTCGGAAACAGCGCGCGCATCTTCGAATCCATCAGGCATTGCCGTCCGGTGACCGGCCCCAGCCCTTCATGCAGGTCGGCGACGTTGATGCGGCTGGCGCGTTCGATGAGGGCGGGATCGAGCCGCGGGATTTTCTTGTACACGAGCGAGGGCAATGGAATTTCCTTTCATCAAGCGAAGTGCTGGATTGTTGCGGTCACCGCGCAGCTGCTGAACTGGCGCCGCCAAGCTGCTTCGACACCATCGTGTTGAGCACGCGCCGGACTGTTGCGAGGTCGGTGTCGGCGATGCCCTGGAACATGATCTCTTCATTGGCATGGGCATGCGCCACGATGGCGTGAAGACGTCCTTCTCCGTCGACCGTCAGCCGCACGCGCCCCTGGCCATCGACGGCGACGAGGCCGAGCGAGACGACCGATTCCAGAAGATTCCGGCTGGCATTGAAATCGAGCAGCAGCTCCGGCATCAGCTCATCAAGCGTGCGATCCGGGCAGGTGGCCGCGGCGCGGAGCAGGCGCGCCTGCATCAAGGTGAGCCCGAGGCCCGCCGTCTGACGGCCGCGTTCCAGCCTTGAAGCAATGGCGCTGTAGGCGCGGATCATCAGGTTGGACAGCACGCGCTCCTCACCATCCTCCAGCCGGCCCGCGTTTCCATCCGCGCCAAAGATGCGCGTGTCGGGATGGTCGGCGGAGACGGCGTAGCGGCCCTTGACGAACAGCAGTGGCTGCCGGTCATAGCGGCTGTAGCGCAGCACTTCGCCGATCAGCAGCAGATGATCGCCGGCGTCATGGATTTGGCTGCGGATGCATTCGAACGAGGCGGCGACACCCGCGAGCAGCGGCGCGTCACCGTGCCCCGCGGCGCTGTCGAGCTCTTTAAATTTGTCCGGCCCCGACCGCGCAAAATGCTGTGACAGTCCAATCTGGTCTTCGGCAAGGACGTTGACGGAAAAGTGCGTGCAGGCGGCAAACGCGGCAAAACTCTTGCTCTCGCGCCGGATCGACCACAGCACCAGCGGCGGGTCGAGAGAAACGGAGGAAAAGGAGTTTGAGGTGAGGCCGAAGCGCTCACCGTTCACGGATGTGGCAATGACCGTGACGCCGGTCGCAAATTCCGCAAGGCTGCGACGGAAGCCATCGGCGGCAACACGGGGATCGCCGCCTTCGACCGGTGATCTCACTGGCGATGCCAGTTCAGCCTGATTGCCCATCGCTGGTCCCCATCATCACACCGTGGTCACGCGGATCTGGATGCCCCGCCGCAGCGTTCGATCGCCGATAGTGGTTGCAATCCATTCGGAGAAACGCCGCCGCATTTCGCTGAGCAGCCACTGCGCCGCAGGCCCCGGCGGCTGCTCGACCTTGTGGACGGCATAGAGCGGAAACCACAGCGGCTCGCCGTTGTGCGCAGCGAGCTTCAATTCCACGAGTTCGCCGCTGTCGAGATGGGGCTGGGCCAGATGCGTCGGCATGGTGCACCAGCCAAAGCCGTTGAGCAGGAAGTCCATGCGGCTGAACTGATCGATGAAACTCCAGGTGTGCGTTCCCATCACCACGCCGCGATAGCGCTTGGTGCGGTCGACCATGGTGAGCTGGATGTGCTCCTCGAGCGTCGACTGCGAGATCAGTCCTTCGACTTTTGCCAGCGGATGACGGGACGAGGCCACGGCCGAGATCGGCACGTCGCCGAGAAATTCCATTTGAAATCCCGGCATGCCGTCGCGGGAGGTCGAGTAGATCGCGAGCCGCGCATTGCCTTCGAACAGGGATTGCTCCGGTGCCCCCAATCCCTCGGCGAACAGGTTGACCGATACGAGCGGGAAGCGTTCACGAAACGCGCGCAGGCTTTCGATCAGCACCGTGCTCGGAAACACCTGCTCTATGGAGAGGCTGATCTCGGGCTCAGCGACGGACGCCATGTTCTTGGCACGGGCGCGCAGCGAATCCGCGCCGCTGATGATCCGCCGCGCGTCCTGGACGATCGCCTGGCCGGCTTCGGTCAGCCGCGGCACCTTGCTCGAGCGGTCGAACAGCTTCAGTTCGAGCCCGTCTTCGAGCGACTGAATGGACTGGCTGACGGCCGACTGCACGCGATTGATCTTGCGGGCCGCCGCGGAAAAATTGCCGGTATCGGCGACGGCGACCAGTATCTGGAGTTGATCCAGCGTCACTCTGGAGAGCATGTTGCACCTTGCCCAATGGGTTTCCTCGGGCCGCGCAGGCCCTCCCATCAGATTGGTGGAACGATCCGCCCGGCGAACCCTCAATATATCTGATAATTGGACAATGCATCCCCTCTGGTCCGCTCGGGGGGATGCGGGATTGGAAGGGCGGGGCATGCCGGGTACCCGGACCATTGGCTAGGACCCGAACCGGTAAAGACGGGCGGGATTGTCCGAGAGGATGGCCTTGCGGGCCGCCGGATCGGGCGCCCAGCCGAGCAGCAGATCGAGCAGATCGGCGTCGTCGGGCATGGTCTCGGCCGTCTCGGTTGGATGCGGCCAGTCCGATCCCCAGAGCAGGCGATCGGCGCCTTGCGCGATCAAGGCCGCTGCAAGCGGCGCCACCTCCCGGTAATCGGGGCCGCCGCCATGGGCGATGTGATAAGCGCCCGACAGTTTGACATAGACATTGTCGCGCGCCGCGCTGCGCAGCAGCGCCTGCACCGCGTCGTGTTCAAGTGGAAGCGGTTTTGCGTACCGGCCCATATGGTCGATCACGAAGGTGCAGGGCAGCCGCGCAAGCAGCGCCTCGTGATCGGGAAATTCCAGCCCGTCGAACTGGATCTGCAGATGCCAGCCGGTGCCGCGAATGCGCTCGGCCATCACTGGCACGTCGGACCATTCGGTGACGCTGCCGCGCATCTGGTGATAGCGCAGCCCGCGCGCGCCGCGCTGCCACAGCTTCTCAAGCTCGCTGTCGGTGATGTCGGTCGGCACCGTCACCACCGTGCGCGCGTTGTCGCCGAACATGGCGGCCGAATCGAGCGTGCAACGGTTGTCGAATCCATAGGTCACCGGCTGCACGATGATCGTGCGCTGGAGGCCGAGCCGCGCTTGGACCTTCTTGTAGTCGTCGACAAGGAAGTTCGGCGGGAACAGCCAGGCCTTTGACGATGCCGGATAGGCGTTGTTGTAGATGTGCATATGGGTGTCGCAGGCGCCGGCAGGGGCCTGAAGTCTTGGTGTGCGTTTTTCTTGATCTTTTGCCATCTCAACTCGTCCCACACGCAGCTCAGTTCATCAGATTGTCGCGCAGCGTCTCGCTCTCATAGTCGGTGCGGAAAATTCCGCGGGCCTGAAGCAACGGCACCACTTCGTCGACAAAATCCGCGACGCTTTTGAAATTTGTCGTCGGCGTGATGTTGAAGCCGTGGCAGCCGCTCAGGCGCCAGAGATGTTCGAGCTGGTCGGCGACCTGCTCCGGCGTGCCGACGAGCTGCGGCATGCCGGCGGTCGCGCCGAAGATGCGCGCCGCATCGCGCGCCGTGGCATTGCCGTCGCCGGTCATGTTGGCCAGCGCCATCAGCATGCCACGCGAGGCATCGGTGGTGTTGGCGGCGAGCGGCGTATCGAGGTCGATCTTGCTGAAATCGATGCCGAGCGTGCCGGACATCCGGCTGAGCGCGGCATCGAGCGGGATGCGGTCGAAAAGGTCGGCCTGACGCTTCCTGGCCTCGGCTTCGGTGTCGCCGAGCACGCATTGAATGCCGAACACGACCTTTGGCGGTTCGGCGCGGCCCGCGGCTTTCGACGAGGCGCCGAGTTTATCGACGAACGCCTTCATGGAGTCCGGGCGCGCCTGGATCGAGAACACCACGTCGCTGTGTTTCAGCGCGAACTCCTGGCCGCGGCCGGACGATCCGGCCTGAAACAGCACGGGACGTCCTTGCGCCGACGGCAAGACTGGCGGCACCGTGTGGCAGCGATAATGTTCGCCGGCGAAATCGACCACGGCAACTTTTGATGGATCGGCAAACTGGCCGGTCTGCCGGTCGAAGATGACGGCGCCCGGCTGCACACCGTTCCACAGTCGGTGGCAAATCTCCATATACTCGTCGGCCTGGTCGTATCGCTTGTCATGTTCGATCTGGTCGAGACCGAGCGCGCGATGTTCGCCGCGCAGATGGCCGGAGACGATGTTCCAGCCGACCCTTCCGCCGCTGATATAGTCCAGCGTCGAGAGCCGGCGCACCGTGTGATAGGGATGCGTTCCGGCGGTCGACAGGGTGACGGCAAGCCCGAGATGCTTTGTCTCGGCCAGCATCACGCCGAGCAAGGCCATTGGATCGTGGCATGGCCAGGTCACGCCGTAGCGGATGTAGTCGTCAAAACTTTCCTTGTAGCGTTCGAACCCGCCCGGCGTATCGGCAAAGAACGCCGCGTCGAATTTGCCGCGTTCCAGCGTCCGCGCGAGATTCTTCCAATGGTCGAACAGCCGCATGCCGTCGACGCGGTCGTCATCCGGATCGGACCAGCTCAGCGCGGTATGATTGATCGGGCTGTGCATGTAGAAGCCGATCAAATGCATTTGCTTGTTCACGTCATTCCTCGAGTGCCTGTCACAAAATTCGCCGGCTCATGCGGCGTCTAGTTTCGTCCCGCCCGTGGGTCCAGAAGGTCGAGCAAACTGTCAGGACCTGCCTTGCCGACATCGACCCAGCCGAGTTGCCCCATCAGCAGGCTGACTTCCTGCCGCATGATGTCCATCACCTGGTAGGCGCCGGTCTCGCCGGCCGCCGCGACGCCGAACATCGCCGGCCGGCCGAAGAAGGCGGCCTTGGCGCCGAGGCACAGCGCCTTCGCTACATCGCTGCCGCGCCGAAAACCGCTGTCGATCAGGATCTCCATGCGGCCACCGACGGCATCCGCAATCGCCGGTAGCACGTCGATCGATCCCGGCGCACTGTCGAGCTGCCGCCCGCCATGATTTGAGACCATGATTCCATCGGCACCGAGCTCGAGGCACTTCAAGGCATCGGCGCGGTGCATCACGCCCTTGACCACGAGCGGTCCGTCCCAGGCTTTTCGAACCTGTTCGAAGATCGACCAGGTCTGTGCCGGCGCCGGCGTCTGCTCACCGTAGAGATCGGCAATGGCGTTTGCGTCGGCGCCTTCCGCCGCGTATGGGCGCCAGTTCTCCATCATCGGAATGCCGCCGCTCATCAGATACCGGAACGTCCAGCCCGGCCGGCTCAATCCCTGCAGGATCACCGACGGCGTCATCTTCATCGGCCGGCGAAATCCGTTGCGGACGTTGCGCTCGCGCTTGCCCATCACGGGCGTGTCGACGGTCATCAAGAGCACGCGGACGCCGAGCGCCTTGGCGCGGCGCACCAGATCGAGCGTGATACGCGGATCGCGCGTGCCGTAGATCTGGAACCAGGTCGTCTTCGGCGCCGCCGCCATCGCAGCTTCAATGGAATCGCAGCTCGCGCTCGACATGATGTAGGGGATGTCCGCGCGGGCCGCCGCACGCGCGATCATCAGGTCCGCGCCGGGACGGAAGAAGCCCGCGATGCCCATCGGCGAAATGCCGAACGGACTGGCATAGTCGTGCCCGAACAGTTTTACGGATTGGCTGCGCTTTTCGACATCAACGAGATAACGCGGCAGCAGCTTGTAGCGATCGAAGGCCGCGCGGTTGCGCTCCAGCCCGACTTCTCCATCGACGCCGCCGTCGATGAAGTCGAAGGCGATCCGCGGCAGGCTTTGCCGCGCGAGCGTCCTGATGTCGTCGAAATTGATCGCTTGCTTGAGCTGCATGGGTGTTGACCCGGATTATCGTTGCGGCCGATTGTCACCGGCCTCGTCACTCTTCGCCGATCATAACGCGAGAGAGAAGCGGCCAAATCCTGATACTGACCATCAGTTGGTTTGATGATGCCGCTCAACGCTGCGGCGATATCGCAGTGCGGTAGCGCAGCGTACATCGCAACAACACACTAGATGCACCGCTGCGAAGCGCTGACCGCATTACGCACTTGCGAATGCGGATGTAGGCCTGCGCGCGAATTATCAGCTTTTGTGATGCTTCCCATCAGGAATTGGCCAATTCGCAGCGGCCCGCGCCTTGTCCATAAGAGAGGCGAGCATGCCCGTCATAACGGGCGGCCGATCGGAAAAAATCGGGGGAAGCGCCAGATGAGAATTCGCAAGCTTGCACAGGTCGCGCTGACAGTGGCGCTGAGCGTCACCGGGTACAGCGCCTTTGGCGCCGACGAGCCCTACAAGATCGGCATGCTGACATCGATGTCCGGCTATGTCGCCAATATGGGTCTTGGCGGCCGTGACGGCCTGATGCTGGCGGTCGACGAGATCAACAAGCGCGGCGGCATCCATGGCCGCCAGATCCAGATCGTTCCGCTCAACGACGAATCCGATGCGACCAAGGGCGTTCCGCTCGCGGTCAAATTGCTCGAGGGCGAAAAGGTCATGGCGGTGGTGGGGCCGGTGCGCAGCGACATCGTCGAGGCCGTGGCTCCGATGATGGAGAAGGCGCAGGTCGTCGACATGGTCTGCTCGACCATTCTGCCGACCAAGCCTGCTTACGCCTTTGCAACCGCACCGACCCCGGAAGAGGAAGCGCCGGTCGCTGTTGCCTTTGCGAAAAAGAACGGCGCCAAGTCGGTCGCCATCCTGAGCGCGCTCGATGTCTGGGCCCGCACGCTCGGCAAGGCTTGGGCCGATGAGGCCGAGAAGCAGGGTCTGAAGGTGGTTGCGGCGGAAAGTTACAATTCCGCGACCGACAAGAACTTCATCCCGCAGCTGTCAAAATTCAAATCCGCCGGCGCGGACTGGATTTTGGTCACGGGCGCGGGACCCGCGGCCGGCTTGATCCTGAAGCAGAAGGCCGAGATCGGTTACACCGCAAAAGTGTTCGGCAGCACCACGTTCCCGGTCGCCGGCATTTCGGCGCTGGTGCAGATCGGCGGCCAGGCCGCAGTCGAAGGCACCTATTTCGCCACCGTGCCGTTCTCGGTCTGGGACACGTTCCCGCAGGAAGACCCCCGCTACAAGACCATCGCCCAGTTCCGCGAGTCGTTCAAAGCCAAGTACAACAACTATCCGGAACTGTCGCAGTGGTGGATCGCGCAGAACTACGACATCGGCATGCTGCTCGCCGAAGGCATCAAGCGCGCCGGCCCGAACGTCACCGGTGCAACGCTGAAGGCCGCGATTGAAACCATCAAGGACTATCAGGGCGTGCTCGGTGTCAGCTTCAGCTTCTCGCCCGAGCGCCATTCCGGCGGCAGCGGCGTGGTGGTCGGGCAGATCAAGGATGGGAAGGTCGTGCTGGTGAAGTGATGGCCGGCCCGCTGATCGACGTCCAGAACCTGACGAAAAAGTTTGGCGGCGTTACCGCGCTGGACAAGGTCAATGTTTCGGTCGAGCCGGGGCAAATCTCCGGCTTGATCGGCCCCAATGGCGCCGGCAAGTCGACCTTCTTCAACGTGCTGACCGGCGTCTTGCCGTCCAACGGCGGCGAGATCCGGTTCGATGACCAATCGATGGACGGCATTCCGCCCCATGCCAGGGTCCGCATGGGCATGGTGCGCACGTTCCAGAAGATTCACCCGTTTTACGGAATGACCGTGCTGGAATCCGTGATGGTCGGTTGCCACACCAGCAGCCGCGCCGGTTTGCTCGGCGCGATGCTGCGCCTGCCCAGCGTCAGGGCAGAGGAGCAGCGCATCCGCGATACCGCGCGATCGGCGCTTTCCTTTGTCGGGCTGGAAGGGCAGTCCGACACGTTGTGCGACGTCCTGCCGCTCGGGCATCAGCGCATGCTGCAGCTGGCCTGCGGCCTCGTCACCGAACCGCGGGTGCTGCTGCTGGACGAGCCGGCATCCGGATTGAACGCGACTGAAACCGCGCGGCTGGCCGAATTGCTGCTCGCCATTCGTGAGCGCGGCAAAACGCTGGTGCTGGTCGAGCACGACATGAGTCTGGTGATGAAGATCTGCGACCAGATCACGGTGCTCAGCTTCGGCCGCAAGCTGGCCGGCGGCACGCCGGATGAAGTTCGCCGCAATCCCGAAGTGATCAAGGCCTATCTCGGCAGCGGTGAACGCCGTGCTTGAGGTGAAGGACCTGAAAGTCTCCTACGGCCAGATCAAGGCGCTCAAGGGCGTCTCGATGCGGGTTGATCGCGGCGAATTCGTCGGCGTGATCGGCGCCAACGGCGCCGGCAAGACCTCGCTCCTGATGGCGCTTTCGGGCGCGGTACGCACCAGCGGCGGCACTGTGAGTCTCGACGGCAAGGATGTCACCGACCTGCCGCAGCATCTACGCGTCGGCCACGGCATCGCCATTGTCCCCGAAGGCCGGCAGGTGTTCGGACCGCTGACGGTGATGGAGAATCTGGAACTGGGCGGCTTTCACCGCCGCGGCGCGGCGCGCGCGGAAATTGCCCGGGATCAGGAAATGATGCTCGACCTGTTTCCGATCCTGCGCCAGCGCGCCCGGCAGCTCGCGGCGACCTTGTCGGGCGGCGAGCAGCAAATGCTGGCGATCGGCCGCGCGCTGATGAGCCGGCCGCGCCTGCTGCTGCTGGACGAGCCGTCGTTCGGCCTCGCGCCGATGGTGTTCGACGAAATCCTGACCACGTTGCGGCGGCTGCATGCCGAGGGGCTCGCCTGCTTGATGGTCGAGCAGGATGCGCATGTCACGCTGGACACCACCAGCCGAAGCTATGTGTTCCGCACCGGCGAGATCATCACGGAGGGATCGAGCGCGGAGCTGCGCGACGCCGGTCTTGGCCTGGTGGAAGAGATTTATCTTGGTTCTGCGGGACAATCCTCATGATGGATTTGCTGCCAGTGCTGCTGGTCAACGGCGTCGTGTTCGGCGCGATCTATGGCATCAATGCCATTGGTCTTGGCATTGTCTACAACACCACCGGCATCATCAACTTTGCCCAGGGCGATTTCGTCATGCTCGGCGGCATGACGGCGGCGTATTTCTATGGCCGCGGTCTGCCTTTGCCGCTCGCGCTGCTGTTGGCCGTTATCGTCACCGTCATCATTGGCTTGCTGATCGAGCGCATCGTCATCCGGCCGCTGTGGCGGCGAGGCGTCAAGGACTGGACCTATGTGTTCATGCTGTTCGCGGTGGCGACCGTGGTGCCAAATCTCGCCATGCTCGGCATCAGCCACGATCCGCTGACCTTTCCTTCCTTCGGAGGGCTGCCGTCGATCCAACTCGGCTCGGTCACGCTGAGCAGCCAGGCGGTGTGGGTGCTGGTCGTGACCGTCATCGTGGTTGTCGCGCTGCAGGGCTTTTTCAATCGCACGCTGCTGGGCAAGGCCATGAAAGCCACCGCGATCAACCGCCGCGTCGCCGCGTGGATGGGCGTGCCGGTCGAGCGGATGGTGGCGATGTCGTTCGGCCTTGCGGCTCTGCTCGGCGCAATCGGCGGGGTGGTGTTCACGCCGCTGATCAGCACCCAGTTCGACACCGGCGTCGCCATGACCCTGAACGGCTTTGCCGCCGCGATCATCGGCGGCATGGGCAACATCCGTGGTGCCATCATCGGCGGCCTCGTGATCGGAATCCTTCAATCGCTCAGCACCGCCTTCATATCCTCGGTCTACGGCGATGCCGTGACCTATGGCGTGCTGTTCGTCCTTCTCATGATCTGGCCGGCCGGATTCTTCCGGCCGCTGATCGAACTGCAGCATGAAGAAATATGAGCTGGCGTCCTTCCCATACGATGGGCGTGGTGGCGATGATCGCCATCACCGTCATTTTTCCGGCCTTCGGCAGCGCCAGCGCGGTGACCGTGATGGCGCTCGGCGGGCTCTATGCGATCGTGGCGATCGGCCTCAACCTGCTGGTCGGCTATACCGGCAAGATTTCATTCGGACACAACGCCTTCATGGCGCTCGGCGCCTACACGTCGGGCATCCTGACGGTCAAATATGGCTGGTCGCCATTGTCGGCCCTGATTGCAGCGGCCGCCGCCACCGGCCTCGTGGCCTTCATCATCGGCGCGCCCATCCTGCGCGTCCGCGGCCATTATCTCGCGATGATCACATTGGCCTTCAGCCAGATCGTGATCCTGGTCAGCACCCGCTGGACCGAGGTCACCGGCGGACTCACCGGTATTCCCGGCGTGCCGGATCTCTCGATCCTCGGCTTCGCCTTCGATACCAAGCTCAAGATGTACTACCTGATCTGGTTCATCGTGATCGTGCTGTTCCTGTTGTCGTTCAGGATCGTCGATTCCCGCTTTGGCCGCGCCTTGCGCGCGCTCGGCGCGCATGAGACGGCCGCGGGATCGCTCGGCGTCGACGTGGTGCGCTGCCGGATCCAGATCTTCGTGCTCAGCGCGATCTATGCCGCGCTGGCGGGCAGCCTCTACGCGCACTTTCTGAACTACGTCAACGGCACGTTCTTCGACCTCGGCGTCATGATCCAGCTGATGGCGATCCTCGTCGTCGGCGGCATCGGGACGCTCTGGGGCCCGGTGGTCGGCGCCGTGCTGCTGATCTGGGTCTCGCAGAATCTCGGCAACTATGCCGAATACAGCCAGCTGATCTTTGGCCTGCTGTACGGCGGCGCGCTGCTGTTCCTGCCCGGCGGCGTGGTTGGCGAAATCGCCGCGCGGCTCAAGCGCTAGCTTGCGGCGGAAGTATTACTGCTTTGATCCAACCCAGCTTCCGGTGCATCCATCGGATCGCCGGAATGTGCCCGAGCCACTGCGGCCCGAGAAGCGACCCGACATGGTCCAGGACAGGCCACTGACGGATCCCGTTCCCGACACCGAGCCGTTCGGACTGACCGAACCGGTGCCGTATTGGCCTACCATCTTGCCGCTGGTGACGACGACCGCATCCCTCGAACCGGCGCATTGCGAGCTGGAACTCGTCAGAATCCAGGCGCCGTCGTAGCTGCCTCCACCGCCGCCGCCACCACCACCGCTTCGTGACGCGCGACGCGGCGCTTCGGCTTCCGGCTTGCTGCGCCGGGCCGGCTTGGATGACTCGGTCGCCTGGGGGGTCGAGCGCGAACCCGACAGCGACTTCTCGTCATTTCCGATGCTGCCGCCCGCGCTGCCTGATTGCGCGTGGGTCAGGCCCGGTGCAGCGACAAGCATGGCCGAGAGCAGGGCGGCGTTACCCAGATATCGAATGAGGCTTGGCAAAATAATTTGTCTTCCAATGAACGGGTTCCGGATGGGCGCCCTTGGTGCACAGCGCGCCGATTATTTGGCAAGACTACCGGTGTTGCCGCACCCGTCAAGCGCTGCGCAACGTCCTCACGAGATCGGCTTTTGCGTCGGTCCTAGCCGAGTTGACTCAACCCCTATCGACAACTGCGGCGAGCCCGGTACGATACCGGCAAGACGGCGAAGCTCGTTGGCGGAATTCGAAAAGGGGGACGGAATGGTGCGGGTCGGATATGTGGCGCTGACGGCGGCGCTAATGATGGCGATGAACGCGCCGGCGGCGGCGGAAGTGCTCGACGCCACCTATCGCGGCACCATGGTGTGCGACAAGCTGCCGTTTACCAGCGGCAAGATGCGCGAGGCCATCGAGGTCACGATATCGGGCGGCGTCGTCAGCTACGGTCACGTCGTCCGGCTGCGCAACGCCGCCGTCGAGGCTACAAAAGAGCAGGGCACCGGCAAGATCGACGGCCAGAAGATCGATCTGCAAGGCAGTTGGAAGGGCGACGGCCGCTCCTATGAGGCGAAATACAGCGGCAGCTTCGTGCGGCGCAGCGCCGCGCTCAAGGGCACGCAAACCTGGACCAACGGCGGCAAGACCATCACCCGCGCCTGCGCGGGCGCGATCAAGCGTCCGCTAAAGCCGTTCCTGCCGCGGGGCAAGAAGCAGGCAGGATGAAGCTTCACGGGAAGAGGCCAGAGGCTGCGGCTCCCGGCTCGCCTTCGGCGTCATTGTAGCAAGGTACAGGAGAAGTTGGTGGCTGCGCGATTGCTGTTTACGAACGCGGGTAATGCTCCGAGTAACAATCTGATCCGCAGCATGCGAGCGGGCTCCGGCTCCGCCTTTATCGTCGGCTGTAACGACGACCAGTTCGCCTTGAAGAAATCCGACGCGAACCGGAATTACGTGATCCCGCCCGCCGGCCATCCGGAATGGAGTGACGCGCTGCGGTCGATCATGAAGTCCGAGCGGCTCGACCTCATCATTCCGACCGTCGACGGCGATGTCGACAGTCTGTCGCGCGCCCGCAAAGAGCTGGGCGACTATCTGTTCCTGCCGGATGCCTCGGTGCTCGATATGTGCCGCGACAAGTACCGTCTCCTTTCGCGCTTGCGCCGCAGCGGTATCGACGCGCCGGACAGCTACGTGGTGCGGAATCTCGATCAGGTGCCGAAGATATTCAAGCAGCTGGGGAGCGGCCGGCCGCTATGGTGCCGGATCCGGAGTGGGGCCGGCGCGCTCGGCGCGCTGCCGGTCCAGACACCAGAGCAGGCGAAGAGCTGGATCAAGTACTGGAAGGAGATGCGCGGCGTGCCCGTCTCCTCATTCGTACTCTCGGAATATTTGCCGGGCCGGGATTTCGGCTGCCAGAGCGTCTGGAAGGATGGAGAACCGGTGCTGATCAAGACCTATGAGCGGCTTTCCTATCTCGGCATGGGCAGCCAGCCGGCGCGGGTATCCTCGGTGGCCGCGCTTGCCAAGACGGTCTACGAGCCGAAAGTTGTGGATACCTGCGTGAAGGCCATCAAGCTGCTCGGCGCCAAAGTGTCCGGCGTTTTCAGCGTCGATCTCAAGGGGAATGTGCGCGATGTTCCCTGCATCACCGAAATCGGCGTCGGCCGGTTTTCGTCGGCGACCAACATTTTTGATCTGGTCGGAGAGCACAACATGGCCAAGATCTTCGTTCGGCTGGCGCGAGGCCGGAAGGTCAGGATCAAGGACAGCTACGACGCCGCGCCGGACTGGTACATGCTCCGGGATATCGATGGGCCACCGCGCATCTTCCATGCATCGACTTTTTCCGATAACATCCGAAGCGTTCGGTAAACGGCGGGTTCTCGCCGGGGTTGCCGAGGGGAATGAAATGGGGGAATTCGCATGGCGAACATCCAGACTTTCAAGAAGATTGCCAACGGCCGTCACCATATTCGAGTCGAGGTGACGCCCAAGAGTGCAGAGGGCAAAGCGCTGCTCAAAGAGTTTCATGCCACGGTGAAAGAATTTGAAAAAAAATGGAAAGGGACTGCGGCCTACAAAGCTGCAAAGAAGGCGCCCGCCAAGAAAAAGAAGGCCGCCAAGAAAAAGTAACGTCCCCGACGCCAGGGATCCGGTCGTCACCACGATCGCCATCGATGGAAGCCTCGATAGCCATCAGATCGAGGCGCTCCAGCTTGAGCTGCGAGCGCTTGCCGATTCTTTCGGACTGGATGTCACCGCGCTGACGGTTTCCGCGGCGCGACCCAAGCGCCGCTAGAAGTTCTCCCTCGCCCCGCCCTTCGCGGGGTCGAGACGAGCGAAGTTCGCTCTTGGAGGGTCGGGGTGAGGGCTCTTTCCGCTGGCCGCAGGGTTAGCTGATGGACCGGTACCCCTCACCCGGATTGCTTCGCAATCTGACCTCTCTCCGCCAGCGGGGCGAGGTAACCTGAACACCAGCGTTTGTTTATCCCGAAGCCGTCACGCCCAATGAAGCAAGCTGCGATTGGGCCTGCTCCAACCAGAATTGCATGCCGAGTTCCCCGAACAGGGCTGTGGCCGTGTTGAGATGCTGCTCGGCATTGTCGCGTTGGCCGGTCGATCGGTAGCGTCTTCCAAGCCCGAGGTGACATTGTGCCACCAGGGGCCGCAGATCGAGTTTCTCCGCCTTTTGCAGCGCCTCGAGAAAGTTTGCCTCACTCTCGTGAAGCGAAGCCGAATCGCTCAATCCGAGCTCGGCAAGAAAGCGGAGCGCATGGGCCTCATGGCCGTTCTCGCCCTGTTTGCGGGCAAGCTGCAACGCCTGCCGGCCGCACCGCTCGGCATCGGCCATACGCGCGCTCCGAAGATAGGCTTCGCCGAGCCGGATCAGGATCATGGGGTGGCCACCGAGGCGATTCATGGTGCTCGCCTCCCGTTCGGTTTCCTCCAGCAGGACGATGGCTTCGTCGACACGATCGGCCAGGCAATAGGCGTATCCGAGTGCTGTGCCGATCAGGGGGGACATCAATGGCAGGGTCCATGATTGGCAGAGATCAAGACCCTGTTCGAGGATCCCGATGCTTTGCGATATTTCGCCCTGATGCGCGAGCACGGTGCCGATGCCGTAATAGGAGAATGCCAGGCTGTAAACGTGGTTCGCGCCCCGGGCGATTTCCACGGATTCCTTTGCATGGACCAAGGCCCGGTCGAACTCGCCGAGTTCGACGAGTGAACCGATCAGATAGACGCGCGTGAAGACGCCCAGAATGCCCGTTGTGCCCATGGCATCGGCGGCGAGCTCGGCCTGAAGCCGCTCGACGCCGGCCGTCAGTATTTGCGCCGCGCGGTGATGTTCTCCCCGTGCGGTCAGGGCCGGGCCCAAATGGCCACTGGCCACGATGCGCAGCGGCAAATAGTCCAGTTCTTCCGCAATGGCCATGGCGCGTTCGCCGGCTTCGATCGCCGGATCGAGATTCCCCATCAATCGGTAGTATTGGCACAGGAATGACGAAACCTGCCCCAGCCTGCGTTTGTCCGCGAGCTGCGTGGCCTGCGCCTGCACTTTCTGGAGATGATCGAGGCAGCTCTCGAGGTGGCCGAGCGGGTGGAGCGAATTGCGCAGATCGAAGCGGATATCGATTGAAAGTTCGATGTTCTCTTTGGTTTCGGGCACCCGCTCGAGGATGGAGAGCGCCTGCTCGAACCATACCCGTCCGTTCTCCAGCGCCGAACGCGACAGCGCCTTCTGCCCGGCCTGCCGCAGATACCGAACCGCCTTCTCGAGCAGCTCACCGCGAACGGCATGCTGCGCCAGACGCTCGATGTGCTCGCCGAGCCGGTCCCTGTACAAGGTCTCGATCGCATTGACGAGGCGGGCATGGAGCGAACTGCGCCGTGCCCGCAGCAATCCGTTATAGGTTACCTCATGGGTGAGGGCGTGGGTGAAGCAGTACTCGACATCGGGATAAAGCCCGGTTTCGAACAGGAACTCGGCTGTTTGCAAATGTTCGAGCGCGTGATTGAGCGCTTCGTCGGTGAAATCGGCCATCGGCCGAAGTACCGCCAGCGGAATCTCCCTGCCGACGACGGAAGCGATCTGCAGCAGGTTCTTGTCGCCGGGCAGCAGCCGGTCGATGCGCGCCGCCAGAATGGCTTGTACCGTGGGCGGCACCTCGATATTCCCGATCGGGCGCATCAACCGGTAGTGTCCTCGTTCGCCCGACAGAGCCTGGGTTTCCACCAGGGAGCGCACAGTCTCTTCGAGAAAAAACGGATTGCCGCCGCGCCCGATCAGAATCTGCTTGATCGGTTCAAGTTTGGGGTCGCGGCCAAGCAACACTTCCAGCAGACCATGGATGTCATGGGTCGGCAGCGGGCTTAAGCGAATCTGACGGTAGTTTGACCTCGAGCCCCAGACGTCCTGATATCCCGGACGATAGTTGACGAGTAGCAGCAGGCGGGCTGAACCGAGTGCGGCCACCAGGGAGTCGAGCAAGGCCTGCGTCTCGTTGTCCACCCAATGCAGGTCTTCGAAGATCAGGAGCACCGGCTGCTTGCGGGCGGCCTGCAGGATCAGGCCTCTCACGGCATCGAGATAGCGGCGCCGGCGCTGGGTCGGATCGAGCGTTTGCCAGGCGGCATCGTCGACGGGTATGTCGAGCAGGGCCAGCAGCGCGGGTAGTGCTGACTCGAGCTCCTGATCGAGCGCGAGCGTCTTCTCGACCACCTTGCGGCGTATTTCGTGCTGTTCGTCCCGGTCCTGGATCGCATAGTAGCTCTTGAGCAATCCGACCACGGGCAAATAGCTCGTCGCGCGTCCGAGCGAGATCGCTGTGGTCTCCAGCACCAGCCAGCCGAGCAGCCGATGCGAGTGGGTGAACTCGTATAGCAGGCGTGATTTGCCGACGCCGGCTTCGCCGATGACGGCCACCAATTGTCCCGCCCCTGAAGCCACCGGCTGCTGCGCACGGCGAAGCTGATCGAGTTCATTCTCGCGGCCGACGAACTGGGTCAGGCCCCGGATGGAAGCCGCCTGCAAGCGGGTGCGGGCCGGGCCCGCGCCGATCAGCTCATAGACCTCTTCCGGCTCGGCAATTCCCTTGATCGGTACCCGGCCGAGCGATTGCGCGGTGATATAGCCCTCCGCCAGACGGACCGTCTTGGTGGTCGTCAGGATCGATCCCGGCTGCGCCATCTGCTCCATGCGCGCCGCCAGATGCGCGGTCTCGCCGACGACGGTGTATTCCATGTCGAGGTCTTTGCTGATGGCGCAGACGACAATTTCGCCTGAGTTGATCCCGACGCGAATCTTGAGCGGCTGTTCGGCCCGGTCCGCCTGTTCCGCGGCGGATTCCTGGATCATAAGCGCGGCGTAGCAGGCGCGCACGGCATGGTCCTCATGGGCCAGCGGCGCCCCGAAGATCGCCATGATCCCGTCGCCGAGCAGGCGGTTGACCGTGCCCTCATAATAGTGGACGGCCTCGATCATCTGCTCGAGCACGGGGTTGAGGATCGCCTGAGCGCTTTCGGGATCGCGGCCGTAGATCAATTCCAGTGAACCGGTGATGTCGGCGAACAGCACGCTGACCTGCTTTCGCTCGCCTTCGACTTCGGCCCTGGCCGTGAGGATTCGTTCGGCGAGGTGGCGCGGGGTCGGCGGCCGCAGCGCCATCGAGCGCGAAGACAGGAACGTCGGCGCGCCGCGGCCGGTGGGGTGACCGCACTGCGCGCAGAACTTGGCCGTTGCTGAAACCTGGTGACCGCAATTTACACAAGCGGATGCCAGCGGTAGCGCGCATTCCTCGCAGAACTTCGCTTCCGCGCCGTTTTCATGCTGGCAACCCGGGCAGATCATCTATGCTTCCAACCGAAACGGGCAGACGAAAAAAGGCAATCGAAGGTAGCGTCCGGCGCCACCGGCAACAAGTCGGTATTTCGAGCATCGCACAACTGCGAAAGACTGCTTGGCGCCAGCAGCAGTCGTTCATCCAACGGCCGCGGGGCTGCGTTTCGGCGCAAGCTCAGCTCCCTGCCGCAACGCTTCGATCAGGCTGCGCTCGTCGGCAATGCCCTTGCCCGCGATATCGAAGGCCGTTCCGTGATCGACCGAAGTACGGATCATCGGCAAGCCGACGGTTATGTTCACGCCGGCCTCCAGTCCCAGCACCTTGATCGGGCCATGACCCTGATCATGATACATCGCAACGACCATGTCGTAGTCGCCTCGGCCGGCGAGAAAAAACAGCGTGTCCGCAGGCAACGGGCCTCGCACATCCCAGCCTCGGCGTTGACAGGCCTCGATGGCGGGCGCGATTTTCGTTGCTTCTTCACCTCGGCCGAATAGTCCATTTTCTCCGGCGTGCGGGTTGATCGCGCAAACACCGATCTTTGGATTGAGAAGGCCGGCGCGCACCAACACCTCGTGCCCGCGGGTTATGACCCTTTCGACCAGGCCGGGCTCAATCTTGTCGATGGCGTCCAGCAGGCCGATATGCGTAGTGACGTGGATGACACGCAGTTTCGATGACACGAGCATCATCGAGACCTCACGCGTGCCGGTAAGATAGGCCAGCAGTTCGGTATGGCCCGGATACTTATGCCCGGCCGCGTGCAACGCTTCCTTGGAAAGCGGTGCGGTACAGATGGCCTGCGCGGAGCCTGCCTGCACGACCTGGACGGCTCTTTCAATAAAGCGATAAGCCGCCTCTCCCGCTGTCGCAGACATCTCGCCGAACGGCAAGTCATCCGGCACGAGGTTCAAGTCCAGGCACTGTACGGCGCTCGAAGCAAAGTTCGCATCGTCGGCATCGCGCAGCGCATCGATTTCAAGCTGCTCGCCGACGATCTTGCCAGCCTTACGCAAGCGAGAGGCGTCACCGATCACCAGCGCATTGCAGATTTCGCGTGTTTCCGGCTTCGCTAACGCCTTCATGATCACTTCGGGCCCGATCCCGGCGGGGTCGCCCATCGTGATCGCAATCGTCGGACGGGTCATATGAAGCTTCCTCTGGTTCGAACGGCGCGAAGGCGCTCATTGATGCGGATGAGGCAATACTCATCTCCGAACGCACCCGCTTTTGTGGCTATCGGGACCGACAATGAGCCAAGAGTCAGTCCGAGCGGAATGCCTGGCTCCATCTCCTCAGCAAGACGGATACCGAGGACGCCGAACCTCGACAAGAGTGCCGCAGCAGTTTCGCCGCCCGTGACGGCAAGAGCGCCGATGACGGGTACTGTGATTTCCAGCGTATCGGCCAGACTCGTAACGAGCTCGGAGCCAGGCGACATGTCGGGAGACCCATTGTTCACGATGTTGACGAGGACATCTCCGCCTCCAGCAAGTCGCTCCTTGATGGTTGCGGCGATGGCTGCCCGCTCAGCACGATCCCTGCGCAAAAATTCCGGCTCCATCGGGAAACAGGCCACGGTCCCGGTCGCATTCAAACGACGCGCGGCAGCCCTCGAAGCCTCGGCGAGCGAGCCAACGACGGTCAATGTACCGTATTTACTGGCCGGAATGCACGGCGGCTCCACGATCTTACTGGCGTCAAGGCAGGCCAGTGCATGCGCCAGACCTGCACTGCCGATAAAGACGCTGGCAGGCGAGGCAAGCAGGGCCGCCTTGGCGACGAGGCGCAAGTCGTCGTCAGTCTCCGCGTCGCAGACAGCAACCGTTTTGCCTTCGTCAGCTAACCCGGCGAGAATGGATTTCAACTGGCCAGCACGGACGGCGGCAAGCAAAACTTTCTCGCTACGAATGCCAGCGCTTGCGAGAATGTCGACAAGATCAGCCTTGGGATAGGTATGGTCGCGCCGCCAAAGGTCTGTTTCCTCGAGCGGACGGCCATTGACGAGGATGCGGCCGTCTCTGGTCGTGCGACCGGCCGCAGGAAAGGCGGCTGAAAGCACCCCAAATGCCGAACCTGATCGCGATCGCAGACAGCCGAGCGTCGCCGCAATCTCCGCGGCAGGCTGCCCCCGCAAGGTCGAGTCAATCTTTTTGAAGAAGAAGCGTCCTGCTTCTGGCTGGCTCGCCAGCACCTCTCTGTGACGAGCAGCGGCGGCATCGGCCGAAAGATTCCGGCTTGCGGTGTCGTAGGCCAGAATGGGTTCCTGACTTCTCACATTTTCGATGTCACCCCAGGTCACCACTGCCGCCAGGCCACGGCCGCCGAGCGCGATGGCGCAGTCCGCGGCACCGGTAAGGTCATCTGCGAGAATCAACCAACGACGGGTCATTGTAAGGAACAGTACTTGAATAATTCGATCTTTGCGCGATCCATAACCGGGCGTGGTGCGCGAGGTGGCGGCACGCCGATGCCCAACTTTGACTTCAGTAACGTCTCGAAATTTCTCCGAGCGGCTGCTTTGCGCCAGCCAAGAACGCTCGGGTATTGGCCTAGCCCAACAGCAGCACGACGTGCTTTGATGAGCTACGATGAATTTCAGATTTTAGACGTTTGACCGGAGCTCGGGTGGAACGGCGACTGGCGGCTATTGGTCTGCAGTTGCGGTGTTCCTGAATGACTCAACGCTCGGAGGCGTCGTGGGCTGGAAAGCAGCGGTTCACTGCAAGCACCTGAGGCACAGATGACAAAAACAATTGCGGAACTGATCGAACAACGATTTGGTCTACCAACCACGGCGGGACGCGATACCCCCGCGGAGGGTGAGCTGACGGCGATCCTCAGTCACCGAACCCACCGCCGCTATACCGACATGCCGATTTCCGAAGACTTGATGCAGCAAGTACTCGCCGCCGGCTTGTCGGCGCCGGCAAAATCGGATCTGCAGCAAGTGGCTGTCCTTCGCGTAGAGAACCCCGGCATCCGCCGGGCGGTCGCCGAGTTGCTGCCGGCCATGCCGTGGGTCGCCCAGGCGGCGCGGTTTTTGGTGGTATGCGGCGATTCGCGCCGCATCCGGCGTGTCTGCGAACTGCGCGGCATCCCGTTCGCGAACGACCACCTCGATGCTTTCCTGAATGCCGCGAGCGACGCCGCCATGGTGCTGCAAAATCTGATCCGCTCGGCAAGCGCGGCAGGGCTTGGCGCATGTCCTATCAGCGTGATCCGCAATCATGCAACGCGCATTGCCGAACTGCTGGCGCTCCCCGATCACGTATTTCCGCTGGCCGGCCTTTGTCTCGGCTGGCCGTCACGCGAGGGGTTTGTCAGCATGCGCCTGCCCATGGCGCTCACGGTGCATGTCGACCGCTACGACGATACCAGCCTCGAGGCCGAGATCGATGGCTACGACCGCCGCCGCGATGCCCGCCACAGCATTCCCGAGAGCGACTGGCGCCAGGTCGAGCGTTTCGGCAAGCCATCGCTCTATGGCTGGTCGCAGGACAAGGCCCGGCAGGTCTCGATGCCCGAACGGCAGGATTTTGGCGCCTTCGTTCGCCGACAGGGATTCAAGCTGGACTAGTGCATGACGGAGTGATCGGGTGGGGGATTGCCCCTCGCCGACCAATTATTTCATAATGCCGGAGAGCGGGAAGCAGAAGCGGCAGACATGACGGAGGGAGCGAATGGCCTATACCCTTGAACAATTGAGCGCCGACATCCGCGAGACTCTCAAGTCGGATTCCGGGGTGACCGGCAAGCAGCAGGTGTGCAAATTCGTGTCGAAGGCGCTGCTCGACCAGGAATTCATCGCCAGGCACCTGACTGCCGAGCAGTGCAAACCGCGCAAGGTGTTGTACGAGGACCCGGAGCTCGGCTTCTGCGTTTGCGGGCATGTTTACGAGAAGGCCGCTCACGGTCCGCCGCACGATCACGGTTCCAGCTGGGCCATCTATGGCCTGGCGGTCGGCGATACCGAGATGACCGACTGGCGCGTTGTCAGGAAGGGCGAGGGTGACGAGCCGACCCTGGTCGAACCGGCCAGGACCTATGTCCTGAAGCCGGGCGACAGCCACTTCTACGAAGTGGGTGTGATCCACTCACCAAAGCGAGATGGGCTCACCAAGCTGGTGCGTGTCGAGGGCAGGAATCTCGACCACGTGCAGCGCTCGAACATCAAGGCGGCCTGAGTGCCGGATAGCAAGATCAAACGGATCGATGCGCGGACCTTGAAGGCCCAACTTCACGATGGCGACGAGTTGGCCCTGCTCGACGCGCGCGAGGAATGGACGTTCGGCAAGCGCCACCTTCTGATGGCATCGTGCATTCCGCTCAGCCGGCTGGAGCTCATGGTCGACGATCTCGTGCCGCGGCGCGGTACACGCGTCGTCTGGTGCGATGACGGCGAGGGATTGGCGGCGCGTGCCGCGGAACGGATGTCCGCGCTCGGCTATGAAGACGTCGCCTGGCTCGACGGCGGCATAGCCGTATGGGAGGCGGCCGGCTTCCGCGTCTATAGCGGCGTGCATGTTCCCAGCAAGGCCTTTGCCGAAGTGGTCGAGCACGAGGCGGGTACGCCCTGGATCTCCGTTCAGGATCTGCAAGCATTGATCGATCGAAAGGCCGATATCGCGATCTACGACAGCCGCTCATTTGAGGAGTATCACAACAACAGCATTCCGACCGCGATCAGCGTTCCCGGCGCGGAGCTGGTCTATCGCTTCGCCGATCTGATGCCGTCGCCCGATACCACGGTCATCGTCAATTGCGGCGGTCGCACGCGCAGCATCATCGGGGCGCAATCGCTGATTAACGCCGGCGTGCGCAACAAAGTCGTTTCCCTGAAGGACGGCACCATGGCCTGGCACCTCGCGGGCCTCGAAGTCGTGCATGGGGCGATGCGAAAGCCGCCCGAGGTCAGTGCGCACGGACTGCAGTCCGCAGGTGAAGCCGCTGTACGGGTTGCGGCGCGCTGCGGCATCGCGCGTATCGACAAGCGGACGCTCGAGTCATGGCGCGCCGAGGCAGCCCGGCGCAGCCTGTACGTCCTGGACGTGCGCTCGCCCGAAGAATACGCGGCGGGCCATTTGCGCGGTGCACGCTCGGCGCCTGGCGGCCAGCTAGTGCAGGAGACCGACTCGCATATGGCCATTTGGGGCGCCCGCGTCGTGCTTGTCGACGACAACGGCGTCCGCGCAACCATGACTGCGTCGTGGCTGAAACAAATGGGCTGGACGGACATTGCGGTTCTGGCAGCCGGCCCGGACGATGGTGACTGGGAAACCGGACCGTATGTGCCGCGTGTTCTTGGTCTCGAAGCGGCCTCGGCGCCGCATATCGATGCGCTGGATTTGCGCGATCGATTGGCGGCGGGCACCGCGACGGTGATTGATCTCAACCTGAGCACGCGCTACGCGCTGGGCCATATTCCGGGTGCCTGGTTTGCGATCCGGTCGCGCCTTGGCGCAGCACTCGCAACGCTCCCCTCCCGTCAGGCGATTGTGCTGACGTCGCCCGATGGCGCGCTTGCGGCCCTGGCGGCAGTTGAGTTGCAGGCCGTCGCCTCTGTACCGGTGATGACACTTGCTGGTGGCACGCAGGCCTGGGTTCGGGCGGGATTGCCCCTCGAGACGGGGACAACCCGAATGACGGACCAAGCCGACGATGTGTTCCTCTCACCACGCGAGCGCGGCCAGAACCGCGAGGACGCGATGCGCGAATACCTGACCTGGGAGATCAATCTGGTCAACGATATGGCAGAGGACGACGACCACCGCTTCCGCATCATCGCATGAACCGAAGCTGTCCCGGGCACGATCGCTAGACTCCGGCAAATTGAAAGCCCGGCATCGCCGGGCTTTTCTTGTTGAATTTATGAGCAACCATTCCGCGGTCCCTTTTCCGCGGTTTTCTCGCGCCGCTCATGCGCACGCCAGCCGAGGCAACGGGCGATGATCTCATTTGCCTCAACGGGGTGAAATTCGGAATTGACCCGGACCACGAGCCGTCGCCAATGATACAATTCCCGCCGTTTGCAGAGAGTCGTTGAGCGAGCTGGTTATCGGCAAAGAGCCGGCAGGTTGGAGGTAACGTGACGGATCGGACAGTGGGTATCATTGGCCTCGGCATCATGGGGGGCGCGATCGCGCGCAACCTCGTCGAGCGTGGCTGGACGGTGATGGGGTTCGACATCGAACCCGCGCGTTGCAGCGAGGCGAGGCTGGCCGGCGTGACGGTGCTCGATGGAACAAGCGCCGTCGCCGCCCGGGCAGCGTCGATCATCACGAGCCTGCCCAATGCCGATGCGGCTGCTTCCGTGGCAACCGAAATCGCCGCCTCCAGCCAATCGCCGCGCATTGTGATCGAGACCAGCACGCTCACCATTGCAGACAAGCTGCGTTTCAAGGCCATTCTCGATCCGAAAGGCCACGTTGCGCTCGACTGCCCGCTCAGCGGTACCGGCGCCCAGGCCGCGGTGCGCGACCTCGTCGTCTATGCCAGCGGCGACAAGGCCGCGATTGCGCTGTGTGCGGATCTGTTTGCCGATTTTGCCAAGCAAAGCGCCGATCTTGGCGATTACGGCAATGGCAGCCGGATGAAATTCGTCGCCAATCATCTGGTTGCCATCCACAACGTCGCCTCGGCCGAAGCGATGCTGCTCGCCGAACGGGCCGGCCTCGATCTCAACCAGGTGATCGAGATGGTCGGTCCCGGTGCAGGCGGCTCGCGGATGTTTCAGATGCGGGCGCCGATGATGGCCAGCCGCCAGTATGAGCCGGCAACGATGCGGGTCTCGACCTGGAAAAAGGACATGGCCATCATCGCGGAGTTCGCCGATGAACTCGGCTGCGAAACCCCGCTCTTCACACTGACGCAGCCGGTTTACACCAAAGCGATGGAAATGGGGCTGGGCAATCAGGATACGGCGGCGGTGCTTTCCAGCACATTGGGATCCTAAGCTTAGAATTCCACGTGGACAAGTTGTCGCG
>JADMIO011486943.1_pt1 | contig 33462 bp, 24 predicted proteins | sample 8958161 | NCBI WGS metagenome assembly JADMIO01 (sample SAMN16585339, study PRJNA669376) | soil metagenome | isolation source: Crop rotation soil | place: USA: Cullars Rotation, Alabama | collected 2011 | reverse complement strand
GCCGCGACTTCAAGTCACGTGAATTCCAAGCTTCGGATCCCACTGTGCTGGAAAGAATTCTTACAATGCGCAACAGGTTGCTGAAATTTAATTCTTCATCCAGGTCATAATTTTCCAGCACGGCCTTGCCAATGGCGATGATCATTTCCCAGTTTATTGCAGGATAAATGGCAAGCGCTGCGATCCATTCAAACAGCACATTTACCCGTTTGCCATTCACCGTTAGTTTGGCCCAGTTTGCACGCTCACAATATTTGTATAGTTCATTTATATTTTTAAAATTGATCCCTTTTGTTTTATAGAAAATACCACTGTTCTGTTTCAGCCGGGATATAATATCAGCTTCTGTATCAGTTTCATTGGCATTCATTAATTCAGCCATCAATGCCAATCCTTCCATATCTGCCGGGAAGACCGGTATCTGTGGTAATAGAATCGCTGTTTCTATTTCGGTCCAATCTATAAAAGAAAGCGGCGTAATAATGGCTTTGTATTGCCAGCGGTTGAGCAGTTCCAGGAAATGGGTGTCAATGGCAGCGGTTGCTTCATCTATGAATGTATGTGCATCACCAAAGAACAGGAGGATATGTCTTGGATATGCTTCGGATAACCTTTCAAGATCAACTGTTCCTGCAGAAACTTCATTATAAAAATATAGAGGATCATCTTTGTAATAATATTTTTCTGTTAATACATGTTGTTTCTTAAGAATGCCACAGAGATATTCAAAGAATTTTACCTGTTGCATGTTCTTGCTGTTCTCATCGATGAGGATCAAATATTCACTTTGCCTTGTTCTTGATTCGATCACAGACTGGAACAAACCACCAGCATCGATGGATCTTTTTATTGTTTTATCTATATTCAAAAACGATACGGTATCCCTTACCCGGTTGCGCATTTGACGGATAATAACATTGAATTCATTTTCATCAACAGGCAATGCATTTTTATTTTTAAAAGCAAGCGTTTTAATTGCTTCCCTGTCTTTTGAAGTGGTCGTAATTGTATTTAACTTATCCTGTACAGATCTTTTTATACTTGCCTTTTTACCCGTCTCCCTGTTCCACAAAAGCATAAAAGCAATAGCGAGCAGGAAAAATGCGACTGCCAAAATACCGTACAATTGAAATAAATATGCAGGAGGTTTTTCTACAAAAGTTGTGTCCGGCAGTTCTTCTTTTACCGCTACTTGTTGTTTGATGGGCGCTATAGGGGTATTTGCATATACTGTAAACACAGTGTCTTTCTGTAATGTACAATTTGAGTTTACACTGTCATAGATAACCAGGCATCTTACATGATTATTGCCGGCATCAAATCTTGCCACGGTTCGCCTGCCATAATCAAATTTATTATCATTGATATACCATATTATATCTGAATCATGCAGCGGCTCTACGCCTGCGATCATTGCTTTCAAGCGGATCCATTCGTTTACTTTAATGGTATCAACATCGCTGTCATCCTTTTTTGACAATATAAATGACATATGGGTTGCCTGGTTGCACACCCTTACCATGTTATACAGCTCGAATATCCTTACGGTGTCATTTTTATAGAGGACGAAGGCACGAGTAAAAAGCTGGTATGCCCCGGGCGATCCGTATATGTGATAGGAAAGATCGTCTTTTTTTCCATCACCCCAATCATTGCTTACATGTACTTCAAGGCCGGGTTTTATATAACCTTTATACAGGCAATCAGTTTCTATTTCCAGTTTTTCATTTTGGTTTAATTGAAAGCGGAAATGTTGGTTGTCATCTTCTTTATGTTGGGTGATATCGTTTAAACTAACGGTCAACTCTGATGGATCGATCTCCCGCGGCCTGCCCGTATAAATAAGCAGGGCCACAATAGCAATTGCCAGCAACAAATAACCTGCAATTAATCCTTTGTAATTTTTCCTGACATATTGTTTGTATTTTTTTTTATCAGGTGGAGGCGGGGGCAGGTGCGTGAAACTGTCGCCTTTAAAATGATGGTCAAATACTTTTTTGAATAATATTTGTTCTTCTTCGGTGCCGGCAAACAGGGGAGAGAGGTAAAGATAAAGTTGCTGTTCATTTTTCAATGAACTGGCATATTCAATAATAACTTTATGTGCGTTGATGACCTGGAGTGGCGTTACTGTAAATCTTTTTCTTTTCAGTTCTTCAAAAAAAGAAAGGAAGGGAAGCATTTCCGCATCATCATATATTGCATCTTCCGGGTTATTCACTGATCTCTCTTCTAAGTGTTTCAAAATCTGCTTTCGATTTGGTGATGATACCCAAAGTATCTATAAGATTCTTCTTAAAATCATCATCGGCATTGCGCCAGTCTGCAATGCTGCTTGTCAAAAGCCCTTTTTGTTGCAGGCACGCGATCCAGTCTATTAATTCAGAGGTGGATGGTTTCTTTACAAGATTTGTCTGCCTTAGTTCAGTGAATTTTTTTATTACGGTTTCAAAATGCTCGCTGTTCTTTTTAAGATGTGATTTTACGATCTCCAATAATTCTTTATTTCCCGGGAATGAGATATGATGAAAAACACAACGTCTTAAAAATGCATCCGGCAAACCTTTTTCATTGTTACTGGTTATAATGAAAAGAATGGGGAACGCAGGATCCTGCACCACATTAAAACCGGGTATCTCTTTGATGCCAAATTTAAACGGGGGTTTTTCCAATTCAGCAAGCAGGTCATTGGGGAAATCTCTTGGTGCTTTATCGATCTCATCAATGAGTACAACGGATGAAAATGCAGTTCTTTTTTGAAAGACCTCTTTATCATAATTAACGAACTTATTATATTCCTGGCTGGGTTGATTGCTGCCCAGTAGTGCAATGCCCACAGCATTGAAAGAAATAAATGATTCTTTTACCCTGTTAGTTTTATCACCAAAATGCGAAACAGCATCATAAGAATAAAACAGGTCGGTGGATTGTGAACCTGATTTTGTATCAAACCTGAATGGGGTAGCCGTACTAAACAAATGGGGATATAAAAAATTCAATCTCCTGGCAACGAAATTGGCACAGTCAGTTTTCCCGGTCCCGGGATCACCCGATAAAAGCAAAGGACGTTGTAAGAACAACGCAATGTTTATAGCAGCCAGCAACTCCCTGCTTGGTTTATATTCGTCTGTATTGGAAAAAGGGATCTGTATCACTTAATTAGGTTTGGTAATAAAAATAATATGAAAATAAAATGGCGGGATCACATAGGGTTGATCAAATATAAATAAATTTATGCCAGTACTAGTTATGAGTTTAGAGTTATGAGTTATGAGTTGGTTCTGCCAAGCTTATAACTTTCCATACTGTACACCATACTGTAAACGCCAAACTTTTATGAAACTTTCAATATTTGAAATAGCTTACTATCTCAACAAACCGACTCATAACTCATAACTCTAAACTCAAAACTCATAACTCTGGAAAATCTTTATATTTTCTTTATACCATCATTATTACTTTTGCCTATTATTCACTTAAGATACTTTCCTGGCAAAGCTATTTTCAAATAAGGTTCGTAAGCGAAATCAATACCTGATCAGTGTAGCTGTCATTCTTTTGGTGTCGGGTCTTTGTTATCCATTTGCCGGCATCATGGATTACAAGATCACCGCTTTTTTCCTGCTTGCAACTTTGTCGTTCCTTTCATTGTTTTTTGATATCCTTCCTGTGCTGCTGGCGGCTGTTGTAAGTACCCTGATATGGAATTTCTTTTTTATCCCTCCCCGTTTTACTTTTCATATACACAGTGCGGATGATTATTTTTTGCTTGTTATGTATCTCATCATTGCTTTTGTGCATGCCGTGCTTACCTATAAAATGAGACAGCTTGAAAAAGAGAATCAAAAAAAAGAAGAAAAGACCCATACATTAAAATTGTACAATACGCTCCTGAATTCTTTGTCGCATGAATTGCGTACACCCATTGCAACGATCATTGGTGCCACCGATAATCTTTTAATGGAATCCAACAGGCTCAGCGAAGAAAATAAAATGAACCTGTTGTCAGAGATATCTGTTGCATCATTGAGGTTGAACCAGCAGGTGGAGAATTTATTGAACATGTCGAGGCTTGAATCGGGTAATATTCAAATTAAAAAAGACTGGTGCGATGCGAATGAGCTGGTATATACTGCGATCAAGCGCCTGGAAGAAAATTATAAGGGGCGTATCATAAAGGTTCAGCTGCAGGATAACCTGCCATTGTTCAGGCTTGATGCAGGTTTAATGGAACAGGTGCTTTACAATCTTGTTTACAATGCGATCGTATATACTGCCGATGATGCCGTGGTAAAGATATCAGTAGCATCGGTGGCGAATAGCTGCGTGATCATTGTTGAAGACAATGGCAAGGGTTTTCCTGAAGCAGAAATAGAAAATGTATTTGAAAAATTTTATCGCCTCAAGGATTCTAAGGTTGGTGGAACAGGTTTGGGACTGTCCATTGCAAAAGGATTTGTGGAAGCGCATAACGGTTATATCGTTTTGGAAAATCTAAATACAGGAGGAGCGAAGTTCACCATCACCATTCCCACACAAATCTCTTATTTAAATGATCTGAAAAATGACTAATGCCCGTGTATTGATAATAGATGATGAGCCACAGATAAGAAAACTGTTGCAGATCACTTTACAATCGAATGAATATATAGTAGAAGAAGCTGCTACAGCAAGAGAAGGATTGAATTTTGCAACCAATGATCCGCCCGATCTTATCCTGCTTGATCTTGGATTACCGGATGAAGATGGTTATAGCGTGTTGGATAAATTACGTCAATGGTATACAAAACCTATTATCATCATTTCTGTTCAAAGTACCGAGGAAGGAATTGTACAGGCGTTGGATAATGGTGCGAATGATTATATCATAAAACCTTTTCGTACCGGTGAGTTACTGGCACGCATCAGGTCTGCAATAAGAGTTATTGCTGCAGATGAAAACGCCATCGTCAATCAAAAAGATCTTTATATCGATACAATTTCAAGGGTTGTTAAGAAAAATAACGAATTGATCAAACTCACTTCAACAGAATATGCACTGCTCGAACTATTTGCAAAAAATGCTGGAAAGGTTTTAACGCATCGTTATTTACTCAACAGTATTTGGGGACCAACTTATGTCAATCAATCACAATACCTGCGTGTTTTTGTGGCGCAGCTAAGGAAAAAAATTGAAGATGATCCTAACCGACCCGTTTTTATAACAACTGAATCCGGGGTAGGGTACCGGTTTCTTTCAAAAGAATAAAGATGGATTCAGGAAAGCAACATGATAAATGGAAAGAATTTGTAGAGGTCACTATAATTATTCTTGCATGGCTAATGGCTTTTTTAGTTGTGTATTGTGTTTTTTATAAACTGACCTTATGGAAATAAAAATTAAAAAAATATCCGGATCGTGAGTAAACAATTAAACAAAGCAACTGCAGGAGGATTATTGATAGCGCTTGGTATTATTTATGGCGATATCGGTACATCGCCCTTGTATGTATTGAACGCAATATTAAAAGACAAGATGGCAACCGACCAACTCATTCTTGGTTCTTTGTCATGTATCATCTGGACGCTTACTTTACAAACAACGATCAAATATGTGATCCTCACATTACAGGCCGATAACCGTGGTGAAGGTGGCATATTTTCATTGTACGCATTGGTAAGACGAAGGGCCAAATGGCTGGTCTTCCCGGCTATGATCGGCGGGGCAGCTTTACTTGCGGATGGAATGATTACGCCACCGATCTCCGTTACATCTTCTATTGAAGGGTTAAGAAATATCGATCGGTTTGCTTCTATTTCTGATACCGGCATTGTGATCATTGTACTTGGCATCATTGCATTGTTGTTTTTTTTGCAACAATTTGGTACGGCCTCTATTGGAAAATTATTTGGTCCCATCATGACCATATGGTTTTTGATGCTCGCTTCATTGGGTTCATATCATTTAGTAGATTATTTCAGTGTGTTCAAAGCGTTCAATCCTTATTATGCCTATGACCTGCTTGCGCATTATCCAAAAGGTTTCTGGCTATTGGGTGCAGTGTTCCTTTGTACAACGGGAGCAGAGGCTTTGTATTCAGATCTTGGCCATTGCGGTAAACAAAATATCCGTGTCTCATGGATCTTTGTGAAAAGCTGTTTGATATTAAACTATCTCGGCCAGGGTGCATGGCTCTTATCACATTATAAGGATACAACCATTACAGATGCAATGATCACAAAAGGTTTCAATCCGTTTTATGGTTTGATGCCGGGTTGGTTCCTGCTCATTGGAATATTGATAGCTACATCAGCTGCGATCATTGCAAGCCAGGCATTGATAAGCGGTTCCTTTACTTTAATAAGTGAGGCCATCCGGCTGAACCTCTGGCCCAAGATGAGGATCAAATATCCAACAGAGGCGAGGGGGCAACTATTCGTTCCCGGTATCAATGCACTTTTATTCTTCGGTTGTTGTGGCATCGTACTGTATTTCAGGAAGTCGACAAATATGGAAGCAGCTTATGGACTTGCTATTACCATGTGTATGATCGCAACAACAATGCTATTTGCAAATTACCTGGTGTTGCACCGCAAAGCGCCGTGGATGATCTATGTTTTTCTTATTGTTTATTTGTCCATCGAAACTGCGTTCCTTGCTGCCAATCTTGATAAATTTCCGCATGGAGGTTTTGTAACGCTGATAGCCGGTGGCGGTTTGTTTGGCATCATGTATATCTGGTTCAGGGCAAAAAAGATCAAGAACCGTTACCTGGAATTTGTGCGACTTGAAAATTATACCAGTAAAATTGGAGAGCTGAGCAATGATAAATCGATCCCAAAATATGCAACGCACCTTGTTTACCTCACGAGTGCAGACAATCCAAAAGAAATTGAGCATAAGATCATTTATTCTATTTTAAGCAGGCTTCCTAAAAAAGCTGATATCTATTGGTTCATACATGTTCATACAGAAGATAATCCTTACACAAGTGAGTATACTGTGAACCATATCATTCCGAATGAGATCATCAGGGTTGACTTCAAACTTGGGTTCCGGATCGCACCGCGGCTGAATATCATGTTTAAAAGAGTTGTCGAGGACCTAGTTAAGAACAGGGAAGTGAATGTGATCAGCAGGTACGACAGCCAGCAAAGGAATAATATGATCGGTGATTTCAGGTTCGTTGTTTTGGAAAAATTCCTTAGCCAGGAAAATGAATTGCCCATGTTTGAAAGACTGGTCATGAACCTTTATTTCTGGTTCAAGGATATTAGCTTATCAGAAGAAAAAGGTTTTGGGCTTGAAACAAATAATGTTATTGTTGAAAAATTCCCACTCATGGTATCGCCGCCATCAGCTGTTAAGTTGAAAAGGATTTATAATGAAAATTAATTGATTTGAAAATTTGAAGATTTGAAAATGTGCCGATGAAGCCCGGGTAAATCAAAGTATATTGCGATACAAAAAATCTTTTCATCTTCAAATCAACTCATTTTCAAATCTTCAAATCGATGTCTTTATGCCGGGAAAAATATTGATAATAGATGATGAAGAAAAACTTCGAAGCCTGCTCAAAAGAGTGATCAGCCTGGAAGGCTTCGAAGTTTTGGATGCTGCTAATTTGAAGGCTGCATATAAGTTGCTTGATAAAGAAAGCATCGATGTTATTCTCTGTGATGTAAAATTACCGGATGGAAACGGCGTTGATTTTGTAAATGAGATACGGAACAAATATCCTTTAATAGAAATTATTTTACTTACTGCATATGGTAATATTCCTGATGCCATACAGGCAATGAAAAATGGTGCATTTGATTATATCACCAAGGGTGATGATAATGCAAGGATCATCCCGCTTATAAACAAAGCATTTGAAAAAGTAAGCCTGCAAAATCGTATCCTGCAACTGGAAACACAGGTAGGTAAGAAATATGATTTTGAAACGATCATTGGTACATCAGAAAAAATTAAAACGGCTGTTGCATTTGCGAAGAAAGTGGCGCCCACGGATGCAACCGTTTTATTATTAGGCGAGACCGGTACGGGTAAAGAAGTATTCGCCCAGGCGATCCATAATAATAGCAAGCGAATAGGAAAACCTTTTGTTGCGATCAATTGCAGCGCATTCAGTAAAGAATTATTGGAAAGCGAATTGTTCGGGCATCTTGCCGGTGCATTCACCGGTGCAACAAAAGATAAAAAAGGTCTTTTGGAAGAAGCAAATACAGGTACACTTTTTTTAGATGAGATCGGTGAGATGCACATCGACCTGCAGGCAAAAATGTTGCGTGTGCTTGAGACAACAGAATTTTTTAAAGTAGGAGATACAAAACCAACCAAGGTTTCTGTAAGGATCATTGCTGCTACTAACCGTGACCTTAAGCATGACGTTGAAGAAGGTAAATTCAGGGAAGATCTTTTTTACAGGCTGAATGTATTCACCATTTTATTGCCTGCATTGCGGGACAGAAAAGAAGACATTCCACTTTTTGCCGAGTACTATCTTATGCTGTTCAATAAAAGAATAAACGGGAAGATCAATAAAATAAATCCTGCATTTACAGGCATGCTGCTTACACAGGAATGGAAAGGCAATATCCGTGAATTAAAAAATGTAATGGAAAGAGCCGTGATACTTGCGGATGGGAATGAACTGGATGTAAATGATCTTCCACTGGAGTTTCAAACACAGGCATCATTGCAAGGCAACCTTTCATCCTTTGAACTTTCTGCTATTGAAAAACTCCATATTCAACGTGTATTGAATCATACCAAAGGAAATAAAACAGAAACTGCACGCCTGTTAAACATCGGGCTAACAACTTTATACAGGAAGATGGAAGAGTATCATATTTCCTGACTAACCCTTCCATTTTGGAAAAAGGCCCTTCCGTTTTGGAAGGGTTTTTTGTTTTTGGTAAAACTGTTCGTTGTTATATCATTTTGCTGAAATCCTTTACTGTGGCTATTTACAGCGTAATACTTCTTTTTATTAATTGGCATGGCACATCCTTGGATTAACTGTAAAGCGACAAAAATACTGTCAGCCTGAGCTTGTCGAAGGCGATGTTACTTCTTAACCCGGCTTCGACAAGCTCAGCCTGACAACTCTTTTAAGTAGTAAAAATATAAAACATGCTCAACACCACATTATTCCTCCTGGCAATGCTCATTTGCTTTGTCATCTTTTTCAGATCTATTGACTTCTTTGAAAAAATGTAAATATTATGATACTAACACTCTTTATAATCTCGATACTGGTTTTTATATACCTGGTATATGTATTAATTAAACCTGAAAAATTTTAAAGCCTACGATCATGAATACAGAATTAACAGGTGTGGTAGTGACCTTCCTACTGACAATACTGCTGGCATATCCACTTGGAAAATACATTGCCAAAACATTTGCAGGAGAAAAAACGGTCACTGATTTTATGAACCCGTTTGAAAAGTTCATTTACAGGATCGCTGGTATCAATGCCAATAAGGGAATGAACTGGAAAGAATTTTTAACTGCCATGCTTGCCATCAACATGCTTTGGTTATTCTATGCTTTTTTTCTTTTATTGAACCAGGCACATTTACCATTGAATCCCGATGGAAATCCCAATATGACGCCTGATCTGAGTTTTAATACAGCTATTAGCTCTTTAGTCAATTGTGATCTGCAACATTATTCCGGTGAAACAGGATTGACATACTTCACACAATTATTCGTGATCACATTTTTACAATTTGTAAGTGCTGCAACAGGAATCTCCGCCGCAGTTGCTTTATTCAATGGATTAAAACATAAAACAACTGAAAACCTCGGAAACTTCTGGAGCATTTTTACAAAGTCGATCACAAGAATACTGTTACCACTTTGTATCGTGATGGCGATATTGCTTGTCTTCAATGGTTCACCCGCAAGTTTTGATGGAAAGGATACGATCACAACATTACAGGGAGATACGGTACAGGTTAGCCGCGGGCCGGCTGCAGGTATGATCGCCGTCAAACACCTTGGTACAAATGGTGGCGGATGGTTTGGCGCCAATTCAGCACATCCATTGGAAAATCCGAATTACTTCACCGGCATGCTTGAATTGATTGCGCAAGTACTGATCCCCGTTGCCATGCTTTTTGCATTGGGTATTTATATCAAAAGGAAAAAATTTGCGTGGATGATCTTTGGTATCATGACAGTAGGAATGCTTTTCCTCATTGTTCCTACGATGCATTGGGAAATGCAGGGCAACCCGATGATCGCAAAGCTTGGTATCATGCAGCCAACAGGTGCCATGGAAGGCAAAGAAGTTCGGTTTGGGCCGGCTGCTTCCGGTTACTGGAGCATTATAACAACGATCATCTCTACAGGTTCGGTCAATTCAATGCATGATAGTGCAATGCCTTTATCAGGCATGATGCAAATGCTTGCGATGTTGATCAATGCGTTTTATGGCGGATGTGGTGTGGGTATACTGAACTATTTTATTTACATCATCATCGCTGTTTTTATTGGTGGATTGATGGTGGGACGAACACCGGAATTCATGGGACATAAAGTTGAAGCAAGAGAAGTTAAGATCGCGGCGTTGGTTACACTGTTGTCAGCCTTTCTTATAAAAGGCGGAGCCGCTCTGGCATCATATTATTTTGTTCATCATGGAAATATGCCATGGGCCGTTCAGCCATCAACATGGTTAAACAATCCTGCTAACCATGGATTTTCAGAAATGTTTTATGAATTCACTTCTTCCAATGCAAATAATGGAAGTGGTTTCGAGGGCCTGGGTGATAATAATATTTTCTGGAACACGACAACAGGCTTTGTATTGTTGCTTGGAAGGTTTCTCCCAATCATTGGCCCCATTGCGATCATTGGATTGCTTGCAAAGAAAAAATACATCCCTGCTTCTTCCGGAACATTACCCGTGGACTCACTCACTTTTGGAATATTGACTTTCGCTATCATAATAATTATAACTGCGTTGTCTTATTTCCCTCCATTGGTGCTTGGGCCTATCGCAGAATATTTGGGGATGCGCTAAAAAAATAGAAATGAGTTATAGAATAAAACGATATAAAAAAATGTCTAAGCAAAATAAAAATAGCAAACTGTTTGAAAGCACATTGGTAGCAGGCGCACTGAAGCAATCGTTCATAAAACTGAAGCCTTCGATCATGTTACGCAACCCGGTCATGTTTACCGTGTACGTTGGCACGATCATCATGTTGGGCGTATGTTGCTGGATCGCACAGGGAGAAACTTCACAGGGATCACTTGCATACAACCTCACGGTATTCTTTGTTTTATTGGTTACGCTGTTGTTTGCAAATTTTGCGGAAGCCATCGCAGAAGCCAGGGGCAAGGCGCAGGCAGATAGTCTACGCAAAACGAGAGAAGAAACACCCGCTAAAAAAGTTTTCCCGGTAGGGGAAATTTATGTAAATGAAATAAAGATCGTTCCATCATCACAGTTAGAGAAAGGAGACCTGTTTGTTTGTGAAGCGGGTGATATCATACCGATGGATGGCGAGATCATTAAAGGGATCGCAACCATTGATGAAAGCGCCATTACCGGCGAAAGTGCTCCTGTGATAAGAGAAGCAGGTGGCGATAAGTCTTCTGTGACAGGAGGAACAAAAGTTTTGTCTGATAAAATAACGGTGAAAGTCACGACAGAACGTGGTGAAAGTTTTTTAGATAAAATGATTGCCCTTGTTGAAGGAGCATCACGACAAAAAACACCGAATGAAATTGCTTTGACCATTTTGCTTGCAAGTTTTACAATTATATTCCTTATTGTTTGCGTAACGCTAAAACCATTTGCCGACTATGCAAATACACCCATCACCATTGCTGCATTTGTTTCTCTATACGTGTGCCTGATACCAACTACCATTGGCGGATTATTAAGTGCCATTGGTATTGCTGGTATGGACAGGGCGCTGCGTGCAAATGTGATCACCAAAAGCGGTAAAGCCGTAGAAACCGCCGGCGACCTGGATACATTGTTACTTGACAAGACCGGTACCATTACTATCGGCAACCGTAAAGCGACGAATTTTTATGAAGCAAATGGTATCAATAAAAAACTATTTATTGACTCATGTGTATTGTCATCACTGGCTGATCATACGCCCGAGGGTAAATCTATTATTGAATTGGCTGGCGTTGATATTCATAAGTTCGATACAGAGCACGCAACATTTATAGATTTTACTGCAGAGACAAGAAGCAGCGGCATCAACCTGCCAGGAGGGGTTAGGATCCGTAAAGGCGCTTTTGATTCCATCAGGACAATGGTTGTTAAAGCAGGGAATGATTTTCCAAATGAAACAGCTGATAGGGTAAAGACCATTTCATCCAATGGGGGAACACCACTTGTTGTAAGTGAAAATGATAAAGTACTTGGCGTAATTGAATTGCAGGATATTATCAAACCTGGTATTCATGAGCGTTTTGAAAGGCTTAGGAAAATGGGCGTTAAAACGGTGATGGTTACAGGTGATAATCCATTGACAGCAAAGTTCATTGCAGAAAAGGCAGGTGTTGATGATTTTATTGCAGAAGCAAAGCCTGAAGACAAAATGAATTATATCAAACAGGAACAACAGGGAGGAAAACTTGTTGCGATGATGGGAGATGGTACCAATGATGCACCGGCACTGGCCCAGGCAGATGTTGGTGTTGCCATGAACAGCGGAACAGCAGCGGCAAAAGAAGCAGGTAATATGGTCGACCTTGATAATGATCCTACCAAACTGATCGAGATCGTGGAAATAGGAAAGCAATTGCTGATGACAAGGGGAACGCTCACCACTTTTTCAATTGCCAATGATGTGGCAAAATATTTTGCGATCGTTCCGGCATTGTTCATTGCATCCATTCCCGCTTTGCAAACTTTGAATATTATGCGGCTACACAGTCCCGAAAGTGCCATTCTCTCAGCAGTAATTTTCAATGCGATCATTATTCCTTTGCTGATACCGTTGGCTTTAAAAGGAGTTGCATACAAACCGATCGGTGCAAGTGCATTGCTGAGAAGAAACCTGTTGATCTATGGATTGGGTGGGATCATAGTGCCTTTTATCGGGATAAAATTGATTGACCTGTTGGTAGCATTATTCGTATAAAAAATTACAATCATGAAAAAATATGTTTGGCCATCTGTAAAACTTACACTCGTCTTTATCATTATATGTGCTGTTTTATATCCATTGTTTATTGCCGCAGTCGCGAAGATGGCTCCCGGTGGCGGTAAAGGAGAAACTATAATGGTACATGGCAAAGTTGTTGGGTATACTAATATCGGTCAGAAATTCACTGACGATAAATATTTCTGGAGCCGTCCATCTGCAGTTGATTATAATGCTGCCGGTTCTGCAGGTTCTAACAAAGGGCCAACCAATCCTGATTATTTAAAACAAATGCAGGATAGAATTGATAGTTTTTTAGTGCATAATCCCTCTGTAAAAAAAGAAGAGATACCTGCAGAATTAGTAACTGCTTCCGGTAGCGGCCTTGATCCTGACCTGTCGCCTTATGGCGCTAAAATACAGGTTAAGCGAATTGCGGCTATACGTAAACTTGATGAAGAAAGGCTTCTCTTCCTGGTTGACAAACAAACTGAACAACCTTTTCTTGAATGGTTTGGCCCTGCTAAGGTGAATGTACTGAAACTAAATATTGAACTGGATAAATTAAAATAGGTTATGCCAGGACAGAAAAACGATACAAACGAATATTTAAACTTCAATCCACAAAAAAAATATGGGAAGTTTAAAATTTATATCGGCATGAGTGCCGGCGTGGGAAAAACGTTTCGCATGTTGCAGGAAGCGCATATCTTATTAAGACAAGGCGTAAATGTCAGGATCGGTTATGTTGAAACACATAAAAGAAAAGAAACGGAAGCATTGATCGAAGGACTCCCAATAATTCCAAGAAGGGAAGTTTTTTACAAAGGCAAGCTGCTGGAAGAACTGGATGTACAGGCGATCTATTTACTGCAACCGGAAGTAGTGATCATCGATGAACTTGCTCATACCAATATTCCCGGGAGTAAGAATGAAAAACGCTGGCAGGATGTGCTGGATGTTTTGGAAGCAGGGATCGATGTTATATCTGCAGTAAATATCCAGCACATTGAAAGCATCAATGAAGACGTAAAAGAAATAACAGGCATAGATGTGCAGGAAAGGGTGCCGGATAAAATGCTGCAGATCGCAGATGAGGTTGTAAATATCGACCTTACTGCGGATGAGTTGATCAGCCGTTTAAAAGAAGGAAAGATATATGATCACACAAAAGTACAGCAGGCACTACAAAACTTTTTTCAACCGGATAAGATTTTGCAATTGCGTGAACTCGCTTTGAAAGAAGTGGCTGGCCAGGTAGAACGAAAAGTAGATTACCAGGTGGTTGCAAAAAGCAAACCGTTTCGCCATGAACATTTCCTGGCGTGCATCTCTTCCAATGCGGAAATAGCGCAACGCATCATTCGAAAAACCGCAAGGCTGGCTTCTTATTATAATAGTAAGTGGTATGTTTTATATGTGCAGACAGACAGGGAATCTGCTGATAAAATTTCATTGGCTGCACAAAGACATTTAATCAATAACTTTAAGAACGCAACTGAACTGGGGGCAGAAGTGATCAGGAAGAAAGCAAGCAATATCGCTTCCACGATCATTGAAACAGCCACTGAAAAAAATATAACTACCATATGTCTTGGTAAGCCTCATTTGAATCTTTTCCAGGTCATATTAAAAACAAGTCTCTTTAACCAGTTATTAAAAACACTTTCAAAAAATAACATTGATATTATCATTCTTTCCTGATGGCACTAAATGTAAAACATAAGATCTGGCTGGGCACTTCGTTTCTTTTCCTGCTGCTACTGCTAACCGGTGGTTCAGGGATCTATTACATGGCCAAGCTGAAAAAAGAAGCCCGCAATATCCTCGAGGATAATTATGAAAGTGTTGCTTACTGTCACAATATGCAGCAGCAGCTGAATGATCTTGAATCAAATGATCAAAAGGCCATTGGCGAATTTGAAAGATCGTTGAAGCAACAGGAAGCAAACATTACTGAACCAAATGAAGCTGATGCAACGAATTCGCTTAGGCAAAATTTCAATAAGCTGAAGGACAATGACACAGCGAAAAAAACAATACAACAAATAAATAAGGACCTGCAACAAATCCTGTCGTTGAATATGGCAGCTATACAACGGAAAAATAATAAGGCAGAAAAAACAGCAGACGAAGCGTTGACATTGATCGTTGGCCTTGCAGCATTTGTATTCATCATCGCATTTACGTTTTTGATCAATTTCCCATCGGTCGTTACCAAACCTATTCGTGCATTAATAGAAGCGACCCGGCAAATAGGAGCCAAGAATTATAAACACCGTATTCATATTGATAACAAAGATGAATTTGGAAAACTGGCGCAATCATTCAATGAAATGGCTGAACGACTGGAATATTTTGAAAACAGTAACCTCAACCGGTTATTGTTTGAAAAGAATAGGGCAGAAGCCGTTATCAACAGCCTGAAAGATGCAAGCATCGGGATCGATAAAAATAATATCGTTCTGTTTGCTAATTACCAGGCGCTCCAACTATTGGGACTACAGGCAGAATCCATCATTGGTCATTCTGTAAATGATGTGAGTGCTACAAATGAGCTGTTTCGTTTTTTAATGAACAACCAATCCACGGCGCCTTTCAAAATTGTAGTTGATGACAGGGAGAATTATTTTGTAAAGGAAATGATCGAAGTGGTACAGGGAGAAACAAATAATAAAGTGATCGTCTTAAAAAACATTACTTCCTATAAAGAACTGGATGAAGCAAAAACAAATTTCATTGCAACCATTTCACATGAACTAAAAACACCACTTGCATCCTCGGATTTCAGCCTTAAATTACTGGAAGATGAACGGGTAAGTAAATTATCTTCAGAACAAAAAGAACTGATCGGGCATTTGAAGGAAGACAATACGAGAATGCTTAAGATACTGAGTGAGTTGTTGAACATGTCGCAGGTTGAATCAGGAAGAATACAATTGAATATTCAACCGGTAGATCCATTAACGATCATTCATAAAGCTATAGACACGGTGGCCGGCCCGGCAAAAGATAAAAATATTACGATCAATATCATTGCAGCAACAGCATTTCCCCCGATCAAAGCCGATGAAGAAAAAACAACCTGGGTGTTGAATAATTTTTTAACGAATGCGATCAAGTATTCTTTTAATAATGCTGATATTGAAGTATCCGTCAAAGAAAAGGGGAGTGCCATTGTTTTTGCCGTAAAAGATTCAGGCCCCGGTATCGCTGACGAATACCAGCCGAGATTGTTTGAAAGATATTTCCAGGTTCCCAATTCTACGGAAAAAGGATCTGGACTCGGGCTTGCGATTTCCAAAGAATTTATTGAAGCGCAGCATGGAAAAATATGGGTGGAAAGTATTGTGGGTAAAGGGTCAACTTTCTTTTTTCAATTGCCGGTGTAGCGAATCGGCAATCGGTAAACGGGAATCGGCAATCGGTTTCCTGTCGGCGGTTGCAAACCCCGACAGCGGTTGAATAATGAGATTCTTAATATTGATTTACGCGAAGGATAGGAACGCGGATGACACGGATTAGGCGGATGACACGGATATTGTTTGCGAAGCAAACAATAAGAATCCATTTTTAGGAATTTTTTAAAATACTTGCGTAGCAAGTATAAAATCCGTGTTATCCGTTCAATCCGTGTCATCCGCGTTCCAATCATTCGCGTAGATAAAACCTATAAGGTTTTTAAAACCTTATAGGTTTTTATAAAATTATTCTTTAGCATCTAAAATGATCGGGCTATTACCTTTCCCCATTACAATTACTTTTGCATTTGTGCTCAGCGAAAGTTCTTTCATCGCTTTTATTTGTTCGTATTGCAACTGCTGGCTGGTAAGGCCGGTATTGATGATGCGCTGGTAATCTGCGATACCCTGTGCCTCTACACGTTTACGTTCGGCTTCCTGTCTTTCTTTCTGCAATACAAATTCCATTTTCTTTGCATCCTGTTCTGCATTGATCTTTGATTCGATAGAAGCTTTTACAGAATTGGGAAGTGTGATGTTGCGTACAAGCAATTGCTCCAGCATCAAACCACGTTTTTGAAAATCAATTTCTATACTTTTATAAATGCGCTGCTGAAACTCATCTCTTTTATTTCCAAAAAGATCTACTGCCTGGTAATAAACAGCATTGTCCCTGATCTTGGTACGGGTGATGGGGCGCACAATTTTATCTTTATAATCATTGCCTGTTTCTCTTAAAAGTTTTGGCGCTTCTGTAGATACAACACGATATAAAACGGTAAGGTCGATCGTTACTTCTAGCCCGTCACTTGTTAGTACACGAATGGCATCGTCACCGGCTTTATTGCCTTCATCATTGATGCCGCTCATTGTATAATTCTGTGTTTTTACATCTATCTTTTGAATATCAAGCAAAGGATTAACAACATGAAGCCCGCTCGTCAGCACATCTCTTTGAATATTGCCAAACAATATTTTTATACCGATCTCACCGGGATTGACCTGGATGACAGACGTTGATAAAATGCCCATTACAATAAATGCGAAACCAATAAGGCGGCCAATGTTTTTGAATTTGGCGAGTGATGCATTGTTCTTTAATAAGGTTGCTGAAATGATTATGAGTAAAATTCCGAGTATAATTAAAAACATGGCAGATGAGTTTAGAGATGCAATATCAATAAACTTTTACAATTGCATTCATTATCTTAATAACAGACCTGTGAGGTTATAACAGACCTGTGAGGTTTTTAAAACCTCACAGGTCTTAGCCTTTTTTTGTATATTTAAGTATCCCTTTCACTACAATTTTACTGCTATGTTTAAACGAATCCTGGAAACGATCACAATTATTATTTTCTCAATGAATAATGTTAATGCACAGGCACCATCCATCGAATGGCAGTATTGTTTTGGAACCGCCCTCGGTAATGAAAGTTGCAGGTCCATACAGGCTACCAGTGATGGCGGGGCAATAGCATGTGGCCCTGGTAGACTTATGAAACTGGATGCTGCGGGAACATTGATGTGGCAAAAAACATTGATCGCAAATGAGGTATATGCCTTACAACAAACAGCCGATGGAGGTTATGTTATTGGCGCAAAAGCGCCCACCGGTCCACAGGATGATTATACGATCATGAAATTAAACAGTATAGGAGATCTTGAATGGCAAAAGAGTTATGGAGGAAGTGGTTTCGACGCCATTGAAGATATAAGACAAACAAGTGATGGAGGTTACATCGTTGGAGGAGAAACCAATTCAACGGATGGGGATGTAGTTGGTCAACATGGCCTTACTGATGCATGGATATTAAGGCTGGATGCTGCAGGTGATCTTATTTGGAAAAAAACAATTGGAGGAAGTAAAAGTGAAGCAGCACAGGGTATATTGCAAACAGCGGACGGAGGTTTTATTTTTTCGGGTGGCACCAATTCTTTTGACGGGGATGTAATAAATCCAGGACAAGGTTATATATCATGGACCGTAAAACTCGACTCCAATGGCAATATACAATGGCAAAAAACGTATGGAAGCCCTGTATGGGGAACGGGTGCAATGGCTATTTGTCTTGCACAGGATGGAGGCTATGTATTTGCGGGCCCCTGTGCAATTAATGGTGGTGATGTTACAGGAAATCATGGGGAAGAAGATTTTTGGATCGTAAAACTTGATGTCAACGGGGATCTTGTTTGGCAAAGATCATTGGGAGGATCTAATCTCGATCAGCCATTTTATATCAGTTCAACCGCAGATGGTGGATTTATAGCGGCCGGGCGTTCATGGTCTGCTGATGGAGATGTTAGCGTGAATCATGGCGGTATGGATGTTTGGGTAGTGAAACTGGATGCTGCTGGAACATTAATGTGGCAGAAAGCAATGGGAGGCAATAGTTCTGAAATGGCGTATGGTGTTTGCCAAACAACAGATATGGGCTATATCATTGGAGGTGATACAAATTCCAATAATAATGGAGACGTTGGCCCTAATCATGGCGGCAGCGATTTCTGGATCATAAAACTTGCGTCTGATGTATTACCCATTACATTAAGCAATTTTACTGCAACTGCAAAAGGAGCCGATGTATTGTGTGAATGGAAAACAATGCAGGAACAAAACAGCAGTCATTTTATTGTAGAACGAAGTAATGATGCATTGCACTTCACTGAAATTGGAAGGCTAACGGCAGCGGCGAACAGCTACTTACCAAAACAATATGATCTTACAGATAAAAATGTACTGGTAACAAAAAGCGAATATTTCTTTTACCGGCTGAAAATGGTGGATATGGATGGGAGTTTTAAATACAGCAATACAGTTAAAGTGAAATTGAAGTTTGATTCTCCGCTTAGCATTTACCCCAATCCTGTTGTTAATGAACTAACCGTTAATTATGCATCGTTAAGTAATGAACAGGCAGGTCTTGTTATTTACAATGATGCAGGGAAAAAAATCTATGAACAATCAATAAAGGTTTTAAAAGGAAATAATAATTTACATGTAAATACCAGTTCATTGCCTGCCGGCAGTTATACATTGGTAATGAACGGACAGGAAAAATACATTGAAAGATTTATAAAATCTAAATAATAAAAGACCTATAAGGGCTGTCAACCTGAGCTTGTCGAAGGCGGTTTTACAAAAAAATATACCGCCTTCGACAAGCTCAGGCCGACAGTCTGTTTTGTTTGCACATATTATTTTGGATCGGCTTTAAACTGCCCGCCATCCACATCTTTTAAAAACGCAACGAGGTTATTAAAATAATTCTGCTGATCATCATACATCGCAAAATGACTTCCTTTGGGACAGAGATAAGTCCTGCTGTTGGGAATTAATTTACCTTCCCGCTTCATATCCTCAGGATTCATCTCGTCATTCATTCCTCCAAGTACAAGGGTAGGGATGGTTATGTTCTTTAACCTGTCCCACATTTCCCAGTTCTTTAAATTCCCCGTTACATGAAATTCATCAACGCCCTGCATCTGTGCATAGATCGCCATGTTTGCTTTTTTTAAAACCCGCATCAATGGTTCGGGCCATGGGTCCAATTGACAAATGACATGGCTGTATAAATTTTTCATCAATATTTCCTGGTACTCCGGTGCATCGTATTTTTTGAGGTTGTCGAGAGAGTCAAAAGTTTTCATTACATCAGGCGGGAAAAATTTTTGTTTCACCTGGTTTGCGTATGCCAGGTACGACTGTGTGCCGGCAGTCATATTCGACAGCACCGCACCCTTCACATGGCTTTGATATTTTTGTAAATATTCCATCGCAAGCAAACTGCCCCATGAATGGCCTAAAATATAGCATTGTTCGAGGCCAAGCGCTTTTCTTACCTGTTCTACTTCTTCCACATATCTTGGCAATGTCCACAATGATGTATCAGTTGGAATATCGGAATAACCACATCCAAGCTGGTCATAATAATAAATTTCCATTCCTGCAGGGGGAAGAAAATCTTCGAAACATTCAAAATAATCATGCGTGAAGGCAGGGCCGCCATGCAGCAACAAAACTTTTATAGGACCATTGCCGATCTTTTTTGTCCACACATTGTACTTGCCATCTACCTGTATCATTTTGATGCCACCCGTTTTTACCTCGGTTGAAGTTGAATCTTTAGCGGCTGCAACAACCGGTGCAGCTTCATTGTTTTTATTTTCATTACATGAAAGGAAAATAATGAGGGAGAAAATGAATAATAGTTTTTTCATAATGCTGTTGTTTTTTAATAGATGCTTTCTTTCAAATATCGCAGCTTTTTTTTTACCGCAGAGAACAAGAGGGGCTGAGTTTACGCGGAGACTCTCAGCGAAAACTCCATTAACTCCTGTTCTCTGCGGTGAAATCTCTAACTGCTACAAATGTCATTATGAATGTAAATAAAAATTCGTTCCTTTAATACTATAATTATGAAAAGTAATATTCCAGTTCGTCAATAATGGTCAGTGCAGGGAATGAAGTAATCTAAGCTATAAAAAAAGATTGCTTCGTTCCTCGCAATGACGAATGAAAGAAAACAATATGAAAATACTAATTACTGCTTTTACTTTTTCGATCTCCGGCATTGTATCTCATGCGCAAAATAAAATGCGGCCCATCGAAGAATTGCTGAACAGGAATGATCCGGGTTGGACGATCGTTCAAAAATGGATCGACTCAGCAACAAATGAAATAGAAGTACTTCCTGCCGATACAATAAGATCCAAAGACGCATTGTACAGGACGCAGGTAACAACGCATTCACCCATGGGATCGGTCATCTATTTTACCGGCGGCATATTGGTTGATCATGGATGGATACGCATACTGGGATCAGGCAACAGTAAACTTACCAGGTCGCTTCCCGACTGGAACAAAGGAAAGACCTTTAAAGAATTTGGTGAAGCGCCGGGTTTTTTATTGGTCGCTGATGATGTTGTTGGTGGTTTTTTTGCGATCAATGCTGGTAGGTTTGGTAAAGAAGATCCAGGTAAAATTTATTACCTCTCACCCGACAGGTTAGCATGGGAAGCATTGGATCTTACGTATTCAGAATTTTTACTTTTTTGTTTTAGCGGCGATCTTGTAAAATTTTACGGCGATATGCGCTGGAAGAATTGGGAAAAACAGGTTTCAAAAATGAACGGCGATAAGGTTTATAATTTTTATCCGCCACTGTGGACGAAGGAAGGAAAAGATATTGCTAAAGATAAACGCAAAGCAATTCCGGTAGAAGAGCAATACGTGTTTAATATGGAGCAGCGGAAGCTGTTGAAACTTGAGTAAGAGTTATGAGTTCAGAGTTATGAGTTATGAGTTGGTTCAAAATAATTTGAAACTTATAATTTTAGGGTACAACTCATAACTCATAATTCATAACTCATAACTTCTTCTTCGGGTGCACAAGATTCAATTCAGCAATGATATTCTTCGCTTCCGCATATTTATCAATGATAAAAAGTACATAACGTATATCCACCATAATATTCCTGCAGATGCTTGCATCATAATTAATATCACTCATTGTTCCTTCCCATACACGGTCGAAATTGAGGCCCACTAAATTTCCATAAGCATCCAAAGCAGGGCTGCCGGAGTTACCACCTGTTGTATGATTGGAAGCAATGAAGCAAACAGGCTGGCGTCCGTTGACGCCGTATTGTCCAAAATCTTTTTTATGATACAGGTCAATTAATTTTTGTGGCAGGTCGAATTCATAGTCTCCCGGTTTGTATTTTTCCATTACACCATCCATGTAAGTATAAAAATCAAACTTAACAGCATCTCTTGGATTATATCCTTTTACATTTCCATAAGTAACACGAAGTGTACTGTTGGCATCAGGATAAAAATGTTTTTCTTTAAATACATCCAATTGCGCCTGCATGTAACTGCGTTGAAGCTGGTTGATGTTTGCCTGCAGTTCATTCAGTTTGGGAGAAACATTTGTTGTGTATGTTTTAAGCATGTCGTTGTACAGCGTTGATGCAACATCAGCTTTAATTGCTTTTACTACATTTTGTGCAGAGTCATTGAGTAATGCTTTGATCTTTTCAAATGAAGTGAATGCTGTTTTACTATAAAGATCATTGGCCGTATTTGAAAATGATTGTTGATTGTTCTCTAAACCTTGTTTGAAGAATGGAGAGATATTGGCGGGTTGCTGATCTTTCAAATATATTTCCATCAGTGTCTCAAACATTTTTTTGTCAACCCCTGCATCATATTCTTTAAATGTTTCTTCCAGCTTTGACAACAACTCTGTTTTTCTTTTATCATAAGCATTGACAGCTTCATCTTTTTCAAAAGCAGTTATCAATGAATTCATATCGGCAGCAATGCCAAGCAATTCGATCCTTGGATATATTTCATTAAAATAATCCCTTGCATAACCATAAGGCTCAATGGCAGTATAAGCAGTAGCAAGGTCATTCAGTAAATTACCATACTTATTTTTCAATTCAGCGTTTGCATTTACCCGTTGGGTGAAGATCGCTTCATAGTCGGTCTTTTTCTGAACCGCATTTTTAGATCTCAATCCAAGTACTTCACCCTGCCATTTCTTATAAGCATTTTCTATGGTTGCATATTTGGCTGCATATTGAATTTTTATTTTTTCATCTTTCCTCATGAAGCTGTTCAAAACTTCAAGCGCCTTTGCCCTGATGCCGATCTTTGCAGGATCATTTACTGTCATGACCTGTTTCACTGCAGCGCCGGTAAGGTATTCTTTAGTAGCGCCGGGGAAACCAAATACCATGGTAAAATCTCCTTCCTTCATACCATCCAGTGAAATTTTTAAAGAACGTTTTGGTTTGTAAGGAACATTATCTGCAGAGAAAGATGCAGGATTATTATTCTTATCAGCATAGATCCTGAACATAGAAAAATCGCCGGTATGACGTGGCCACATCCAGTTGTCGGTATCTTTTCCATAATTGCCGATAGAAGCGGGGGGAGCACCCACAAGACGAATGTCTTTATAGGTTTTTGTTACAAACAGGTAATATTTGTTTCCATCAAAAAAAGATTTGATCAAAATATCTTCAAAGCTTTCTTTCTTATAATCTTTTTTTAACTGGGCAATGTTCTTATCAACCTGCGACTGCCTTTCTTTTTCAGTCATGGTACCTGTTACGCCATTCGTAATTTCTTTTGTTACATCTTCAATGCGTACAATAAATGTTACAAACAGGCCCTGGTTCTGCAATTCCTGTTCTTTGCTATATGCCCAGAATCCTTTTTGAATTAAATTATTTTCAACAGAAGAATGATTTTGTACCGCATCGAAACCACAATGGTGATTGGTAAGCAACAAGCCCTGGTCGGATATGACCTCAGCAGTACAAAAACCACCAAAACTTACGATGGCATCCTTGAGGCTTCCTTTACTGATGCTGTAAATATCAGAAGCATTTAATTTCATGCCCATTCTTTTCATTTCTTTTTCATTCATGGCCTGCAATAGTTGCGGGAGCCACATGCCTTCATCGGCAAAACTTTTAAAAGAGAAAAGAACGAACAGGAGGGTCTTTACAAATATTTTTTTCATATACAAATGTTGTGGGGCAAATGTAGGGAGGATAATTTGAAGATTTGAAAATTTGAAGATGTGCTGATGAAGGCCTGTTGTTTTTGACGGTACTGTCATTCGAAAAGTTCTTTTCATCTTCAAATCTTCAAATCAGCTAATTTTCAAATTGACATCTGGGTACCCATCTAACCGGACTTATTCAGGGCTGTTTATAACTAGTCGTTACGGTTATATTATTAAAATTATATTTTCGTTCAAATCTAAAACATGACCCCAAAACTAACCGCATTCAAATCTGCGAAACCACTTGCAGTACTGCTCTTGTTTTTAATGATCATTAACCGATCATGGGCCGAAGGCACCAAGGAAGTTTCACCTACCAGTACACAGGTAGCTTCCCTGTATTATTCACCCACCAACTACGGATCATATTTTAATTGCCCTGCTGATAACAGGATAAACTTTGTTATCAACGACCACACAACAGAGAATCTTTATTTTGGTTTTCGCTGGGTAACAAGGGGATCAACCACACTTGTAAATAATATGTATTACAGGATCCTCAATAGTTCCGGCGTGGTGGTAGCGGGACCAACATTATGTCCTACAGCCGGTGCCGGGTTGATCGGAACCTATAACCAGGCAGTGATCGGGCCGAATATTGCAGGCTCAGCACCTGGTGGCTATTCACCCATTTCATTTGACCCAACAAGTAACGATACTTATTATATAGAACTTTACCGCAGTGCTAACGGTGGTGTATCACAAACTTCAACAGCTGCTGCCATTGCTCCCTTTTTCGATTTCACTATTGCAACTGCTGCAGGCGCAAGGTCACTGGGAAGGGTATTCGCAAAAAAATGGGGATTTGTTGCAGGTAACCCGGGTGATAATTACCAGGGAGCTACCACAGATGATGTGAGCCCTTCATTTTATACTTATACAGCAGATTCAACAGTTGTAAATGTAGTGTTCGATCGTTTTAATCCACTTGCATTCAACGTTGCTTTCAACACTTATGGTGTTGATCCGCTTCAAACTGACTTTGAGATAGGCCGTCGCTCGGTTTATAGCGCAAACAATCCCAATCTTTCAGGTAGCTACAATACTTTTTTAAATACACCGGATAATGCGATCTTCCCTACATCTCTGGATCCAACTCCTCCAACCACTGCAGGAACAATGTACGGTTGCCCGGGATTTTATTATGTTCCTTATCGCACATATGCTGCAGGAGATGTTCGAATTTTATTAGACCTGAATGGCGTTGCAGGCTACCAGGAAAATACGGCTGATCTTTATTTGTTTGCATACGATGTACCTGCGGGTATCAATACATTTACATGGAATGGTTACGATGGTTTGGGAAACCAGGTAGCAACCAATGCAAGTATCAATGTACAACTTACCACTTTAAGGGGAAGGGTGAATATGCCGTTGTATGATCCTGAATATAATTTATATGGATTCACATTGAATACCGTTTTACCAACGCCTGTTCCTAATTTAAAAATGTATTGGGATGATAGTTTCCTTGATGTTGTAACAGGGCAACCCGCTAATAATAACAATACTACAGGTGGGGGAGTTTCCAATACCAATTTGGGCCAGGTTTCCCCGGGCCATGCATGGAATGGTGATTACGGCACTTCTGTTATAACTACATTTCCTGCACCTTCCAATGGTGGGACCGGCAATGCAACTGTAGCAAATCTTGATGATGATTTTGGAAATGTGCGTATCATGAATACATGGTTCTGGGCAGTAGAAGAATCAGGAGGATCTTTTTCTGTTTCCATTCCTAATTGCATACCCAATCCTGATTTCAATGTAACATATGTGAACCTGCCCATAAACAGCAGTGTTAGTGCGAACGATGATGTGGCAGCAGGATCTACCTATTCAACAGCTGTTGCCGATCCGGGTAATCCCGGCCCGTCCCTTCCTGTTATCAGCGCAAATGGTTCTTATACTTTTGTAAGCGCAGTTGCGGGTGTGTTTGTGTTTACGGTGCCTGTTTGCGCTCCTGCACAGGCGCCTCCCTGCCACGATGTATTGCTTACCATAACGGTACTCGACAACGCTGTTGTCAACAATCCGCCGGTAGCGAATGTTGATTTTGGAACAACAAATATGAATGTTGCAACTACTGTGAATACACTTAGCAACGACGCTGCCGGTAACCCCGGTGGATCACTCAATCCTGCAAGTGTTACAATAACAAGCGGCCCTGCAAACGGCATTGCAGTTGTGAATCCTTCAGGAGATATTACTTATACACCTGTAACAGGTTTTACCGGGCAGGATACCATTCACTATTCGGTTTGTGATAACAGCTCACCTGTACCGTTATGTGCCAGTTCGATCCAGATCATAACTGTACAGGGTGTTTGTAATTGTACCATCAATTCTGTTATTGCTGTTGATGATTATACAAACACGCCATTCAATACGCCTGTTAACGGGAATGTTGTTACCAATGATTCTGATCCTGAAGGCGACCTGCTTACTGTAACGCCGCAAACAACTACCATACCTGGTGAAGGCACGCTTGTATTGAACAGTGACGGCACATTTACATTTACACCGGATCCTGGTTTCTATGGGCCGACAGAATTTATTTATTCTGTTTGTGATAACAACGCGGTACAGGCATGTACATTTACAACGCTTCATATCCTGGTTGATACATTGTCAAACGTTCCTTTAACATTGTTATCGTTCAAAGCAGTTTATGCAAATGGAAATGTGAAACTGGTTTGGGATGTTACAAACGAAAGCAACGTAAGCAAACATTTTGTTGAACGCTCAACAAATAACGGTGCCGGTTACGGTGCCATTGGAAATGTAGCTGCACGCAATACTGGTTTGGATGACAGGTATACATTCTACGATAACCTTGCTGGTGTAACAAGCAATACATTGTATTACCGTTTGCGTTCGGCAGATAATACTGGTGTAGAGAAGATCAGCAATGTTGCCATCATTCGTTTGGGTAACAACGGGCATTTGATCATATCACCAAATCCTGTGAATGATAATCTTCAATTGTCATTTTATTGCAACAGCAAAACTGCAGGAACGATACAATTGTACAACAGTGTTGGACAATTGGTGTACCAGCAATCGTTCAATATAACAACTGCCGGCAATCAACTTGTGCCAGTGAGTAACCTTGGTCGTTTGGCAACAGGTGTATATTCATTGAAAGTGAAATTGGGGGATGAAGAGTTGAGAGAACGAGTTGTTATCAATCATTAAGATTGAAATGGTTTCAATTGAAAATATAACCGGGCATTTAAAAAAAGTGCCCGGTTTTTGTTTTGAGTGCCGAACCGGTCAGACCAGTCTGACTGGTCTGACCGGTTTGATTTAGTAGTACTATGCATCACCAAAGAACAAGGGAAATTACCCTCAAATTGCGAATCGAAAATAATTTAAGCTGGTACACGGCCAAAAATATCGAATTGTTTCGGGACCGATTTTAATCTATATTTATCACAAATAATAACTCTATGAATAAATTTATCAAAATTTCTTACTTCATTGCTTTTTTAGCTGTTGTAACATTTAGTTGTAAAAAAAATAATGATGCTGTTAATAACCCGCAGTTGCCTACCATTATAACGGGACTTACTGCCCCGTCGACGCCTACAAGTATTGCAAGTGGAGGTAGTATCAGCAGTGATGGTGGCTCCGCTGTAACAGCACGTGGTGTTTGCTGGAGTACAACAATAGATCCTACAATCTCCAATGATCATACGACCGATGGAACGGGCACTGGTGCTTTTACAAGTACCATAATAGGTCTTACACCTGCTACCACTTATTATATAAGAGCGTATGCTACCAATAGTGCGGGTACGGCTTACGGTGACGTTATAATTGTTCCTACCGATCCTGCTACAAAAGATGTTTACATTGCCGGGTACCTGAATAATGGTACAACCAATCTTGCAACATTCTGGAAAAATGGCATCCCTACCAGTTTTCCCAGCTCTACTGCTTCGTTTTCAAATTCAATCTATGTCAGTGGTACAGATGTTTATGTGGCAGGCGAGGAAAAGGATGGTTCAGGAAATGATATTGCAACACTCTGGAAAAATGGCGTTGCAACTATCTTATCTCCCGGTGCTACCAGGAGTATGGGCAATTCAGTCTGTGTTGCTGGTTCGGATGTTTATGTTGCAGGATATACAAATTATGGATCTAATCCAAATCCAACAATTTGGAAAAATGGCGTAGAAACTATACTGTCCACTACCACCGGTGATGTTTACCAGGTTTTGATTTCCGGTACCGATGTGTATGTAGCAGGGTACCTGGATAATGCAAGTGGTGGTGAAGCAGTGGTTTGGAAAAATGGTGTGCCTGCTACTTTGCCTGGCGGCGCTGTTGCTGTTTCTCTTTTTGTTTCCGGAACTGATGTATATGCTTCTGGTTATGGATTTGATCCAACCTATAGTTATACCGTCGCTAAGATCTGGAAGAACGGAGTAGTCTCAAGCCTTTCATCAAATCCTTATGATGCTTCAGTTACTTCTCTTTTTGTTTCCGGAACGGATGTTTATGGAGCAGGGTACGAAGGAAATGCAAGTGGCGAGGATGCAAAAGTGTGGAAAAACGGAGTGGCAGTATTGACTACTCCCGACGAAGCTTATTCGGTTTATGTTTCCGGAACGGATGTTTATGCTGTTGGAATGGTATTGATAAGCGGAGCTCCTTCTGCAATGATGTGGAAAAATGGAGTGGCTACCAGTTTAGCACCTGGAGCTCCGGCAAGCGTGGCTCAATCCGTTTTTGTTAAAGATTAATTTTTATAGAATATAAAGATCATTGCGATTGCTTTAAATATTTGTAGCCCGGTCTTAATTTTTGAATGCGGTAGCTTACAGGTGAGACCGATCTGGCTGGTCTGACTGGTTTCATTGAATAGGACTATGAATAAGCTAAGAATTTTATTCCACAACTGCTGATGAACCCGGGCCATGGGGATACGGATCCTTGTTGCAATTTTAGCTTGTGTTTTTTATTAACAACTAACCACATTGTATAGATAATCAATCATATCGGGTTTTTTGTCTCTAGCCTCATCTGCGAAAAAATAAATTGTACAGCCAAAATTTTATATAACCGCACTACTATTGAATTTCAAATTTTTAGCTTCCAGGATTATCTCCTAACTTTCTGTGGCAAAATATGCTGTGGCAATTAAAGTTGCCACAGCATTTATTGCCACAAGCTTGTGGCAATTTTATTAAAAATAAAAAATACTGCCACCATGAAACCAAAACGCACACAGCATTTAAGAGTAAAGCTTTCCATTCCTCAAAATGACTTTGCCAATTTTCTGAACATTAAACGGAGCCGGCTGAGCATGTATGAACTTAAAAAACGGGATTTGCCGGTGGCAGCGATAGAGAAACTTGCCATACTGGAAAGGCTTCACGATGACATGCAACAAGGAAAATTAACAATGGCAAACAAAACGCAGCATCGTGCCGTTAGAGATCAGCAGCAAAAAATAAAAGCTGAAGTACGTCGCCTGCTGGAAAAAAGCCAGTATAAAAAGAAAATGTTGGAAAAACAATTAAGTATCATGAGAAATACCTATGAAAGAACAGCATTATGGGCACAGCTGGTGGAACATATGATTGCGCAACCATGGGACTACCCGCTTCAAAAAGGAGACCTGCTTTGGTTGGAGCTTCAGCAGGAGCGGCTGGCAAAAAATGAGATTCGCTATGGAAGGGCAGTGCAGGCACTGGCAGAAGCGCAAATAGAAGTGTTGAAAACACAAATACAACAGTATAAGAAACTTGTAAGATCCATCGGCTAGCATCCTGATTTTCTGATACCCGTTTTCGCAATGCATATTTACAATTCATTTTTTTTAACCATAAAAGAATGTTGTTTTTCTGCCCGGGAGCGTTTTTTTTCTCATTGCCATTTCCATACGGTAGTTTAATTTGATGTATTGGAAACGGTACATTTATATATCATCAATCACAAAGGAAAAGACCGCATTGCAGTTGATAGTCCTTTACTGACCAGGTTGAACAATGCCATTCAACATATACCGGGTATAAAATGGAGCCGTACTAAAAAAAAGTGGCACCTTCCCTGCACACAGGAAGCAGTAAGTGATTTGATACAAAAAACAAAGGGAATTGTTGAAATCAATATCGATCAGCTGAGAGAACAATTGAAGCAAAGGAAAAATTTTCGGCAGAATCAAAACAGCGCAACCGATGAATCTATTCCTTTATTGCCCGGAAGCATCATTGTTCAACCTCCCAAAGCATCATCCCTTGTAAATCCCAAAAATATTTTGGCGCTTCAACAATATATGCAACTACTGGCCATAAAGGCCTACAGTCAAAAAACGATCAGGACATATCATAATGAATTTTTGCAATTCCTGAAAAAGCTTGATCATATTGCCGCATCCTCATTGAACGCTATGCATGTAAAAAGATATATGGAATATTGTGCGGTAACAGAACGGCTTTCCGAAAATACCCTGCACAGCCGGCTCAATGCGATAAAATTTTATTATGAAAATGTGCTGGGCCAGGATAAAATGTTATGGGAAATTCCACGTGCAAAAAAGCCGCTGCTATTGCCGAAAGTGCTTAGCGAAAATGAACTTAAAAGAATGTTCTTTGCTGCAAAGAATTTAAAGCACAAGGCAATTTTGTTTACGGCATACAGTGCAGGGTTAAGGGTGAGCGAAGTTGTAAAATTGCGTTTACGGGATATAGACAGTGAGCGTATGCAGATATTTGTGGCCCGGGCAAAGGGTAAAAAAGATCGTGTAGTTAACCTGAGTGTGCTGCTGCTGGATATTTTGCGTCAGTATATAAAATTACAGAAGCCACGTCCAACTGATTATTTATTTCCTTCAGATGACATAGGGAAACCATACAGCGAAAGGAGCGCCCAGGTTATTTTTCAGCGTGCGAAGGATGCGGCAGGAATAACAAAGCAGGTAAGTTTTCATAGCCTGCGCCATAGTTTTGCCACTCATTTACTTGAAAAGGGTATAGATGTAAAATACATTAAAGATCTGCTGGGGCATTTCGATATCCGTACTACGGAACGGTACCTTCACGTAAGAAAAGATAAATTGATAAACATCATGAGTCCCTTAGACAGTCTTTACGAAGATGATCCCGAAGGCCTGCTGCGCATTGACGCAACCAACAATTTAAAAAATCAACAACCACTTGCTTGATATTCAATGTCAATTTAAATTTGTAAGTTCGCCCTATTACGCAAATCACTGCGTTGGGCGAAATTATTCGAAGCGCTAAAATATTTGAAGTATGGACGAAGTTGATTTAACATTGGATTGGATAATTAATAGGTATGGAATTTATTTTCAGAAATTTAATATTACTTCTTCTGATATAGTTGCAAAATATTCTGATTGGTGTAAAAGCAATGATTCTAAACAGATTTCCGATTATTTATTTTATTTGTTATCTACCGTAGGACTTTTCATTGCAAAATCTGCTGATTCAGTTCGTCAAGGACTTGAATGGAAAATTGAGTATGGAGAGAAAATGTTAGAATACTGTAATCTTTTTCAAAAATCAGAAGTTAAATATTGGACTAGACAAATAAAATTTGATAAAGAAGTATTAAGGAAAGAATTATAAATATTTATTTAATTATAATCTCTAATTGCTTCGCCCAACATCGGTTTTGCGCAACCGGGGCAGACGAATAAATTTCATCATTAAATCTTTATTGTACTTCAGTTAATCGGCTTGACAAGTTCTTTATCCGCCTGCACATTAGGCTACGCAAGTAGTGTGCAGGCTAGCATTGTGGTTATATAAAAATTCCGTTTCTTTACGGGCGGACGGCCAAGCAGATGGAATTCTAATTCCCCGCCTGACGCAAAGCCGTTTCGTTAGCCGCAAGCATTGGGCATAGATCAAAAATTGAAAATGAGTAAGATGAGTAGTATACTAAAATTAATATTTCTTGTAATTGTGTTCGCTAGTTGTAAAAAGAATGAATCTAAACAAAGCGAATTTTTTATGAATGCAAATATAAACGGAACACAAACTAGCTTTAATTCGACATTTATTGATACAATGTCTTCGATTGGGTATCGCTCAATGATTATTTCAGGAATAGTAAATACAAATACTACTTTAAGTCTGCAATTTACTTCGGATGGGGCAGAGTTTTCTTTTGGTAGTTATCCAACTAGTAACAATATGTTTGATTTAATTGCTATTTTTCACAATTCATCCAATAATTCATACTATAATTTACAATTGAGTGATTTTACAGTAAACCTTGAAACTGTAAATTCAGCATACATAGCAGGGAACTTTGCGGGAGTATTGAAAAATCTTATATATCCAGGCGATTCTATTGTTATAACTAATGCCAGTTTTAAATCTCCAATTAAGTGAGAATGTTTTGAAATTCTAGCGCCTGCGGCTAACATCCGGTTTTGCGCAAGCGGGGCAGAAGAATAAACTTCATCATTAAATCTTTCTTGTACTTCAGTTAATCGGCTTGACCGTTTATTTATCCGCCTGCACATCAGGCTACGCATGTAGTGTGCAGGCTAACATTGTGGTTTAGTCAAAAGTTCGTTTCTTTACGGGCGGACAGCCAGGCAGACGGAATACTAATTCCCCGCCTGACGCAAAGCCGGTTCGTTGGTTGCAATTGCAATTCGGCAGCACGTTTTTAATTTAGCATTTTTGAATACAGAATATGGATAAAACTGATGACTATATAAAAAAGCGATTAAAATGGAAAGCTGCAAAATATAATTTACCGACTCAGTACTCGTTTTTCTTTGAAGATCTTTCCGGCACTTTGAAAGATTATTTAGAGAACCAAATGCCAAAACATGAAAATAATTTAGCTGTTTTATTTTTTTCTAAAAGCTCGACTAATTGGACGTTGTTATGCACTCGCCAGATAATTACTTGTGAAGATGAAAAAGTAGTTAACATAAAAATTAAAGATATTAGCTCAATTTTTTCCAAGCATTTAAGTGATTTAGAAAATAAATTGCTTCCTAATAATAAAATTATAAAAAAAGGAGAATGGGATCAACTTATTATTACAGATAACCAAGGAGTAACTCATATAGTTCAAGCACACAAAGGGCCAGATCTTTTTGCATTATGGAATATTTTATTGCTAGCAAAAAAACTCAATAATTAGGTTTATGCAACTGCAACCAACATCGGTTTTGCGCAAGCGGGGCCGACGAATAAACTTCATCATTAAATCTTTATTGTACTTCAGTAAATCGGCTTGACAAGTTCTTTATCCGCCTGCACATTAGGCTACGCATGTAGTGTGCAGGCTAGCATTGTGGTTTAATA
>JADMIO011113544.1_pt1 | contig 33487 bp, 24 predicted proteins | sample 8958161 | NCBI WGS metagenome assembly JADMIO01 (sample SAMN16585339, study PRJNA669376) | soil metagenome | isolation source: Crop rotation soil | place: USA: Cullars Rotation, Alabama | collected 2011 | reverse complement strand
GGATCACGCAGTCGGCCGCCGATGCGTTCGGCGACCCGCCGAGCGAGCCGCTGTCGGACCACAAGGCGCCGATCATGTGCAACGAATCGCCGCGGTTTAACTGGGGTCCGGTCGTCATCCGCAAGGACGAGCTCACGCGGCGCATCAAGAACTGGGGCATCTCGAAAGGCCGTGCCGAGAAAGACATCGGCATGATCACCCGCCTGGATATCGCCTACGTCAACCGATTCGGCCGGCCGATCCGTTTCACGATCACCGACGTACAAGGCCGACGGTTCAGCATCAACGGCACCGACCTCCGCGCCGCGATCAACAGCGCGGTGCCCGGGACGACGGTCTTCAGCAGCTTTTTCACCCCCGTCGATGAGCCCGACGCAATTCGCCTCGTCGACGGCCACGGTTTCGGCCACGGCGTCGGCCTGTGCCAATACTGTGCCCAGGCGCAAGCGGAGCAGGGCGTGCCCCACGAGCAGATTATTTTGGACGCCTTTCCCGGCGCGAGCTTGCAGCGGGCTTATTGACCGGCTGAGGGCACCTGTCGCTCGAAATCCAGACGCTGAAGATCTACCTCAAATTGCGAGTCGTACGATGCTTCCTGCGGACCGTCCGTCACCGAGACAGTGAACGACGTGACCCTTCCGTCGTCGAGATCCTTTTCCCAACTCGGCAAAACCAATCGCGAATACGTCATGTTGTTGATCACGAGTGGTGACAGCAGAAAGCCCTGCTCCTCCGACATCGTCGGCAGCAGCCGATAGGAATCGGAATACCCTGAGCGGACATGAACCTCGATCGACAGCATCGGCGGCTTGTAGAGCATCGACAGCACTTTGCCGAGCGTGCGTTTCTTGAACGTGATCCGTGCCCACAGGGGCCCTTTGACCTCTGATGGGATGACGACTGGTTCTCCGAGTCGGCCGGTTGTGTGGAACGCGGGGGTGAACCGGTACGTCCGCGGCGAGGCGGAGCGCCGCAGCACGAGCAGTCGGCCGGATGTGTCGATCACGTCGTAAAGGGTCATGATTTCCGGCAACGACGCCCCGTCGAGCATTGTCGGGACGTTGTGGTCGATCGGGCTGATCTCGAACAGCAGCGTTTTCGCCGCGGCGGGGGTGTGCAGATGATTCTTGTTCAAATCTGCGAGCGTCGGAGACGTCGCGACCAGGCTCGATATCACCGGGCGCGGCTTGTAGTCGAAGTCGTAGGCGAGAAGGACGTCTTGCCGATGCGGATACACGTCAACGGTGCCCACAACCTTTTCGACCGACAATGGTTTATCCCGACGGACCTGCGCCCGCTCGGCTTCCCATTCTCGGGTCAAGCGGCCAGGGTCGGTGAGATGGCCGACGGCGGCGGATACGTTTTGGCCGCAGCGTTGCGCGACGGCGAGGAGGTACGACGGCACGCCTTCGTCGTCGTAGCCGGAGAGGATGGAATGCGTGACGACCGTTGAGAGTGCGATCACGACGACACACGCGGATCGTAATCGCCCGCCGCCTGCGCGCCAGACCGCCGGCGTGATCAGTAACGCCGCTGCCGTTCCGACCATCGGCGCCATGTGAACGTGCCACGCGTCTTGCCGCATGAACGAGTGTTTGTAGATCAGCAGGAGCGGCCCGGCGGTTCCGAGGACGGGCAGCAGAACGCCTCGCAGCCCCCATTTTTTTCGCGCCAGCACCCCTAGGATCACGAGAATGCACGCGACGACGAGCAGATACGCCAGCACATCGACGATCGGCCCGCGCCGGTGCACGGCGTCGGCATGACCGGCCGTCACCTGAAACCATCCCCACAAAAACGTCGGCAAACTCACCGGCGACTGCCGTGACGCGAAGTAAAACGCCAGAATCGATGCAAGATACGTCGCGGGCAACGCGAAACACCATTTGTCCCTGCGGACGAGCTGATCGAGCACGACCGCACCGATGCTGACGATCGCGTAGAACGGCTGATTCACCTTGATCAGGCTTGAAGCCGCCAGGACGACCGCGAGCGCCAAGGCGCTCCGGGTCAATTTGCGTTCATTGACGATGAAGTACGTAAAAACCAACAGGATCGAACACGCCGGGAACAAATGGTCCGGCGTGCGACCGATCAGCGCGATAATCGCGATCAACCAAGCCAGTGCGAGGCCCGGCCGAGCGATGAACTTGCGGGCGGCGATGTACAGGGGCCACAGCGCGAGGAGCGCGAGCGTCGTCCGTGCGAAAATGACGAACCAATAAGTCCTCGGGTCATAAACGTTGTTACCGATGAATCCCAGCGGCCCCTGCGGGAGGATGACATCGCGACCGAACTGCATTCCTGTCGCGGTCGCGTGGTGAAGGACCTGCATCCAGGAAAAATCGAACCCACCAATCGGCGCCAGGAGGGTCGCCAAATCCGGTTCGCCAACCCGCTGCTCTCTCGTCGGCTGCCAGGGGACGGTGAAGTAGACGGCAAATAGCCCGGTCACGATCGCAACGGCACGCCAAGCGAGCGCGGAGGGCACCGCCGGTGGATCGGCCAGTTTTGGCGGGGGCGTCGGCTTCTTCTTTTGAGCCATAACTCAAAACGATAATAGATCGACGCGCCGGCGTGACGCCGTTCGCGTTGTTGGTGGGATTGTACGAGTACGTGAAGATCCTCGCGCGGGTGACGAACCGTCGTGGAATATCACGGACCGATGGTCAGCGTTTTCGTCGCGTCAGGAACAACAGTGGAGCAGCGAAGAAGAGCGTCGCAGTCGTCGGCTCGGGGACCGATTGCACCCACAGCTTGGCTTCGGGTTGTCCGTTGGCGTTGTAGGCCCAGCCGCTGATCATCGCGAGGCCCTGGTTGTTGACCCAGATGCCGGTGGCGCGCGAACTGGTGAAGCCGGCGGGGAGATAGCTGTGCAAATCTTCGAATGATCCCGCGGAGCCGGCCCAGTAGGCGGCGTGGTCGACGCCGGCGAAGACGGCATAACCCGCTTGCGTGTTGGTGCCGGCGCCGTTGTCGACCGCGCCGACGGTGGATTCATCGGCGCCGGCCGGATGAAGATCCGTAAAAGATGCGGCGGTGTTGTTCCACGTCCCCGCGTGACGCACACCGGCGAACGTCGCGTAGCCGCCTTGTCGGCCGGCGTACACCGCGAACGCTTCGGAGCGAGTGGCGCCGGCGGGGTTGATGTCGGTGTAGTTCGTGTTATTGCCGAACCACACAATCGCGTGCGTGTCGATGAGACCGGGGTGGATGAACCCGCCGACTTCCTGGCCGTTGTATTCGCCGTACGCGATGGATTGGCAAAGAGGAATGGCGGGGTTGAGATCGATGTAGCCGGTTCCCGAATCGCCCCACAGGGTGGCCTTGAACGTGACGGTGGGTACAGAGGTCAGGATGTATCCCACCTGCAAACCCGCGAACACGCCCATCGGAACGGCATCGATGTAACTCGACGGCGCGGGAACGGGCGTGAGATCGATCGCGGAGCCGGGCGTGCCATAAAACGCTCGCGGCCCCCCGACGTAGCCGACCTGTTCGACGCCGTCCGTCGCGTAGAGTTGGCCGGAGCCGATCGAAGTGTTGACGACGTTGGCGCCGTTCCAGATTGAAGCGTTGCCGTTGACCCGCCCGACCTTCTGGCCGTTGCGGATGCCGTTGGCGACGGATGAAATCGCCCCGGCGGGGTGGAGGTCAATGACGGTGAAAGTGGCCCACGCCGGCATCGCGAAAAAGATCGAGATGACCAGCGCAACAACGGCGGCCACGAGCGCGCGTGGGGGTGCGATCAACGCCATGATTCTTCTCCTTCGATGTGGAAGAGACCCAACTAGCCCTGAACCGCAAACATCCTACTCCAACGACCCCACGAAGCAAGGAATTTCAATCTCAAATCAGGTGAAACTTGAGGCTTTTCTCCACAACGCCTACAAGTCCTCCTCCAAATGGCTCCGATGACGGAATCACTGAAATACGAACTTCTCGCCCGTGACTCAGCCACCCGCGCCCGGCTTGGCCGGGTGACCACACGCCATGGCGCTTTCGACACGCCGGCATTCATGCCGGTCGGGACGCAGGGCACTGTAAAAGGCATTCTGCCCGACCACATCGCCGCGACGGGGTCGCAGATCATCCTGGGCAACACGTATCACCTGATGCTCCGGCCGGGTGAAAAGGTTGTCGCGGAGCTCGGCGACCTGCATCGATTCATGTCCTGGCCGGGGCCGATCCTGACGGATAGCGGCGGGTTTCAGGTCTTTTCGCTGGCCGACATCAACAAGATTTCGGACGACGGCGTGACGTTCAAGAGTCACATCGACGGTTCGACCGTTCACCTGACGCCCCAGCGGAGCATGGAGGTGCAGAACGCGCTGGGGGCCGACATCATCATGATGTTTGACGAATGCCCGCCGGGCGATGCGCCGCGGGAGTATCAGGTGGAGGCGTTGGAGCGAACGCTTCGATGGGCGAAGCAGTGTGTCGAGGCTCACAAACGGCCGGGCGAGCAATCGCTGTTTGGAATCGTGCAAGGCGGGGTGGATCTTGAGCTTCGGGCGAAGTGTGCCGAGGAGTTGATCAAGCTCGACCTGCCGGGCTATGCCTTAGGCGGCTTGGCGGTAGGGGAAGGGTTTGAGGGGACGCGATCGGTTCTGAATGCCACCACGCCGCTGCTGCCTGACCATAAGCCGCGATACCTGATGGGCGTCGGTTTTCCCCGCGACATCATTGAAGCCGTGGCGGCGGGGGTGGATATGTTCGATTGCACCATCCCGACCCGCAACGGGCGAAACGCCTACGCGTTCACGGCCCAAGGTCCGATACGTCTGAGAAACAGCCAATTCACGCGCGATACGACTCCAATTGAAGTCGGGTGCGACTGTTACGCGTGCGGCGCGTTCTCAAAAGGGTCGATCCGGCACTTTTTTTTCGCGGGCGAGATGCTTGGCCCCATCCTCGTTTCGCTGCATAATATTCGGTTCTACCAACGCCTGATGGCGGATGTCCGCCGGGCGATCGGCGAAGGAACGTTCGAAAACTTCCGACAAACCGACCCGCGGTGCGGGCTCGGGCCGAAAGTGCAGATTGAAACGTGAAACGTTAGACGTGACGGCTCAGCCGCAATTTGATCACGCTTCACGTTTTACGTTTCACGAATCAGTTTAGGAGCTCGCTTGTCCATTCCCCCGTCCGTGGTCGCAGCGGCGACCGATTTCATCGCACAAGCCACCCAACAGGCCGCGCCCGCCACCCAGCAGGCGGCCGGTGACGTGCCGGGCTTTGCGCGCCTCGTCAACACGCTCGGGCCGATGTTCCCGATCATCGTCGTGTTCATCCTGTTCATCTGGTTCAGCTCGCGCTCGAAAAAGAAGCAGGAACAGCAAAAGCAGTCGCTGCTCGACTCGATGAAGCGAGGCTCGCGCGTGCAGACGATCGGCGGCATCCTCGGCAGCGTGGTCGAGGTCGCGCCCGACTGGGTGCTCGTGAAGGTCGACGAAAGCAACAACACCAAAGTCAAATTCGCCCGAAGCGCCATCCACCGCGTGCTCGGCGAAGAAGCAGAAGCGAAGTAAGAGGAACTTCGAAACGTGAAACGTGAAACGTGACGCCGTCTGTCACGTTTCACGTTTCACGTTTCAGGTCGCGTATCCCATGCCAACCAACTATTCCGGTCGTATCGCGCTCATTGCCGCCATTATGCTCTTGGCGTTGTGGGCGATTTTCCCCAAACCGCAGCTCTTGCTGCATTCCGACGTCTCTTGGGGCGAGAAGATGAACCTCAAGCCCGGCATCGACATGCAGGGCGGCACCAGTCTGTTGTACGAGATCAAGCCGCCGGAAGATTCCGGCGGAAAGGTCGTTTACACCGGCGGGCTGGCGAACGAGGTCATGAAGGCGCTCAAGAAGCGCATCGATCCGGACGGCGTGAAGAACCTCGTCTGGCGTCCGCACGGCGAGACCAAGCTCGAAATCCAGATGCCCGCCACCGCCGGCTCTCAGCAGGCGAGCGAACTCGGCGACAAGCTCAATCACGCCCGCGAAGCACTGGAAAAGACCAACGTCACCGTCGGCGAAGTCGTCGCCGCCGTCGAGCATTCAAAAGACTCCGCGACGCGCGAAAAGAAGCTCACGGAACTGGCTGGCGGGAGCAAAACGCGTCAGGACATCTTCAAGGCGATGTCCGAATCATGGGACAAGCTCCAGGCCGCCCGCACCGCGAAAAACGCCGAGGCCGCTTCCGACGCCGAAGAGGCGTATGCCGCCGCCCAGGCCAAGATCGACCCGACCAACCTCCGCCCGGAAGACATCGAGCGCGTCCTGGAACTCGCCGCCAACGACCGCGCGAAGCGCCTGACGACGATTCAGCAACAGTCGGCCGACTTCCCCGCACGCAAAGACGCGCTAGACAAGTACGTTTCGTCGTACGACGCCTTCGCCAAGGTGCGCGATCAAATCGACGACGTCGCCGACCTGAAGCGCAAGCTCCGCGGCGCCGGCGTGCTCGAGTTCCACATTGTTGCCCAGCCGGGCGATGCGGACCCGACCAAAGTTGCCGAGATGCAGCGCCGTCTCGCCACCGAAGGCCCGCGCGTCAAAGCCGGCGACCAGCTCAAGTGGTACGAGGTCAACGAGCGCGAACGCGACAAGGTCAACGGCATTCACGGCGAATACGACGGCAAGCCTTACGCGCTGGGCTGGATCACGCCCGAGCGCTCGATGGACCACCGCGAAGGCAGCAAGCCGTGGGGCCTGCGCGGCGCCCGCAAGCAAATGGGTCAGTACGGTGAAAGCGCCGTCGGCTTCACGTTCGACACGATCGGCGGGCAATTGTTCGGCGACCTCAGCGGCAGCAACATCAACCGCCCGCTCGCGATCGTCCTCGACCAGAAGATCATCAGCGCGCCCAACCTGCTGAGCCGAATCACCGACAACGGGCAGATCACGGGCAATTTCACCGAAAACGACATCGATTATCTCGTCAGCACGCTCGACGCCGGCAGCTTGAAGGCGCAGCTCGCGGACGAGCCGATCAGCGAACGCACGGTCGGCCCCCAGCTCGGCGCCGACAACCTCCGCCGCGGGTTTTATTCGTGCTTGTTCGGCATCGTCGTCGTCGGCGTGTTCCTCATCGGCTACTACTACCTGTCCGGCGTCGTCGCGTACATCGCGGTGTTGCTGAACATGGTAATCATCCTCGGCTCGATGGCCGTGTTGAACGCCACGTTCACCCTCCCGGGCATCGCCGGCATCGTGCTCACGATCGGCATGGCGGTCGACGCCAACGTGCTGATCTTCGAACGCCTCCGCGAAGAACAACTCCGCGGGCTCTCGCTGCGCATGGCGCTGCGAATGGCGTACGACCGCGCGTTCACCGCGATCTTCGACTCCAATCTCACTACCGCGATCACCGCGGCCGTGCTTTACATCTTCGGCTCAGAAGAAGTGAAGGGCTTCGGGCTCACGCTGATGATCGGCATCCTCGCGAGCATGTTCACCGCACTGTTCGTGACGAAAACGATCTTCGGAATCCTGATCGAGAAATTTAATGTCCGCTCGCTCGGCAGCTTGCCGCTGACGTTCCCGAAGTGGGACGCGATGCTCAAGCCCGACGTCGACTGGATGAGCAAGGCGTGGGCGTTTTACGCGTTCAGTGCCGTGTTCATCGTCGCCGGCACGATCGGCTTCGGCGTCAAGCTCGCGCAGGGCAAGATGCTCGACGTCGAGTTCTCCAAGGGCACCAGCGTTCAGTTCGACCTCAAGCAGCCGATGGAGCAGCAGGCGGTTCGTGATCTGATCGAGGCGCAGAGCCTCAAGACGCCCGACAAACTCCCCGCGCCGCAGGTTGTTTCCAGCGGCGGACAGGACACAAGCTACGAACTCATCACGCCAAACGATAAGGCGCAGGAAGTCCGCCAGGCCGTCATGGCCGCGCTGGGCGACAAGCTCGCTGTCGACCGGGAATCCAAGTTTGAACACGTCGGAACCAACTTGGATCAGGCGATGGCCGCCGGCGCGGTCGTTCCGATTACAAACGTCACCCAACGCGTCGCCGGCTTCGTGCCCACGCGCCTGCCGGCCCACGTTGGCGGCACCGCGATCGTGCTTCAAAACCTGAACCCGCCGCTTGAACCGGCCAAGGTGAAGCAGCGCATCGAACGTCAGCGTCTGCAGGCGCAAACGACGGCCGAGGGCGCCGGCTACCGCGCGTTCGACGTCGAACAGGCGCCGGACAAAGGCCCGAACGGCGAAAACACCGTCGTGATCCTCGTTTCCGACTCAGCGTTCCGCTACGACGCTGTCGACCAGCTCAAGTTGTCGCAGTGGAAGGACAACATCGCCGGCCCGATGTGGCGGCTGGCGAACGACTCGATCAACAAACCCGCCGAGCTACAGCGCGTCACCAACTTTGACGCCCAGGTGGCGGGAAATACTCAGCGCGACGCCGCGATCGCGATGTTCATCTCGATCGCCGGCATCATGGCGTACGTCTGGATCCGCTTCGGCAACCTCAAATACGGCACGGCGACCGTCGTCGCGCTGCTCCACGACGCGATCATCACCCTCGCCGCGATCGGCCTGGCCCATTACCTCGCGGAGGTCAATTTCTTCCGCGAATACCTGCTGATCGAGCCGTTCCGGGTAAACCTCACCCTCGTGGCCGCCGTCTTGACGGTCATGGGGTATTCGATGAACGACACGGTGGTCGTGTTCGACCGCATCCGCGAAAACCGCGGCAAGCTCGGCGTCGTCAGCCGGCAGGTCATCAACGACTCGATCAACCAGACCCTGTCTCGCACGCTGCTGACCGGCGGCACGACGATCCTGACCATCTTCGTGATGTATGTTTTTGGCGGGGCGGGCATTCACGGCTTTACTTTTGCTCTCCTGGTTGGCATAGTGGTCGGCACGTACTCGTCTATTGCGATCGCGTCTCCCATTCTGTTGCTGGGCCAAAAGCGCGACCGCCAAAACGAGGGCCGGTCGAAGTCGTCGGGCAGTCAGAGCGGTCGACCGGCGGACAAATTGCAGGGGGTCGGGGCCTAGGAACAGGACGGTTGTGAGTCGCTGAATAGAGTTTTCGGCGGCATCGGCATCACGCACAACATCACGTCATTTGATCGGGAAAGGATGCCCGTATGCGTAAAGATCTTAAAATCGGATTGGCCATCGGTGCAGTGCTCCTCGTCGTGCTGATCGTGTATGCCGCCGTGCCCAAGGGCGGCGATGACACGATCGCCCAATCGGGCGGAGGGGCGGGCGACACGCCCACCTCCGACACCAATTCCGCCGCCGTCACAGCTGAGACGTCGACCTCGACGCCCGCGCCGGCCGACACGCAACGCGCCGCGGCCAACGCGCGAGAAGAATCGACCACCCCGGCCAAGCCCGACGAGCACGCGGCGACTCCCAAGCCGGATCCGTTCGACAACGCCGGTAAGACTGGCGCCAAGGAATCGACCGAAACCGCGTCGAACAACAATGCCGCCGGCGGCGACGTCTGGGCGACGGTCCTTGAAAAGGGCGAATTGCCGGTTCACACCGTCACGCCGGTCTCGCTGAGCGCTTCCAAGTTTGAAAAGCCCGAAGCCGGTAAGACCTCGACCGAAACGAAGGCGATCGAGCCGAAGGCGAAGCTCGGCGCCGAATCGACGCCGATCTCGACCGATACGGTCACCGGCGGCGAGACCTCGAAGAAGTCGGAAGCGATCGATTCGACTTCCGTTGCCGGCGCCGCGCCCCGCACCCACAAGGTCGCCAAGGGCGAGGACTACAGCAAGATCGCCAAGATGGTCTACGGCGACTCGAAGTATTACCTCAAGATCGAAGAAGCCAACCCCAACCTCGACGCGACCAAGCTCAAGCCGGGCACGGTCATCAACCTGCCCGACCTCGCGGCCGTCAAAGGCAAGTCGTCGTCTGATACGAGCGCGGCCGTCACCGCATCGGACAAAAAGATCGGCGACAACGAGTACCGCGTTGTCTCCAACGACAGCCTCTACAAGATCGCGATGAAGAAGTACGGCTCGTCGAGCATGGCCGACGCGATCTACGAAGCCAACAAGTCCACGATCGGCGACGACCCGGCCAAACTGAAGATCGACATGGTCCTCAAGCTCCCGCCGAACCCGGCGCGATAATCGCGAGCGAAACGACGATCACGTCGAGAAAAGATTCCGACCCACAGCAACGACCCCGCTCATTCGATTGAGCGGGGTCGTTCTTTTGGATTCCTTTTAGAAACGTGATGATTTTCGGGAGGGCGAGGCTCCCGCTGAGCCGATTGCCAATCGATCATCGCCTGCAAGAACGGCTCGGCAGGAGCCTCGCCCTCCCAAGTCCGATCGCCGGTGAGCGCATTATGGTTGAGTCGTCGCCGCGGGTTGGGTCTCCGGGCGTACAGGAAGGTACTTCCGAAAATCCGGCTGCTCAGGCACCTTTAGTTGCGGTGCAAATCCGCCCCGAGGCGTGTCGATAAACGGGGCCGACGTCGGCGGCTGGCTGGCAGACCAATCCGGCGTGCCGGAACGATTTCCGCCGCCGTTAAGCAGGTTATACCCCGCAAAAATGACGAACGGTGGCGACGCCGCGAGCACGAACGCCAGGACGATTCGCCAGACCCGCCGGCGGATGAGCAGCACGGCTCCCGCGACGAGCGTAAACCCAAACCACGCGAACGCGGGGAAGATCATCAACTTCGCCGCCCCGGCCGATCCCGGAGAGTCCGCGAAGGCGAACATCAGGAAGCCAAGAAAATCCGCCGCCAACGACACGCCGAGCCACACGATCCACATCACGACCGTCAAACCAACGTTCGCGCCCGAAGCCTGTTGATTCGACGGCGGCAATGGCGGGGGCGTGAGCTGCATCGCAATGCAGCATATCGGCCCGCCGGGCATCCGGCCAAACGCACCGCTATCGCGTCAGGGTGATCGCATGTGCGCGTCTTTCGGGAGGGCGAGGCTCCTGCCGAGCCGAAATTCTCGCAATAACCGCGGCTCGGCAGGAGCCTCGCCCTCCCAGGAAGGGTTATATGCGATTGCCCTTGTCGCGTTTCGCCTACCTCCACCAATACGACCACGCGTAATTCAGGTCCTTCTTCTGACCCGGATCGAGTTTCACATCCCACGTGATTCGTCCGAGCCCGTTGAAGTGGTGCCACCAGTACGGCCAGCCGTACCAGTACCACCATTGCGGCAGGTCGGCGCTCCAGCGGACGTCGTCGTCTTCGACGAGGTTGACGCTCTGGATCTTTCCGTCGTCCGTGGCGCTGCCGGCGTGCCCGAGCACCAATCGCGTCACTTCGAGCCGCACCGGCTTGCCGGAATAGTTCGTCAGGCTGATCGTCCCCTCCAGATCGATTCGGCCGTACGCGTCGCCCATCCAGTTTTCCGCGTTGGGGACTCGCTTCTTTTCCTGGTCCGCCTTTTTCACCTTCACGTCGACCGCGGCCGTCAGCGACAGGTCGCAATCCGCTCCGCGCGCCGTGTAGGTCATCATCCCCTGCGAAAGCACCTGCCCGTTGCTCACGATCAGCGCCGGCCCCGTCGTCAGCGGATACGCGCTGGAATTGCTCAGCCGAAGCTTGTGCATCGCCTTGGGTGCGGCAAACAGCTTGGCGAGCTCGGACTGCTGAATGTTGTTGAACTGCCGCCGCACCTCCGGCGGCGGCGCGAACGGAATCTCTAGCGTGTACACGTCGGCGTACGAAATCGCGAACTTCGTCACCGGCACGACCATCCGCGCGCCTTTCTTCAGCGTGACGTGTTTGACGTTGAAGATGAACAAGTCTTCGTTCTTCGCCGACCCGCCCACTTCCGGGCCCAAATCCATCGGCCGAGGCGGCGCTTCGCCGTCCGCGCGCCCGCCGGGGCCGGCGCCGGCCTGTTGGCGTTCGCCCATGCGCGAGGTCTGCGACATGATCGAGTTCGACATCGCATACGCCGACTGCGCGTTGGCTTGAAAGTAAGGCGACAGTTGTGCGATCGACTGCTGCAGCGCGATCGGATCGACCGTGTCCTTGAAATCAAAGCTCGGCACGCCGATCACGAGGTTGGCCGTCACGTCTCCGAGGTCGGTCAGCTCGTTCAGGAGCGTCGCCTGCAGCTCGACCGTCGCCTGGCCCTTACCGTCGATCGTCACGCGGTACTCGGGAATCCAGCGAATCCCTTTTTGCAGATACATCATCCCCACGTCGGCCGACGCCTTCTTTTTCCCCTCCGGCCAGTTCAGGTGGAGCGTCAGCCGATTGCGGAATTCATCGCGTGCGAGCTTCGGCGTATGGTCGTTGCGAAAGGTGATGTCCTGAATCCGCCCGAGGTTGACGACCTTGCTGCCGCCATCGGTTTTTAGAAGCACGATGTCGCCGGAAGCGATCGCCCGCGGCTCGTCGCGCGAAGGGTTGGTTTCGCGCAGCTCGTCGATGCCGCGCGCCGGAATCGCCTCGATTTTCGCCGGATATGACACAGTTTGAGCCAGCTGCCCCGGCGCCGTCGCCGGCTGCGGAACCTCCGTCACGATCACGTCCGCCCCGACGTTCGCCTCGATCAATTCCCGCAGGCTGAGCGCCGTCCGCTCGACCCGCACGCGCTGTTCGCTGCTCACCGTCGAGCTGAGCTTCACTTTTTCATCGGCTGAGTAAGGCCAGAACGTGCCAAGGACCGGCGCAGGAAGGTCGTCGATCGTGACGTCGCCTTTGTCATCCGTCTTCATCGAACCCGAATGCAGCACCAGGCAATGACCATCTTTGAAGACCGTGATTTCCTTCACCGGCATCTTCGCCAGCGCCCCGGCCGATTGCGTGGCTTGTGCGAATCCGAGCGACGGGGCGAGCCAAAGTCCAACAAGGCCGGCCAAGGCGAATCGAAGCATGGTTTCTCCGAGTTAATCTTCTTGAGCCATTGGACGCGGATTCTTTGTAAAAAGTTCCGGAGCCAAACAACGGAGCGGGCCGGACCTGCAGTCCGACCCGCTCCAACAAGCCTTGTGATCGTCGCTACGGCGCGAATTACTCGCGGTAGTAGCTGATATTCCAGGCGCCGCCGCTGGGCTTCGTCTGGGCTACCACGTGGAATTCGCCCGTCACCGGATCGACTGCGAGGCCGGCGGAGTTGTCGGCGCCGGTGGTGTCGATCACCTTTCTCGGCGTCGACCAGGCGCCGCCGGGCTGGTCGTTGCGGATGAAGTAGAAGTCTTCGTAATTCATCCACACGATCCCGACCACGCCCGTGGGCGAGATCGCGACGTTGGCGAAGCCTTCGGCGACGCCGGGCGATGCGTTGAACGTGACCGGCGCCGACCAGCTCGTGCCGTTGAAGCGCGAGACAGCGAGGCTCCAGTCGCCACTGACGTCTTCGTGCCACGCGATGGTGGGCTGGTTCGACGAGTTGAGCGCGATCGACGGGTTGAATGACCGGCTCGTTCCGGTGTCGACCCGCGTGATGCCGCTCCACACGCCGGCGGTGTACTTCATGTACTGGATGTCGTCGTTGGTGTTACCCGTTCGATCGACGTGCCAGGTGACGTGCACCGACGCGTCCGTTCCGACGACGACGCGCGGGAATCCGTCGAGATCGGTGTTCGAGCTGAGCTTAGTTTGAGCCAGCCAGGTGGAACTCGCGGCGTCCCAGCGGCGGTAATACGCGTCGTAGTCGCCGTCGCCGTTGCAGTGCCAGACGACGCTGACGTTGTTCGACGCGTCGACGTCGACGTCCGGTTCAAGCGATTTCGTGCCGTCGGAGATCATCGTCGTGCTGCCCCACGTCGTGCCGGTGCGTTTGCGGTAGTAGACGTTGTTGGCATCGTGCCACACGACGTGAACGTCGCCGTTGTTCGCCACGGCCACGCGCGCGGTACCGGTGTTGGCGCCGCCGAGGTCGACCGGGGCTGACCACGTCGTGCTGCCGGCCGCCTTGGTGATGAAGCGTGTGTGAAGCGCGCCGTCGGTTCCGCCGGCGTAAACGGCGTAGAGGTTGCCGGAAGAATCGGAATCGACGTCGGAGAATACGCCGCGGCTTCCGGTCGTGTAGCTGGTGATTTGACTCGCCGGCGGAACGATGCGAATCGCATCGGCCACGACCCGGCCATTCGCACGATCGGACAGCGCCACGATGAGCGAGCCGCCCGTCACCGTCACGGTGCCGATCGGCTGGAACGCCGCGCTGCTGACGGTCGTGCCGAGCGGCGCGATCGTCTGGTTGACCGTGTAATCCGTCGACGTGCCCGCGACCGTGATCTTGTAGGGCGCGTTGGTCGCATTCAGGCCGCTGGCGACCCAGGTTGCTTCAATGGTGTAAACGCCATCCTGCAACCCGTTGAACGTCCATTGGGCCACATTAGCGCCGATGCCCGCCGCGGCGTAGGCCGAGTCGGATTGATATCCGACGCCCTGGCTGGTCCATGTGACCGGCGGAGGAACGGTGATCGCGCCCGCGTACCAGTAGATGTCCCAGCCGTTGGTGACGCCGGCTTTCGTCGCCTGCGCCAACACGTCGACGCGATTTGAAGTCGGCTCGACGACGACGGAGCTGTTCAAGCCGCCGACGTTGTCCATGATGACCTGCGTCGTGCCCCAGCCGCCGCCGCCGAAGGCCTGGCTTTCGGCGAGATAGACGTCGTCGCCGTCGGCCCAACTGATGCGCACCTTGTTGTCGCCGCCGACCGTGACGTTGGCGAATTGGTCGGTGACGGTGGGGTTGGTGAACGTGTTGCCCGATCCCCACACCCCGGCCGCGGTGCGTTTTTCATAGAAGATGTTGACGTTTCCGCCGGCGCCTTCCTGCCACGCGACGTGGGCGTTGCCGGACGAGTCGACCGCGATGTCAGCGTAGTGCGACGTGTCGACCGTCGTGTCGAGTCGAGTAATAGACGCATCCCAGACGCCGGCCGCGCTGCGGTGACGGTAGTAGATTTCGTTGGTGTCCCAGTTGTGCCAGATCACGTGTACCTGGCCGTCCGATGCCGCCGCGACGCGCGGGAAGACGTCGTCGCCGAGGTCGGTCGAGATGACTTCTTCGGTCTGCCACGCACCACTCTGGTATCGGCGGTAGTGGACTTCCCAGTTGCCGCTGTGATCGTCGTGCCAGACGACGTGGACGACGCCGCCGGAGATCGCGATGTCGGGCTCGTAGGAGCGCAACGTCGGACTGGCCGACAATTGCACCGCGGCTCCCCACACGCCGCCGGAGGATCGTTTGCGGTAGTGAATTTCCTTCGTGACCGTGTCGAAATAGACGAGATGGACTTCGCCAGTTGCGTTGTCGATCGCCAGCCGCGGACGCTGTGCGTTGCTGCCGCCCAGATCGGTCGATGCGCTCCATGTGCTGCTGCCGACCGCCTTGGTGCGGAAGAAGACGTGCTGCGAGCCCGATGCGCCGGATTGATACACGGCGTACAGGTTCCCCGCCGTATCGGTGATAACGTCCGGCTGCTGCTGGTCGTTGGCGGCGTTATCGATGTTGGTGAGCGACGCCGGCGTGCCGGAACTCGTGCCGCTGCCGTCGTACCACAGCAAATCCCAGCTTCCGCCGCTGGTGACGCCCGATTTCTGCGCCTGCGTGATGATGTTCAGCTTGCCGGTCGCCTGGTCGACGACCGCGGTGTGTTCGCGCGCGCCGACATCGTAAAGCACCAGCTTGATCGGCGACCAGCCGGCTCCCGAGTTCTCGACGCGGTAGATGTTGTTGTAGTTCATCCACGTCAGGTGCAACTTGCCGTCGGCGCTGTTGCGATCCAGGTTGACAAACCCTTCGGTGCTCGGATTGGTGAAATAAGTCACCGCCGAGAATGCGCCCGCGGCGGGGCGGTTCGCGTAGGCCGAGTCCCAGTTGCCGCCGAGGTTGTCGTGCCAAGCGACGTGGACCGTGCCGGCCGGGTCGACGAGCACATCGGGGTTGAACGACCGCTCGGTCGACGTGTCGACGCGCTCGATGGCGTTGTAGGTGCCGCCGACGTTGTGCTTGCGATACGAAACTTCGTTGCTGACGGTGTTGTGCCAGACGATGTGGGCGTTGCCCGAGCTGTCGGTGTCGACGCGCGGGGCGACATCGTCATCCGCGCGGGTCGAGACGGTTTCTTCCGCCGCCCAAACGCCGGACGTGCTGATTCGGCTTCGGATGTCGAAATTGCCGGTCGATTTATCCTGCCAGACGGCATGGATTCGCCCGGTGCCGTCGATCGAGACGTCGGGTGCGATCGAGTCGTTAGCGGCGGCCGACAACTGCACCGCGCCGGCCCAGGCGCCGCCGGACGGTTTGTACCGGTAGAAAACTTCATTCCCGTCGCTGTAAACGACCGCCAGGTTGCCCGACGCGTCGATGTCGATGCGCGGGGTGAGGGCGTTCGTGCCGCCGAGGTCGGTCGTGGCGCTCCAACTGCTGCCGCCGGCTGCTCGCGTGCGATAAATCAGGTGATACGCGCCGTCGACACCGGCCGAGTAAACCATGTGCAGGTTGCCGGCGGCGTCGGAGACGGCGTTGGGGGTCACTTCGGAGTTGGCGATGTTGGTGATGTCGGTGTAACTCTCGGCGGCGATCTGGGCGTAGTCGACGTCGCCGTTGTCGACGATCACCGGCGCGGTGATCGTCAGCATCCGCCGATTTTCGAGACATTCCAATGGCGCGTGCGAACGACGGGACCGGGGACGCGACGAGGCACTGCGTGAGCGCGAACGACTCCATTTCCACGGCATAGGGGGCTCCACGTTCGAGAAAGAAGGCGGTATGAGAACGCGCCTTCAGATTTGCCCGGCGCACACGAGCGCGCCGAGGTACGGATGGAAATAAGAACCCGCCGTCCCGATCTACCGCGGGACGAAGGGGTGAGGTGTTACCAGTGATCGTTGAGCAGCGAGAGCATTGTCACGCGATGCCCGACAGTCCCCGAGGTGCGTAACGCCGTGCGCGGGGCACGGCCCAAGTACGACTCCGTCCTTCCCATGTCGAACCTCCGCCGGAATCGAGACGACGTGAAGAACTGAACTGAGGCAGCAAATCTAATAATGCTATTAAAAGCAATCAAGATTAAAGTTCTCAGAATTATCGAGAACTTTTGTATTCAATACCGGGGGAGTGCTTCAGAATATCCGCGAGCGAATTGGCGGCGTCAACGACGAAATGATGTTCTTTGAATGTATACATGCGGCGGGCGCGCTGCCGAGAATTGCATACGAAATATCGCGCTGTGTTCGCGGAGTGTTTCTGCGCGTCACTCCTTCAACGCGCTGCCTTGCACCAGCCGGCCGAAGTAATCCACCGGCACCTGGTCGTGCGGGCCCTTGGTGTGCATGAAGACCGGGCCGCGTGATTTGAGTTGCTCATCCGTCAGCTTTTCTTCTTCCAGCGTCTTGTACTTCACGCCGGCTTTGTCGAGCTGGTTCATGATCAATTTGTTCTCGTCGGCCAGGTGATCGGTGAAGAGGGAGACGAGCCGGTGGTCGGCCGGCGCGGCTTTGCACCAATCGGCAAACCATTCGAGCGAACCGTACGACGCGTCGAGGAGCAGCACGTCGGTGATGTTCTTAGGCTTTCCGCCGTGGTGCAGGATGGCGGCCGTCACCTTGTATCCGCCGGAATGAGCGGCCAGGACGATCTTCCCGACTTTGTCGGTTTTGATCTTCCCCTCGGCCTTGAGGTAATCCGTGACTTCGTCGATGAGCTTCCCAAACGCGCCCGGGTCGAGCTCCAACTTTCCGCCCCCCGAGTCGGCCGCGTCGGTCGGGCCTTGCGGGACGATCAAAATCGCGTTGACCTTCGCCGCGACGAGCTGCTGCGGCAGTTTGTATTTCGTCAGCACGTTCGCCACGTGATTCATGTGGCCGTGAAAATGAACAACGTAATCGACGCGGTCAGACGGGACGTATCCCTTCGGAATCACGATCCCCACGGTCGAATCCGTGTAATGCTCCGGCCCAAAGGTCTTGGAGCTACCCTTGAAGCCGTTCTCCCGAGACTTGTGAGGATAAGGCGCGTTCGCGAACGGGCGAAGGATGATGTCACCTTCCGGCGTCTTCGACCAGGTCGGATCGGCAGCGTGTGCGGTGAGGGACATCGCTGCGATAAATGTGACAAGCAAAGTCAGTCGGATCATGCCGGGAAGTTTATCCGGGCGGCAAAATCACGCCACGCTTAGTGGGGACGGCGCGTCGTCTCCCTTATTTAGCGGTCGTCCGAAGGACGACGTTTGTTCGGGATGAATTCTTGTTGACCTCTCGCCGGAAAATTGTTAGGGTTAAGTACGGTTTGTCGAGTTCTTTGAAAATCGAAGAGCAGATCGAGTGAATTGCTCGAATCGGTGAGCAAACACGCGCGCGAGCTCGCGGCTGAATGGCGCGCGGGAGTGTTCCGCGTGGTCTCGTGTCGCGTTATGTCGGGTTAGGTCGCGATAGGAGTCGTGAAAACGCGACGGGTCTTAAGTCGAGATAAGTCGACACGGCGGGCGCGGTCAGCCGGTTTGCTGCAACGCAGAGAAACCGACTTGAAACGAAAGCTGTTCGAGCTGCACCGCAAGATCGACGGCGTTCATCGCAACGTGCGGCGGGACGCTGAGCGAAACGGGGGCGAAGTTGAGCAGTCCTCGAACGCCGGCGTCGATCAATTCATCGGCGACCAATTGCGCGTGCTCGGCGGGGACCGCGAGGATCGCGAGCTTGATGTTTTGCTTCTGGATGACGTCGGGGACTTCCTTCAACGGTTGGATCGTGAAGGGGCCGAGGCGTTTTCCGATTTTCGTGGCGTCGTTGTCGAAAACAGCAGTGAGACGGAAACCTTTGGCTTCGAAGCCGCGGTAGGCGGAGAGGGCACGACCGAGGTTGCCGGCGCCGACGAGGATGACGTTCCACGTCTTATCAGTGCCGAGAATTCTCCGGACCTGGGCGATCAGATCGTCAACGCGGTAGCCAATGCCGGGGTGACCGAACTGGCCGAAGTAGGCGAGATCCTTGCGGACCTGGGCGTCGGTCAGGCGGAGGCTTTCGCCGAGCTGCTTGCTGGAGACGGTCGTTCGGCCATCCCGTTTGAGGGCTTCGAGCTGACGCAGGTAGAGGCTGAGCCGACGGACAGCGGGATTGGGAACGGAATCAGGCTGTTTTGGCGGCGTGGGCGACGGGGGTTGCTCCATACGATCCTGCTGATGCTCATTCCCGGGGTGCACGAAGAAGGTGGCCCGCTTGTGGATTATTTCACGAGACGCGCGGGCGTCAAGGCGCTGCGGGAGCCGGCGGGCGGGCGCAACGCTAACGTCTGGTAATCGGCTGCGTTGCCGCCGGCGCGGGTGCGAGTTGACTGTCTTTTTTGCATCTGCTAGGGTTCGCGAATTCTCCGCGAAACGCCGTCCTTCGCGGGATTTGCGCGCTGCGCGTCGGAGACACACCCTTGATGAACCACCGCCATCGCCACGCGCCCCAAACGTCACGAAATTGCGTACACCGTCGCACGCCGCGATTCGCGGCGACCGTCCTGTCGTTCGCCCTCGCGGCGTTGCTGTCGTCGACTGCAATGGCGCAGCGGGGCGGATTGCCCAGCGACCTGAAAACCGCCCCGGACGTCCGGCCACGTGTCGCGGAGATCAAGGCTTTCATCGACGCGCAGGTCAAAGCGCTTGCTGATGATAAGAAGCCGGAAGGGCAGCAGCGGGCGCGCGACTTCCTCGTGCGTGAAGGCTCGCCGGGCGCGGCGCAGCCGAGTGTGAGCTATTACGACGCTTACACCACCGCGCTGAATGACGCACTCTTGCCGTTGGCCAAGTCCCAAAACGCCCGGGTTCGGCTCAACGCCGCGATCATCGTGCAGCGGGTAGCCAAATCGGCCAACAACGGCAAACTCGCCGGTGTCACCGCGGCGTTGGCTCAGGATTCTTGTGCAGGCGTCGTGATCTGGGCGATCCGCGCGGCGCAGTTCGTATTGCCCACGCAGGCCGGGGCTGGGGCGGGAAAGCCGCTCGCTGACGCCGTCCTCGAAGGCGCCAAGAAGCAGGCCGACAACGGCGACGTGATCGAAGACGCCTATAAGGCGCTCACGCTCGGCGGCAATATGAATAAGGTCACCGACAAGTCGTCGGCCGTCGTGACCGAAGACGTCCTGAAACTTCTGGAATTCCGCGTCGGGCAATACGTGAAGAAAACCCCGCCGCGGCCGGAGCTGGAACGCAGCGTGTCGACGTTCCTGTCGCTACAGATTGTTTGGAAATCGAATCCAAAACTTCGCCCGCAGATCGTGCAGCAGTTGGCCAACCTCGCCGCCGTCACCGCGCAGCATTCCGCGGCACGCGCCGACAGCGCTCGCAAGCCGTTCGTCGATCAGTTCAAATACATCGGCGGAGCGATCGAGGCGATCGGCAACATGTCCGACGTCAACGATGCCAAGATCAAGGAAACGGGCAAGGCGCTGACCGAACTTCAAGTACAGTTGGCCGGCGACGAATACACCAGCCGGGCCAAGGCCGCGTTTGACGCGTTGCAAGCGAAGTTCAAGGAAATTAAGGAAACTCCAACGATCGACCCGACCGCGACCGAAGAGCAGAAGGAAGCGGACATCGTTGAAGATCCGACGACACAGCCGGTGATCGAGTTGCCGCCGGACGAAACACCGGCGACGACCAAGCCCACAACCAAGCCCGCTGCCGCGCCGGCCAAGTCTGCGACATCCGCGCCCGCCGGCGACCGACCGACTTTGAAACCAATCGCGCCGCCCACCCCCGGGAAGGTCGGCGGCCCCTAAGCCTTTCGTCGCCTGCCCGCGCGAGGCGTGAGAAACCCCGGGCTATTGCTTTGAGTCGACTGCTCGTGATCCCCGTCGCCTTCATCGCCTTGCTGGCGGGGGCGTTCGTATGGTCCGGCGGGTCCGCGACGCGACGCGCCGACTTCGCCTACATCGACCGCGGCGACGTCTTCACGCTCGACCTGAATCAGATTTCGTACATGCAGGACTTTCGGATGATGTACGCCATCCGCGAAGGCCTCTACAGCCCCGCGCCGGTGACGAGCGAACCGATTCCCGCCGGCGCTACCGGCTACGACCTCAGCCCCGACAAGCGCGTCTGGACGTTCCACCTCCGCGACAACGTGAAGTGGTCCAACGGCGATCCCGTCACCGCGCGCGATTACGTGTTTTCCTACCGCCGAATGCTCGAAGAGCCGGGCGAGTACACGTACCTGTTTTTCTGCTTCAAGAACGCGCAGAAGTACCAGGAAGATTACGCCGACAACAAGCCGACGGCGGATTTCAAGACGGTCGGAATCGAAGCCGTCGACGACAAGACGTTGAGATTAACGCTTGCCGAGCCGCTTACGTACCTGCTCGAATTCGTGGCGTTTCCGGTGTTTTATCCGCGCCATGAACCTTCGATGCGGCCGTTTCGATCGTTCACCGACAGCGACGTGATGGATTCGCTTGCCATGTGCATCGACGACCCCGTCGCCATCCTGAAGAACGCGATCGCCGCCGGCCGAACGGACCACATCGGCGTGCGGAAATTTGTAAACCAATGTCTTGCTCTCAAGCTTGAGAAGGCCGACGACTTAAAAGATGCGGACGACAACAGAGTTGTCGGAGCAATTCGGGCGTTTGCCGAGTTGAAGCCGTTCGCGCCCGATTCACCCGAAGGCAAAAAGCTCAACGACATGGCGTCCCGCGGTTTCTTCCGCTCGACCTACCGCGCCGATTACACCCGGCCGGCGCCAAAACCCGGCAAGCCAGGCGTCATCACGAACGGGCCTTACGTCTTAAAGCAGTGGGATTTCAAACGTCGGCTGCTCCTCGAAAAATCTCAGACCTACTGGGACCGCGCCAACGTCAGCGTCGAGCGGATCGAAAAAGTCGTCAACGACAACTCGCTGAGTCAGTTCCTGATGTACGAGCGTGGCGAGGTCGATTGGAACTCCGACGTGCCCGGCGACCTCGCGGCCGAGCTTCGCGCGCGGGGGCGAAAAGACCTTCGAACCTCGCCGGCGTTCGGCACGATGTTCCTCACGCTCATGCGGCGCGACGAACTGCCCGAAAGCTCCGGCGGCGGCAAGAATCCGCTCGCTGACGTGCGCGTCCGCCAGGCGCTGGCGATGGCGACGGACAAGCAGTTCGTCGTCGACAACATCACGCGCATGGGTGAATTGCCCGCGCGCACCTACCTCCCGCCGGACGGCACGCTGCCCGATTTTCGCTGGCTGCCCGGTCCTTTCGACACGTCGCGTAAGCCGGACCATCCCTACGCGCCGGCGGAGATTCGCGACCTGCTCACCAAGCCCGCCGGCAACGACGGCCCCGGCTTACCGTACGACGTGAAGAAGGCCCGCGAACTGCTCGCCGAGGCCGGCTTTCCGGACGGCAAGGGTTTCCCGGCGATCCCGATCCTCTTCGGCAGCGACAACACGACGCGCGGCAAGATCGCCCAGGCGATGAAGAATCAGTGGAAGCGAAACCTCAACATCGACATCACCATCCAGACCGTCGAGGGGAAGATCTTCAAAGAACGCGTGAGCAAAAAGGATTACGCGATCGCGACCGTCACGTGGTTCGGCGACTACGCCGACGCGTCGACGTTTACAGACAAGTACCTCTCGACGAGCCTGCAGAACGATTCAGATTGGCGAAACCCCGCATTTGATGCGCTGATCGTCGAAGCGCAGAAGGAAACGGACGTCGTGAAGCGGGGACAGATCCTCTCGCGCGCCGAGCACATGATCGACACCGAGGTGCCGATCATTCCGATTTACCACTACGTGAACGCGTACCTCTCTCGTGATAACGTGAACGGCGTGGAACCCAACCCGAGGAGCTTGACGGTGTTCAAGGCGGTCCGAATCAACCGGTAGAAGTCGTCGGCAGTGTGACAGAATCGAATGTACAAATTCCTCCTCCACCGCCTGCTGCAGTTTCCGCTGATCCTGGGGATCATTTACCTTCTGACGTTTTTGCTCGTCTGGGTCGCGCCGGGAAATCCGTTCGCCGGCGAAAAAAATCTCGACCCCGTCGTCGTCGAAACCCTGAAGAAGCGCTTCCACGCCGACAGCAAGCTCGAATTCCTCGCGTGGTATCCGACCAACATCATCACCAAGGGCGACTTCGGCTGGTCGATGCAGTATCGCGAGTGGTCGGTCAACGACATCATCTGGACCACGTTGCCGGTCTCCGTCACGCTCGGGATGTTTGCGCTCACACTCGCGGTGTTCGTCGGCGTCGGGACGGGAACGCTGGCGGCCGTCAAACGCGGCGGGCTGCTTGATTGGACGAGCCTTTCAATCACCCTTGTCGGCATCAGCCTGCCGAGCTTCGTCACGGCCGCGGTGCTGCTGGTGCTGGCGGCGCAGATGCACGCGATCCCGATCGGCGGGTGGGGCCACGTGGCCGACATTGTTTTGCCAGGCGTCGCGCTTTCACTCGCGCCGATGGCTTACATCGCACGCCTGACGCGCGTCTCCATGCTGGACGTGCTCGGCTCCGATTTCGTCCGTACGGCCCGCGCGAAGGGTTTGTCCAAATCGATGGTCGTGTGGAAGCATTGCCTGCGCAACGCATTCCTCCCGGTCCTCTCGTTCCTCGGACCCGCCGCGGCGACAACACTCACCGGGTCCTTCGTCGTCGAAAAAGTCTTTAACATCCCCGGCCTGGGTCAGCACTTCGTCAACTCGGTTCTCAACCGCGACCGCACGCTGATCCTCGGCGTCGTGATGGTTTATTCGGTGTTCTTGCTGCTGTTCAATCTGCTCGTTGACGTCGCCTACGCGTGGATCGACCCGCGCATCGACGTCGCCGGCGGGGGGGCCAAAGGCGCATGAGCACCGCGGCTCCGCCCATCACAGCGACTACCGCAACGACGTTGCCACGCCCGCGCGTGCGCGGGCAGTCGTCGTGGGCAATGGCACTGCGAAGCGGCCGAGTGATCGTCGGCGGGTCGGTGTTGATCGTGATCGTGCTGGCGTGCCTCGTCACGCTGCCGTGGACGATTCGCGGAAAGCCGGCGCCGTACGAAAACCAGACCAGTGCCCTCGTGCGACTCCCGCCGCAATCCAGCCCGGCGGGTTGGTTCGGATACGACGCGCTCGGACGATCGCTCCTGGCGCGATGCCTGCTCGGCGGAACGATTTCCCTCGGCGTCGGTGTCGCGGCGGCCACGATTTCCGTCGTCGTCGGCGTCACGGTCGGACTTTTCGCCGGCTATCGAGGCGGGTGGGTCGACGCGCTGCTCATGCGATCCGTCGACATCCTCTACGGCCTGCCGTACATCCTGCTCGTCATCCTTTTCAAGATCGCCTTCGAAGACAAGCTGATGAAATTTTTCAAATGGGTCGTCGACACGACCGGCTGGAATTTTCAACCCGCCTACGCCGCCAATCTCGTCGTGCTTTTCTCCGCGATCGGCCTCGTGAGCTGGCTGACGATGGCCCGCGTCGTGCGCGGCCAGGTGCTTTCCCTTCGTTCGCAGCCGTTCGTCGAGGCGTGCCGCGCGATGGGTCTCCCGCAGCGGCGGATTTTCCTGCGCCACATGCTCCCGAATCTTGTCGGCCCGATCACGGTCTACGCGACGCTCACGATCCCCTCGGCGATTTTGCAGGAATCGTTCCTCAGCTTCCTCGGCGTGGGTGTGAATCCGCCGATGCCGACGTGGGGCTCGCTCGCGAGCGACGCGGTGCAGGCGCTGAGTCCCCTGCGCGTGTATTGGTGGATGCTCGTTTTCCCCTGCGCTCTTCTCGCGATTACCCTCCTGAGCCTAAACTTCCTCGGCGACGGCCTGCGGGATGTGTTCGACCCGAAACGCGAGGCCGCGAAGATTTGACGGCATGACGAAGAGAGGCGATGCGAAAAGTAAAATGGATTTTCTTCGCATACCTCGCGGTCGTCGCGCTGATCGTCGCCAGCATCAGTCTTTCCTTCACCGTCGTTCCGGATCGCGATCCTGAAACGCTGTACGTTCCGAATCTTTTCAACGTCCGCAGTCTCGATCCACCGAAAGTGACGGACGTTCCCACATCCGTCATCGCCGGGCACGTGTACGAGTGCCTGTACAACTACGACTACGAGAAGCGCCCCTTCACGCTGATTCCTGAGTTGGCGGACGGAATGGCACAGCTTACGCCGGACGGCAAGACGTTTACCGTCAAGGTGAAGAAGGGCATTCATTATTTCGATCCCAACGACCAGATTCCCGGTTGGGAGCAAGTCAAAGATTCATCCGGCAAAGTGCTCGGCCGCAAAGGCCCAGCCGTCGTCAGCAGCGACTTCGTTTATGCGTGGAAACGCATCTGTAGCTTCGCACAGGCGAGCCCGCAATACGCCAACATTTTTCAGGGACGCATCGAAGGCATTGATGACTGGTGGAAATACACGAAGGACACAAAGCCGGACCAGATCGACTGGAATCGCCCGGTCGCGGGGCTCGTGACGCCGGATGACCAGACGTTGATCGTGAAACTCGTCGATCCGTTTCCGCAGTTTGCATATCTGCTCGCGCACCTGCCGACCACGCCGCTCTCACGCGCCGCGGTCGAATTTCACGGCGACAAGTTTCGCAACAACCCCATCGGCACCGGCGCCTATACGATTCCTGCCAGCGAATACCGACAGGACGAGCGCCTGGTGATGGAAGCCAATCCGATTTATCGCGGAAAGCCGGACGTCGACGGCTTCACGCAGGTACCGGCGAACGAAAAGATGCCGTTCATCAAGCGCATCCGCTGGGATTATTTCCAGGAGCAACTGCCGAGTTGGGCGCTGTTCGACCAGACGTTGATGGACTACGGCGGCATTCCCAAAGACGCGTTCGAGATCGCAATGGAAGGCAAGACGGGGGAACTGAAGAGCTACCTCAAGGACAAAAACGTTCACCTCATCAAAGACATCGAGCCGGTGATTTTTTATTACGGCTTCAACATGGAGGACAAGCTTTTCAGGAACAACAAGCCGCTCCGCCATGCGATGTCGATGGCGTTCGATCGGCAGCGGATGATCGACTTCATGTGGAACGGCCGAGGCATGGCGAGCGAGGGGCCGGTGGCGCCGGAGTTTCCGATGTATGAAGCGACGATCGGCAACCCGATCGCGCAGTACAACGTCGCCAAGGCGAAGGAACTGATGAAGGAAGCGATTCGCGTCAACGGCGGGCCAATTCCGGAAATCCCGCTCGTGTTTCCCGGCTCCGAAACGTTCTATACCCAACTCGCCGAGATCACCAAACAGGACCTCGCGGCGATCGGCGTCAAGATCAAGCCGGAGTTTACGACGTTTCCGCGCTACCAGGAGATGGCCGAGAGCAAGCAGCTCCAATTCTTCGACGCCGGCTGGCAGGCGGACTATCCCGACGAGCAGACGTTTTTGCTGCTCTTTTACGGCAAGAACGAATCGCCCGGCCCCAACAACAGCAACTACAAAAACCCGAAGTACGACGAGCTGTATGAAAAGGCGATGGTGTTGCCGGAGTCGCCGGAACGCGCGGAGCTGTATCGGCAGATGATCAAGATCGTGCAGGAAGACTGCCCGGTGATCTTCATCGCGTCGCGCGTGAACTACGCCGTGCATTACGACTGGGTCTCGAACGTCAAGCTGAACGAGTTCGCGCACGCAAACCGGATGTATTGGAAGCTCGATCCGGCCAAGCGCGCGGCATTTGCGAGAAAGCACTAAGCATCATGTGGGCCTACATCGCTCGCCGACTGCTGCTGATGATCCCGACGGTGATCGGGATCGTGCTGATCACGATGTTCCTGTTTAACGGACTCGTGAAGGACCCCGCCCGGCTTTATGCGGGAAAAAAGGCGTCGCCGCAGGTGGTCGAATCGATACGGGCGCGCATGTGGCTCGACAAGCCGCGATGGTTCAACTTCTCGGCGTTGAAAGACGGCGAATTCAGCAAGGCGATTGACACGCAGTTTCTCAACACGCTGCGGTTCCGCTTTCCCGATTCGATGCGATACGAGGAATCGATCTGGAGCATCATCGCCAAGAAGGCACCGGTGTCCTTGGCCGTGCAGGTGCCGGCGTTCATCATCTCGACCGCGCTGGAACTGGCGCTGGCGCTCTGGGCCGCGTCACGGCGGGGGCGCACGACCGACATTGTCATCACGCTGAGCGCGGTGCTTCTGCTGAGTGTTCCTCCGTTGAGTTTGTACGTCGTTGCGCAATGGTTTTTCGGGCAAAAACTCGGCACCTTTCCAGTGGCAGGTTGGGACAAAGGGCTCTACGCGATCCATTTCGCCGCGATGCCGATCATCATGATGGTGATCCTGACGGTGGGGCGCGGAACGCGCCTGTACCGTACGGTGGTGCTCGATGAGATTTACGGTGACTACGTCCGCACCGCCCGCGCCAAGGGCGTCAACAATCAAGAAATTCTGTTCACGCACGTTCTGCGCAACGTGATGATCCCCGTGATCACCAATACGGTCACCGCGTTGCCTGCGCTGCTGCTCGGCGCGCTTCTACTCGAGCGAATCTTCCAGATCCCTGGCGTCGGCGGGCTGATGGTCGAAGCGATCTTCACCAATGATCCTCCCGTGCTCATGGGGATGACCTATATCCTCGCGATCATGTACTGCGTGCTCCAACTGGTTTCCGACGTGCTCTACACCATCGTCAACCCGCAGGTGGCGTTGAAATGACGGCCGTGCCGACACAACCTCGTCCCGCGGGCCTCGCCGGGCACGATCTCCCGGACAAGCCGCGGACGGTCTGGCGCGACGCCGTCGACCGCACACGCCGCAGCAAGACGGCGATGATCTCGCTCGTGGTTCTTTTGATCTATTGCGTCGTAGGGTTGATCGGCTTCACACCGCAACTGGATAAGGCTCGCGAAGACGTCGTCGGTAAGAACAACCAGCCGCCTGCCCTGTATCGCGTGCAGGAAAACGGCAGCAAAGAGCTCGCGCCGTCGCTGTGGTTTGGGACCGATTTCATCGGCCGTAGCGTCCTCTGGCGATTTCTCTTCGGCGTACGCGTCGCGCTCACTGTCGCGGTGCTCGCATCGCTCGTCGAGACGGTCCTCGGCCTCACACTCGGCGCGCTCGCCGGCTACCTCGGCGGATGGGTCGATGCGATCGTCATCTGGCTGTTCACAACAATCGCGTCGATCCCGTGGATTTTGCTCATGATTGCACTGGCAGTCGGACTCAAGGGCCGCGAATTACGCGTGCCGTGGACGGACTCGGATTACATTTCCCTCGCCGGCATTCCGACGATCGTCCTGGCCCTCGGGCTTTCGAGCTGGGTCGGATTGTGCCGATTGATCCGGGCGGAGGTTATCAAGCACCGCGACCGCGATTACGTCTTCGCCGCGCGGGCGGTGGGCGCGGGACACGGCCGCGTGATCTTCCGCCACATCCTTCCCAACGTCTTCCACATCGTGATCATCAACTTCAGTCTCGGCCTCGCCGGCTACGTGCAGGCGGAGGTCGTGCTCAGCTTCCTTGGTTTGGGTGTGACCGACCAACCGAGCTGGGGCCGGATGATCGACGACGCCAAGCTGGAACTGCTCAAAGGCGTGTGGTGGCAGATCACCGCCGCGACGCTCGGAATCTTTGTTCTCTCTCTCGTTGTCAACCTCTTCGGCGACACGCTGCGCGACGCGCTCGACCCGAAACTGCGCGGGACGGATTGAATTCACATGGCTCAACCCCTGCTCGAAGTCTCTAACCTCTCCGTCCGCTTCGACACCGAACGCGGCGAGGTTCAACCCGTCAACGACGTGTCGTTCTCGATCTACCCCGGCCAGACGCTCGCCGTCGTCGGCGAGAGCGGCTCGGGCAAATCGGTGACGGCGCTCTCGATCCTCCGGCTCATCCCGCAACCGCCGGGTCGGATCGTCAACGGCAAGATTCTCCTGGAAGGCCGCGATCTGCTCCGTCTATCCGAGCGCGAAATGCGCAGCGTTCGCGGCAAAGACATCGCGATGATCTTTCAGGAGCCGATGACGAGCTTGAACCCCGTGTTCACCATCGGCGACCAGATCGCCGAAGCGGTGAAACTTCATCAACACGCCAGCACGCGGCAGGCGTACGAGATCGCCGAGCAGGCGATGCGGGACGTCGGCATCAACGACCCCGGGCGGCGCCTTCACGAATATCCGCACCAGATGTCCGGCGGGATGCGTCAGCGCGTGATGATCGCGATGGCGCTCGCGTGTCAGCCAAAGCTGCTGATCGCGGATGAGCCGACCACCGCGCTCGACGTCACCATCCAGGCGCAAATTCTCGAGCTCCTGAGAAAACTCCAGCGCGAGAAGGGCATGTCGATTCTGCTCATTACGCACGACCTCGGCGTCGTCGCGGAAAACGCCGACGCCGTCGCCGTCATGTACGCGAGCCGGGTTGTGGAATATGCGAAAGTCGAAGAGCTCTTCGATTCGCCCAAGCATCCTTACACTGAAGGCCTCTTCCGGTCCGTCCCCAAGCTCGGCGCCCACGCCCAGCGGCTCGAATCGATCCCCGGCGCCGTGCCGAATCCGGCGCGATTCCCGACCGGCTGCAAGTTTCACCCGAGATGCCCCAAGACGCGCCAAGCCGCCGCGAGCGCGGCATCGGCGCAAGACGTCGCCGAGGTCACGTCCGGCGGCGAGACGTTCAACGTTCTTCGACTCTGCAAAACGATGGAGCCCGTCCTCAAAGAAGTCACGCCCGCGCACTGGGGCTCGTGCCACCTGGTTGAGAATTATTCGCAGTCGCCGGTGACGATCCCCACGCTCACGCACCGCCGCGAGGTCGTCGCGCAGACCGTCGAAGGCGACCGCCTCCCGGGCGCTGCGGAGGTGGTGCAATGAGCCAGATGAATCCTCCGACAACGTCCTACGAAACCCCCGCCGGCCTGCGCGGGCCGGTGTCTTCTTCGACTTCCAACCGCCCGCTCATCGAAGTGCGCGACCTCAAGACGCACTTCCCCATCCGCAAAGGCGTGCTCTCGCGCGTCGTCGGGCAGGTGAAAGCCGTCGACGGCGTCAGCTTCGACATCGCCCCCGGCAAAACCCTCGGCCTCGTCGGCGAATCCGGCTGCGGCAAAACCACCGTCGGTCGAACGATCCTCCGCCTCATCCCCGCGACGTCCGGAGAAGTGCGCTACAAGGGCGAAGACTTCTTCTCTTACAAAGGCGAGCGACTCCGCCGACTGCGCCGGCACATGCAGATCGTTTTCCAGGATCCCGTCAGCAGCCTGAATCCACGCATGACCGTCGGCAACATCATCGGCGAGCCGCTCGAGGTCCACGGCATCGCTCGCGGCTCCGAGAAACGGGACAAGGTCGCGTCGCTCTTGGAGCGCGTCGGCCTCGACCCCAGCTTTCACCTTCGCTACCCCCACGAATTCTCAGGCGGCCAGCGCCAGCGCATCGGCATCGCCCGCGCGATCGCGCTCAGCCCCGACTTCATCGTCTGCGACGAACCCGTCAGCGCCCTCGACGTCAGCATCCAGTCTCAGATCCTGAATCTGCTGGATGATCTGCAAAAGCCGACGCCGGAAAGGCCCAACGGCATCGCCTACCTCTTCATCGCCCACAACCTTGCCGTCGTCGAACATTTCTCCGACGAAGTCGCGGTGATGTATCTCGGCCGAATCGTAGAAAAAGCCACCAGCGGCGAGCTGTACTCCAACCCCAAACACCCGTACACGTTGTCGCTGCTCAGCGCCGTCCCCGAAACCAACCCGCGCCCGAAGAAAACCCGGATCGTGTTGAAGGGCGAAGTCCCCAGCCCCAGCAACCCGCCCACCGGCTGCCCCTTCCACCCGAGATGCCCGCTCACGAGAGAGTGCGCGAAAAAGTCGGATGCCAGGGACACCGTCCAACTCACCATCGCCGGCGAAAGCACCCGAGTGATGTACCGCTGCGTGACCGAACAACAGACGCTAACTCAAAAAGCCGGCGAACCGGGTCACGTCGCCGCGTGCTGGCTGGCCGAATAACCGACCAGCATCCACTGCCCGCGCCGGCCCCGGGGCAGGGAGGTAGACTCTCCCACCGATGCGCCGCTTCGCTCATCACCTCTTCACGACCCTCTCGGTGCTGTCGCTGCTGCTTTGCGTGGCAGCCGTCGTTGCCGTCGTGATCGTGAACTCTCCGCGCAATACGATTTCCGTCGGATTCAACGGAACGAAGCACCAGCGCTCGGTCGAACTCGCGTCTCTACATTTAGAGATGAGAGATCTCATTCTCTTAGGTCAGGATGGTAACTTCGGGTTGATGCTTGTGCCTCGCGGGTACTTCACGGGCGGCGCGCCGCGCGAAGCCGGGCGTCAGACCCACAAGCTATTCCCGTTTTTCTTAATCACCCACACCTATGTGGACGGACAAAGCGGCTGGCATCTACTTTTACAGAATGAATTCGCCCTCGCTGCCACCGCTGCGCTTCCGATGGTCGCAGTCGTCCGATTCATGCGCCGTAGATGGAAAACCGACGCGAGCCGACGCGGACAGATCACCCTCTGCCCCACCTGCGGCTACGACCTCCGCGCCACGCCCGAGCGGTGTCCGGAGTGCGGGGGCGAGATCGCGAATGAAGGGGCCACCTGATGCGGCGGTGGATCGCACGACAATTCCATCGCGACCGCCGCGCGGGCACGGCAGCTCGCCTTCTACTGTTGGCTTGGTTCGCATTCTGGATGGCCGTTTGCTACGCCTGGCCGACCACGGTGCGCGATTGGACGCCCGAGCTTGACGCGGTCCAGATACGTCTCGATCAGGCCAATCGCATCGAAGATTTGGATGAGCGTACACGCGTCTTGAAAGAAGTTGACGCAATGAACGCTCGCAATACCGCGGCAATGCTCAAGAGCAGCGGCGAACTGCTGCGCATGACCCAACTCCGCCTTCAAGCTGCCAAGGTCGGCGGCGTGATCTTCGCCCTCGCTTTGATCGCGATCCTATTTTCAGGCTTTCGAACGACGCGTCGTCAAAACTGGCTCAAGACCGGCCGCTGCGGCGAATGCGGCTACGACCTCCGCGCCACGCCCGAGCGGTGTCCGGAGTGCGGGCGGGCGGCTCAGGTATGATGTCGAGCGCCATGCGGCGGTTCGCTCGTCACCTCTTCACGACCCTCTCGGTGCTGTCGCTGCTGCTTTGCGTGGCGGCCTGCGTGATGTGGGCGCGCAGTTACCACTATTGCGACGAATGGTACTGGGCAGCGACACAGGAGCCCGGCCCGGAAAAGATCTCGATCACGCGGACGTGGTGGCTCGCTACGAGTGGAGGTGGGTTGTGGTTTGCCCGCGACGTTGATTTTCAGCTCTGGACTTATGAGCCGTTTCATCGGACGCACTTATCCGACCTGTTCTCTCACAAAACGTGCGCGGCGGTCGGTTATCCGAAAATCGAGGTCGATCGAGCGGTGCCATCGTGGCCAACGGTCAAGGACCGTGTCGTGATTCGGCGTCCGATCGACGTCGCCGGCATTGTGGTGCAGGATTCGAAGGTCTTTCTTTACGACAACTTCCGGCCTGAGCGTTACACCGCAATCACGGTCCCGTTCTGGTTCCTGGCACTGATTTTTTCGGCACTGCCGCTCACGTGGACGGCCCGTTGGCGCCGCCGCCACCGAGCGGCGCGACGGCGTTCGGCCGGCCGCTGCCCCGCCTGCGGCTACGACCTCCGCGCCACGCCCGAGCGGTGTCCGGACTGCGGGCACGGGGCGGCGCTCGATGACGCTTGACCGGCCGGCGGCTTCCGATTTTTTGTTATCATGCGCGTGTGAAACGTCGCATCCTTTGGGTGGTCGTTGGCATTCTTGTTCTCGCGCTATACCTGTACGTTTTCGGTGGCGGCCCGCCCGAGGCCCACGTCCGCGTCATTGTTCCGGCGGGTTATCAAGGCGTCATTCAGATCATAGAGGATGGGACCGACGGAGGCGGGTATCGGAAATTGGAGGGGCGACACGAGTTCGTGATTCCCTCGAGCGGCGTCCTCCATGTGCGGCCGACGAAGTTGATGCAGCATTGGCTCCACTTCGAAATGTTCGACGCCAACGGAGAACGCATTCGTTTCATCTCCGGCGCCTACAACGACGCGGGGCTCGTCGCGGAAAACCTCGGCACGTATGTCGAGGACGGCAAGCCGCCGGCAACACGTTGGGTTGTTGGCTCGCGCGACTACTATCTACGTTTCATGAAGTGGCATCTTGCCGGCGAAGAAGGAACGCCCCCGACGACCGCTCCGGCAACGACGCAACAAGCTGGCGCAACTCCGTAGAGAGGGCGAAAGCGGGGAGGGAGGGGAGGGATTAAGGAGGGATTAAGGGGACATTCCTGATTACCGCGCCCACGCGGACTCAGGAATTTTCGATCATCCGCACTCATCCGCGTCACAGCAGAAGGCGAAAGCGGGACAGTCCTGCTTTCGAAGGCGAAAGCGGGAAAGGCGAAAGCGGGACAGTCCTGCTTTCGTGTTTCGCGGTGACGAGCCGTCCTCCGCGCCGACGACTCATTTCTTGCGCTAACGCCTCATTTCTTGCGCCGACGCCGTGTTCTTTGCGCCGACGACTCGTTTCTTGCGCCGACGACTCGTTTCTTGCGCCGACGGCTCGTTTCTTGCGCCGACGACTCGTTTCTTGCGCCGACGGCTCGTTTCTTGCGCC
>JADMIO010549021.1_pt1 | contig 33493 bp, 36 predicted proteins | sample 8958161 | NCBI WGS metagenome assembly JADMIO01 (sample SAMN16585339, study PRJNA669376) | soil metagenome | isolation source: Crop rotation soil | place: USA: Cullars Rotation, Alabama | collected 2011 | reverse complement strand
CGCGACAACTTGTCCACGTGGAATTCTAAGCTTAGGATCCCAATGTGCTGGAAAGAGTTTCCAGGGCGCCGTGGTGGATCCCGTGACTGGGACCGTCAAGCTCCCGGTGGCAGGCGATCTGACGGCCCAGAAAATCCGGGTGAATCCATGATCGTTCGCCGGACGCCCCTCCCGATTGTGGTGGCGGCGATATGGGGGCAGACCCTTTGATTCACAAATACTCTCGAAAAGGTCGCGCGGGCACAGCCCTCCTTCTGGCCGCCCTCTGTACATCGATTGGAGGGCGTTTCTCCAGCGCACAGGATCTCTCGCTGAATCGCGCCTTTCCCGACGCCGGCGCGACCGACGTCGCGAGGGCTGCGGCGACGGACCGCTCGGCAATCTATGTCGTGGGAGATCGCGTCTTGCCGGGGGAAAAGCTTTCGAATGCCGAAGCCTGGCCCGGCGATCACTTCCTGCGAAAATTCGATCTGGCCGGACGACAGCTGTGGATCCGCCGTTTCGGCAGCCGCGCTGCGGCGGCCGGGGGTGTTGCCGTGAACTCTAGCGGCATCTACATGGTGGGCTCGACCGTGGGCGCCCTTGCCAGTCAAACCGACGCGGGCTCGTGGGACGCCTTTCTGCGCAAATACGATTTCGACGGACAGGAAGTCTGGACGAGTCAGTTCGGCACAACGTACTCGGATTTTGCGACTGCGGTGGCGACCGATGGCACGGCTGTATACCTGGTCGGCCAAATGGGCGCTATGCCGTGGCCCGATGCCAGGATCGGAGAAGGCTATCTTCGAAAATACGATTCCAGCGGCGGCGTCGTTTGGACTCGTTCCATAACCGGTGTCTATCTCAGCTCCGTCTCGGCGGACGCGAGCGGAGTCTATGTTGCCGGATTCCCAGCCTCCTCTGTGAGCTCTGGACCGGGATTTCTTCGCAAATTCAGCGCCGGTGGAGACGACTTGTGGACGCATCCGACTCCCGCGCCGGGCCTTCCATCGAGCGTCGCGGCGGCTCACGGCGCCGTTTATGTGGGCAGTTCTGCGCCCGGAGTCTTGTCCAAATACGATCGGAATGGGAGCGAGCTATGGAACCGGAAGCTTGTTGCCGGTGTCACGGACTACGCTACGGTAACTCTGGCCGTCGGCGACTCTGATCTGTATGTTGGCGGAACAATCAGAGACGGCGCCCTGCCGGGACAGTGTATGGCCGGCCGGACTGACAATTACGTGAAGAGATTCGATCCCGGCGGCGCGGAAGTCTGGAGCCGGCAGTTTGGAACCTCGGGGCCGGATGGCATCGGAGGGATGGCGGCAGACGATTCCGGCATTTACCTGGCCTGGGATCATCCCGCGGAGGAGGTTAGTCTTTCGCTGGCCAAACTGGATAAGCTCGCGATGCCCGTTTCGGAGGCGCGGCCGCGCATACGCTTCGAATGCGTTGTGAACGCCGCGAGCTATGAGGCTGGGGGAATCGCTCCGGGAGAGATCGTCAGCATTTTTGGCTCGGGAATCGGCCCTTTGCAGCCCGTCTCGGCGAGTCTCTCCGGTAATTCCGCCTCGACTGACATCCTATCTGGAACGCGTGTCCTGTTTAACGGCGTCCCGGCGCCCGTCCTTTACGCCTCGGACCAACAAACCACGGCCATCGTGCCTTCTGATATTTCGACGGGGGCGACCGCCGATGTGCAGATCGAATTCCTGGGTGTGCAATCGATTCCCGTAACCGTCAAGGTTGCGGCCGCCCGGCCTGGTCTCTATTCGGTCGACGCCTCGGGCCGGGGGCAAGCGGTCGCCGTCAATCCGGACGGCTCTTTGAATTCGGCTTCGAATCCCGCTTCGGCCGGCGCGGAAATTGTTCTGTACGCCACCGGCGTCGGTGCTGCCGCTGAGGGTGCCGCGGGTGGCGGCACTCCGTCGAAAGCCAAGCTGCCCGCGGCAATAGTGTTCGTCTCTGATGACGGAGATGTCTTCAAGAATCTGGTGGAATCAGTGGAGTCGGTTGTCGGTTCTGTCCCGGGTCTATTCTCGGTAAGGGTACGGCTCCCAGCTATGGGGATGCGCTCCTGGTCGGCCCGCCTGGTAATGGGCCCCGAAGCGCTTGCGCCACTCGGCTGGGAAGATCTCGGGCCGGTATGGATCGCTGGCCGATGACGGCGCTGCGGGGCGAGCCCCACGCTCAATAGATCAGCTTCAATCCGAGTTGCAGGATGCGCGGCAGGTTCTCCATCGACCGGATGGCGCCGAACGCGGGCGCCCCCTGAAACGGGTTCGGAGGTCCGAACTGGGGTCGATTGAGCAGATTGAACGCCTCGCCGCGGATCTGTAATTGCCACTGCCCGCGGATTGCGGTCGTCTTATGAAGCCCGACATCCACATTCCGCACGCCGTCGGTCCGCGTTCCATTCAGTGACCGAGGCGCATTGCCGAACGTGTACGGCGGCGCTGAGCTGAATTGCGAGGTGTCAAACCATAAGGCCGGACCGGGTTCGGCAAGCTTCGGATTTACGCCAGTCCAGTTCGGACGCGGAGTGCCGCCTTGTGAAAATGTATTGTCCACCGCCGAAATCACTGAAACTGGCGCGCCGGTAAAGACAGACGCGATTGCGCCGGCTTCCCATCCGCCGAAGAGCCGGCCTCGAACACCGCGCTCCCCTTTCCACCACGGGGGCGCGCACACGAACCCCAAAACAACTCTATGCGTCTGGTCGAGTGCCGATGTCGACCAGTCGGCCCGCAGGTTGTTCCAGTTCTGAATTGTCCCGTTCAGCAGCGCCTCGCCCCCCACCAGATTGCCGCTCGAATCGTCCATCACTTTCGAGTATGTGTACGCGAGCAGCGCGCCGAAGCCTCGGGAGTGGCGCTTTTCGAGCTTCACCTGCAGCGCGTGATACCGCGAGCTGGACCAGCCGGCGGCCGTTGACGTCACCTGCCGGAAGTGCGGGAACGGGCGCAGCAACTGAGCCGCTGCGACAGTGTCCGCCGATAAGGCGCCGACTGCAATCCGGCCGAGAAACGGATTCGCGGTCTTATTGGTCAGCGCGTCGCCCAACCCCATGGCCGTATCCGGAAGCTGATTGAGTTGCCGGTCGGAAGGAAACTTCAATCCACGCGTCCCCACGTAGGCGACGTCCAACAAGAGCGAAGCGCCGATGTCGTGCTGAACGTTAAAGGTCCAGTGCGCGCTGTATGGCACGACATTCGCGCGATCGTAGAACGCGATATCCTGCCCCAGCGACGATGCTCCACCAAGCGAGCTCTTTGTGGGCCTGTTCAGCCCCTGAGGAAAAGGATTGCCGAGGTATGTGAGCGGCGTCAGGCCGTCCGTCGATGTGTTCACTGTCGTCGAGGCTTGAAAGCCGCTGATCCCGAATGCAGACGCTGTGCCGGTGATACCCGTGGTGGGCGCATAGAATATCCCGCCTCCGGACCGCACGGCCGTTCGCGTGGACGGATTCCAGGAAACACCCAGACGCGGCGCGAAATTATTGCGGTCGTAGTCAGACTGGAAGCGAGGCTTGCCGTTCACCCCGACGAACGCAAGAGCCCCGTTTAGGCCCGGAACATCCAACGGGGGCGCTGCTTCAAAATCGAAATTTGTGAGCTGGTTGAAGCGGTCGGTCCGTGGCGACTCGAGGTCATATCGCAGGCCAACTGTCGCCGTCAGGTTTCTTCGGAGCTTGAAGCGGTCCTCGACAAAGAGCGCCTGATATCGATATGCGAGTGCGAGGAACGGAGTCGTGGCGGCGCCGCCGGCCGCGACGCCGAGCAGGAATGTGGCGAGCGCGTTTCCGGAGTTGCCGTTCGTCACGCCAGGACCTTGTGTGTAGCTCTGGCTGAAACTGAATCCGACCATCGAGTTATTCGCAGCCACGTTCAGTTCGATCCGGCGCGCCTCGCCGCCGAACTTCAGCGTGTGATTGCCAAGCGCCCGGGTCGCACTGGCGGAAAGCGTATAGTCGTTCGAGATATTCGCGAGCAAATTCGAGCTCCCGAGCGAGCCACCTGTAACTACGTTGGGAATATTGGACGCGACGTTGTAATTGGCTACAGCGATGGTTGGGAACGATGGAACTTCCCCAGCCCGGGCGACATCCGTGGTGAACCCCAGTTGTTCCATGTTGAAGCCGCCGCTGAAGGGCGGCCGGATGTTGGAGAGGCGCGCGAACGACAGCCGGACCAGCGCCAAAAAAGCCGGCGAAAAGATGTGGTCCAGTTCCGCGGCGGCGTTGTAGCGGACTATGTCCTGTGGCCCGTTCACCGGTGAGGCAATCGCACCCGTGCCATATGCCGCCGCCACCGTGTTCGTCGTCGCGTCATGAGAGAAGCGCAAGAATGACCACGTGGTTTCGGCGAACTTATGATCGATGCGCGCGCTATAGCCGTTCTTGTCGATGCGATTGGCATCGGTGCGTACGAAATTAGTGGCCCCGGTGTAGAGGGCGCCGGAAGCGTTCGGAACAGGCCAGTATGCGCCAATGCTTCTCGCCACCCGATCGATACGAAATGGCGGAATGGTGTTATCGGGAAACGGGTTCCGGATGAATCCTCCGTCCGGATTGGCTCGGGTGGTCGTCGGATCGTAAATCAAAAGCGGCCGGCCTTGCGAGTTGAGAAGCTGGCTGAAGTCGCCCGCGAGCTGACTGGCGGTCGGGACCGTGCCCGTAAATGTGACGCCCTGTGCAAACCGGACCAGTTCGGCGCTCACGAAGAAAAACGTCCGGTTTCGGCCCGCGTACAATCTCGGCAGGTCGAACGGCCCTCCAATCGCGGCGCCGAACTGGTTCAACCGAAGGGGAGGCTGGGGCTGGCGCTCCCGGTTGGCGAACCAGTCATTGGCATTCACGGCGTCGTTGCGCAGGAACTCGTAGGCTGTGAGGTGCAGTTGATTGCTCCCGGACTTCGTCACGACATTGAAGACGCCGCCCGCTGCGCGGCCATACTCTGCGCTGAAGCTATTCGTGTCGACCTTGAATTCCTGCGTCGAATCGGCGCTCGGGAAGATGATTGGCTGGTTTTGAAGGGCCGACGTGTTCGGCGAGCCGTCAAGCAGGAACGAGTTCATATTGTTCCGGCCCCCATTGATGGACACCGCTGACGTACTGCCCGGATCGGTAACCAGGTTGTTCATCCCCAATGCGGTGCGCACCCCCGGCGCAAGCATGCCGAGCGCATACGTGTTCCGGCCGAGGAGTGGCAAGCCCAGAATTTGATCTCCGTGCACAACGTGACCAACCGAAGGAGTTTCCGAGTCGAGTAAATGCGCGCCAGAATCGATTGTTATCTCGCCGTGGATGCCTGCAACCCTCAGCGTGACATCGAGACGCGCAATTTCGTTCACGGCGATCCGCCGATTCGAGCTCTCGACTGCCTGAAACCCAGGCTTTTCCACGGTCAGAACGTAGTCCGAGGGCTTCAGCAATGGAATCGAATATAAACCGCGCTCGTCAGTTGTGACCGTTCGGCTCTGTGCGGTGCCGATTTCAGTGACCTTCACCGTGGCCCCCGAAACCGTGCCACCGTGCTGATCAACCACCTGTCCCGCAATTTGGCCGGTTTGCGCTGACGAAGACACCACCCCCACCACGACAAGCAATCCGAATCGAGACCACATCGACAAGACTCACTGCGCCGGAGAAGTGCAATTACGGCCCGACGATCAAAGCGAGTATCCCACACCCAAATGCTCGTCTGTTTCCCGGCTCAAGGCCCAGCACAGCAGGGGGACTTTTGTCCGATCTAAAAAACGGGGGAGCCACCGCCAGCACGTGTCGGTTTTCAACGTCTCTGCAAGAAGCCGTTTACGCCCGGCCGAAGATGCGTGCGCGCCGCAGCCAGCAATAGTGCTGCGGCCGTCACGAGCATCTCGATCCAAGCTGTCGCAGCACCTCTACAGCAGTGCGCGTACGTGTGCTTTTCATCAGGAAGTGCAATCGGACAAAACCCCCTTCATTCAAGACTGGGATGACCGAAATGAATAAGCGGTTTAAACGGCAAGAATCATTGTGCCGGATCCGGCACAATGCGGGCCGGATGTTGTCTTCGCCGCCGGTGCGCCCGTCTTGCGATTCTCCGTTTTCGCCCTTGCGCTGGTCGGAAAGTGCACGGGTTTTCCGACCGACTCCTCCGCTGGTGCTCCGCTGCTCCAGCGGTCGCGCGGCGAATCGCCCGGGGAACTTACCTGAAAGGCGGTACTAGACGTATGGGCAGAACGGTCATATTCGCACCAACCTCATGTTTGCCACATAGGTCGTATGTCTGAGGGCACGGACCGACGAAGGCAACGTTATGCGCCGGAACGAGCTGCTTCGGAGCGCAGCACTCTAGAGCGCTTGGCGGAGGTCGAGTAGCTCAGCCGTGCGGCTTTCGCCCTCACAGATCCGTACGTGCGGCTTTCCCTCATACGGCTCTTCCCGAAGGTGACCCCGATTAGGCCCTCCGCTTCTCGCACGGGTGAGTGATTCGTGGCGTTGGGAGGGCTCGCGAGGATGACCATGAGCAGTCCGACGAACTGAATGCGAGGCTCGATGCATACGGGCATTGTGCGGCCAGTATACCGCATGTCGAAGCGCCGCACAAAAAGCTTGGGTTCGGCGGCCTTCGGTCATCGGTGCACGCCTCCGCGAAGCTTGTAGCCCGCGTGATGACGTTTGAGGAGCTGCGAGGTCCTTCTCCAGCAATAATATGTAAGGCAGGGTTGGGCGTTTTCGCGCCTGCATTTGCGGCCCGGCACTCTACCTTGATACTCCGTTGCAGTTGTTATCTGCACGGGTGCCCGTGCAGACGTTAACTGAACATTGCTTCAACCCTGAGTGCCGGCTGCCAACGCCGTTAAAAACAAAGGCTTTCGGGGGGCAGACCCTCTTATTGGCACGCTCGGGAGTAGCCGCGATCCACCTAGCCCTATCCTAGAACCACCACACTGTTGATTATCAGGGCTCTCCGACACAAGCTGGTCGATTCTGAGGGCTCGTCATTCGCGTCGGCGGCGGCGAACGGAGACAAGAACGAAGGAGCCGGACTCTGGAGCGGCTAGCCTCAGTGCCGCTGCATCCTTCTCCTGTGGCGACCCTGATCGACGCGCTAATCCTTTGACCAATTTCCAATTCTTGACCCTTCCGCCCGCATGAACTTCGTCAAGCACGTGCTGCCTGAGTTTTCCGACTCGATCTGACAATGGCGTCAAGGGCGCGGCGTCCGAGAACTCTGGGGCCCACGCTTGGCCCTCGCGTTCGAACAGATATTCGAGTTGTTCAACCGAAGGGGCCCTGATCTCGGCCCGCACCTGCTGCATCCCGGCAGGCGGGTTTGGACGGTAGATGCCGTTCGGAACGCGGGTTATAGCGGGCCTCGGCGTTCCGTCTATTCGCCACTGGGCGGTGACTTCCTTATTCCCCTGCTTGTTCTCCGCTCCAAGCGTGATGCAGGTGTAACGCGCGTCCGCGGACAACGCAGCACGCAGTGCTTCCCGTGGGGTTGCCGGCAAGTTGTGAAACAGGGTGAGCTTCCGGCAAGGCTGCGTAGCATTGTGGACTAGTTCTGACGAGTGGGCTTAACTCTGATGAACAGCCGATCCCATTTGTGATGCCTTCCCGACGGGGAGGGCCGCCCGCCCGGGAAGCGCCGATCCAGCAGTTCGAGTTCGGAGATGAGGTCCTGCTCTGCCCAACGCCAGTTCGGTAGTCTCTGACTGCTGGAGCCGCCGACCTGGAACCCGAACAGCTTGATCACGCCGTTGTGAACGCCGTAGTCGTGCGGCTCGACGATCCGCTCGCGGTTTTTGTAGCGGAACCGGAGCAGGCGTCGTTGGTCGATCGCCGCCCAGATGACGGGATTGATGTTCGGCTCGGTTGTGGGTGACATGGCGTGCTCCGATTATTGCCGAGCACGCGCGGGACCGCTGAGAACGCGCCGGACGGACGTCCGGCCTATCTGCAACCGACGCGCAATCTCGGATTTGCTGATCCCGGCGCGATCCAGTTTCCGGATTTCCGCAACATGTATGGCCACGGTTGCCGGCCGACCCAGCCGTTTGCCGTTCGCCCGCGCGTGCGCAAGGCCGGCCCGAGTTCGCTCGCGCAGAATCTCTCGTTCGAATTCAGCAAAGATGGCTAACAGACCGGCCATGGCGCGACCGGCCGGGGTGGTCAGGTCGAGCGCCTCAGTCAAAGAAACGAACCCCACGCCGAGGTGCTCCAGTTCCTGAAGAGTCGTCAGTAGATCCGTCACCGACCGGCCCCAGCGGTCCAGTCGCCAGACCAGCACGACATCGATTTCGCGTCGGTGGGCGGCCTCCAGCAGTTTCTCACGGGCTTCTCGCTTGGCCGCACCGGAGCCGACCTCGCGGACTTGCAGGGCGATCGTCCAGCCGCGCCGTACGGCATACTCCCGCATGGCCCGGTTCTGCATTGCCAGCGTCTGTTGATCATTGGTCGAGACACGGGCGTATAGGCCTGCCCGCAACATCTTTGACTCTTTCCGTGCCTGGCCAAAAACGTGTTCGGATTCTGCCTTGTGGGAAGCCCGTTTCGCGGCCATTTCAGGATGTCACCCAAGCATGGCCGCAGTGGATCCTTTTCGGCCAGGAAGGATCCATCATATTACGCGGCGGCGGGGAGGGCCAGTCGCGCCAGCGTGTCGCGGTAGTTCCAGGGCATCCACTCCGAGGGCCGCCGTTTCAAATCCTCGGCGTGACGCTGCAACTCGGTGAGATAGTCGAAGGGATTGGCGCCGTTGAGCTCGCAGGTGTGGATCAGACTCATAAACAAATCGCCGACCGCGGCTCCGTTCATGGTCTTGTAGAACAGCGAGTTTTTTCGGTGCAGAATCGCCTTTTTCAGGGCTCTTTCAACGAGGTTATTGTCCAGGGGAGCGCCGGCTTCGCGTAGAAAAAGCGTCAGCGGCTCCCAGTGACGCAGCATGTACTGGATCGCCTTGCCCAAGCCCGAGTTCGGCTCGGTCCTGTGCTCTGCGAACTGCGCTTCCATCCACTCTTTTAGCGCTTTCATCAGAGGCTCACTGTGCTCCTGATGGAAACGCAGTCGTTCCTGCGCTGGCCACTTCCCCTTGCGGGCCAGTTCGTCGTTGTACCAGACACCGCCCAGCGTCTCCAACACATACCGGCATTCCGCCGGAAAGTTCGCCGCCACGTCCACAAACTGGCGCCGACCATGAGCGAGGCAGTAGGCCAGCAGCAACCGCACGCCTTCCGATAACTTCGGCGCGTTGCGCGACAGCGCATCGCACATCTGGATCAGCGGCGCCAAACCGGGCGAGCGCCGCTTCAGCACCTCGGCGAGGTTTTCTCCAGCGTGTTTCCATCCGCTGAAGAACAGGGCGATCAGCCATACGCCCACCCGGGAAACAATGCCGCTGGTGAACACGCCCGTGCGTTCGGCTTTCCCCTTCGGAGTCGGCTCCCGCGTCAGCTGCAGAATGCGCATGCCGGTGTCGTCGTTGTGCACCACTGCGCCCTGCGCGGCTTGCCGGATGAATTCGTCATATGCCGGCCGGAGCCCCTCGGCCGCCCTCTCGGCCAGTTCCCATTGTGTGGCCGCCGGCAACGGGATTCCGAGGTCCGCCTCCAGTCGCTCGAGTCTTTGGAAAGGCACGCCGCTGCCGTAACGGAGGGTGGCGATCATGGCTGCTACCGTCTCGTCATACTTCTGCGGGCCCGCCGCGGCCGGGACATCCGCCGTGAACATCTGGTTGCAACCGTTGCAGCGCAGGCGCTCCATCTCGTAGCGGGTGGCTTCCAACGGCGGCCGCCCCACGATCCGCACCAGCGTTTTGGGCTGCTTCTGGCGGTAGACTCTTCCGGCGCCGCACTCCGGGCAGGAGTCTCCATGCTGGAGCGTGGGATGCGAGATCGCTACCGTGCGCGCGCCTGGAAACTGAGCCGCTCCGTTGCGCCCATGTCCCTTCGCCGCAGGCTTCCGGCGGTCCGGGCCCAAAGGGCACCCCGGCTTCTCCGCGGCGGTTCCGGCGCTACCCTCCGGCTCCAATACAGCCCGAGTCTTCTCCGTGCTGCGCCAGCGTGGCGCCGCCTTTTCTGCCAGGGCATGCAGCGCCGCCTTGAGTTTCTCCCCGTCGGATTCGCTCAGCGGGGCACGCATGCCGCCTTCGATGATCTGGTCCAACTCCGCCAGGTTCACGTCGATCCGTTCGCGGGAGGAGGGCTGTTTCACGGCTGGCTCAGCAACTCGCGGAAACGCGGCGCCAGCGGCAAGCCGAGTACTTCCTTGATGGGACGGTTCGGCTTGTTCGTATGGTCGTTTTTGCCGCGCCCGGTGGTATGTCCCAGCAGGATCCAGTTGGCGGCCCGATAGCAGGTTCCGCGAAACCGGCCGGGATCGATGAAGGTTTCGGCGAAGTAAATTGGATGGCCGTACATCCGTTCCCAATCGCCGCTCAGGGCGCGGGTCATCTTCCCCAGAAGGTGCGAGGCCAGGTGCGGCACCTGCACCCACGGCAGGATCAGAAAGCGAGTGTTGTAGGCCAGGAAGCGAATGTTCCGCCGGCGGGCCTCCGCGTTCCAGCCGATGTAGCGGTCGCGGCTGCCCAGATGCCGCGGAGCCGAGCTCCACGCCAGACAGGCGATGGGGCGTCCCTCTGCCCAGGCCAGATACTTCAGGTGCTCGCCGACGGGCTGCTCGTAACCCAGATAGTGATAGTGCTCCATCAGGCTGTTGAATAACGGCTCGTCTCCCGTGCGCCGCACCTGCTGCAACTCGATGGGTTGGAGCGCGCTCAGGGCGCCGGCGATCACAGTGGTGTCGAGCAGCACCGGCGCCGGGCGCTCCCGCTCGACGAACGGATTCAGCGAGACCTGCCGGACGGGGGGCAACTCGATCTCGCCCGCCCGGTGCAGCATCAGCAGCAAGCCGCGGCAGACCATGTCGCGCAACGCGCCGTTGGCTTGCTTCCACTGCCATGCCTCGCAGAGTTTCGCCGACAACCTCCGCCGGCTGGCGCCGGGATTCTGGGCAATGAACTGACGGATGAAGGCGACATCCTCGGCGGTGACCACCCGGCCGCGATATCTCCATTCGGCAGGCATCTGGGGTCAGTCTGCCAGAGTGGAAACCGGAACGCAAGTCTTTTGTGCGGATTTCCTTCAAGCGCTCAGCGGTCGCCATGCCGGCGGGGCTTCCGCCTCCGGGTTGCCGGCCGCGAGCAGCATCTGTGCCTGGTGGGCGCGCAGCGCCCGCGCCGGTTCATCGCCCGTGGGCCACCAGGAAAATTTCCCTTTCGAGAGCCGTTTGGTGGCGATCCAAAACCCTTGGCCATCGTATGTCAGCAATTTTATGGTCGTCTGACGGCGCGTACGGAAGATGAAGACGCAGCCGGAAAACGGATCGGCGTCGAGTTTCTCCTGGCATAACTGCGCGAGCGCGTCGATTCCCTTGCGTCCGTCGACCGCCTCGATGGCCACCAGGATGCGGAACTGCGGCGCGATCTGGATCAACAGGCAAGGTCCCAAAGCGACCGGCTGAGAACGGCCAATTCCGCCGCAGTCGTTGCCTGGCAATGGATACGCAGCTTGCCATTGCGCCCTTCCAGTTCCAGAGTGTACTCCGGCAAGTGGGCGCCAGAGTGCGACTGGCTGGGCGCCAGCAACTCTACGAATGCCGCTGGCGGAGCCTTTCGAGAGGGCCGACCCGATGCAGCCATGCGGCGTTTCAGCTTGCCACCGTCCAGCCGCAACGCAATCGCTGTCGGATTGACGCCATCCCGGCGCGCCACCGCAATCGCAGTGGACCACAACTCGTCCGGGATCGGCGTCTTCCCTCGCCGAGTTCGACGCCATTGCTCGAAACGGGACCGCGCTTCATCCAGCGTCGGAACTCGCGAACCTCTGCCTTGGGTCATTGCTGCCTCCTGCCGATTCAACCGGCGGTAGAACGACCCTAACATCTATGCCTGCTGGAGTTCACGCAAGCTTGCCGAAGGCTCACTATGTATCGGTGGGAAGCCCGAGCGGCGCAGATCCGAGAAGATCGGGCCGCCGAGTTTCGTGAGATCTGGCGTTGGACGATCGGCAATGCGGCAGTCGCGATAGCCCGACAATCTGATCCTCACGCGCGGCGGGCTCGACGCGTTCAATACACTCCTCCAGCAACGGATCATTCCGGGTTGGTCGCGCTTCCAGACGTTCGCACTATCCAATATCATCGTGCTGTGCATCCTGAATATCCTCTGCAGCCTCATCGCTGGCTGGATCGGCCAGAGCCTCAACCGTAGCTATAACCGTCGCAAGCGGGACGTTGCTCGCGCCGCCCGCCAGCAGTGATAATCGTCCGATTCGCGACGGGAATCCTTGCACTCCCAAGCATTTCGGCAGGCGTGCGTAGATCCTGAGCCGTCTTCAAAAAACCGGCTAGTTTTTCTGCTGACCTTGAGGCGGCCACGACGCTTTCCATCAGCCGCACGCTGGCGCGCGGGGATCTCTTCGAGTGCGCCGCGTCGCTTCTGTTCGCACGTGCCAGTACCGCGAGAGCATAGCTTGAGACGTGCCTGGTGCTCGTGATCGCCTCGTCGCCCGCTCTCGACGCTGCGACTCCTGTGACCAGCGTATGCCGGTGATCGTGCCACGACCTTTGCCATGTCACGAACCTTCTGAAATCTTCTGCGGAGTAAGGGCGCACGGCACGCATCCAGAGCCATAATAGGGATTCGACCCAAGGTGCGCTGGAGGGCAATGCTCATGGGACGAGTCCTTTTGCTGAAGATAATCCTCATCGTCATTTGGTTAGCCACCTCTGCTGCGCAGCCCTTCTCGCCTCCGACCGATACGACCGATGCATACAGCATCCTTCAAGGAAAATACAAAGAGGGCTGCGTGCCCGATGGCGACGTGCAGGCCATCGGCGAGGAACTGCGCGCGATCCGAAAAGCGGTGCCTGAGGTTGCTGGGGTTCATGACTCCGGCCGCTATGTGCCCCAGCAACTCATTCTTTCTCTGGCCGGGCTGTGGTCGCCTCCCCTCGGCGACGAAGCCCAAAAGGCTAGGATTCAACGAATGACTTCGAATCCTCTCGCGACTGGCATCGGCAAGCTGGACGACCTGAATAGGCGCTTTGGGGCAGTTCGCATTGGCGACCAATTCCTTGGTGGCGATTGGGTTTTGATTCACTTCGGCAAGCCGCTCGACATGGGTTGCGTCGCTGAGGCTTACAACGGCCTTCTGGGCGAGCAAGTCCAGCCGAATCACATTATGGGAGACGGGGATCACATTTATCGCGCACAGAAGAAGGGTGAGCCTGTCCATTATGTATTCAGAATCGGTTCAGGAGACTGTCCCGCCGGCTGCATCAATGAGACCCTGTATTATTTCAACCTGCACGCCGACGGAACGGGGTACAGGATAAGCAGGGTTGACGGTCCGCAGCCCCATCACAGTCTCTGGGGATATCCGCACCGCTTTCCGTTGAGGATCTTCGAGAGTTTTGATGACCTCGTCAAGAAAACGGAGAGCGCGGACTGGTCCCTGCGCGTCCATGCTGTGTCCGCCCTAGGCAGAGTTTATGCCAGCAGAGGGAGTGGCCTTGGCGAGGACACGTTTGCCGATCGCGACGGGGACCCAACACTTGTCAAACGCACCGCTACGATCATCGATCAGATCAACAAGAATCCCGCTGCCGTGAAACGACTGCTCGACCGAATGGCCGCTCAAGATCCTGATGAAGACGTCAAGAGAATTGCGAAGTCCGCTTTGCTGGCTCAGGGACGGTCAAGTCGAAAACAGTAGATTGACGGGCCAACGCGAGCGGTCTTCCTGAGAGATTCAAGTCTCGAAGCAATCTCGTGTCTGCCACGGGCGATCATAGGACGGTCACTGTGTTGGATCGCAGCAGCGCTGTCGCCAAGCGCGCGACCCAAGATCGGCACCGTTCCCCTACGTGGGTCAAACCAGGCCTACGTGCGGGCGATGAATCAGGATCCCAAGCTTTATCAGCAGTACCTCGCTGAGAAGTCGGCCACGGTGAGGCCGAACTAGGGCGGCGAGCCCAATCCACTCGAAAAGGAGAAACACAACGATGGCTTACGAAGTTGGAAACCAAGCAATCTCGGTTCCGGCCAGTGCCGACCTCTCCGCGAAGCAGTTTCTGTTCGGCGTGATCGATGCGAATGGGCAGGTCGCGGTAGTCGGCGCGGGCTTGGCCGCGGATGGCGTGATTGCCGATAAACCAGCAGCGCAGGGACGTCCCTGCGCGCTCTATGCGACGCCCGGCATGGTTGTCAAGGTCATGTGCGGCGCGGCCGTCGCCAACGGTGCGCTGCTCGAAGCCGACAACGCTGGCAAGGCGGTGACACAGTCTGCGGGGAAAATCCTCGCCAAAGCCCTGGCGGCTGGCGCCGGAGCGGGCAGTATCATACCGGCCCTGCTGATCCTTCAACGGTAAGAGACAGAAAAGGAGCAATGAACAGCATGTACACCCCTACTCCCGGTGATGTTCACGTGAATACGCCGCTGACTCAGATCAGCATCGCGTACCTGCAACAGCAGGACCAATTCGTGGCAGCACAGGTCTGCCCGGTCATTCCGGTAGAAAAGCAGAGCGACCGCTACTACGCCTACAATCGCGGCGACTTTTTCCGCGACCAGATGCAAAAGCGCGCGCCTGGTACTCCGGCCGCAAGCGCGGGCTACCGGCTCGACAAGGGAGTGCGCCGCGTTCAATATGCATGCGACGGCATGCTGGGCTGACAAGCGGGCCTGAAAGCGCGTGCGCTCCGTAATGTCGGCATAAACGCTCATCACTGCGGATAGTCGTCCGCTAGAATCGTGCAGCGCTGCGGTAGAAACTCGCAGCGACAAGGGCTGGCCATCCTTTCGCTTCCGCTGTATTTCGTAAGCGTCTGAGAATCACCGTCGACTCCGGACGGCCGGGAAGCCTTAAACTGAAACAGTGGACCTGACCAACGCTGCTCGGCAAGAGAGGATGCAAACGTTGATCCGGCTGAACAACGGGAAGGCGGTCATTCCCTGGTTCCTGCAAGCTGTGACCGAGGCGCTTGGTGAACCGATCGGGCTGGACGCCTTGGTCCCTCTACCAGAAACGGACGCAGCTTTAATCTCCTTCAGGAACGCCTATCAAGACGCCGTGAAACAGCCAGCGGCCAGTCTTCAGACGTTCTTTTCCGCGGGGCAAGACGAATCTGTTCGGCGGCTTTCGGAGTGCATCGCGACTCAATTGCCGTCGGAACGCGCGATATTGATCATGAAGCTGAGTGCAACCTGCGGGGCCGTGAGGACAGAACTGGCCACCTTGTTGCGGCATGTCTCAGCTATCATTCGCCTGGACGGAGACTCCCTTTCGGCTATGTCGGAAGACGGTACACAGGGCATGCTCGTCGACTACAATGCGGACGACGAACGACAGACCCATGAAGTGACAGTCTGGGGTGACCGGTGGTTGGCGGCTGCGTTAGCCTGCAAGCTCGTTTGAGGGCTGCGAAACAATCAGTGTTAGCGTCTCGCAAGACGCCCAGGAAAGTTCCTGGAACGTGTGTAGTATTGGCCGATCGCTTAAGCCTGGGATGGGAAAGTCACCGGCTTCCAGTTGTGGGGAAGCAGTTCGTGCACCCGGGTGATGGAGTGAGCGGAAATGCGGGAGAGCACATCGCGGAACCACGCGAAGGGCTCGACGCCGCACCGCTTGCAGGAAGCGATGAAACTACGCAACACCGCCGCTGTCTTCCCGCCGCCGTCGCTGCCGAAGAAGGTCCAATTGCCGCGCCCCAGCGCGATATCGCGGTTGGCCCGTTCCGTGGCGCCGTTGTCTATCTCCAACTCGCCGTCCTGTAGAAATCGCGTCAGCGCCTGCCACTGGTTCAGCGCATAACGGACTGCGGCTCCAGACGGACTCTTCGGCAGCACTTCCGGCTGCAACTCAAGCAGATACCGATGAAGTTTCTCGATCAGCCGCGCCGATACGCGCTGGCGCAATGCCAACCGTTCGTCCGCTGACAGGGACAGCGCCTTGGCGCGCTCCTCCACTCGATACAGGCGCGCGATCAGGTGCAGCGCCGGACCCATGTGTGACTCATCGGATTCCAGCGCCTTGAACACATATCTACGCGTGTGCATCCAGCAACCGACCTCGGTCATCCCGCGTTCGGGCTTGAAAAACGCGTCGTAGACGGAGTACGCGTCCGCCTGCAGATACCCTTTGTAGCCTTCCAGAAATTTCGCCGGGCCGGCCCGCGCTCGCGTGGGCGTATAGTCATACACGATCACCGGATGGTGAGCGTCTCCGACATACGGCCAGATCCGCCCGTTCCTGGCGAACGGCAGCTTTCGGTCCAGCACCTTCACGCTGGTGTCGTCGGTGCCGATCACCTTGGAGCGAAGCAGTTCCTTTTTCAGCGCCTGATACAACGGATCGAGCAGTTCCGCGCACTGCGTCATCCATCCGCCCATGGTCTTACGCGAGATCTCGATGCCGTGTCGCTCGAACATCTTTTCCTGCCGGTGCAGCGGCTGATGGTCGGCCCATTTCGCCACGATCACTTGCGCCAACAAGCTGGCTCCCGCTGTGCCCTTCTCGATCGGCTGCGGAGGCTTACTGGCGGTCCTCACTGTGCAGTCGCAGGCGTACTTCAGGCAGACGTCCTGGATCACCTTCATTGACGCGGGGATGTATTCGTAGCGTTCGCTGGTCTCTTCCGCAATCAGCCGCAGGTCCTTGCCGCAGCCGTGGCAATGCTTCTCCGCTTCCGCCAGGTCGTGAACGACGCGTTCGCGCTTCAGATGCCGCGCCAGAGCTTGCCGCCCGCCGCGCTTCGGGGTTGACGTTTCGTTCGGCTTCGACGCCGATCCGGCATCGCCATCCAGGTCGTCGTCATCGTCGGTGGCAGCCGATTCGGCTTCCGCGTTCCGCGCCTGCCAAGCCGCCTCGAACAGCGCCAGCTGCTCTTTTGACAACTGCTCGCTCTTGCGGTTGCGTTGGGCCTCGAGCAGTTCGCGCAACAGGCTCTGGTATTTGCTCTGCTCCGCCAGCGAACGATCCAGTTGCTCGGCCAGATCCACGACAATCTTGCGCAGCGTCTCTGAATCCCGCGGCAAGCTGTTCGGATCGATGGCCACCGTGCGTCCAGCTTACGCGGAAAACGGCTCGATTCCAAGTAAAAACAACAATGAGCCAAAACGTTTTGTTAGCCCGCGCGCCGATACCGCTTGCGCCGCTTCGCCACGCTCAGATCGATGCCGCTCAGCAGCGCTCCCAGCTCCTGCGCCGTGATCTCCCGCTGTCGTTCCCGGGCGCCGTCTTCAAACGGAACCGCGTACGTGCCTTCCTCCAGCCGCTTGCTCCAGACCGCGAGACCGTCGCGATCCCAGTACAAAATTTTCACCCGATCCCTGCGCCGGCTTGTAAACACAAAAAGGTGTCCGGCGAGGACATCCAACTCCATGTGGTCGCGGACGAGTGCGTGCAGACTGTCAAAGCTCTTCCGCATATCGCACGGCGTCAGGCACAAGTACACCCGCACGCTGGCCGGCAGGTGGATCATGCTCGCAACACGTCTACCACGGTCCGCAAGGTCGCGGCGTCCACGCCGGCGCTGATGCGCAGCCGCTCGCCGGTCGCCAACACCAGTTCCAGTGCGGCCTCCCCCGCGGGCCCTTGCGGCTGCGCGCGCCGCTCTACCAATGCGAACCGCACCGGTCCTGTTTGCTGGAGCCGTTTCCGCCAGGCGTAAAAGGAGTACTCCGTCAGTCCGTGTTCTTTACAGAACTGCTTCACGGAAACTCCGCTGCTTTGTTGCGCTGCGATTCGTTCGGTCCACTGGTCTGCTTTTGGGTTGGCGGGCCTCTGCTCGACGATGCTGTCGCTCATGCCTCCACCATCCACCGTCGGCCGCCAGATCAGGAAGAGCGGTTCACAAGACGCTTACGTATTTCCCGCTCGATGAAACCCTGTCCCGCCAGGTCGCGCTCGCGCATCAGGCGGTGCTCGGCGACTTTGTCTTCGGGGATGAACGGGATGGGGCCGCCGAGCACCTCAGCTGCGCTCCAGCCGAAAACCCGCTCAGCCGCTGGGTTCCACAGCGTAAGGTTGCCTTCCGGCGCGAAGACAATAATGGGTAATGGCGAGGCGGCAACCAGCGCCTGGAGAAACTCGTGCGCCTGCCTGAGCGCCTGCTCAGCCAATTTTCGTTCCGTGATGTCGCGCGTAAAACAGCGGGTGTGCAGGAAACGCCCTTCGTCCCAGCGGACGTTAGAGCTCAAGAGGACGTAGCGGATGGAGCCATCCTTACAGCGCATCCGTGCTTCGTAGTTATGTAGCGTCTCCCGCGATTGCAGGCGCTGGAGAACGTCATCGATCGCCGACTGCTCGGCGTGGGATTCCGCGATATGGTGTCCAAGGCCTGCGGCATGGATTCGCCCGCCTCGATGCGCCACGGGGCGGTCGCGAGCGTCTGGCACGGCATCAAGCGAACACACGGGACGGCCCAGGCGCAGAAAGCGCCCGTGCTGGTGGAGAACCTCCGCGCCATGGTTCGCGCTCTCCGGCCGGGCCTGATCGGCATCCGGGACCGGGCGCTGTTGCTGATCGGCTTCGGCGGTGCCTTTCGCCGCTCCGAGCTCGTCGCCCTTGACCTCGAGAACGTGCAGTTCACGGCGGACGGGCTCGTGCTCACCCTCCGAAGATCGAAGACAGATCAAGAAGGCGAAGGGCGCCGCATCGGCGTCCCCTACGGCAGTTCGCTAGAAACATGCCCCGTGCGCTCGCTCAAGGCGTGGCTGGACGCTTCCGGAATCGAGTGCGGACCGCTGTTCCGCTCGATCACCCGGCACGGGAAGATTCAGGGGCGGCTGAGCGGGTTCGGAGTGGCGATCGTGGTGAAGAAATACGCCGGAGCGGTCGGGCTGGACATGACGGCATACAGCGGGCATTCGTTGCGCGCCGGCCTGGTGACGGCCGCCGCGATCGCCGGGGCGTCAGAGCGGGCCATCATGAATCAGACGGGGCACCGCTCGAGCGCGATGGTTCGGCGCTACTTGCGAGATTCGAACCTGTTCCGCTCGAACGCTGCGTCCGTCGTGGGGCTGTAGACTTGCGATGATGACCTGCCAGGAGATCGGCTGGGTTGCGGCGCTGAGCGCGCCGGCGGCCCAGGGAGAGTGTAGTGTATAGCGGGCGCGCGAGAACGGTGTCGCGAGCGAGCAAGGGCGGCTGAAGCGTGTTCTGATGGTGTATTGGAAGCGAACGCTACCTGACCACTTGAGAACTGCGCGTGCTGGTTTTTATCGACGAGTCTGGAGACGCCGGCTTTAAATTCGGTCGCGGGTCATCGAAATACTTCGTGATCGCGGCGGCGATCTTCACGGAGAATTTCGCGGCCGGCGCGTGTGACCGCTCGATCGACGCGCTGAGGGCCGAGCTCGGGTTCCCGATCACGCGCGAGTTCCACTTCACGGAGTGCTCCGACAAGGTGCGCGAGGCGTTTTTTCGGTGCGTGGCGGACGAGAACTTCTGCTACCACGCATTCGTGATCGACAAGGAAAACCTGTATGCCAGCGCTCCCACCTTCCGGAACGGCCGGCTTTTCTACCAATTCGCGGTGTCCATCGTCTGCGAGAACGCCCGCAACCTGCTGACGGACGCCAAAGTCGTCATCGACAAGCACGGCGACCGCGCGTTTAAGCAGCAACTTGAGAAGATGCTCAAGCGGCAGATGACCGAGGAAGACGGACGCTGCCTAGTGCGCAAGGTCAATATGGAAGCCTCCCACTCGAACAACCTGGTACAACTCGCGGATATGGTGTGCGGCGCTGTGGCCCGGTCACACAACAACAGCGCGGCCGAGGGGCAGAGATTCAGAAAGATGCTCAGGAAGTGCGAAAGGCGGGTCCAGCTCTGGCCGAAGAAATAAAACCCGCTGACCTATCCCCTCGCGGGGAACGCAGACCATAAAGGCCACAGTTCGGTCAGGCGGGCGGTTCCATAACCAGTATGTGCGCATCCTGCGCAAGGGTCAAGGCCCTTCTTCCTATGGAACCCGCCGAAATGTCCGCAAGACGACTATCCGACGAGCGTCCCACCCCAAGCAACGCCGGCAAACTCAAGCGTTTCGCTTCTCTGTCGCCCCGATTATCGCAACCCAAGCGGAATGAAGTACTTACGGTATTGTGGCGACTCGTTCCTTGCGTGTATACTGCCCCTATCAGCCGCCGCTCCAAAGACCGAAACCTGAACGTTCAGCGGGCCGCCGTGCGCTTCCCTTCCAGTCGGCGCAACTTCCGTCATCCGTGATTCCCAATCGTGTCGATCGCCAGGCGCAGGTATCCGGTCCGGATGTGCTGCCTACCCGCCATCTCCGACAGCCCGAGTGTCGCCAGGCGGTGTTCCCGCGTCGAAAGATCGGCGGACGCTGCCGGCGCGCGCGAGTTTACCGAATCCTGAATCCTCCGGCTCCAGAGACGTCGTCCGCGGGTGTCATAGCAGTGCAACTCTCTCCTGCCGCGATCGCGACAGTGTCTTGGCTGACAGCAAGTTGCAGACGCGGGTGATAGAGCGGGAGTCCATAGAGCTCGTTGATCGAGTTGTCACGTTGCGCGTATGGAACCAAGTTGTTCCACAGCGGCAGACCTTCCAAGCTAAACGCATAAACCCTGCCGTTGCGGCACGTAATAAACCACTGATCGGTCCCCGCGCTCGCCTCGATGACGGTGGCGGACAAATAGTCCTGTCTGGTGAGCTGCGCCCGCGTGTTGAAGAAGAACAGTTCGGCGGGTTCGGAAGAACCGCGCGGCTTGGTGTAGCCGAGACAGAATCCCTGCGGATGGAACCACATTCGCTGGAGGGTTGGCAAGCCGGTGCGTCGCCCGGTGACGGCCAAGCTCCTCGGTTCGACGTCGGTGATCACCGACTCGCCTCGGCTGACGCTGAGAAACCGCAGCTGCTTGCCGGCCGGCCCGCCCACTTTCGGTGCCGGAGAGAGCCGAACGTGCCCCGCCAACTGCAACGTCTCGACCCCCGTGGAAATGGTCCATTCAGGCAAGACGCAAGGCCGAGCTGCTTGCGATTGCGACCGTCCCCTGTTTGTTCCCACCCGTGCGCTGGTTGGGCCGCTTTCTCCGGGTAGGCGATCGGCTTGTTCGCGGATACAGGGCGCCAGCTTCTGAATCACCTTCCAGATGCGGTCGATCGCCGTCTGCCGATTGGCAAACTTTTTAACGGGTACGACGCCGGGGAGGTCGTTCCAGACCTGGGCGAGGCGGGTGCAGGGCCACTCAGCTGTGATCCGCCTCAGCTCGTCGAGGCTGTCGAAGAGAAGATCCTGACGCCCCATTCTGCGTTGCGCAATCCGTTTCGTGGGAAACGCGGCAATCAATCCCTTCGCATCAAGCCGAAACACGTTTTTGGGAGTCGCGTTGCGAGATGTCATTGCCAGTGGCGTGCCCTCCTCGGCACACCACATCAGTCGCTCTGCTGCGGCCTAAAGGCAAGTCTCTCTCGGCCTCGGCAAATGCCACCTCTTCGTAAGTGGACTACGCGGGAGGTCTTGGGGGCCTGGCGCGACGCTCGACTTGACCCGTGCGCTTGCCTTCTCCCGCATCCCCGAGAACGAGCGCACGGAACGCGGCGATCGGGATGCGGGGAAGATCCGGTGACGTGTCGCGTGCCAGAAGGCGCGCGAGGATTCCACGCCAGTGCTCCAGCCATTGGCGACTATGAGGAACGAAGCCGCTTGCATCGGTCATATGCAGCTCAAGCCGCCGGAGGCGTTTTCGAACATTAGCCATCGCATTTTCCTTCGCTTTCTACTCCTCGACAAGATCCGAACCCCGCTCCAATGCCGCAACACGAGCTTCGATGTCTTCAAGTTGGAAGGCTTTGTTGCTCTGCTCGAGCACACAAACAGCGGCTCGGACCTTGCAGGCCGGAGGCGCACTCGGATCAAGCATGATTTTCAGCAGCGTTGTGGCAGCTGCCGTGGAAGCCTGCTGTAGCCGAGCAATTGCCTGGGAGAATGCGGCGCGCCTGCCGTCGCGGTACGCGGCCTGAAATTCCGGCTTCTTCATCCACGCAATTAGCGTCGTTGGGGAAATGCCGACTGTTTTGGCAGCTTCTTCGAGATTACGCTGCGTCAGGAGTGCGGCAACCGCGTTCTCCGTCTTGCGCCCGAACTTCGATCCGTGTCCACTCATTCGGCTATGTCTGTCCACTGAGGCAATGGCACCGACAACGGGAGTTTCGGGAATGCCGGAGAATTGCCTTGCTTCACGGCGGAAGCAGAGCGATTGATGTCGTGACGGCGGGGATTCCCGCAGAAGGAGCATCGATGACGAGCATGATTGAAGAGCAAACGGCTGCAGCCGCCAGCGCTGGGAGCCAGGACCAGAAGGCTGAAAAGAAGCCCAGCACCACGCCACAGAAGCCGCGTGTCGCGTCCAGCAAGGGAAAGTCGGGGAAGAAAGCCACTCCGGGCAAGAAGGCAGCCAAAGGGCCCTCGGGCGCGAAGGCTCCTAAGCCGGCCAGGCCGTCGAAGCCGGAAACGAAATCCGCAGCCGCCCGTGAGGGGAGTAAGGCTGCAACCGTCGTTGGCTTGGTTCAGCGGCCTAAGGGCGCGACCCTGGCGGAGATCATGGAAGCGACCGGCTGGCAAGCCCAGAGCGTCCGCGGGTTCATCAGCGGGACCATGGGAAAGAAGATGGGACTCAAGGTAGAATCCACCAAGCGCGAGGACGGCAGGCGCGTCTATAGCATCTCCAAGTAGGCGTGGTTCCCGCGCTCCGCCCGCCCGGCTTCGGCCGCGGCGGGCGTTTTCGGTTTGTGGGCCCTCGTTTCCGGCGGTAGGGCAATACGCGAAGGCCGCCATATCCGGCGCAACGTGGGCCAAGCGGGGCGCGACGGTGGCTATTCCTTCCCGACTACGGGGTTCTGTTCGGCCGCCTCCAATTCCCTCTCGATCATCCGCAGTTCCCCCGACCAGTCCCGAAGCGCCAGGCACAATCCCTCCACCTCTGGACGTCCTGCCCGGAGTTGGTCTTCGATGTCCGCGATCTCCCGGCGGCACCACGCCATTCATGCAGCCCCCTTGCGGCGCTTATCGGCGATTTCGTCGAACGCCCGTCCGTCGCCCTCGAGTTTCGCCTTCTTCCCGCTGAGCGTCTGCCACCGCTGGACCACGACGTCGACATATTTCGAGTCCAACTCCATGCCGCAGCAGACCCGCTCCGTGAGTTCTGCGGCCGCCAGCGTGGTTCCACTGCCCAGGAATGGTTCGTAGACCAGTTCGCCGCGCTTGGTGTGGTTGAGGATGGGGCGCCGCATCAAGTCGACCGGCTTCTGCGTGGGATGGTCGAATTTTTCTTCGTCGGAGCCGCCCATGATGAACTTCGGGGAAGGGGAGGCCCAGATTGTGGAGTTCTCGCCGGCTTTGCCGAACCAGGGCGCCTTCGGCTTCCTCACGTACCAGCAAGGCTCGTGCTGATACCAGTAGTGTGTCCGCGTTAGGACTGTCCTGCCCTTATCCCAAATCCCGCAGCGCAGCCACAAAGTCGGTCCACGGATGAGACACCGGATAGTCGTCGGAATTGGCTGGCCAGGGCCGGAGGCGGCCTCCTCGGCGTGGGGGCCTTGGGCCTGCTGGCGGTCAACTGGAGAAGGCCCAAGCCGCCGGTTAGATGCTTGGTCGATGGACCAACCCTCACCGTCTTCGGCGAAGGGCACGAGGTTCTCTGGGAGCACACTTTTCCCGAGCCCATCCACGACTCCTTCGGTGCCGGCCCGTCTTCGGGACCCCGGTATCGATTCTTTGACCTGGACGGCGACGGCCGCACTGAGGTGCTGTTCGGCTACGAGCCGATCACAAAGCCCGAATCTAAGCTCATCTGTTTCCATACTACCGGCAAAATACGGTGGGAGTTCACGCCTGGCAAGATCGTTGCCGATAACCGGGGTCGGCAGTTCACCCCGCCATACTCAATCAACTCGTTTGGCGTCCTGCACCTGCCCGGAGCTAACGCTGCCCGAGTGGTCATCGTCAGCGCTCATCACTGGAGCTTTGCCTGTCAGGTCACGGTCCTCGACGGAGCAACTGGCCGGCTCATCAGCGAGTACTGGCACCGAGGCCATCTGCCCCATTTGGCCATCGCCGACCTTGACCATGACGGATTGCCCGAAGTGCTCGTCGCCGGAGTCAACGATGCCCCAGGGTACAAACAAGCGACGGTCCTGATCTTCGATGGCCGACAGATTTCCGGTGCCTGCCGCGATCCCAACGGCCAAAGCTACTTTCACGACATGCCGCTCGGCAGCGAAAAGGCGGTTCTGTTCTTCCCCCGCACAGCTGCCACGGCTGGGCACGAATTCAATATCGTGAGCGGTTTGCGCGTGAATGAGGATCGAATCGTGGTCAGCGTCAACGAGACAGGCTCGGCCGTTGAGCCGTACTGGACTATCTATGAGTTCGACCACACTCTGAATCCAGTGAGCCTCCTTCTGTCCTTCGAACTCCAGCAACTCTATAGCAGCCCGGACCGCAGCCGCCGGCCGCTACCTTCGTTGACCGATGAAATAACAGACCGCTTAAAGCGCGAAGTCGAGATCATTAAGCGCACACCGGGCTGATGTCTAATCTGCGGGAAGGGATGAGAACTGATTTTACCCGGTAACGACCATGCTGGTTTCGGCATCAGACAGCCTTTGATCGCAAATAACGTCCTTTATGTTACGTCAAGTGTAGCGGAGAACCGACGGGCTGTCGAGGACAGTTATCCACAACAAAAGCACCGTCCCGGTGGGGGACGGTGTGAGAGGATCGGCAAACCGCAGAGCGATCCACGTTGACGGCCGGTCGGACCCTGGGTTCCTTGGACGGTCACAGAGAACAGATTTATCTGTGATGGTCAGATAGGAACTGTGTACAATCAAACTACTGAGTCCGCTCGACTTCGAAGTTGCGGGTTTTGAGGCCCTATTCCCAACAACGAGGAGGAAATGTCAATGGGCTACCCTTCGCAAGAATTGGCGGTGTCCGTATTCGAAAAGCTGCTAATCACTTTTTTTCTTTCGGCATGTGCGTGGGGACAACCCGCTGCCGGAAATCCTTCTACCGCAACAGCGGGACGAGGAGCACCGCCTCCGGTACCGTCTCGCAGCAGTGTGCAGGCTGCGATCAAGAACTGTGAATCCAAGGCAAGCACCACTGATATTGAAGTTTGCCTCAGATCACTAGTGAAGACGAACCCGAGCACCGCGGGATATGCTGCGGCTCTCCTCAATTTTCTCGTCTCCGTGAAGGCTGTCGAAAAGGCAGAACCAGTTGCTAAAGCGTTCGTCGCCCGGTGGCCGCACCTTCCAGAAATACTGGCAGCCCACGGCCGGTTTCTTGCACACAAGAACGAGACAGAGGGCTCTCGAGAACAGTATCGAAGAGCTTCGCTGCTTGCGAGGGACAAAAACGGTTTTTACTTGAGGGAATTTGCCACCGCGCTACAGGAAAGTGGCAATCACGAACAAGCAATTGATGTTCTGAAGCAACGAATGAGCGTAGTCACGCCTACTCCAGCGGATCACGTTGAATTAGCTCGCCTCCTACGGCAACGCAAGAGATGGGTGGAGGCGGCGGATGAAGTTTTCGAGGCCGACCGGCGCGACACCTTGCCTCTCCATTCTCAGCAGTTCGCACAAGAACTTGAGGATGCGAGTGAAATTGAGGGCGCAACTCATGTCTACCTGAAAATCGTCAATTCCGGAGGAACTGGCGCTTCACTTGCTGGTGATAGGCTGTTCAAGCTTCTGCACGCCCGACAAGAATGGCCGCGGCTGATTTCTATCTGCGCGGCAACGATCAACCGTGCCTCGTCCGGACTCGATCCCATCCGAATCGGCTGCGAGGAATCAATCAAAGCTCTTTCTTCGGCCAATAAAGGCGAAATCGCCTTCCAAATTTATGGCACTTTGCGAAAGGCGCAAGAAATCTTGGGCGGCAGTTCGTTACTTGGCCCACTTGCATCATGGGCCGCTAATCTCGCCCGAGCGAGGGCCCGTGCTGGAGCGGCTGACGATGTAGCAGAACTCTGTGGGCCTGGTGGAATAATAAACCCTCCGGGCTGCGACAGCGTCATTAAGGAGATTTTCTCCGGCCGCGACGTCGATTTCGCCCTTCGGCTCTACCAATTGTTGGTGAGTCGAGAAAACCTTAATGGTTACCCACCATTGGTAGGTCCTTTGGCAGAGCACAGGGCGACCCTTACCACGGCGCTAGCGCTGCAGGGGCGATTCGACGAGGCGGTCGGACTCTGCTCAGTGCCAAGACTCGCGTATTGCGATTCCGCTATCATGCGGCTTTTCAAAACTGGCGAGCGGGGTGCCGCAGTGGAACTCTATATGAAAAACGCGCAGCGCGGGGGCATTAGCATCATGCCAGATCTTGATGTGGTGGATGAACTCGCCCTGCGCGCCGCTGAAGCTCGGACGGAAGGAGATCCGACCAGCATGTTCGCCTTCTTCGCTCGCTTAAGCCTTAAGCACAATATTGTGGAAATTGAACGTGAATTGAGAAAGAGTGGTGCCGGAATCGACTTCGGGCCAGCGATCGATCTGCACAACCGTAGAAGTCCGGTTTTGCATTCCCTTATGCAGCGAGGCGCTTTTGAGTGGAAGGTTATTGAGGCAACTCCGTTACTAGATAGAGCATGCAATGTTGCAGCCGAAGTCTTGAAACCTGGCCAACATGTGAAGATGGCATTTGTTGAAACGGAGCCCGGAGGCTTTCAATGCAAGAACCAGACTTGGGTGGTTGTTACGGAATATGGGAATCATGTCTGGGGTATAGATGCCACCAAAGCGCGGGCGGTCGTCGGTGATTCCCGCGCAGACTACAAGTTGATGACACAGACGTCGGCGCAGATGTTTTCACGCATGGTCCTACTCGGCGGAATCGGTGAGGCTGAATTGCTGGACGAAGTGAGTCTGGGGATGGCTGCGGAACAGGAAATACTTACGAAGTATGAAGCATACACTGACGCGGAAGCCTCCCAAACAGGGACGAGGGCATTTCGTGATCTGCTAGCGACGTCGCAAGCCGGAAGCGGATCAGTCCGCTCGTTTCAACTCTTTCTACTAAAGAACGACTCGGTTAACGCCTTCTCTACTGCGGGAGGCCGCATCTTCGTAAACCGCGGAGCGCTACCCATCGTTGAAAACAAGCCGGGCATGTGGGCAGCACTGATTGCCCATGAAGTGGCGCACATAGTTGCTCGTCACCAGTACAACAGCTATCTTCGTACCATCCGACTCCGCCGCCTTCAGGATGACCTCCGAAAAGAGGCCGGTAGTGGCAACAAAATAGCACAGTGGGCCTGGATCTTCTCCAAAACAGGTGGACCGCTTCTTAATCTCAAATTCAGCCGTGACGAGGAACTACAGGCTGACCGCATTGGCCTAGTCATGATGGCCGAGGCTGGCTACCATCCGAACTACGTGCTAGAACTGATGGACCAGTTCAAAAAGCAAACCGGTGATCGTAGTAAGATTGGAACATTCTTCGGATCGGACCATCCGCGCTGGGAAACGCGAGAGAAACGGGTAAAGGCTGCATACGCAGAAGCTCTGAAAGTATTCTCTTCGCGTTGGCCCGATGCTAGCAAGTCGCCCGGCGGAGTTCCTAGCAGACCCTAGGAGAGCGTGGTTCCGTTGGACTCGATCGGCGAAATGCGTCTTCGTGTTGGCTGAACAAAATCAAGATCGGAAGAGCACGATTCGAAGTTGCACAGTTGGAGGAATCTAGAGCCGGATTTGTGGTGGCCTCAGTCGCACGGACATGCTCGCATGCATGGAACGCTAGGGATCAAAGTAGCGCTAAAGCATCTATCGAGACATAGATTGCAGGCTCTACGGTCAACTTTTGGCGCAGCCGGCGCCAGAGCTTCCAGTGGCCCATCCTTAAATGTCTCTCCTACCTCCGTAGCGGGCGAACCGGTCATAGCTGCCCGACGGCACTGCGCGCACATCGCGAGCTCAGGGAATGCCCTAAAGAACTGATCCTCCGCGTCTTGATCATGGCCTCCCGCCTTGTCGAATGCTCGGTCGCCCAACGCCAGCCATCGATCCAGTCGGGTAACCGTTTGGTCGAGAGCAGAATGGTCCTTCGGTTGTGGCGGAGGGGGTGGGGGCTTCGGCGGGTCGGTGACATTCGAGGTAGCCACCAGCTTCGTTCGCATTTCCGCGATAGTTGTCTGTCGCTGCTGGAGGTCACCCACACGACGGTCCAATTGTTTGGCCTCGGAATTCATGGAGATGAGTTTCGACGCCGTATCCAGAACTCTTTGGAGAACGTCCGGATCGGCCCACGCTGGCGCTTGTTCACTGAGCTTGCTGGTTATCTCTTCAGCCGCGCGCTTGCCTATTGTTTTGTACCAGGATGTGAGATCGCCATGCAGAGCATCCCGAAAGGCTGAGCGGATCTCTTGGTCCTCAAAGAGGCTCTGGATTTTAAGCAATGGCGAGGTTTCAGCCACCGCCTTGTCCAGGGCATTCATGACGTCCGTGGTTCTTAGGTTCATCAAATAATGGATGAGGTCATCTTTTTGCCGCTGGAGTTCCTGATTGGCTCTCTTCTGGAGGTCTAGGGAATCTCTGATGTACTGCCAGCGATCCTTGTTCAGTTCCTGTTGCTGCCGATCGATGTCTTGCTTTGTGATGCGTGGTTGCGCAACCGCTCGCACTGCAAGTGCGGCGACAACCAAACTTATTAGGAATCGAAAACTGAATTTTCCCATCGACCACCTCCAGGTACCTTGCCCTGTTCACTTCAGTCAAACACCAGAATATATCCCGATACAAGTAGAGTTGCCGCCGAACCGAAGCGGCTGCTCTGAAACCGGTTAGGAGAGGGCACCTCGCCCCGCGTTAACCGAAGCATGCACGCTAGGATAATATTAACCTGGCCCCGAATGCACCGCCAAATCAGTTCTTCCTGGGAGTGGGTTGAAAAACGCCGCAGTCTGGAGTCTACTTGAACTTGCCCAAACCGGTCCGGCTCTAATTGAGAAGGACTCCAAATGCATTTCGATGGCAGTCGAGCAGTCGCAAAGTGGATGCTCGCGGCCTTTCTCCACGAGAAAAGCTACACGTTGTTTGATGACCACTTCCCTCACACGCGTGAAGCATACAGAAGCGCTATAGCTCACGATGCCGTCGATCACTACGATTGGAGAGAGTCGTTCCACGGCACGACGTTGACTTTCCGGGATGAACTGCTGGTACACGTCCAGGGTCGTGGTGGCTCTGCTGTGGCGCAGGAGCGCTTGTGCGTCTTTGATGTCTGCTCCTGCCATTTTGAGCCAGGTCGCGAAGCTGCGGCGGAGGACTTGCCAGTTCACGAAGCCCAGGCCGAGCTTTCTGGCTGTGGGTTTGAGGTGTTTGCTCAAGATGTTGTTATCCCGCAGTGGTCCCTTGCCCTTGAGTGCTTGGAAGACGAGGTCCTCTGGGCCATCGCTCTTGACTGGCGGGTAGCGACGGGTATTCGCAGCTCGTTCTCTCCATCAGTGGCACGGATGGAAAATACGCGACCACGAAGACCCCCAAGAAATTCTGGACAGGATGGAAAGAAGAAGATTTCGACGAGGCGTATTTCAACAAGGTCAAGAACGCGCCTGTCAGCGATGCAGTAAAGGAAGCCGTGTTCGCAAATCGCCCGCCACAGCTGCGCAGCTATTTCGAAAGCCTCTGGGCGGGAAAGCAACTGACCACGGACCAAGACCGGCTGCTTATCAGCCTGCTCGGCCCGGAACGGCTGCTGGAGTTCATCCGGTTCTTCATCATCTTCGACCGCAAGACGGGCAAGATCGCGGCACGCCACCAGCAGGCTTTTGGCATTAAAAAGCTTATCGCCCGCATCAACAAGCGCCGCCGCGACGGGGGCCGCGAGGGCGGCATCATCTGGCACACGACGGGTTCCGGCAAATCCTTCACGATGGTGTTCCTTTGCAAGGCCCTCTTGCTCCACGACAGCCTCAAGGATTGCCGGGTGCTCGTCGTCACCGACCGAATCGACCTGGAAGGCCAACTTGCCAAGACTTTCGTCTCCGGCGGTGCGTTCGGCTCTACGGCGCCGAAGCCGCGCTGCGGCGGCCGGGGGTGTTGCCGTGAACTCTAGCGGCATCTACATGGTGGGCTCGACCGTGGGCGCCCTTGCCAGTCAAACCGACGCGGGCTCGTGGGACGCCTTTCTGCGCAAATACGATTTCGACGGACAGGAAGTCTGGACGAGTCAGTTCGGCACAACGTACTCGGATTTTGCGACTGCGGTGGCGACCGATGGCACGGCTGTATACCTGGTCGGCCAAATGGGCGCTATGCCGTGGCCCGATGCCAGGATCGGAGAAGGCTATCTTCGAAAATACGATTCCAGCGGCGGCGTCGTTTGGACTCGTTCCATAACCGGTGTCTATCTCAGCTCCGTCTCGGCGGACGCGAGCGGAGTCTATGTTGCCGGATTCCCAGCCTCCTCTGTGAGCTCTGGACCGGGATTTCTTCGCAAATTCAGCGCCGGTGGAGACGACTTGTGGACGCATCCGACTCCCGCGCCGGGCCTTCCATCGAGCGTCGCGGCGGCTCACGGCGCCGTTTATGTGGGCAGTTCTGCGCCCGGAGTCTTGTCCAAATACGATCGGAATGGGAGCGAGCTATGGAACCGGAAGCTTGTTGCCGGTGTCACGGACTACGCTACGGTAACTCTGGCCGTCGGCGACTCTGATCTGTATGTTGGCGGAACAATCAGAGACGGCGCCCTGCCGGGACAGTGTATGGCCGGCCGGACTGACAATTACGTGAAGAGATTCGATCCCGGCGGCGCGGAAGTCTGGAGCCGGCAGTTTGGAACCTCGGGGCCGGATGGCATCGGAGGGATGGCGGCAGACGATTCCGGCATTTACCTGGCCTGGGATCATCCCGCGGAGGAGGTTAGTCTTTCGCTGGCCAAACTGGATAAGCTCGCGATGCCCGTTTCGGAGGCGCGGCCGCGCATACGCTTCGAATGCGTTGTGAACGCCGCGAGCTATGAGGCTGGGGGAATCGCTCCGGGAGAGATCGTCAGCATTTTTGGCTCGGGAATCGGCCCTTTGCAGCCCGTCTCGGCGAGTCTCTCCGGTAATTCCGCCTCGACTGACATCCTATCTGGAACGCGTGTCCTGTTTAACGGCGTCCCGGCGCCCGTCCTTTGGCTCTGTTGCAAACGCGGCCGCGCGATTTTGGTAGGGTGTAGCGGTGACGCGAAAACGGCCGGCACTGTTCCGCGGGCGGCATTTCGAAGATGTGATCATCCTCCTGTGCGTGCGGTGGTACCTGCGATATTCGTTGACGTACCGCGATCTGGAGGAAATCATGGCCGAGCGGAACCTCGGCGTTGACCACGTCACCATCTGGCGCTGGGTCAGCGGTATGCTCCCATTTTGAATCAGCGGCTTCGTCGCGAATTGCGGCGTGCCAACGGGTCCTGGAGGGTGGACGAAACGTACGTTAAGGTGGCAGGCAGGTGGACTTATCTGTACCGCGCTGTCGATTCTGCCGGCCAGACGATCGAGTTCATGTTGTCGCCCAAGCGGGACCTGATCGCGGCGAAGCTGTTCCTGCGGCTCGCGTTATCCCGAGGCGGGCCGCGGCCGCGCATCATCAACGTCGACGGGCATCCAGCGTACTCGGCCGCCATCGCCGACTTGAAGCAGACCGGGGAACTTGGCCGCCGCTGTCGCTGCCGAACGGCACCATATTTGAACAACATCATCGAGCAGGACCATCGATTCATTAAGAAGCGGATCACGGCAAGCCTCGGGTTCCGATCGGTCGAGGGCGCTTGTCGAACCATCGACGGCTACGAGGCGATGCATGCAATCCGCAAAGGTCAGGTCCGCTGGGTGGCCAAGGGCGATGCTGTAGCGCAGCGGCAGTTCATCCAGACAATCTTCGGTATCGCTCCGTAGAGCCGACGCGGCACACACGACTTGCGTTCCCCACGCCCGCTATTTGCAACAGAACCGATTGATGAAGTATTGAGTTCGGGAGCACGGCGCGCGCTCGCGACGCGCACGCCCGATCGCACCCGAACAAAAGGCGTCACCGGCGAGAAACGCCCACCCTACTACCCGAATTTACGCCGCTGGGCCGGTCCCGATCACCCGAAGCGGACCCACTAGCTTAGCCCTCGGCTTGCAGGTCGGGGATGTTGGGCCGCTGCTGATTTCCTGGTGCGCGCGTGCAATCGCCGTGTGCGATTTAGGCGGTTGCCTCGCGGAACAGGACGGATCAAGCGTGCCAATCGGCGCAATATGCGGAAGGTGGCATCTTGATCGCTGGCGTCGGGAGTGCTCGCGTTCCTGCGGGCTTCTTGGCCCACTTTAAATTACACAACGGAGATATGATGCACCTCACAAATAGGCTTACCTTCCTTGTCTTGGCTCTTTTGATTGCGCTGCCTTTCACAGGAGCCGCGGCACAAGGGTCGCTTTCCGTCCCATTTGCGGGTACGGCGACACCACAGAACGCTGCAGCCGTACCGATAACGGGAACGTTCAATATTACGAGCTTCGCCGTGAATAATGGTCAAGTCGTTGCGAATGGAACGCTGAATTTCCTTTTGAACGGGGTTCAGCAGGTTGTCCAGGCCGCTGTGGCGGTCACACAGGCTACTGGAAGTTGCCCGATCCTCAATCTAACGCTGGGTCCGTTGCACTTGGACCTCTTGGGCCTGGTGATCGATCTCAATCAGATTCACTTGACAATCACTGCGCAGTCCGGCCCAGGTAACCTGCTCGGGAACCTGCTCTGCGCGGTGGCCAATCTTTTAAATAACAACGGGGGCCTCGGAAACCTTGTGGGTGGACTGCTCAACCAGCTTGCCACGCTGTTGAATCAGTTGCTCGGCCAGTTGTAATAACAAGAGCAGCCGATCGGTACGGATACTGGCGCAAGCGGCGGCGTCCACAACGATTGCGCCGCTGCATCTGACGCTCACGCAGAAACAACACAGTGGGGGTCACCCCAGACCTTGCAGATCTCCTATGGGCCTGATGAGCGGGGCGGCCCCCACCGCATCATTCCTGCATGGCTCAGCTGCCGAGTATGGCTTCACCGGCATGGCCCATACACGCCAGCCCGAATCGCGCCAACGCTGGACGGGAACTAGAACTTGCTGGGCAATGCCGACCGTTGCGAGCGGGGCTCATTTGCAATCGACATTAAAATTGTCGTGATTCACAATGATGACCCCGTTCGAATTAAGGGTTATGCGCAAGTTCTCGTGAACCATCAGATTGTTACCCGGCCCCTGTCCCACGATGCGAAAATTATTCACGAATGTGAGACTGGCTTGACCATTATGAAGAAATGTTTTGAACGTCTGCTGGGTAACGCCTGTCGCTTGGTACTTCAGGCCAGTCGTCTGGCCAAATCCGCTGATCCCCTGAGGCTGGAAATGAAACTTCCCGGTCCTTTCCAGCACAGTGGGATCCGAAGCTTGGAATTCACGTGACTTGAAGTCGCGGC
>JADMIO011222178.1_pt1 | contig 33502 bp, 33 predicted proteins | sample 8958161 | NCBI WGS metagenome assembly JADMIO01 (sample SAMN16585339, study PRJNA669376) | soil metagenome | isolation source: Crop rotation soil | place: USA: Cullars Rotation, Alabama | collected 2011 | reverse complement strand
ATTTCATGGCACGGTCTCCAATCGTCTCTCGAGCGCCGCGGTACCGTGCTCGAGGGCGGCGAGCGCCGCTTGGCTCCCGGTGTCGCAATAGCGTTTCATCGTCTTCGCGATGGCGACCATCAGGCCCGGCCGCGAAGCTTCCGGCGGCGAATGGACGGCACCCTCCTCGGGCATCTCCGGCATCGAGGCGTCGAAATATTCGCCGTCCAGGATGACCCGCTCTTGCTTCTGCGGCGCGGTCGCCTCCAGCATCTCCTGCCACAGATCCGCGATGCGCAGGGCGAGCGGCCCCGCGACCTGCGCCTCGCAGCGCTTGCCGGGCTTCACCTGCGGCGGATGCGGCGGCAGGTGCCACACGCCCTTGCCGTTCGGCATCGGCGGCGGGCCGAGATCGATGCCGATGCGCGGCTCGGCCGCGACGATGCGATAGGCCGTGCCGTCGCGCGCGATCCACACCATATAAGCCGGATCGGGCATCCTCGGCATCACCTGCATGCGCAGCAGCACATCGGGCCCGAACGCCTCGTCGTATTGCCAGCGCGTGAGCGCGTCGTAGTAGCGGCTTGCGGGCCGCAAATGCTCGTCCGGTGTCCGGCTCAAGCCGCGCGCCGTCAGCGCGTCGACATGCAGCATCAGCCCTTCCGCTATGCCGGGTGCATAGCGGCCGAGCGTGCAGTAGCGCGACAGCGCCTCGCCGATGTCGCCGAGCTTGGCCGCCGGCGTGCCCGCTTCGGGCATGAAAGCGTCGCCGCGCAAGGGCCCTGCCGCGAACTCGTAAGTGACGCCGTCCAACCCGCCCGTCTTCGGCCATCCGTGCCTGAGCGCGTGCCGGAACGTCGCGGCGACGGCGAGCGCCCGTCCGTCGCCGAGCGCGCGTTCGCAACGCGTCCCGTCGCGCTCGGACACGACGCGGTAGTGTCCTGCCGCGCCCTCGATGCGAAGATTGGTGGCGCCGTCGAAAGCCGGCGTGACGGTCTCGCCGACCAGCATCGGCGCCTCGGCGCCGGCGGCCACGCTCACCAGGGCTTCCAGCGCGATCGCGACGGCGACCACGATCACCAGCGTCATGCCCAGCACGTGATAGATCGCCCAGAACCAATAGGCGACCGGATCGGTCGCGCGCACATGCACGCCCCACATGGTCACGACCATGCTGCGCGTCAGCGCGCGCACCAACCACGCGCCCAGGCTGAGCGTCGTGCCGCCGAAGGCCGCGAGGAATATCGGGATGACGTATTCGTCCATGGTCTTCTCAGAGATGCGCGTCGGCGGGCGTGACGTAGAGCGTCTTTTCCTTGAACGCGAAGTAGAGGTGCAGCGCGCGCAGCACCGGGGCGCGCAGGTGCAGGTCGGACTCGCCGAAGCAGCGCTGCTCGCGCCCGTCGACCCAGTGCGTCTCGGGGCGGCATTCGGGACCGTCCTGCGCCAGGATCGCGACGTGCGGATCGGCTATCGTGACGCCCTCGATCGACAGCGTCTTGAACGGATAGTGCCAGAAGGTCGTGGTCCCCTGGGTTTCGGCGATCATGCCGGGCGAGCTGGGCGTCAGGTCGAACAGGCGGCGCAGCGTCTTGTTGCCCATGAGCGCGAGCCCCTCGCGCGTGTCGAGGTCGACGGTGAGCTTCTCGTTGTCGAGCGTCATCGCGAACGAGACGTGGCCGGAGGCATCGGTCTTGAACGGCACCTCGGCATAGTCCCGCGACCAATAGACGACGTTGCCCGGGCAATGCTCCTGCGAGAAGAGATTGAGCTTGGCCGCTTTCAGGTCGAGCTCGACGTCGAAGTTCTCGAGCAGGTCGAGCCCCACGACGCCGTCGGCGCCGCTGCCCTCGAGCGCCTTGTCGGCGCGCAGCATGTGGAAGTCCTTGGCATGGCTGCTGCCGACGGCGAGCTCGCCGATGCTCACTTGCCGCATCATCTCCTCGCCGTTGAGCGCGGCGCCGATGCCCGCCGGCAGCCGGCTGGTCTTGTAGCCGAGCCGGTCGGCGAGCGCGCCCGAGACCACCGAGAACGGGTTGTTCAGGCCGAGCACGAAATCGTGCTCCGCCCCACCGATCGAAACCGGAAGCGCGTATTGGCCGTCGCCGAGCGGCTTCAGGCTCAGCGCCGCGATCTGCGGCAAGGTGCATTTCTCGCCCGCCTGCGCAGGCAGGGCTGCGAGCGCCGACAGCATCGCGGCCCAGAGCATCAACCTCATCTCACACCCCCCAAGCTGTGCCGCGATCATACCACATCCCCGCCTTCGACCGGGGAGTAGCCGGCGGCCTGGCGGCGCTCGTTCACGGTGAGGAACGAGGCGCCGGCCAGCCGCTCCCACACGCTTTCGCGCTCGACCGCCAGCGCGTCGACCGCATCGGCGTCGTAAGCGAGCCTGAGGTTCCCGCCGAAGCGCGGCGCCAGCCACCGCGTCAGCGACGCGGCGGTGCGGCCGACCAGCGGCAGCACGGTCTGGCGCCAGAACGACAGGTTGGCCTCGCGATAGTTCGAATAGGTGTTGTCGCCGGGGATGCCCAGCAGCATCGGCGGCACCCCGAAGGCGAGCGCGATCTCGCGCGCCGCGCCGTCGCGCCCCGCCGCGAAGTCCAGATCCGCCGGCGCATAGCTCATCGCCTTCCAGTCGAGCCCGCCTTCGAGCAGCATCGGCCGTCCGGCATTCTCGCGGCCCTGATAGGCGTCCTCGAGCTGGCTCTTGAGCCGCGCGAACTGATCGTCGGTCAGGTGCGGCGCGCTGTCGGGCCCCTTGTAGATCAGCGCGCCCGACGGCCGCGCGGAATTGTCGAGCAGCGCCTTGGTCCAGTCGCCGCCGGCATTGTGCACCTCGATGGCGCGCGCCGCCGCCTCGATCGGCGAGAGCCCGCAAGCGTCGTCGAGCGGATGGAACAGCATCGCATGCAGCAGCGGCAGGAAGCCGGTGTCGCGATCAGCCGCGATGGTCGTGACGTGATTGCCGACGGTATAGGTATAGCCGACGGCGCGGCCGCGCGGTCCGGGCACGGCGCGCACGCGGTCGGGGCGCAGCACGTGCAGCTCGCGCACCGCCCCGCCGACCAGGATCGCCTCGAGATAGGCGTTGCCGGCGCATTGCAGATGCGCGTACCAGCGCTCGAACAGCGCGACCCCGTCCTCGTCCGCATTGGGGCGGGCGAGCAGCGCGAGCAGCGGATGCGCGTCGACCTCGTCGCGTCCGTCATAGAGCAGCCACGGCACCGACGACGCGGCCTCGGCGATCATGCGCACGCAGCGATAGGCCACCGCGTTGCGCATCACACCCTCGCGGGCGAGCGCGGCATAGCTGCGCTCGCCCCACGAGGGGCGCCCCGCGAGAGACAAACAGGCGATGGGGGAGTAATTCGCCGACTTTGTCTCGGGAGCGCGTGGGGACGCGCGCCCCTTTGCGGAGCGGAACCAGTTCTGGAACATGGGATGTGTCCTTCTTCTACCTCTCCCTTGTGGGGAGGTCGTTCATAACCTTCTTACGCTCGGCCCGGCCTTCTCGACCGGGAAGAGATCGCTCAGCGCCCAGACCAGCGCATCGAGCCGGTCGGGGCTTTCGCCGCGGCCGTCGTAGTTGCAGAGCTGGTCCTCCAGCTCGGGGAAGACGCCGATGTGATGGATGCGGCCCGTTTCGTAGAGCAGCGCGACGGGTTCGGCGCGCATGGTCTTGGACTTGCGCGCGTTGACCAGCTTGACCGGCGCGTTCTTCAGCTGGTCGACGAGCACGGCCTTGACCATCTCGCCGCCCTGGTTGCTTTCCGCCACGATGCAGCCGGCGTCGAAGAGCTCGAAGGCCTCGGCAACGCGCTGCGACCAGCCGAGCGGGGTCAAGCCCGCCATCGAGCGGTCGGCGAGCACATAGCCCTTGTCGTCCGCGCCCAGGCCCGCCACCACGATGCCGCAGGCGGCGCCGTGCGACGTCGCCGGCGGATCGACCGCGACGACGACGCGAAGAAGCTCCGGCGCCTCGCGCAACCGGCCGCGCTCGATCCAGTCGCGTTTCCACAGCGCGCCCTCGACGTCGGCGATGATCTCGGCGTCGAGCTCCTGGCGGCCGAGCCGCGTGCCGCCGTAGCGCGCCTCCAGATCCTCGACGAAGCCCGGCGCGAGGTTGGCGGCGTTGGCGCGGGTGGTCGAATGCGTCATCTCCACGCCGGGCAGGTCGAACAGCGCCTTCAAGGCCGGAATATTCCTGGGGGTCGTCGTCAAAAGCATTTGCGGCGCCTCGCCGATTCGCAGCGCCATGCGCACCATGTCGAGCACGGTCTGCGGGTCCTGCCATTTGCAGAACTCGTCGCCCCAGGCGGCGTCGAACTGGTGACCGCGGATCGAGTCCGGCTCTTCCGCGCTCAGCACCGTCGCCACTTCTCCGCCCGCCCACAGCACGCGCTGGTTCGAGGGCTCGAACATGGCGCCATCGCAGACCTTGAGCAGACCGGACTCGCCTTCGATCATCACGGCACGCACGTCGCGAAAGGTGGCGCCGATGAGCGCGATCCGCCGGATGGCGCCCCGGCTGATGCCGTCCGCAATCCACTCCGCGCCGGCGCGCGTCTTGCCCGCGCCGCGTCCGCCCAGGAACAGCCAGATGCGCCAGTCGCCGTCGGGCGGCAGCTGCTCCGGCCGCGCCCAGTTGCGCCATTCGCGATCGAGGAAATCGAGCTCGTCATCCTTCATCTTCTTCAGCAGGGTTCTGCGCTCGGCGGGCCGCAATGATACGATCGATTCGATGCTCAATTTTGATGCGGAGTTCTTCATTTCTCGCCAGACTCCTGACTTTGCGCGAGGCGACGCGCTGTTGTTCGAGGCGCGCGAGACGTTCGAGCGTCTGCTCGATCGAGCTCAGCGCGCGGATGTTGTGGACGCGCACCGACGCCGTTTTCGGGTCGTTGTCGTCGGGCTTGGTCGCCTCGATGCGGGCGAGCTGCTTGTTCAATTCCTTGAAGAGTCGCTTCACCATGTTGTCCAGCCAGCTTGGTTTGACGTCTTTTGGCGTGATGGTTTCGCCGCCGATGCGCGCGCGAGCGAGCGCGCCGGCCGCCGGCGGGCAGTCGGGGATTGCAGGCATGGGTTGCTCCTTTAGATCTCAGTCCTTGCGGCAGATCGCGGCAGCCGCGACGAAGCGCACGGTCTCGAAGCGCGCGCCGGTCCAGCGGATCCAGTGGATGCCGCTCTGCTTCTCGTCGCCGCCGGGCGCGCCGAGCATCACCAGCAGCGCGCTGTCCTTGCGGAACAGCAGCGTGTCGTAGTCGGCCGCGTTGGCGCCCTGGGCCGCGTAGTGCCCGGTGACGGGGTCGTTGATCGGCCACACGTCGGTGAGGTTCTCGACGGTGCGGATCTTGCCGTCGAACGTCACCTTGCCGTTCGCCTGGTCGACGAGGCCCCAGTCCAGGCAACCCGTGCCGCAGCCCCAGGCCGCGAGCGTGTAGCGGCCGGCGAAGTTGGGGCCGGCCTTCGCGGCGTCGCGCAGATTGGTGCGGTAGGTCCAGGCGTCGCGGCTGGCATGCACGCGCGGTGCCGCATGCGGGCCGGCGAAAGCATGCGCCTCGTAGTCGGCGAATTTCGGCGCCGAGTTGAGCACGGCGTCGAGCGGCGTGCATTTCGGCGGCGCCGCGGCGGCGGCTGCGGCGGCCGTCATGGCGCAGACGAGCGTGAGCGCCAAGGCAGATGCGAGAGCGGTTCTCATGGGAGCCGTTCCTGTCCTGATGCAATTGTGGGGATATGGGTGATTTGGGATTTCGACCGTGACGGTTCAAGAGGCGTCATGAAAAATATTTTCGAGCGGTCAAATTGCACTCAAACGATTGATCCAAATTGCGGAATAAAAATGACGCCCGGCCGAAAACGCAAAATGTTGCATCGCAGCATGGCGGAAAAATTTTCTGCGGCGCCGTGCGTCGATCGGATTTATACTCGTCTCGCGGATTGAGTATAACATGTTGACCGTGTCCTGCCACGGCTTTATACTCAATCCGCAGAATGAGTATAATCCCATGTCGCTGGTAGCTCAGACGACCTATGCCGAGCTGCTCGACAGAGCGCAGTCGCACGCCTTTGCCCAAGCCTTCGCCGAACCCGGCACCTTCACGTCCAAGACCGTAAACGGCAGGCGCTACTGGTACTTCCAGACCCGCGGCAAGAACCGGGTGCAGCGCTATGTCGGGCCGGAAAGCGACGACCTGCTCGCACGCATTCGTGCCCATCGCGACAGGAGCGACGATGAGCGAGGGCGGCGCGAGTTGGTCTCTGCGCTCGTACGGTCCTTCGGCATGCCGCGCGCCCTGCCGCAGGCCGGCGCCGTCGTGGCGGCATTGGCGCGCGCCGGCGTGTTTCGCCTGCGCAGCGTGCTGATCGGAACCGTCGCGTTCCAGACCTACCCCGCAATGCTCGGCACGAGACTGCCGGCGAGCGCTCTGCAGACCGGCGACGTCGACATCGCGCAGTTCCAGGAAATCTCCATAGCCGTCGACGACCAGGTTCCGCCGATGCTCGAACTGCTCAAGCAGGTCGATGCGAGCTTCCGTCCCATTCCGCACTCGCACGAGGGCCGCAAGAGCGTCGCCTATGGCGCACGCGACGGCCTGCGCGTCGATTTCCTCACCCCCAACCGGGGCGCGGACACCGACGCACCGCAACGCCTGCCCGCGCTTCAGACCGATGCTCAGCCGTTACGCTTCCTCGATTTCCTCATCCATCGATCCGTGCAAGCCGTGCTGCTGCATGAAGCGGGCGTTCCCGTCCGCGTGCCCGCGCCGGAGCGGTTCGCAATTCACAAGCTCATCCTGTCGCAGCGCCGTCCCGCCGGAAGCGGCAAAAGCGCCAAGGATCTGGTCCAGGCACAAGCGCTGATCGAGGCACTCGCCAAAAATCAATACGAACTTGCCGAAGCATGGAACGAAGCCTATGCGCGGGGAAAGAGCTGGCGCGAGCTGCTTGTCGACGGCGCGAGCGCGCTGCCGACCGTGCCGCGCGACAGGCTTCTCAAGGCCATCGGCTGGAAGCGCGCTCAGCTTCCGGCGCTTTCGCTTTCCTTCCCGCGACCGCTGCCGCGCTACGATTTCGATCGCAAGGATGTGGTGTTCACGGCCGAAGATGCCGGTGGCGAAGTCACATGCATCGTTTCAGGCGAAGCGATGCGAGACGATTTCGGGCTGAAGGGCAGCGACCCGGCCGCCTATGTCGAGGCGGTCCGGGAGCGGCAATCCCAGTTCGAGGACATGGCGCGGGCCCAATACCTGTCGACGGACATCGAAGAACCGGGCGCCGTCCTGCTGCGAAGCGGCGATGCTTCGAAGCTCCGCGCCAAATCGTACTGAACGCATGCCCCCAAAAAAGCCGCCGCCGCGGCGCAAGGGGAACCGCGGCGGCGTCCGTTCGCGAGAAACGGGGAGTCGTTTCGCGAACGCTAGAACAGGCTGAAGGCGGTGGACACGAACACGCCGACCGTCGAGACGTGGCTGGCGCTGGTCCAGTCGTAGCGGATGCCGCCGCTGAGATGCTCCGCGCCCTTGTCGTCCTTGAAGGTCAGCAGATAGAGCGGCACCTGCACCGCGGTCTGGCCGGCGATCGCGTCGTAGGTGACGCCGGGGTCGAGGCCGAACGGGATGCCGAACGCCGACAGGTTGCCCATCCAGCGGATGTCGGCCCCGATCAGCGCCTTGTCGTGCAGGCTGGGCGCGCCGATGAAGCCGTTGACGCAGGTGGCGCCCGAGTTGATGCATTTGGTCTGCGTCGTGCCGTCGCCGCCGTCGAGATAGGACTCCTGATACTTGGCGGAGACATTGACCGACATCGGCAGATCCTTCGGCACGTAGCCGAGCGACGCGCTCGCCTGCCACGGCGTCTTGTCGAGCGAGCCCGCGGCCAAGGTCACCGGATCGTAGTAGTTGTGCTGCTCGTAGCCGACGCTGCCGCCTACGCTCATGATCCAGAGATCGGCCGACACGGGCAGCACGTTCTTGCCCAGATCGTCGAGCTCCTTGGCGAGCTTGTCCTCGAGCGCCTTGTTCTGCTCGACGGTCGTGGAGGGCGCGCCCTGGACGCGTGCCGCCTCGTCGCGCGTGGCACGATCGGCCGTGGTGCCTTTCAAGAAGCCCGTGTCGCAGGTCTGGAACGGTTGGGGACTGTGGAGGTCGGAGGTGGCTTCCTTGAACACGCTCCAGCACGCCGTCTGCCAGGACGGCGAGGCGACCGTCGCCTCCGACGATCCCCGCACGAAGCCGCCCCAGCTGTGAATGAACTTGAGCGACAGCGTGGTCGCCTTGGTCAGCCCGTCCAGCGTCACCGTGTTGGTGTAGTTCTGGCCCTGCGCCTGCGGCGTCTGGACGGTGAAGGAGAGATAGTTCTTCTCGGGCTCGCGGCCGAACGGCTTCAGGTTGAACGTGCCGGTGATCGACACGGTCTTCTCGTCGGTGTTCAGCGTCGCCTGGATCGTCGGCTTGTCCGCCAGGATCTGGCCGCCGGGATTGGCGCTGTCGGAGGCGCGCTGTACGTCGTCGGCCTGCGCCGCGGTTGCGGTCGCCACCAAAGCCAGTGCTGCGATTGTTGCCTGCTTCATCGCCGCCTCCTATTCCACGACGAAGTGCACTTGGACGCCGGCGACGCGCTTCGCGGCGTCGATGGTCCAGGTCCCCGACCCCAGCGGCTTGCCCGCGCCGTCCACGACCGAGACCGCTCCGAGCGGGCCGTTGGTCGAAGCGGAACCCAGGAAGAAATAGGTTCCGGGCGGCAGATAGACCGACCACGGCGGACCGTTGACCGCGATCGGCGTCTGCGTCGCCGGCTGGTTGGAGTCGTAGATCGAGCCCGTCGCGGGGCCCGGCTGCGGGTCGGCTTGCTTGATGATCACGTTGGGTGCGGGCATGTCGTTCCCCCGTTCGAATGTCGCGGGGAATTGGTAGCGCCGTCGCGGACAGGTCTCCGTGACCGGCGTCACGCATGACGCTTTCGTCATGCGCACCCTGCCTCACGGACATGGCAACGAACCGGCAACCGGACGCCGCGGTCGCCGTTAAGGCCTTGAATTGGCCCCAAAGTTCGGCGAGGAAGCGCGCCTTAAGGGGCGAACAGCGGCTTGCAATGGGCGAGGCACTTCTGAGCTTTTTCGAGGATCTCGGCCGCTGGCTGTCCGAGCGGCGCCGCGGCATCGCGCGCGCGGTGGCGCTGCTCGTCCTGATCGCGGCGCTGCCGCTGGCGGCGCTGGCGCTTCTGCCCACGGTGCTGTCGACCTTCGCGCCGCCGCTCGACAGCCACGTCGACCTCTACACGGTGAACCGCCCCCTCGCCTTCACCTTCCTGGATACGAACGGAAACGAGGTCGGCCACCGCGGCGCGATCATCGGCGACCGGCTGCATTTGTCCGAGATGCCGGCCTACCTCCCCGCCGCCTTCATCGCGATGGAGGACCGCCGCTTCTACGAGCATCACGGCATCGACGTGCGCGGGCTGGTGCGCGCATCGCTGGCCAACATCAAGAAGGGTCACGTCGTCGCCGGCGGCTCGACCATCACCCAGCAGACCGCCAAGATCGTCTTCACCAGCCAGGAGCGCACGCTGGCGCGCAAATGGACCGAGCTGTTCGAGGCCGCCCAGCTCGAGAAGTCGCTGTCGAAGACGCAGATCCTCGAGCTCTATCTGAACCGCATCTATCTGGGCTCGGGCGCCTACGGCGTCGACGGCGCCGCGCATGTCTATTTCAACAAGTCGGCGCGCGAGCTGACCCTGCCCGAGGCCGCGATGCTGGCGACGCTGACCCGCGCGCCGAGCGTGTTCTCGCCGCGCCGCGACCTCGCCAAGGCGCAGACCCGCGCCACGCGCGTGCTGAACACGATGGTCGAGACCGGCGCGATCACGCAGAAGGATGCGGCGGCCGCGATCGCCGCACCGGCCGTCGTCGCCGACCGCGGCGCGATGGATTCGCGCAACTTCTATCTCGACACCGCCGCCGACGAGGCGATGAAGCGCGCCACCGTGAACGGCGTGGCGCCGACCAGCGACCTGATCGTGCACACCACGCTGGAGCCGCATATCGAGGACGCCGCGCGCAACGCCGCGCTCAAGGTGCTGCGCAAGTCCGGCAAGAAGGTGCATGCCAGCGAAGCCGCGGTCGTGGTGATGAAGACCGACGGCGCGGTCGTCGCCCTGCTCGGCGGCACCGACTATGCCGAGAGCACCTTCAACCGCGCCACCCAGGCGCATCGCCAGCCCGGCTCGGCCTTCAAGCCCTTCGTCTATCTCGCCGCGCTCGAAGCGGGGCTCACCCCGTGGGACGTGCGCGACGACGAGCCCGTCGACATCGACGGCTGGACGCCGACGAATTTCGGCGGCCGCTCCTACGGCACGCTGACGCTCGCCGACGCACTTGCGCATTCGGTCAACACCATCACCGCCAACCTGGCGCAGGAAGTGGGCATCTCCACCATCGTCGACGCGGCAGCGCGCTGCGGCATCCAATCGCCGCTGGAGCAGAACGCCTCGCTGGCGCTGGGCACCTCGGAGGTGACGCCGATCGAGCTCACCACCGCCTATGCCGCCTTCGCCAGCGGCGGCTATGCGGTCGAGCCCTATTTCGTGACCGAGGTCGACCGCGCCGGCGGCGAGGTGCTCTATCGCCGCAAGGCGCCGGAGCAGCAGCGCATCATAGCCGAGCACGTCGACAAGGACCTGGTGGCGATGCTCTACGGCGTGGTGACCGAAGGCACCGGCCGCGGCGCCTCGCTCACCGCGCACGAAGCCGCGGGCAAGACCGGCACGACGCAGGACTATCACGACGCCTGGTTCGTCGGCTTCACCGCCGACTACGTGGCCAGCGTGTGGGTCGGCAACGACGACTCGACGGCGATGAAGTCGGTCACGGGCGGCAGCCTGCCGGCGCAGATCTGGCGCGCGGTGATGACCGAGGCCGAGAAGGGCAAGGCGTCGACGCCGCTCGACAAGTCCTCGCCGCAGGCGCCGGTCACCGACGTCGACACCATGCTCGACGCCTCGGGGACCGAGCCCGTGACCACCGGCGACGACGAAAGCGGCAACGCCGCCGTCTCGATGGTGCCCGACACGGGCGAGCAGCGCGGCGAGCGCGACCGCGAGGCGCGCCCGCGCAGCGACCGCCGCAACTTCTTCGACTGGCTGTTCGGCCGCGACGAGCGGCGCGCGCCGCCGCCGCCGCCGCCGCCGTCGGTCGCGCAACCCGCCGATCCCAACGCCGATCAGGAGCGCGAGCAGCGCGACGATGACGATGACGATGGGAATTGAGTCGTTCGCAAAAAATACTAGAAGTTGCCGCACACCATGTGTGGTATGATACGGCGACGACAGCAGGATACGCCATGGCACAAGAAGAAGACGATCTAGATCATCGCATTCGTGAAATGCGGAAATTTGCCATAAGCGATAATGGAGTAGCCATGGGCATCCGTATGTTTGACGGAATCGCCGAGCTTATGGCGGAGATGATCCGGGAGCTACGACGGCTGAACGAAAACCTTGAAAATCGCTCAGCACCGGATGCTTAAGCACACTAGTAGTATTGGAAGCGCCCCGTCGATGCCGCTGGCAATGCCATCCGCGTCATCCGGTTGACAGTGCTTGCGACATCCTTTGGTTGAAGAGGCGCGCGAATAATCATAGATAAACTCACGACATCGAGATCGACTCGCCTTGCCGATCTCAATGATGAGTGTGGGAGCGCCGATTGGAAAACCCGATTGAGAAGGTAGTCCTTTTTCAAGACAAGCTGCGTCACCTGATGGAATTGGCGAGCATTCCAGAAAACGCTTTTCCGACATTCTTCGCTGATGAAATCGAAGCACGAGGCGGCTCATCTGACGATAGGAGGCGCGCCCTCGGCAAAGCTCGCAGCTGGCTACAGCCATATTTCCATCGAGATTTTCACTATCCGCGAAAGCAAAACATCAATCTGATCGGTGAATTTTTTGCCCCTCGTCTTGGCATTACATTCATACCACCTCCCCTTTTTCACCGCGAGTTTTCGCTGGGCGAGTTTGTTAAAGCGATCGACATATTCAGGCAGGAACCGTCCGACACTACAAATGCCCACGCCTTGCGAGGCGCCGTCCCTAGGGGCGTTCCCTCTCCCATCGACTTCATCATCAGCAACGGCAGGCTCGTCGTCGCCAAGCAGCGCTCCGCGGTCGATGCGGAGGACGAAGCCAACGTCGCCGCGTCCAAGTCCGCGCTGCTCGCCCGCGGCGAGAAGATCGTCGAGGAGCTGCGCCGCTCGAACTGCGACCGGCGGCTACTCGACAGCGTCGTCGAACTCCAGAGCGGGCTGGCATCGGACGGCAATCTCGTCCAGCTCGGCCTGATCAACATCTTCTGCGAAGAGATGTGCGCCGCTTTCGGCACCGAGCTCTCCGACGCCTTGCGCGGCATGCTTCTGGGCCATACCCGCGGCGTGTCGATGTACGTCGCGCAGTTCGCCGACTGGCAGCGCTTCTCGGAGAAGGCGGCGGCGGCGGAGCTGGCGGCGGCGGACATCGCGCGCATCTCGTCGGCGGCCAGGCGCATGATCGCCGACCTGGAGGCCCATCCCGACATCGCCGAGCCCGAGGTTCCGAAGATCGTGCGCGCGCTGCAGCACCTGATCGCCGATCCGAAGCTTGCTACCAAGCGCGCCGCCTTTGCGCTGTTGCGCACGATGGAGAACCTCATCGCCAAGGTCTTCCAATACGGCGCGGATTTCATCGAGACGCTCGCGGTCCGGACCTCCGACCGGGCATCGACCGCGGGATCGAAGCTCATCGTCGCGGCGCTGATGTCGCTGGCGGTGACGGGCGCGGTCGAGATGTCGCCGCTCGGCGCGAAGATAGCCGACTCGGCGTGGCTCAAGCCCGCCGCGGAGATGGCGCAGAAGCTGGTCGAGGAACTGGCGCCCTGATCCTCACGCATACTCCCGCGGCAACGTCCGCAGGTAGTGCGCGTCGGCGCGCACCGGCGCGGCATCGCCCCACAATCTTGGGTCGAAGCCCGCAGGCAGCCTGAGCAGGTTGCGCGGCGGCGCGGCGGCAGCGTCCGGCGCAAGCTCGTCGACTGCGCGCACCAGCACGCCCAGGCAGCGCAGGTCGCCCGGATTGGATTCCACGTCGGGATACCAATGATCGGGCGTCGTGATCTCGCATTCGAACGCGTCGTAAGCCGCATAGCGCGTCGGGATGCGCAGCTTGAGCTCGCGCCACGCATTGTGGGTGAGGTCGATCGCAACGCGCTCCCACGGCGTGTGCAGCACGCAGTGATGCCGCTCCTCGATCGCGCGCCGGCGGTTGGTCGAGACCTGGAGGCGCAGGTGCCGGCCCTTGCGCCGCAAGGTGAGCCGCGCGCGGCTCGAGGTCCAGCGCGCCGGCCCGAAGAGGCGCATGTCGTGCACGGGATAGAGCCCGTCCGCGTCCGGCAGGCTGCATTTGTAGATCTGGTTGAGCTCGCCCTCCTCGTCGAGATGGATGAACTCGGAATACTTCCAGAAGCTGGGGCTGCCCGGCGAGAAGCGCACCGAGCGCGAGCCCGGCGGCGTGTTGGTGAGATAGAGACTCAAGCGGTCGACGCCGATGCGCCGCGCCTCGGCGATCGCGCGTTCGATCTCGCGGTCGCCGTCGCTCCAGTTGAACACGAGATAGCGCCACACCACCTGCGGCAGGTTCTGGCCGCTGGCGCGCTTGGCGGCGCAGACGTTCTCCATGCCGGCGAAGGCCTGCGCGAACTTGCCGTTCACGTGATAGCGCGCATAGGTCTCCTGGCTCGCGCCCGAGATCGTGAAGGTGACGCGGTTGGGCCGCGCCCGCACCAGCTTCACCGCGCGTTCGGCGCGCGCCAGCGGGATGCCGTTGGTCGAGGTGACGACGAAGACGTCGGGGCACGTCTCGCGCAGGTGGAGCAGCATGTCCTCCGCTTGGCGGTTCATGAAGGTCTCGCCGTAGTTGTAGAAGTTCACGGTCTTGAGCGTGCCTGCCAGCTGGTCGACCATGGCGTTGAAGGTCTCGAGCTTCAGGAACGGCGTGTCGCGCGTCTCCTCGTTCGGATCGTTGTTGGCCAGGCACGGCAGGTTCGGGCAGCGGATGTTGCAGGTGACCGTGGTCTCGACCACCAGCCGCGAGGGCAAGGCGGGGCGCGGGTTGATCGCCGCCCCTTCCTTCGTCTCGGCGCGGAAGTGGCCGCATTCCAGGCACCGCCGCCCGCGCCACAGCGCCTGCTGAAGCTTCAGGTACTCCGGATTGGCGAAGATCTCGGCAACCGTCTGTGTACGGATGTTGCCGTAGCTGCGCTGGCCGTGCGGGTCGTCGAGGCCGCAACTGACGTTGCCGTCGGAATGGATGGTGATACTGTCCTCGATCCAATGGCAGCGGTAATGCGTGCCGTCCGGCGAGTGCGTGTTGCGGCTGGGCTCCACGTTCTTGCGATTGTAGCGCTTGGTCAGAACGGTGGTGGCCATGCGAGCCCCTGACCCTCACTGCGGCGGATTGTCGATGAGATAGGGATAGCCGTCGTTGACGCCCGGGCTCTGCGCCCAGACCTGCGGATCGAAGCCCGCGGGCAGGCCCGACTGGAACTGCGCGGTGGTGAGGCCCGTGAGACCGGGGCAGGTATTGGGATGGTGGCAGGCCGTCGCCTGTCCCGTCGTGTCGACGTCCCAATAATCGCCGCTCACGCTCCGGTCGGTTTGCCAGGCGAAGCCCGCTTCGTCCCCGGGATCGCTCGCGCTGACGGTGCCGGTCGCATAGGACGCGGTGAAACCGTCGCCCAGGCCCGCGAAGCCGGCGGCGTGCGCGAGCGCGCCGACCGTGACGGGCCCGCGCGAATAGGAGTTGGTGACCGTTCCTCCCAGCACCTGTCCCACAAGGCCTCCGGCATAGGGGAAGACGTGGCCGAAGTTGCGGTTGCCGGTGCCGCCGTTCACGATCGCGGTGGAATAGGAACGGTCGACCGCGCCGCCGTCGCGGTTCGCGGCCACCAGCCCGCCGGAGAGGAAACGGATCTTGGACTTCGGCGCGCGCATGGTGACGGAGCCGCCGGACGACGAGCGCGAGATACTGCCCAGGTTGTCCGCGACGAGCCCGCCGCCCTCGAGCGACGCCGTCACGGCGACGTCGGCGCGCGCGTCGACGATGCTGCCGGTATCGGTGTTCTGAAAAGCGAGCCCGCCCGCCTCGCTCACCGCGCCCTGCGCGTTGACGATGCCCGAGACGTTGCAGGAGCGGATCGTGCCGGCGTTCTTCCACACCAGCAGGCCGAGCTCGGCGCTGTTCTTCGGGAAGCGCACCAGCCCGTTCACCACCGACACATGGGTGACGAGGCCGCCGTTCTGGCCGACGAAGATCGCGCCCCAGACGGAATCCTTGCCCGTCATCTTCGCATCGCTGAGCGTGAGATCGCGGATCGTGGCGCCCGGCGCCGTCGCCTGAAAGAAGCCCTTGCCCGGCGACATGCTCAAGCCTTCGATGGTGTGGCCGAGCCCCGTGAAGATGCCGGCGAGGTTCGGGATCGGCTCGAGATAGGGGTGATCGTTGGTCGCGTCGTAGAAGCGCGTGAAGGCGAAGCGGCCGCCGGGCGTCGCGTTGACGGCGTCGATCAGCGACTGCGGGCTGTCGACCAGCGTATAGCTCTCGCCGTTGATGGTGAGCGTGCTTGCCGTGTCCCAGAAGGCGAGCTTGCCCTTGTTCGCGAAGGCATAGTCGCCGCCGCTGCCGCCGTCATTGGTGGTCAGCGTCACGCCGCCGGTGCCTTCCGACGTCACCGCGAAATCGAACTCGATGCCGCGGAAGGCGTCGAACAGCAGCGCATGCGCGGTCGCCCAGGTGACCTCGGTCTCGACCACGATGTCCTGAGCCATCGAGCCGCTGACCAGCGTGACGTTGTGCTTGTTCAGCAGCCTGCGCAGCTGCTTCACGTTCATCGTCGCGTCGGCCGCGGTCGCGGTGCAGACCCCGCCGACGCAATCGACATTGCCGGTCGGCGCCTTGGAGACGACGAGGGCCGCTTGCGCGGCGGTGACCGAAACGAGCGCCAGGACGGCGGCGGTCACGGTCCTGCGCATGCGGTCACTCCCTCGCCTGAGCGCACAAATCTATCCCTTGCGCCGGCCTGCGAACACGCAAATCGCGACAAAGGGACAAATTGCGACAATCTACCATAGGTAGATTGTCTGCGTCAGTATCCGAACACTTCGGCCATCAGCCATTCGCGCTCTTCGAGCCGCGTGCGCAGCCGCGTCTTGATGCGGAACTTGTCGTCGCCGTCCTTGTCGACGCGCTTGGAATTGTTGAGCGGCTGGGCGGTCCGCACATGCGCCAGCGCGGCGTCGAGGTCGCCGATCGCATGCGCCAGCGGACCCGCCAGCAGCCGGCACAGGTCCTCGACGAAGGTCTCGTGGCGCACCGAGAACTTCGGCAGCTTGTTCGCCTTGAAGACGGTGCGGATGTCCTCTTCGGTCTTGCAGTCGGAGAGCTTGTTCTCGGCGTCGGGGATCGCGAGGCGCAGATAGCGGAACGACTGGAAGCCGAGCAGCGCGGCGATGCGTCCGTCGGCGGCATCCTGGTAGCGGTCGCCGAGCGGGCCCGCGTTCTTGGGCTTCAGCATAAAGTGAAGCCATTCGTTGAAGCCTTCTTCGGTGCGGTTGTAGAACTCGCCGTGCCCCTGCCTGCGGAAATGGGCATAGACCTTGCCCATGCGCTGGCAACCGAAGGAATAGAGCGAGAGATAGGCGTCGAGCGGATCGCGCACCGAGATGAAATAGAACTTCTTGGGATCGAAATCGGCGCCCATGGGGCGGTGATGCTTCTGCATCAGCGACTCCTCGGACGAGAAGTCGTTCAGCAGCTGCGAGATGAAGGTCGATCCCGTCTTCTCGGTATCGAGATAGACGAAGCTCTCGAATTCGTGCATCGGATCAGGCCTCGCCGCCCTCGCCGTCGTCGCCGCCGCTTTCGCCGGCCTTGGCCCGCGCCGCCTTGCGCCTTGCCACGCGCTCCTCGCGGCTGACCCGCGCGTCGCGCGGCTTCTTGTTCTTGCGCTCGTTGTCGGAGCGGGTCTCGCCCGAGCGCGCCGCCTTGATCAGCGCGTCCATGAACTCGGCCGCCATGCGCTGGTATTCCGGCCTGCGCCAGTCCCAGAACTCCGGCAGCTCGAAGGGCACGAGCTCGGGGAACAGCGGCGTCGACGGGTCGCGGTTGAACTCGCGCTCCAGCGCCGCGTTGCTGTCGGCGAAGTCCTTCAACAGCTGGGCCGAACGCTCGTAGTCGAGGATGTCGGCCGAGCGGTGATATTCCTGGTGCCCGCCCATCACCGGCCAGAACAGCTTGTCGCGCGGCAGCTCGATGCCGGACTGGTTGACCGCGCGGTAGAGCTCGAGCAGCTCGAGACGCGGCGACGGATTGTGCGACTGGCGCTTGCGCTGCGCGAGCAGGGAGGCGACGTCGACGCCGACGGCGGAAAAGAAATCCTCCGTCACGTCGATGCGTCCGCCTGCGCGGTCGTAAGGCCGCAGCATGATGTTCTCAGGCCCGAAGACCTCGGCCCAGCGGCGCACGATGGAGAGATAGTCGCCGCGCTTTCCGGTCCTCGCGTACCAGTCCTCGAAGCTTTGCGGCCGCCCGCCGGTCACCGCCTGCTTGTAGAGCGACTGGAGATAGCGGTCCTGGCGGCGCAGATAGGCGACGATGCGGATGGGACCGGCGTCCTTGAGCTCGGGCTGCAGCTTCTCGGGGTCGGTGAACCAGAACGCCTCGGAGCTCATCGCCGTGGGCATGTGGCGGTGCGCGGCGATCTCGGCGCGCGCCTCGTCCCACACCGCGTTCTCGCCGATGTACTGGCCGCGCACCGCCCAGGACAGCGAGTGATGCGCGATGCCCTGGCCGAGTCCGGCGCGGACGTAATGCACGCCGCATCGGTCGAGGTCCGCGCCGCGGCGGGTGAGGAATGTCTGAAGCGCCGACGTGCCCGTCTTGTGCGTACCGATATGAAGGAAAAGCATGAGAAACGGGCGCCCCTGTGTTTGTCCGCAAACTACTGGCAAATGTAACTTTGCTCAACTATTTTGCCTTTCGTTTTCACAAAGAACAGCCCGTGCTCATCCTCCATATCGGTACGCACAAGACCGGCACCTCGACCCTGCAGAGCATCTTGACGCGCGCGGCGCCGAGGCTCGCCGAACGCGGCGTAAGTTACGTCGCGGCGGGGCGCGAGAACCGCATCGCGCATCATCCGCTGGCCTGGGGCCTGCGCGGCCGCTATTCGACCGGCATGGAGGTGTGGGAGGGCGCCCGCGCCGAGATCAACTCCTCCACGGCGCCGGTCCAGGTGCTCAGCACCGAGGGCTTCTGGTACGAAGACCCGGCCGAAGTGAAGCGCCAGCTCGCCTTCGGCGGCGAGGTGAAGATCGTCGCCTATCTGCGCCGCCAGGACGCGTTCCTGCAATCGCTCTACAAGCAGGCCGTGTCGAGCGGGCGCAAGACCGGCTTCCAGGCGTGGCTGAACGAGTTCGGCTATCGCGGCGACTACCTGACCGTCATCGACCGCTGGGCCGAGGCCTTCGGCCGCGACGCCGTCGTCATCCGTCCCTACGAGCGCGGCGGTTCCACCATCGACGTGGTCGATGACTTCTTTTCGCTGATCGGGATCGACCCGGCCGACACCATCGCCGACATCAAGCGCGGCTCGCACAATCCCTCGCCGCGGCGCGAGCTCCTCTATTTCCTGCGCGCCTTCAACCAGCTCAACCTCAAGATCAACTACGACAAGCTGTTCTATTCGGTGATCGGCAAGAACAAGGCCTATGTGCGCTCGGCCGACCTGCTCACCTACGACGAATGCGTCGCGGTGCTGGCGCGCTATGGCGAGAGCAACGCCAAGCTCGCCGAGCGCTATTGGAAAGGCGATGGCCCCTTGTTCGGAGCGCCGCCGCGGCGCGAGCTGCCGCCCATGTGGACGCCCGGCGATCCCGAATTCTTCCAGCTTGCGGTTGACGTGCTGGACGGCGTCGTGAAACTTGTCGCGCCCGAGGGACCGGGCACCGGCGCGGTCCGCAAGAAGCGCAAGCCGCAGGCGCCGGCGCCGTAAGACTATCGAGGATTTTCGCGATGAAGCGTTTCGTATTGGCGGCCGTCGCCGCCATGGCCTGCAGCGGCGCGGATGCCGCCAACATGCCCGTCAATTTCGTCACCGACTGGAAGGCCCAGGCCGAGCATGGCGGCTTCTACGAGGCGCTGGCCGAAGGGCTCTATGCCAAGCGCGGGCTGAACGTGAAGATCGTCCAGGGCGGACCGAACGTGAACGTGCCGCAGCTGCTCGCCGGCGGCGCCGCCGATTTCGGTATCGGCTCGAACGCCTTCATCGCGCTCAACAACGTCAAGGCCGGCGCGCCGATCAAGGCGGTGGCTGCCATCTTCCAGAAGGATCCGCAGGTCCTCATCACCCATCCGCGCGGCGACGTGAAGAGCTTGAGCGACATGAAGGGCAAGCCGATCATGATCGCCGACGCCTCGACGAGCGCCTTCTGGCCGTGGCTGAAAGCCAAGTACGGGTTCCAGGATACGCAGATCCGCAAATATACCTTCAACCTGGCGCCGTTCCTGGTCGACGACAAGGCGATCCAGGAGGGTTATCTCACCAGCGAGCCCTATACGATCGAGAGACAAGGCAAGTTCAAGCCGCAGGTCTTCCTGCTCGCCGACAACGGCTATCCCGGTTACGCCAACATGATCGTGACGACCGACAGCTGGATCGCGACCAAGCCCGACATGGTGCGCGCCTTCGTCGACGCCTCGATCCTGGGCTGGACGCATTATCTCTACGGCAATCCCAAGCCTGCCAACGCGCTCATCAAGCGCGACAACCCCGACATGACCGACGACCTGATCGCGCAAGCCATCGCCAAGATGAAGTCGTATGCGATGCTCGAGCCCGCGGGCCTCAAGCTGCACAGGATCGGCACGATGAGCGACGCGCGCTGGAAGACCTTCTTCGACACCATGGTGGCCGAGAAGCTCTATCCCGCGAACCTGCCGTACAAGAAGGCCTATACGCTGGACTTCACGAGCAACCTGATCAACGACGGCAAGGACATCGGCCACATGGAATTCACGCTGGAGAAGAAGCCGTAGTATAATCTCCCCCTTGCGGGGAGGTCGGCGCCCGCAGGGCGCCGGGTGGGGTCGGGATGCACCATCGCCATAGCGGATCGGCAACTTCGCGCGCCCGCGACTTGCGTTCTCGTGCCACCGATGCAGAGCGAAGGCTTTGGTATCGGCTGCGCGATTTCAAGCAGCTCGGCTATCACTTCCGGCGCCAGGCTCCGTTCGAAACTTATTTTCTCGACTTTGTCGAACACAGTGCAAAACTGGCCGTCGAGCTCGACGGCAACCAGCACGGTGTGGCTGAACAATCGCAGCATGACGCCGAGCGTGACGCGTTCCTGGCATCTCGGGGATATCGCACATTGCGATTCTGGAACTATGAGCTGAACGACGATCTGGATGCGGCTGTCGAAGCCATTCTTCGGGAATTGCGCGCGCGTCACCCCCACCCGGCTCGCTCCGCTCGCCGACCTCCCCGCAAGGGGGAGGTTGAAGTATGAGCATGCTCACCCTCTCCGGCGTCTCCAAGACCTTCGACAACGGCGTGCAGGCGATCGCGCGGATGGATTTGCGCGTCGAGGCCGGCGCGTTCGTGTCGCTGGTCGGGCCGTCGGGGTGCGGCAAGTCGACGGCGCTGCGCCTGATCGCGGGGCTCGAACAGCCGAGCGCCGGCGCCATCGCGTTCGCGCCCGCGCGCCCCGTCATCGGCTTCGTCTTCCAGGAGCCGACACTCATGCCCTGGGCGGGCGCGCTCGCCAACGCGCGGCTCGGCCTCGACCTGAAGCATGTCGGCCGCGCCGAGGCCGACGACCGCGCGGCGCGCGCGCTGCATCGCGTCGGCCTGAAGGGCTTCGAGCGCGCCTACCCGCGCGAGCTCTCCGGCGGCATGAAGATGCGCGTCTCGATCGCGCGCGCCATCGCAGCCGCGCCCAAGCTGCTGCTGATGGACGAGCCCTTCGCCGCCCTCGACGAGCTGTCGCGCCAGGCCTTGAACGACGACCTGCTGACCTTGGCGCGCGAGGACGCCATGACGGTGCTGTTCGTCACCCACAGCGTGTTCGAGAGCGCCTATCTGTCGTCGCGCGTCGTGGTCATGACGCCCAGACCGGGGCGCGTCGCCGCCGAGATCGCACTCGCCCCTCCTCCTGCGCGCGACGTGTCGTATCGTCTGACGGAACAGTTCACCGAAGGCGCACGCAAGATCCAGGACGCGTTCAAGCATGCGATGGTGGCGGCATGAGGCGCGCGCTGCGTTATCTGCTTCCGCTCGCGCTCGGCGTCGCGGTGGTGGGGCTGTGGGAGTTCCTGGTCGCGTACTACCAGATACCAGTTTTCCTCTTGCCGGCGCCGAGCGCGATCTGGCCCGCCTTCACCGGCAACTTCGCGTCGCTGATGACCTCGCTCTGGGTCACGCTTCAGGTCACCTGGATCGCCTATGCCATCGCGCTCGTCGGCGGCCTGAGCCTGGCGATGCTCTTCGCTCAGAGCCGCACGCTGGAGATGTCGCTCTATCCCTATGCGGTGATCCTGCAGGTGACGCCGGTGATCTCGGTCGCGCCGCTGATCCTGATCTGGACCGGCTACGACAGCGTCGAGCGCGCCGCGGTGATCATCGCGCTGATCGTGGCGTTCTTCCCGATCTTATCGAACGCGACCTTGGGCCTGCGCAGCGCCGATCCGGGGTTGGTCGATCTGTTCCGCCTCTATGGCGCGTCGCGCTGGCAGATCATGTGGCGGCTGCAGCTGCCGGGCGCGCTTCCCCACATCATGGCGGGCATGAAGATCGCCGGAGGCCTCGCGCTGATCGGCGCGGTGACGGCCGAGCTCGCCGCCGGATCGGGTTCTGCCACGGGCCTGCAATGGCGCGTGACTGAGGCAGGCAACCGGCTCGAGATCGCCAAGATGTTCGCGGCGCTGGGCCTGCTGTCGGTCGTGGGCATCGTGAACTTCTACGCGCTCAGCGGACTGGAATGGCTGGTGCTGCACAAGTGGCACGAGAGCGCGCGGGAGCGCTGAGCGGCACGGCCTTCCAACTTGCGATCCCCTCGCAACTGTCGTGCAAGGTTCACAGGCGTTCGCGTTTACGGCGTACGATCTTCTGTTAACATTCCTTCACGGGACGCACCCCACGCGCCCCTTCAACTCGGGGAGACAACAACATGAGGAAGACACTTCTTTGCGCTGCGTCTTTGGCGCTCATGACCGGTGCCGCGTCGGCTCAAAGCCAGACCGTCGTCCAGCTCGACGGCTTCTGCGACACCTATACGATCACCCATGACGGCGCCAATGTCGGCCTGTCCTCGACCAATCCGGACTGCGATCCCGGCATCGGCTCTGGCTATATCGGCCACGTCAAGGCGCACGGCAAATATGCCGACCTCGGCTCGATCCTGAACGGCGATCCGAGCGACCATTGGGTGATCGGCCTGCAGTGGCCGCTGGTGACGGGCGGAAGCTTCACCTTCGGCTTCACCTCCGACGGCGTGAATATCGGCAACGACATCCTGACCGGCACCTATTCGATCGTCGGCACGCCGGCGCAAGGCCCGCGCGGCACGAAGTCCGCGACCTCGGCGCTGAAGGGCAAATAGATTTTTCTAAGACCTGGTGGCGGCGCGCGATCGATCTCGCGCGCCGCTGCCTTTTTGGGCCATTACACTCATCCATGACACCACCGAGGGCCTCCAAGCTCTCGCTAACGCGGCTGGGTTGGACGAGCTTTGGCACGGTTCGAATATATGAGTCGGCGCTTGAAAACTCCGACAACTATTCGTATATTATATCCATCGCGCCCCCGGCCGTACGCCTATGGACCCAATAGACCGTAGGCCGATCCTGGGGGCATTTGTTTTCTTGGGGACCGGAGGATGTCCACAGCGATCTTTATCGATATTGGCTTTTTCTTGAGAAGATTCAGGCACGTATATCCCAACCGAGATTCAGCAGATCCTGCTGGTGTCGCAAAATCGATGCATGAAGTGTCTTTTAGCCACTAAGCCAACGAAACGATTCCGAGCGGCGAGAGCTGTATCGAATTTTCGCCTACGATTGCCCACCTCTTGAGAAAAAAGCGCATCTTCCGATCTCGAAGAAAGCAATCGATTTCAGCCAAAGCTCCGTGAGCAAGTTTCGTCGCAGTCTGCACACGGAACTCAAATGTCTTAGGAAAGTGGCTCTCCGTTTGGGGCGGCTTCAAGATCTGGGCGGGTGGAGATTAAAGCCCTCGGTGCTGCAAGGGCTGATGAAAGGTGAGCGACAGTTCAGCGATCTAACGGATGGCGATTTGGAGTACGACGTTCGTCAAAAAGGAACGGATATGAGGATTGGTCTCGATATTGCTTCCGTTTCGTACAAGAAACAGGTGGACCAGATAGTGCTGATTGCGGGCGATGCAGACTTCGTTCCAGCGGCAAAGCTGGCTCGCCGGGAAGGTATCGATTTTATCCTCGACACTATGTGGAGCACTATCCCTGGCGATTTACATGAGCACATAGACGGACTGCGTTCGACTTGTCCTCGCCCCGCGTCGCGCACCAACTCTTGACCCTCACTTCCCCTTCAAATGCTTGTCGATCCAGGCGAGGTCGCGCGCCAGGCGGTCCTTGAGGTCGCTCGGCTGCGTCAGCCCGTGGTACTGGCCGGGATAGACGATGAGCTGGCTTTCGATCCCCTGACTCTTCACCGCCTGGTACATCTGCTCGACGTTGAGCAGCGGCACGTTGAAGTCCTTGTCGCCGCCCATGAACAGCACCGGCGTCTTGATGCGGTCGGCGTGCAGATAGGGGAACGAGATGCGCATCCAGGTCTCGGCGTTCTTCCACGGCACGCCCAGCTCGGCCTCGTAGTCGCGCACGTATTCGTCGGTGCCGTAGCCGGCCAGGATGTTGGAGATCGACGCGCCGCTGATCGCGCATTTGAAGCGCGTGTCCTGCGCGATCACGTAGTTGGTCGACATGCCGCCGTACGACCAGCCCTCGACGCAGAGCCGGTTCGGATCGGCAAGCCCGCGCGCGACCGCGTCGTCGACGGCGGCGAGATCGTCCTTGGCGTCCTTGTTGCCCCAATCGGCATAGATCGCCTTCGAATAGGCCTCGCCGCGGCCCGAGCTGCCGCGCGGATTGCCGACGACCACCGCATAGCCGTTGGCGTTCAGGAAATGCAGGCTGAAATCCCACGACAGGTCCCACTGGTACACCGGCCCGCCATGGATGGAGAGCACCGCGGGCCTCTTTCCGCCGCCCGCGGGCGACAGCACATAGCCGTGCACCTCGTTGCCGTCCTTGTTGTGGAACGAGGTCTCGACCAGCGTGCCGAGCGTGACGTCCTTCAGCCAGTCGTTCTGCCGGCTGATCTGGCGCGGGCCGGAAGCGTCGAGCGCATAGATCTCCGACGGCGCGAACGGCGTCGACAGCAGCAGCGCCTCGCGGCCGCTCTTCGCCAGCGCATGCGCGAAGATCACGTTGCGCCCGCCCGCGACGCGCGCGACCGCGCCGCCGCCCGACGGCACCTGCGCCAGGTATTGCGCGCGGTCGTCCTCGACGATGAAGCGGATCGCCTTTCCGTCGGCGGTCCACATCGGGTTCATCACGTTGCGGTCGAGCCCCGCGGTCAGCACCTTCGGCGCGCCGCCCGCGACCGGCACCACCGCCAGATGATGCACCGCGTATTCGATCAGCTTCAGCGGCCCGCCCTGCAGGTAGGCGACCCATTTGCCGTCGGGCGAGAACGACGGATAGCTCGTCCAGTCGGGGTGGTTGTCGGGCCCGCCGAAGGTGGTCAGCGCACGCGGCTTGGAGTTCGCCTTCGCGGCGACGATATAGACGTCCCAGTTCTCGTCGCGGTCGAAATCGGCGCGCGCGCGCTTCGACACGAAGGCGAGCGACTGTCCGTCGGGCGACCACGCCGGCAGGACTTCGTTGAACGCGCCGGGCACGACGCGCTCCGCCTTGCGGCTGGCGACGTCGAGCACATAGAGGTGCTTGCGCTCCTTGCCCTGATAGCCGCTGACGTCCTCCTTGAAATAGAAGCGGTCGATGACGATAGGCTTGGGGTTCTCGCCCTCCTTCTCCTTGGGCTTCTCGTCCTCGACGATGAGCGCGAGCTTCCTGCCGTCGGGCGACCACGCCAGGTCGTCGACCGCGCCCTTGAACGATGTGAGCTTCTGCGCCTCGCCGCCCGCGCGGTCCATCAGCCAGACCTGGTCGACGGCGTCGGCCTCGTCCTTGCCTTCGCTGCGGTCCGACAGGAACGCGATGTAGCGGCCGTCGGGGCTGAAGCGCGGCGCGGACTCGCTTTCCTTCGCGCGGCCGGTCAGCTGCACGCTGCGCTTGCCGTCGAAGCTCGTCATCCAGATGTGGCTGTAGCTCTCGTCGGCCTTGGCATCCATCTGCGACACCTGATAGGCGACCCAGTTGCCGTCGGGCGAGACTTGCGGATCGGCGACGTCGCGCTCCTTGAACATGTCGTCGAGCGCGAGGTTGCGGGCCGAGGCCGGCACGGCGGCGGCCGCGAGCGCCAAGGCGGCGACAGCGAATTTGCGGATCATCCCTTCCCCCTTTTGATCGGCGCACTTTCCGGCATCGCCGCCATCGCGACAAGCCCGAGCGCCATCGCGCCCGCCCAGTACCATGCCGGCGCCAGCGGGTTGTGCGTCCAGTAAAGCAGCGCCTTGATGACGAACTGCGTCGATCCGCCGAAGATCGAGATCGCGAGCGCATAGACCGTCGCCACCGCGCCGGAGCGGATCGGCTTGGGCAGCAGCTCGGCGATGGCGACGATCGCCGGCACGCTGCTCGCACCCGCGAAGAACACCATCACGAACTGCGCCGCATAAAGCACTTCGGCCGTGCGGTAGTGCTCGATCAGGAGGAAGCCCGGGAAGATCGACAGCAGCAGCAGCACGCCCGGCACGATCATCACCGGCTTGCGGCCGTAGAGGTCGCACCACCAGCCCGCCAGGGTCTGCGAGATGATGAACGACAAGCCGCTGACGATGGTGACGCCGAACGACGCCTGGGCCGGAAGCTTCAGCGTGTCGAGCGCATAGGTCGTCATATAGCCGATGGTGTAGCTGCCGACCGTGCCGGCGGTGAGCATGACGAGGCCGAGCGCGATCAGGCGGCGATAGGGCCGCGCCATCGCGAGCGCCACACCGCGTTCGGTGGGCGTCTCCAGCGTCTCGGGCAGGTTGCGCCGCGCCCAAAGCCCGAACGGCACGATGCTGGCGCCGACGAGCATCGCCACGCGCCAGCCCCACTCGGTGAGCTGGGCGTCGTTCAAGCGGCTGGCGAGCGCCAGGCCGACCAGCCCCGCGACCAAGGTCGCGCAGTCCTGCGTCGTGTATTGCAGGGAGAGATAGAAGCCGCGGCGCTCCTCCGGCGCCGCCTCTGCCATGAAGGCGGTCGAGGGCCCGACCTCGCCGCCGAGCGCGAAGCCCTGCACCAGCCTGAGAAGGATGACGATGACCGGCGCCGCGATGCCGATCTGCGCATAGGAGGGCGTGAGCGCGAGGCCCAGGATCGCAGCCCCCATCAGCGCGAAGGTCAAGAGCATGGCGGGCTTGCGCCCCTTGGTGTCGCCCATCGTGCCGAGCACGACGGCGCCGACGGGGCGCATCAGGAAGCCGACGCCGAACGTCGCGAGCGCCGCGAGCAGGCTCAGGTTCTTGTCGCCCAGCGGAAAGAAGGTGCGCCCGATATAGACCGAGAAGTAGGAGAAGGTGAGGAAGTCGTAGAACTCGAGCCCGTTGCCGACGAACACGGCGAGCACGTGTTTCAGGGGCACGCGGCGGGTCATAAACAACCTCCCCCTTGTGGGGAGGTCGGAGCACCGCGAGCGCAGCGAGAGGGGCTCCGGGTGGGGGGCGCGGTGAGAGCCACCCCCCGCCCGACGACATTCGCTGCGCTCATGTCGTCGACCTCCCCACAAGGGGGAGGTTAGCCGTCTTCACCGGCGCGGTCTCTTCCATCAGCGCCATGGCGACGATGCCCAGAACGGTCGCGGCCATCAGGTAGTAGGCCGGCACCATGATGTCGCCGGTGGCGCCGATCAGCCAGGTGACGTTGAACTGCGCCGTGCCGCCGAAGATCGAGATCGCGAGCGCATAGGTCGTGGCCAGCCCCGTGGAGCGCACCTGCTTGGGCAGCGCCTCGCTCAAGGAGACCACCACCACCGCCGCCATCTGGCCGAGCGCGCCGAGCACCAGCGCCGCGCCGAGCAGGGTCGCCGTGTCGTGGCGCGCGACGAGCAGCGCGAAAGCGGGCCAGATCGCGATCAGGAACAGCACGCGCGGCACGATCATCACCGGCTTGCGGCCGTAGAGATCCGACAGATGCCCGGCCAGCGCGCTGAACACGATATTGGCGAGGCCGAACACCAGGGTCGCCCCCAGCGAGACGCTGGTCTTCATGTGCAGGAACTGCGACGCATAGGTCGTCAGATACGCGACCACATAGAAGCCGACCGTAGCGCTGGCCAGCATGCAGAAGCCGAGCACGATCGTGCGCGCCGTGCGCGGCGGCAGCGGCGGGCGCCCGATCGCGGCGGCCTCGTGCGGATGCAAGGTCTCGGGCAAGGTGCGGCGGATGAGGTAGCCGAAGGGCAGGATCACCGCGCCCAGGCCCAGCGCCAGCCGCCAGCCCCAATCCTGCAGCTCCTGCGCGCCGAGCACGCTGGCAAGCGTGACGCCGACCGCGCCGGCGCAGACGCTCGACAGGCCCTGGCTCGAGAACTGCAGCGCGGCGAAGAAGCCGCGGCGGCGCTCCGGCGCGGTCTCGAGCAGGAAGGCGGTGGTGGGCCCGACGTCGCCGCCGACCGCGATGCCCTGAAGGAAGCGGATGATCACCACCAGGATCGGCGCCGCGATGCCGATGCGCGCATAGGACGGCATCAGCACGAAGGCGAGGATCGCAACCCCCATCAATCCGAAGCTCAGCATCATCGCCGGCCGCCGTCCGGCGCGGTCGGCATAGGCGCCGATCAGCGCGCCGCCGACGGGACGGCCGAGGAAGCCGATGCCGAAGGCGGCGAGCGAGGCCAGCAGGGTCAAGAAATGCGTCTTGAAGGGAAAGAAGGTCGCGCCGATCTGGGCGGCAAAATAGGCGTAGGTGGTGAAGTCGTAGAACTCGAGCGCGTTGCCGATCACGACCGCCGCGACGTGGCGCTTGCGCGGCTGCGGCGTCTCCATCTATTCCCCCAGCCGCTTCAGGAAAGCTTCGGCGAGCGGCAGCATTTCGTCGTCGGGGAGCATGTGCCCGCCGCCCGGCACGGTCACGAAGGCGGCCTGCCTGCCGAAGCGACGCGACAAGGTCTCGCCCATGTCGAAGGGCACGACCTTGTCGGCGGTGCCCGAGACGATCAGCACCGGCACCTTGATCTTGGGTGTCAGCGCGAGCGTGTCGAAGCGGTCCCACATGAAGAGCCTGACGGGGAAGAACGGGAAATCGCGCGCCGCGACGTCGACGACCGCGGTATAGGGCGATTGCAGGATCAGCGCCCGGCCGCGCCCCTCCGCCGCCATGCGCGCGGCGACGCCGGTGCCCAGGCTCTGGCCCCACAGGATCGTCTTGGCGCTGGGCAGGAGGCTGAGGATCGCGCGCGCGTCGTCCATCAGCCCGGCCTCGCTGGGCGTGCCCCGATTGCCGCCATAGCCGCGATAGGAGGCGAGCACCACGCCATAGCCCTGCGCGTTCAGCGCCTCGCCGATGCGCACGAACTGCAGCAAGGTGCCGCCGTTGCCGTAGAAGAAGACGACAGTCGGCCGCCCTTTGCCGGCATCGGCCTGCCACACGGTGAGCGCCGCGTCGCTCTCGCGGATCGTCCGTACACGGTAGATCGAGCGCTGCGGCGGCGCGACGGCGGCATAGCGCGCGCCCACGAACAGGATGTCGCGCTGCCACGTCACCAGCCCGGCCAGCGCCACGACGTAGATCAGCGCCACGGCGCCGACGAGCAGGATGGCGGCGTTGCGCAGGAAGCGCGTCATCGCGCCGCCTCGTCGAACAGCCGCATCAGCCGGACGCGGAACAGGAAGCAGAGCAGCGCGCCGGTCGCCGCGATCGCGGCGTTCATCGTCCAGAACGAAGCCGGCGTCATGTGCTCGTAGAGCGTGCCGACGCGGCCGAGCGTGATGTTGGCGACGAAGAGGCTCAGGAACGCAGCCCCCATCAAGGTCGCCTTCAACTGCTGCGGCGCGGCGCGCGAGACCAGCGCCAGGAGCGTGGGCCATTGCCACAGGAACGAGATGCCGAGCAGCACCTCGTATCCCACCGGCACGATCAGCGGCACGCGCGCGAAGAACAGCGCGCCAAGCGCCAAAGTGAGGTTGGCGGCCGCGCCGATCGCGGCCCCGATGCCGATCTTGGCGATCTCGTCGGGCTCGCCTTTGCTGCGCCACAGCCACAACAGCGGCGGCACCGCGACGATGCTGGTGAAGGAGTTGATCGTGACCAGCCAGGACACCGGGATCGTCAGACCGGCGAGCGAAAGGTCGGCATATTGGCGCTCCCACACCAGCCCGATATTGCCGTTCTGGTAGAAGGCGATGGAGTGGAAGACGGTGAGCGCCATGGTGGCCAACAGCGCCGCGACCACGCGCCAATCGGCTTTGGTGAGCGCCGCCGCGGGTGCTTTCTCGACCGTGCCGCGCACGCTTTCGCTCAAGTGGCGATAGCCGATGCCGTAGGTGGCCAGCGCGAACAGCATCAGGACACCCGCGGTGGCAAACCCCGTATGCCAGTCGAACGCTGCGGCAAGGCCGGCGCAGACCAGCGGCCCCACCACCGCGCCGACGTTGATCGCCACCGAGAAGATCGAGAAGCCGCGCGCGCGGCCCTCGGCGTCGTCCTCGGCATAGAGTTGGCCGACCTGCGTGGAGATATTGCCCTTGAGCAGCCCGCAGCCCACGATCAGCAGCACCAGCGCGAGCAGGAACGAGGCGTCGAAGGCCATGGCGAAATGGCCCGCGCTCATCAGCACCGCGCCCGCCATCACCGCGCGCTTGCGGCCGATGAAGCGGTCGGCGATCCACCCGCCCAGCACCGGCGTGAAATAGACGAAGCCGGTATAGAGGCCGTAGGTCGTCGAGGCGAGCGCGAGCGGGCTGGGGTTTCCGAAGAAGGCGCGATAGGCGGCGAGCCCCGCGACGTGGCCCGCATGCTCGGGCAGGAACAGCGCCTGGCTCATATAGAGCACCAGCAGCGAGGTCATGCCGTAATAGGAGAAGCGCTCCCAGGCTTCGGTGAAGGCGAGGAATCCCAGCGCGGGCGGCTGGCCGAAGAAGGTGCCGCCCATGGGACGGGAGGTCGTCACGGTGGTTTCGCTCATGTCTTGCGCGCCAGGAACATCAGCCGCGACAGCCGCCGGCCGGAGGAAAGGGCATGCACCGCGGCGAGGAAGCGCTGCGTCGCGTCGAACGCGGCCTCGCCCTCTTTTGCGATCAGGGCCGCGCGGCGCTTGTCGCGCGCGGCGATGCGGCGCGCGGATATCTCGGCTTCGCTATCGGTGACGTCTTCGACGCGCTCGAGCGCGAAGCCCGCCTCGCGCAGCAGCCGCTCGTTCTCGGCCGATGGAAGGAAGACGAAGGCGCCGATGGCGCTGCGCATCGCGAACTCCTCGGCCGTCACCTGTCCGGTCACCACGACGGGATCGGTATAGAGCGCGACGCCGCCGGGCTTCAGCAAGCGGCGCCATTCGGCGAGCACCTGGCTGCGGTCGCCCAGGTGATTGACCGCATCGATGCATTGCACCGCGTCGAAGCTCGCATCGTCGAACGGCAGCCGCGCGCGCGCATCGGCGCAGAGGAATTCGGCGCGCACCCCCCTCGCCCGCGCCGCTTCGCGGGCTTGCGCGATCCCCGCCGCTTCGGCGTCGATGCCGGTGAGCGCCAGCCCGATCGTCTCGCAGAGGAACAGTGCCGGCCCGCCCGCGCCGCATCCGACCTCGAGCAGCCGCGTCGCGCGCGTGAAGCCGGAAAGGCGCGCGAAATGCTCCTGCTGCGGCGCGGTCAGCCAGCTCTGCTGGCCGATGTCGCGGCCGTAGATCTCGCGGCGCATCTCGTCCGGCAGCGGCGCGCCATAGGTCGTGTCGTAATACCCCATCGCCTCAAGACTATGTGAAGCACGCGCCCTCGGCCAGCCGTCACAGGCGCGTGAGGATGTCTTGCGCGACACCTTCAGCGGGTATCAGCTTCCTTCCGGACATGGAGGAAATCATGCGCACACTTCTTTTCGCCGCCGCCGCCTCGCTCTGCATCGCGGCCCCCGCCCTCGCCGACGGCGAAGCGACCGCCCAGCCCGCCGTGCTGCACCAGACGGCCGCGGCCCAGAACCAGGTCATCTGCCGCGTCATGACCCATGAAGGCATGGTGCTGCGCAAGCAGATGTGCCTGACGCGCGAGCAATGGGACCTCGCCGGCTACAAGGCCCGCCAGCAGCTCGCCGATTTCCAGAAGCGGCGCTACAGCCACTGAGGAGCGACACTACGACCGCGCAAACGCCGTCAACGGCCCGTAGTCGTGACCGTCGGCGGCGTGGAGCGCGTCGATATAAAGCCGGCGCGTCTCGTCCTGGTCTCTGAGCGCGCTGCCGCCCCAGCTGAATCGCGGCCGGTCGAGCCGAACGACGAGGAGGTCGGCCATGAGGCGGGACCAGCGCCCGTTGCCGTTCGCGAACGGATGGATCCAGACGATGTCGCGATGCAGGCGCAACGCGATCTCGTCCGGCGGATAGGTTGCGTTCTCGACCCAATAGCGCGTGTTGTGCAGCGCCTGGACGAGCTGGGGCGGCACCTCGAAATAGTTGGGACCGAAGTTCTTGTTCGACGTGCGATAGGTCCCCGCCCAGCGCCATACCTTGTCGAACATGCGCCGATGCAGAAGCAGCGCGAAGCGTTCGGTGAGCACGTCGCGGCGCCGCATCGACGCCCAGGCGAATCCTTCGGCGATGTTCTGCGCTTCCAGCTCGTTGAGTTCGCGGCGCAGCGTCACGTGGGTGGGAATAAGGCCTTCGCGTTCCTCGTGGCTGAGCGGCGTGTTGGCGTCGTCCGGACCATCGAGAGGTCCGCTCACGGCTCGTCCCAAAGCCGCGCGGGGCGGTGCAACAGCTTTTCCATGAGCTGGCGGCGCAGGTCGCTCTGCGTCTCACGGTCCGCCACGCCCTGAGCTTCCAGGCGCATGGTCTGATCGACAGCGGCAAGCTGCCGGTCGGCAATCTGGCGCGCGCGCATTTCCAAGGTCTCGCCCAGCGGCACGCCGGGCACCAGCGCATAGACCACACGACAGCCCAGGGCTTCGGCGGCCCGCTCCAGGCTTTCGAGCGTGATATTGCCGGTCGCTTCCGCCTTTTCCAGCGCGGTGACGCGCGGCTGCGAGACACCCATGCGCGCGCCGAGTTGCCTGGTGGTCATGCCCAACCCGTCGCGGATGGCGCGCACCCATCCCTTCGCCGGCCGCAGCATCTGCGTCAAGGGTCTGATATCCTTGAGTTTTCGGTCGATCTGTTCGTGAGCTGTCACCATCGATAATGTATACATTATCGGATTATCTCATGTCAATAACTTATATATTATCATCTTTCAGTATAACGATAATCTATTTATTATCAGACTGCCACGGCTCCCTGATCGGCCGGCCCTTGTCGACGACATAGGTCACGATCACCTTCGCCGGTCCCGTGCCGGTGTTCACCGCCTCGTGCGGCGTCTCGCGCGGGATCGTGATGCTGTCGCCGGCATGCATGATGCGGGGAGCCTGGCCTTGGAGCGTCACCTTCACCTCGCCCTCGACCACCACGTTCATCTCGACGCCGTGATGGATGTGCAGCCCGCTCGATTGGCCGGGTGCGAAGTCGCGCTCGACGAAGACGACCGTCTGCGGCGGGCCGTTCATGTCGACGTCGGTCGCAAGGTTGAGCGCGGCGGCGAGCGCGAAAGCGGCGACTGTCGTCATCGTCATGGTGCGGTCTCCTTGGCGAGCGCGCGCTGTTTCGCCGCGTCGTCCTTGCGGCCGAGATAGCCGAGCGCCTCGCTCCATTTCCAATGCAGCCGCTTCCAGTGCGGCGCTTCGCGCGCGGCGGCCTCGAACTTCGCCAGCGCGAGGTCGGAGCGGTTCTGCATCATCAAAGCCTCGCCCCAGCCTTCCAGCGGATCGGCGAAGTGGGGACCCTTCTCATGCGCGACGGCGAACTTGGCGATGGCGCCGGCCGCGTCGCCGCGCGCCAAGAGCGTCCCGCCCCAATCGGTGTAGACGAACGTCGAGCTCGGCGCGTCGTGCGCCGCGCGCGCGAACCCTTTCCAGCACAGTGGGATCCGAAGCTTGGAATTCACGTGACTTGAAGTCGCGGCCGCACTGACCCTATAGTGAGTCGTATTAATTTAAATCATACCAACATGGTCAAATAAAACGAAAGGCTCAGTCGAAAGACTGGGCCTTTCGT
>JADMIO011081450.1_pt1 | contig 33503 bp, 31 predicted proteins | sample 8958161 | NCBI WGS metagenome assembly JADMIO01 (sample SAMN16585339, study PRJNA669376) | soil metagenome | isolation source: Crop rotation soil | place: USA: Cullars Rotation, Alabama | collected 2011 | reverse complement strand
GGCGTTGCCCGCCTCTTTGATTAGCGAACTCTTTCGTTATAAACGCTGGGTGGCGGGCAACGCCCGCCTCTAAACGGCCAGAGATTTATTTCCGCTTCAAAATCTTTGCGGTAAACGCTCCCTTGATGGACATATCGCCGCTGCTCAGATTTACATCTCCGCTAATCTCATCGGCCGAAACAGATGTAACTTTCACTTCGCCGGTCAGCATGCTGCGATCGAGCCATGACTTCACATCGGCGCCGTTCTTGCGCGCCACGATGCCGGCGCTTTCGGCCTTGCTGTATTTGTCGGCTTTCGCGGAATAGGTCGCGGCCTTCAACGGCGATTGGTCATTCGTGCCTTCGTCGCCAATCAAACTAAAAACCGCGCGCACCTGATCGTCAGCGGTCAGTGGTTTATCAAGAGTCGCGCCAAAATTCTTCGGGTCGAGATCATAATTGGCGAGATAGACGTTATACGCCGACGCTGTGGTTATTTTGTTGTTGATGTCCGTGAAAGACTTGGTTACCGGAAAGGCATAACCCGATTTGATCGCAAGATCCTTTTCGCCGGTGGCTGATTTGACGTGAATGGTGTTTCCGCCGGCGCTCTTACCGCAACCTCCCAGAGCTAACAGGGTGGCAATCACAAAGATTGCGAGGGCGAAAGTGACGAGTTGACCGTTTTGTCGGGGCAAGGCTTTTCCTCCTGGGGGATCTGTCGGTGATAGCAGCGGCTTTGTACGGGAAATCAGCGCGAGAGTCAATGAGATGAAGTGTGTGACCCGGCGCAACTAAGGATTGATTTTCACATCCTTTATCTCCGTAACGAACCGAACGTAGTTGCTGAAAGTTGAAGACCAATCCCAGTTCACTTTGTTCGACAGCGTCGGATAGTGGGCCGCGTTCACGGTGTTGACGCGCGGCAGCCAGGTGCCTTCCTTGAGTCGCACCATGTCCTGATAGACGGCCGGCGGCGCGACGCGATCGGCGCCGATGGGCCAGGCTGATAGCTTCGTGACGATGTGATCCTCAATATCGATCGCCAGCTCACCGTCCATTTGGCCGATATAGCCTTCTCCTTCGTTAAAGCTCACTCCAGCTCGCGGAGCAAACTTGAAGATCAAACTTGGCCGTCCTTCGATTGTTTCCCGCCTCAGGAATGTCAGGTCGCAAGTCTTTAAGAAGCTGCTAACCGTAAAAGCCAGGTCAATGCGACCCGAGCGCGTAACCGCTGAGCGCGAGTACATTCCAATCGGCGCCATGCCTTGGTTTTCGCCCGGCGAAGGATTGGCAGGCGGCGCTACGCGATCAAGCCTGGTTTCTTCCTTTTCGAGTTTCTCGCCAGCTTGTCTTCGTTCTTTTTCCAGCTTATCAGCAGGCACAGGCTTGCCGTCCTTCGCGATCTCCACTAGGATGCCGCGCGCACTCGTTCCTGCCTTGAGAGTGGGCACAAAGACCTCGTACGTGGATGTGCTGATTTTGGATTTGCCCTTCTTGTCGAGGAGTGTCGTGGTCACCTCCATGGTGAAGGTGAAATCGGCCACCATTTCGCCCGCGCCTTTGCAGAGGGCCTCTTTCACCAGCCCGGCGAGGTCGATTTGCGGTTCAATCGAAGCCGGGACGACCAGCACGCAGTCTTTTGGAATCGTTCGTGCGGTCTTACTCAGCTCGACTCGCGTCTGCGCGCACATAGAAACGACCACGAGCACGATTGCGGGGATCGCGTACAGCCAGTTTCTGAGAATCGGGGTTGTCACATTCAGCTTCCTGGGGCTATGTAGCTGCGTCGCGCCTTGACGACGAGTTTATCTTTGGACTTTTGCGCTGATTGAGCAAGCTCGATCTTGAGTTTGCGCGTGGTCCCATCGCGTTTCTTGTTGGTCGATACGAAGGCGAGGTTGTAACGGCTGCGCAGGTGGTCCATCAAAGTCTGAAAGGTCATGCCGAGGTTGTCGGGTTTGTCGGAAAGTATTTCGCCGCCCGTATCATTAGCCAAAGTTTCGATGTCGAGGTAAGGCGCGCCGCCCATCTTCCCCATGCGCGTGGCCCATATCATGATGCCGTTCTCCAGTCCCTGGCCCATCTCTTTTGGGATGATGCCGCACACGACCGCGCCTGACTCGTACACCTGGTTCGCGGCCAGCTTGCTTGACGGGCCATTCGGGCAGTCGAAGTTACGGGTCACGCCGGTAATGACGATCATCACACGCCGCCCGATCGGATTGCTTGCTTCCAGCGTGTAGTTGGCCGCGTCAAAGAAAAGTTGGTTGAGGCAATGTTCGGCTTCTTCGTTGTGCGGCGGGACGCGCTCCAGCGCTTTCTCGATCAAAATTCTATTCTTCGTGAATCCCTGCAGCAGTCGCGTCGTGTCGTGATAAGTCATCACGGCGACTTCATCTGAATCCTTTAAACGGTCGACGGCGTCACGGGCCGCGCGGCGCACCTTGTCGCCAAACGGATCGAGACAGCCGCCGCGATCGATGAGCAGCAAAACTGAAAGCGGCAGCGTATCCTGACTGAAGTGTGTGATTTGTTGCTTGTTGCCGTCTTCGTAAATCTGAAAATCCTCCTTCTTCAGGCCACCGACAATTCGCGCAGTCTTCTTTTCGAGAACCAGCGCGTCGAGGGTAACCAGATCGACATCGACCTTGACGACTTCCTGTGGCACGTTCTTGCCAGGTTCTTTATCGCGCGCGGAATCAGATTTGTCAGAGACGGTTCGTTCGCGCGACTGCGACGTGACCGGTCGGTCTGAAGTAAAAATCAGAAGTGAAAGGATTGCCGATAGACCAATGATGAAGTACGAGATCGCGTGTCGACGTCTCATTTGGCACTCTCCGAGTAATGAAGTGTAGGAAGCGGATGCTTCCAGTTGCTTGCGGGGAGAGTGCTTGCGAATAACGATCAGACTAAAGACGAGCGGGCCGGCCAAAGTGTTAACTTTGGAGTGCGCCGGCAGAGTCCCGATTCTATCGAAACGGCGACGGCGCTTTTAATCCGTGCTGTGGTCGCAGCCATAAAAATATCCAAAGCGCCATCGCCGCTGCGCTCTGCCGGCGCACTCCAATTTGGCCGCGCTCCAATCAGCGACGCTTTGTCTTGGGAGCGGTAAAGGTAACGGATGGTGGGTTCCAGGTGCGGGAGTTGCCGACGATGCCGGTCTTTGTATTCACCACTTCCAGTCTTAGCGGCCGGACTTCGATCAGCACATAATCTTTTTGGCGATCCGGATAGAAGTCTTTCCAATCTTCTTTCCAATGACGAACCTTTTCCTGCGGGTCATTCACCACGCGGGCGACGCCGTGCAGCGTGACATAAGCCTGGTTTTCCCGATCGAAATAATAGAGCGTCACTCGCGGGTTACGCCGAATCTCGGCCACCTTGCGGCTTGCCGGATTCGTCCCAAACCACACGACCAGGTTATCGTCCGGGGCAAAGGCGTCCATGGCGCGCGCATTGGTTCGCCCGTGAGCGTCGGTGGTTATCAGTGCGCAGTAACGGGTTGCGGTCATGATCTCGCGCGCGGCTGCGACGAGTTGGTCACGCGTAAAAGTTTTCGATTGCGCGAAGAGCGATGGCGTTGACGTCACCCAAACCAGTACTGCTAGGACTGCTGACAGCTTGGCTGTTCGTGATCTCATACGAATCGAATTAGACCGCGTCAATGACTGGCGGCGACGCGATAGACAAATGTGACTCAACTGTCGCAGGCACGGTTTCGTGTTGGAATGAAAGTCGAATGGTTTCTTTTGCGGGCGGCTTGGGCCATAAAGGTAAGCGACGGCCCAGGCGATGTTTCAGCACGCATGAGCGGAAATAGTTTTCGTGGTCCCATTCCACCTCGGCCATTTCCAGTAAACAATCAACCATCTCAGCAGCGCCGCAATCGTGCGCGTAGCGGGCCGCGGTTTCATATTCCCTGACGTTCCGGCTCTCGAGTTTGCCGGCGCCATACATCGGAGCCAGCCAACCAGTCACGTGACAAAGAAACTGCAGCGCGCGTCCGATGATCGTAGCGCGTAACTCGCGTCGCGGGTTCGGCCTGCCACCCAGACGGGTGAGCATCTCTCCCACCAGTTCACGATGGCGCAATTCATCTTCTTCGATCCGGCGAATCGCCGCGCGCTCATCCGCCGCGCTGACCGAGTGCCAGTGACCGCGGTACGCATAAGCCGCCGCCAGTTCACCTGAATAGGCCAACTGCAGGATCGCGATTAGTTCTTGGCGGCTTTCGTCCTGGTTGCCCATGATTTGCGGACCGGATGCGCTTCAGTGTTGAAGATAACGCGATTGAAATCAAGTGTCTGTGGCGGCGCGAACAGCAGGTAGAAATATTTGAACGTCTCGGCGAACAGAAAGCTCTGCATCGAATCGGTTTTCTCTTTGGTGATTACACTTTTCAGCGCGGCATAACCTACGTCATTGCGACAATACTTTACGAAGTCGCGCCACATAGATTCACCCATGCGCGTGTATTTTCGCTGCTGCGTGAAGTGATAAAGATAGTAAGTTGATTCGACGATCTCAGGACGAAGTGGATATCCTTCGGACAAAACTATCCCGCTGGCGAAATTGAATTCTTCCGGCTCGATGTGGTTGACCTGCCACATCTTGAATGATGACGACTGCAAGCGCTTGGCGCGCGAGAGATCGCCTGACAAGGCCAGCACGGCGGGGAAGAAAGCGTCGAGCGCGCCGTAGACTGTGGCCCCTCGTTCGCCGGTGTTCATGTTCGCGTGACCGTACCAGAGCTCGGGAATCCAGCCGAGACGCTTCGCTCTGGGCGTTTTCGGCCCGAGGACAGCAACATCGGGCGACAGATATTTATTGATTGCCTTGATGCTTTCATTCCACATCCGGCGACAATCCTGATCGTGAAAGAGAATCGCGCACTTCAAAAGATATTCGTAGTAACTGTCGATCGCACCGCTGATGTGACTGTCGGTGTCGGTCCACTTTCCGGTCTCAACATCGATCCACGTTCCGACTAAACCGATGGGCGACCGGCGATTGTAGATTTCGACCAGCGCGCGTTTCGCTTTGTCATAGAAAACCTGACGATGTGTGAGACGAGCGAGAGTCCCAAATTCAATCAGCAGGGTGCCGGCCTCCGCGGGGTTCGTCACGTTACCGCGCACGGCGCCGGTCTTCAAATTGACGTAGCGATAGGGCAACCCGGTCGGCGAGTTGAAGACGGGCAGCAAACGATTGCCCAGGTCCTCCGCGAGTTTCAGCAGACGCTTGTCTCCGGTCATTTCGTAGGTTGACAACAACCCGCCGAGCAGTCGAATCGTGATTTCGAAGTTCTGAACTGAAATGTCTTTGTCGAACGAAAGATGAGTCGCGATGTATTCGCGGGTGTTCGCCGCTTCATCTTTCAATCCCATCAGAATCATCGTGTCGAGCGCGTCGACGGGGGTCATCAAAAGCGGCTCGGCATACCAGTCGTGATAAGACTTGCTCAGAGGTTTGAGATCATCGTGGCCCCAGGCGTATCGCTGATAATCTTTCCAGGCGTGCAGAAATTCCTGGCGGACCTGGTTGGCAAGATCGACGCGCGAAATTCGTCTCTGCGCCAGACAGCGCGGCGCAAGCATCACAACCAGCGAAAGACAGAATAGAATTCTCAGTGTCATCTTCGAATAGTGTCAGAAGCCCGACCGTCAGGGCGGGCTACTTTGATGGCGAGCCCTCCCTGACGGTCGGGCTTCTGACTCATTTACTCACAATACAAACTTGCGCGCCGGGAAATCCTTTATCGGTTGGCACGCGTCGCACGATCCAGACGACCGTGTAGATTCCCGGCTCATTCCGAAAAAGCTTTATGGGCGCGTGAAACCGTCCCTTGTGGTCCCAATCAAAATCCCCGCGCGTGCCGTCTTTGTACACCATGCCGGAGAGCGCGCGCGGACGCATCCGCACGACATCGTCTGAGAACGAGACTGAGCGCGGCTGCCGCAACCAGTCGATGTCCGGCGGCTTGGGCGGCTGATCGTAATAGACATCGATCTCGTGGATGAAGTGGCTCGGGTTGAGCAGCCGGCCCGAAATGCGAATCGTTGTCCCTGGTTTCGCTTCAGTTGCCGTTACCGGATCGATCTGAAGGTAACGAGCGAGATAAAGTTCGTCCAAACGCAGACTGCGGTTGTTCAGCGCAATACCAAATCCGACGTGCGTATGAAATGGATCAAGTATGGTTTTGCGATGACCGTCTTCGGGCGGCACTTCGTCGAGCATCGATTGATGCATGTCCCGCAGGTCGCTCAGCACACGCAAGGGCGAGACAGAGTTGATGTCGCTGGCCGCGGAACAATTCTCCTGGACCGCTGCGGTGCCGCCTGCGAGGCTGTAACGATGAAAAGGCTTAAGGCCATCCGAACCCCAATGACTGAGAAATTCTCTGGTCGCCATGTCGCGCGCGTGCTCATTGGCGACAGAGCACGCGAGGTCGTCAAGTTTCAATTCACTCAAATGCGCCGCCGATCTTTCGGCATTCACTTGCTTCAGCAGTTGCTCACGGGCCAGCGGTAATTGTTCGTCGGTAAAGCGTCCACGCTCGATAAAAATGCCGGTTTGGGCGATGGCTGGTAAAGAAAAGGCGAACGGGGCTGCGAGAGTGACAAATGAACGGCGACTGATCTTGAACGACATAACCTTCCGCGTTAAGACTGGTTGCGGCATGCCCTGGCTGTGAGTAAACTCAGTCAGCTTTTCGAATTCGTTTTCTAAAATTGCCGCCAGGGATGACGGCGCATCGCAGGCAAGACGCCTGCACTCCAAACGCGATGAAGATACACGAGTATCAAGCAAAAGAGTTACTGAAAAAATTCAATGTGCCGGTGCCGCGCGGGATCGTCGCGCATTCGCCGGACGAGGCTTATCAGGCGGCGAAAGAATTGGCGACCGAGCCGGTGGTGGTGAAGGCCCAGATTCACGCCGGCGGGCGCGGCAAAGGCGGCGGCGTGAAGCTGGCCAAAACAGCGGATGAGGCGCGCGACCTGGCGGGCAAGATGCTCGGCATGAAATTGGTGACCCATCAGACCGGGCCCGAGGGCAGAGAAGTGCGCGTGCTGCTGATCGAAGAAGGTCTGCCAATCGACAGAGAGTTCTATCTGGGCATCGTTCTGGATCGCGCCAGCGGCCGGCCGGTGTTCATGGCGTCAGCTGCGGGCGGTATGGACATCGAAGAAGTCGCCGCCAAGACTCCCGAGCAGATCTTCAAAGAGACGATCGATCCGGCAGTTGGCTTTCGTCCCTTTCAGGCGCGCAAGCTGGCGTTCTCGCTGGGCTTGCCGGCGGCTTTAGTCTCGCCAGCCGCGAAGTTTATGCAATCGCTCTATGCCGCGTATGAATCGATGGACGCGTCGCTCCTGGAAATCAATCCGTTCCTTTTGACAAAAGACAATCGCCTGATCGCGCTCGATGCGAAGATCAATTTCGATGACAACGCGATGTTTCGTCATCCCGATTTCAAGGACCTGCGCGACTTGAACGAGGAAGAGCCGTTGGAGATCGAAGCATCGAAGTTCGATCTGAATTACATCAAGCTCGACGGCAACATTGCGTGCATGGTCAACGGCGCGGGTCTGGCGATGGCCACGATGGACATCATCAAGTTGGCTGGTGGCGAGCCGGCGAACTTTCTCGATGTCGGTGGCGGCGCATCGCAGGAACGAGTGGAGGCAGCCTTCCGAATTCTGCTGGCTGACCCGAATGTGCGCGCGGTGCTCATCAACATCTTCGGCGGCATTGTGCGTTGCGACATGGTCGCGCGTGGCGTGGTCGGCGCGGCCAATAATCTGGGCGTGAACGTTCCGGTGGTCGTGCGTCTGGAAGGAACGAACGTCGAAGAAGGGCAGCGCGTGATTCGTGAATCAGGATTGAACTTCACGGTTGCAAACGGGATGAAAGACGCAGCCGAAAAGGTTGTGGCGCTGGCGGGCTGAGAAGTAGCGCAAGTTGCTAACGTGCGTTCGCAAATTAACTATTTGCGCTACCGGCAAGGAGGTCAGATGAGCAAAACAAACATCGCTTGCGCGCAGATCGATTGTAAGCTCGGCGAAAGAGACGCAAATCTGGCGAAGATTACTTCGTCGCTTCGCTCGGCGGCGGAACGTGACGCTAAGCTCGTGATGTTTCCTGAGTGCGCGCTGACGGGCTACGCTTACAAATCGTTGGCGGAAGCCATTCCTTTCTCGGAATCGATCGATGGCCCCTCGGCTCAAGCGATCGCTGAGGTCTGCCGCGAGACTGCCACGTACGCGGTCGTAGGATTTATCGAGGCGGCTGACGACAACTTCTATAACGCGGCGATGCTGGTTGGGCCGGACGGTGTGGTCGGCGGTTATCGCAAGGTGCATCTGCCTTTCATCGGCATCGATCGTTTCCTGACGCCGGGTGATCGCCAGTTCGAGGTGTTCGATCTGCCATTCGGAAAAATCGGCATGAACATCTGTTACGACATCAGCTTTCCGGAAGCGGCCCGCGTGCTCAAGCTGAAAGGCGCAGAATTGATCGCGCTGATTACCAATTGGCCTGAGGCGTCCTGGCGCTCGCCTGAGTTCGTCGCGAACACGAGAGCGCTGGAGAACCATGTGTTCTTCGCCGCGACGGATCGTGTCGGAACCGAACGGGGCTGGAAATTCATCGGGCGCAGCATGGTGGTCGATTGCAATGGCGACACAATCGCACAGGCCGGCGCCGAAGAAGAAGAATTACTCGTTACGGCGATCGATTTTCAACAGGCGAATGACAATCACATCGTCAACGTCCCGGGCGAGTACGAAATCGATCGCGTCAAAGATCGTCGGCCCGGTCACTACGGTCCCCTCACTGAACCTTTGGTGGCTCTTCCTGAACAGGCCAAGTCCGCGTCTGGCGCCAACGACTGATTAGATGGCACGCAGAATCTTTCGAGTCGTTGTTCAAGTCTGTCGCTTCGGACTGGCGGCGCTGTTTCTCTTAACCGCGGGCGCGAAGCTCTGGATTCTGCACGAATTCCTTGGCAAGGTCGCCGAACTCCTCAGTTCAATGAAATGGAACTACGAACGTTGGCAGTGGCCGGCCACGATCGGGGTGATTTCAGTTGAGATCTTAATTGCCGCCCTCTTGATCATTCCACGCACGGTTCGCATCGGAGCGGTGTTGTCCGCGCTGCTGCTGATTGGCTTCAGTGTTTTCGCGCTGTATTACGTTTACGTTTTGCACGGCGAGGCGCTGGAATGCGGTTGCTTTGGCAACATCATCGGCAGCCAGTTGGGCGTGAAGACGGCGTTGCGAAATCTCGCCCTGCTGATTCCCGCGTTGATTGTGTTTGTCGGCGCGAAGAAGTCAGTACCAACCGCGTGAGCGAAGAAGTCAGTACCATCCGCGTGAGCGAAGAAGTCAGTACCATCCGCGTGAGGAAGAAGTCAGTACCATCCGCGTGAGCGGATGGATCAAATTAGTCCCAATACAAATCCAATGCTCATTTGATCCATCTGCTGACGCAGATAGTACTGACTTACTCTGTTCTTCGGCAGTCGGGCGATCCCTTATCCCCTTATCGTCTTTTCATTCTCGCGATTTCGTAGCGGGTGTTATCGATTCGTTCGGCTGCGTCAGGATGATCTGAGAACAATGACCCGAGCAGGTCGGACTCGCGTTCCTCAATCCGCTGGAGTTTCTGAAACATTGTGATCATTCCCTGTGGATCGAGTTTCGCTCCGGGCATCTCACGCACGCCGAGGTAGTCTGCCTCGCGTTCTTCGTCGCGTGAGTGAATCGTCAACATTCCCGCGCCCACCATTTGACCCAGCGTCACCCCCAGGTCTCTGGCAATGCTGCCGGCAACACCGGTGAGGTCGCCCAACTGTTGCGCAATGTCATCGTACTCTTTTGATTTTTTAAGCGTCTTGAGACTGTGACGCGCGACGACGTGCCCGACCTCATGGCAGAGCACCGCGCCGAGTTCGTTGTCGTTCGCGAGGCGCACCAAGGCCGTCGTGACATACACATGACCGCCGGGAAGCGAGAACCCGTTGATCTCGCGCCCTTGAATCACATGAAACTTGTAAACCAGGCCCGGTCGCAGACTCGCGCGCGCACATTGCTGGCCGAGACGATCGACGCGCGTCAAGCCGGTGTCCGTCAAGTTGTATTTCTTGGTGACCTCGCGATGAAGCTGCATGCCAAGCTTGACTTCATCGCGTTCATTTAACAGACCGGCGTTCGAGTAACGAGCATTTCTAAAATCTGAATAAGGGTCGTCGTATTGTACGGACCGATGATGCGACGAGACGTTGAGACGAGGGTGTGCGGTAACGGAGAACAGCAGACCGCTGATAACGATTACGACAAAAGAAAACCGTGTGATGGTGTTCATTGATTCCTGTTAGCTAAGTGTCGGTAGCGCAGAGCGCATCATAAGCGAGCCTAGTTGAAAACGGAAAGCGAATCGCGCTCGCTAACGTTCCCGGCCCCGACGCTGCTAACATGCGCGCCATGTCGACACTTTCATTTTGGGGGGCGGCCGGGAGCGTCACCGGTTCCAAGTACTTGATCGAGACTGGTCGCGCGCGCGTCCTTATTGACTGCGGATTGTTCCAGGGCGGTCACGAGTTGCGCGATCGCAATTGGCAGGAGCCACCGTTCAATGCAGCTGCAGTCGATGCTGTGATCATCACGCACGCGCATATCGATCACACCGGCTATCTGCCGCGATTCGTAAATCATGGCTTTCGCGGACCCGTTTATTGTTCGGCGGGCACATCTGATTTGATGAAGATCCTTCTGCCGGATTCAGCCCGGTTGCAGGAAGAAGAAGCCGACTACCGGAACCGTCACCAGATCACGAAACACCTGCCGGCGTTGCCGTTGTATACGGAGCAGGACGCGCGCGAGACGCTCAAGCTGATCCAGGTCGTGCCGAACACCGGCGCGCCAATTCCCATCTTCAAGAACATCACGGCCGAGTTCAGAATCGCCGGTCACATCCTGGGGTCCAGTCAGGTGCTGGTGCACATCAATGGCGATCAGGAGCCTCGGACGGTGCTCTTTTCCGGCGACCTGGGCAAATACAATCAACCAATCATTCGCGATCCGGTGTCGCCGCCCGCGGCTGATTACCTGGTGGTTGAATCAACCTACGGCAATCGCCTGCATGATACGGAAGAGCCGAAAGTTGCTTTGGAACGAATCATAAATGCGGCCGCGGCTCGCGGCGGCGCGGTTTTGATTCCGGCATTCGCTGTCGGCCGGGCCCAGGAGATCGTCTATTTCATCCGCGAGCTGGAAGAGGAAAAACGAATTCCGATCCTGCCCGTATGTCTCGATTCGCCCATGGCTTCGGCCGCGACGCAGGCCTATGCCCGTCGCACGGAAGAGCAGGATGAAGAGTATGCGGCGGCGTTGAAAAGTAACCCGACACCGCTGCGCACGCGCTCGATGTTGGCCTGCAATACCCGCGAGGAGTCAAAGCGCGTCAACAAGATGGAAGGCGCGCGCGTCATCATCGCTGCGTCGGGGATGATGAACGGCGGACGCGTGCTGCATCACGCGTTGCGTTTATTGCCGGATGAAAATGCGACTGTGGTTTTTGTCGGTTACCAGGCGGCGGGCACTCTGGGCCGCCGGGTTGCCGACGGCGAGAAGCAAGTGAAGGTGCTGGGCCAATGGGTGCCGGTCAAGTGCGGCGTAGAAAAGATTGGCGGTTTCTCGGCCCATGCCGACTGGAAAGAAGTCGTGCGCTGGTTAGAAGGGATGCCGTCGCCACCTCGGAGAGTATTTGTGACGCACGGCGAAACCGACGCCGCGACGGCGATGGCCGCCAGGATTCGCGAACGCTTCGGATGGGAAATCGAAGTGCCGCACTACGGTGAAAAGTTTGACCTGGGCTAGTGTCAGAAGCCCGACCGTTAGGGAAGGGCAACTCTAAGGACAAATGCTCAGTGACGAGTGACGAGGAACAAGTGACAAGTGACAAGTGACGAGTGACAAGTGACAAGTGACGAGTGACGAGTGACAAGCGACGAGCCAAAAGCGAAAACATGTGACAACGATTAGCTCTATTCCTGGTGGCGCAGTTTGGATTTCATTCACACCGACGCTTTAGCTCGGTGTTCGCTTACCGCAATTCTAGGTGAAACCGTTTCAAACGGTTTCAGTTTTGAGCCGCGAGACCAAGCGCCGCGCTAAAGCGTCGGCGAGAATGAGAACCCTTCAAAATCTACCACTGCGGCTTTGCTCGGCACTTGTCACTCGTCACTTGTCACCCGTCACTAGGATTGCCCTCCCTTACGGTCGGGCTTCTGACACTAGGCTGCGGCCATCTTCAAAAGCAGCCCGTCACTGGCAATCTTCTTGTTGATATTGACTTCCAACGTACCGCGCACGTCTTCAATTTGAGATAACCACGAAGCGGCCTTTTCGCTGCGCAGCTCGGCTGCGATCTTTTCGAGTTGGGGCAAGATGTCGCTGTTCGCTATCGTCTCGAACGGTCTTCCCAGCGCCAGCGCCCAGGCATCACGTATGAGTGTTTCCAGGATAGCAAGGCTTTCCTCGTAATCAGCACGATCGCGAGCCGCGCCGAGCCCTTCCGCCGAGCGCAAAAGCTGAACGCGATTGCCGGTTACCGTCAGGGCCTTCAACACTTCGAACATCGCATTTCGTTTTTCGCGGTAGTCTTCGATGTCCGTAGCGCAGGCGCGACCAAGACTTCCTTTGGCCACCCGCGCCAACAGTTGAGCGTCGGTTGCGCTCACTTCTTTTTGCTCGATCAGAAATTTTTCAATCTGTGGCACCGGCACGGGCGCGAACCTGATGACCTGGCATCTCGAACGAATGGTCGCGAGCAGCGCCGAGGGATTGGTGGTCGTGAGAATCAGATAACTGGTGCGGGGCGGCTCTTCCAGTACCTTGAGCAGGGCGTTGGACGAGGAGTCATTGAGGTAGTCGGCGTCTTCGATGATGAAGACGCGCGCCGCGCCTTCGAAGGGGCGAAAGTTTGCTTCGCGTTCCAACTCGCGAATGGGCTTAACGCGAATGATTTGGAGGTAAGGCCTGATCATCGCAACGTCGCCGTGTTCGCTCCAGATCATTCGTTCGCGATTATCGGCAGCATCCGAAAAAGCCGGAAACTTTGATTTGGTAATTCGCTTGCACGAAGCACATTCATCGCATGCTTCGACGCCGGCACGATTACGGCAGTTAAGCGCCTTCGCGAGCTCGAGCGCGAATAATTTTTTCCCGACGCCTTCCTCGCCGGTGAAGAGCAGCGATCCGGGCATGCGTCCGCCGGCAAGCAGACGCCGCAGCATGTCCTTGGCTTCGTCGTTGCCGATGAGAGTTGAAAACATATTGAGCTATAAGCAAAGAGCAAAGGGCTAAGAGCAAGGAGCTAAGAGATGAATGCTAAACCTTTCACCCATCCAGCCCAGCCATGTACGGCTGGGTTGGAATTACGCGACGCTCTCGAAGCCCCATTTAATGGGGCTTCTTTCTTTGTCCGCTTCACCCAGGCGTAAACGCCTGGGCTAGAGAAAGCTTCCCGGCACGTTGCTCTGTGCACTTTGCCCTGCGCCTAAAAATCCTCTTTCTTCCACGAAAGGTAAAACCACGTCCATCACCAACTCATGCGTTTCCTGCGCCGAGCCCCGGGCGTCGAGGGCGCGCACGCGATGCGGATCGACTTTGGCGATCTCCAAATAGGCCTGGCGCACGCGTTCATGAAACTCTACGTTCTCGCTGTCGAGCCGGTCGCTGCGTTTGGCGGCCACGCGCTTGCGCGTGCGCAGCGCCGATTCCGCCACCGATAAATCAAACAGCAAAGTAAGATCAGGCATTAATCCATCAGTCGCGAGCTGCACGATTTGTTGAATTAGTTCCGGGTTGAAACCGCGCCCCGCACCCTGGTAAGCCACAGTCGCATCGGCATAACGGTCGGAGATCACGATCTTGCCGGCGTCAAGAGCGGGCCGCACCACAGTTCTGACGTGCTGCGCGCGATCGGCCGCAAAGACCAACAACTCAGCCAGCGGATCGACGGTCCCCTTCACATCAAGCAAAGCCGCGCGCAACTTTTGACCGAGGGTGGTGCCGCCGGGTTCGCGAGTCGTCACGACCTCAAGACCCCGCGCGCGCAGTTCGCTCGCCAGCAGACGAAGCTGCGTGGATTTTCCACAGCCATCAATTCCTTCAAAGGTAATAAAGACACCGGCCATCTTGGAAAAAATTAGGCCGGCGGCGGTTCGGGCTGATCCGTTGGGCTGTCTGCGGGAATCGATGAATGACGTAATTCGCCGGTCGAGCGGCGCGCCTGCGAGATCGTGGAAATAGCGTGCTTGAAGATCAATTGCTCCTGGGCGCCGGTTTCGAGCAACAGCGAAAACTTGTCGAAGCTCTTAATCCGGCCGAGAAGTTTCGCGCCATTGACCAGATAGATCGTCACCGTGGTCTTCTCGCGGCGAGCAAGATTCAGAAAACCATCCTGAATGTTTTGTGGTGCTTGCTTTGAGTCCACGAAACCTTCTTCCTCAAGTCTGCCGGGTTGTAGAGCGAGCGTGCACAGTATACCAGTGATTCGCGCGTTACAAGCACTTTTCTGGGGCGGGTGAACTGTGGGCCAGCAGCGCCAGCACCTGCTGCTGCACTTTCGGATCGTCGCCAAAGCCTTCGATCCATTCAACGTCCGGCTCGCGCCGGAACCATGTCAGTTGCCGCTTGGCGTAATGACGGACATCGAGCTTTGTCTGTTCGATTGCATTCTCGAGCGAGCGTTGGTGCTTCAAATATTCAACGACCCGGCGATAGCCATGCGCGCCGAGCGCGTTGGAATCTGGCGGCACACCCTCGTTCAGCAGACGTTCCACTTCAGTGACCAGTCCGTCGGCAAAATGTTTTTCGGTTCGCGTGTTGATGCGCGCATAAAGTTCGTCCCGCGGAGGATGCAACGCGAAAATCCTCATCCGATCGGCCATCGCGGGCGGAGCAGCACGGGCCCGTCGTTCATCAGAAATTCGCCGGCCGGTTTGCAGATAAAACTCGATGGCGCGTTGCACGCGAGGCCAATCCGCGGCGTGCAGATTTTGTGCTTCGGCCGGATCGAATTTGCCTAAGATCCGGTGGAGATGCGCGGGTCCGCGTTGGGTCCTGATTCGAGTGAGTCGCCGGCGAAGGTCCTCGTCGGTAACCGGGCTGGGGAAGAAAGGCTGCCGCAGCGCGCGCAGATAAAACCCTGTGCCGCCGACCAGCACGGCGAAGTGGTCCCGCGATTCGATCTCTTCGATCGTTGGCAAGGCGGCGCGAGCCCAGTCTGCCGCCGTGAACGTTTGATGGGGCGAGACAAAATCAATCAAGTGATGGGGCACCCCCCGCCGTTCATTGAACGGGACCTTGGCCGTCGCGATTTCGATTTGCTGATAGACCTGAACGGAATCGCAGTTGATGATTTCGCCGCCGAGCCGCAGAGCGATTTCAATCCCCAGCGCACTCTTGCCCGAAGCGGTCGGGCCAACGATGGCGATGATGCAGCGCAAATTATTAATTTGCGATTGAGCGGAGCTTTCGGGCACGGAGGGTAATCAGTATGCTGCGCGGTCTATGTTTCCGTTACCGGGCGATGATAAAACGAATCGCGATCACGAGCCAGATGATCGTGAGCAAGAGAATCGCGCCGATGATTTGATTTCGAGAGAAACGCATTGTGGACCAGTCCTTCTTCGACAATTCTAACTTGGAAGGCTCTGGGAGAAGCGATCCAAAGCTTGCAAGAACGAGGCAAACAATATGAAAACGTGCGCTTTTGTGACTCGTGATACGGCGGGTGATGTCAATCATTTCTTCCCCGTGAAGTCGAAGGTGCCTATGTGATAATGTTCGACCGGGAGAAGAACAAATAATGAAGCTGGTGCACGAAGAAATACACCCAAGTGATTTTTCGATGATTCCATGGTTTCGTGAGGTTATCAAGACGCTACCGGAAGAAATACGAGTATGCGGAGAACATGGCGAAGCCGTGCGCATCGAGGAATCCGATTTTTCTTCAAACTCTTGGGGCACTGCGCCTTTCGCTAAAGCGCATTGGGTTGGGTGTAGTAAAGAAGCAATTCAGAGAGTGATAAAGGCCGTGAAGAAGACACTGGGGGAGATTGACCGCGCTAAAGAAACCTATCAACTGGAACTGGCGTCCAGACTTGAGCCAAAGCACAAGGGGGCGATCGTGGCGATCGAACTCGGCACAAATGATTATTTTGTCGGAAACGATGAAGTTGATGCCTCAGAAAAAGCCCGCGCGGCGGGACACGAAGGTACGCTCTTCTTTCTGCGAGTAGGTTCGCCCTATGCTCATCGGTTGATGACCCCTCGGCACTGATGCATATGGACGGCTATTTCAACGAGAACAACGAGCCGGCAATAGGGCTCAATGTCGGCGCTCGTCAAATGGAGTTTCTGGTGGACACTGGTTTTACTGGCAGCTTAATCATTCCGGAAGAATTGGCTAACGATCTGGAAATTACATATAACCTGGGTCTGGAGGAATTTCACTCCGTTACAGGAAAGGCTTTCCCGGCGCGCAGTGGCTCAATAGCGATTAATTGGCTTGGAAAGAGAGTCCAGATACCCGTATCGACGTCCTCAGAAGTCAGCGAAGCACTTCTGGGCGGACATATGCTGAGAGATTGCTGCCTCATGATTGACTACGGTCGCCGAACCGTTGTCATTGCCGAGAGTTTGCTGTGAATGTTCGCTTAGTTATGCCGCTGAATCAGGCCTGATTAATACATTCTCGTCAATTCGATGCCCGTGTAGTACGTCTTCAGAATCTGCTCGACATTCAGTCCCTGCTTTGCCAAACCGTACGCGCCGAACTGGCACATACCGACGCCGTGGCCCCAGCCGCGACCGGTGAAGATGAATGACGCGACGCGATCGGCATCATTGTAAATTCGGTCGATGACGAAGAGTTGTTCTTTCAAGCCGAGGGCGGAGCGAATGCGGCCGCCGCGAATGTGCGCCGTTCCCTGAGTGCCGATAACTTCCAAATCGATCACCCGGCGCGATGAACCCTGGCGAGCAATGCGCAGGTCGGTGATCGCGCCGATGCCGCGCACTGAGCGGCCGAGACGCGCCTGCACGGCGCCCAGATTCATTTGCGCGGTCCAATTCGTCAGCGACGAGAATCGATCGGCAGCGGCGCCGTTGTTCGCCGGCCTCACTTCGAGATAATCAACCTGCCCTTGAGCGCCGACGTGAAAGACGAGTGGCTCGCCGCCGACCAGCGCCAGCGACTTCATCTGGTGAAGGTTCTCGCCGAATTCGCGGAACAGAAACGCCTCGGTGTTGACCGCGACGGGAACGTCCTTGCCTTTGTTGGAACGAAGCATCATCGTGCCGCTGGTCGCCGGCCGCGATGTCCCTTTCTGCAAGGCCAGCAAGTTTTTCGATTCCAGCAACCGCGCGATGGCATGCAACGCGTGCGAGCGCGGCATGGCTTCTTTCGGCCGCAGTGTGGCGTCGGCGAATAACGAAAGCTCACCCTCGCGCACCAGCATCGCGACGTCTGCCCGATTCGCGAGCGGTATCTCTTCACCGTCGCGGAAGCTCAGCAGGTAATCGGCGTCCGCACTGTTCAGCAGCGTGTCCGCACGGCGATCGGCATAGACCGCCGACATCAACGCGGTGCTGAACGGCCCGACCCTCGTGGCATCAGCTGGAGTTGCGAACGCTGAATTACGAGCCAATCTCGCGGTCGCCATCAACCAATCACGAGCTTCAGATTCCGACATGTGGGACGACAACCACGAGCTGGAAACCTTATCGACCGGCAAATTCAATCCGTTAACGGACAGCAACGCCACGTCCCGCGCATAAACCAGATCGCGTTCGTCTTTGATCTCAAAAAGATCGCGCGAACTCTTGATCGTGAACGGCGCAAACGCGGCTTTGCCTTCAACTGCGCATTCGCGTCCGCGCAGATAAGGAATCGCCTGATTGAAAATATTCTCGGCGTCTTCGGTCCGGCCGCCGCAGGTCGAAGTGTAGAGGGCGTTGATCGGCTCGCCATTGTAGGTGGCTACGACGCCGCGCGTCTGATCGACGGCTTGTGAAGTCAAAGAAGTTTCGCTGGTCAGCCCGCGATAAACTTGAGAACGCGTGGTCGGCAGTAAGTCGAAACCTTCCGAGGAGAATTGCCCGCGGTTCTTGACGGCGTAGGTGCGGGCGGCGATGGCCTGGGCCTTCAACGCTTCGAGCGCCGGATATGAAAGTTCATTCGGCACGACGCCGCGAACGTAATCTTCCAGGCCGATGACGTTTACGACCGTCACGCTTCCGTGCGTGTTGGCGAACACCTCAATCTTTCCACGGTAGGGTTTGTCATTAAAGCGAACCGGCGCGGACTTCTCATCGCTCGACGCAAAAACCAGCGGCGCGCTTGAGCGCAGCGACGGCGCCGTGCCGCGCGCGAACGCCACCAATTCGCGGCTGGGAGAGGCTGCGCGGGCTGTGTATTTGAGTCTGTTTGCGGCAGGTGAGGCGGGGCCAGCGGACGAAGTTGGTGTCACCGTTTTGGCGTTCGCGTCACCGGCAGACTGTTTTTGGACGTCTTTGACGGACAGAACTTCGAAACCCGCGTCATCCAGCTTGGCCCGCGTCTCTTCGATCTGGGCAGTCGTTTCTTTTTGAATTACGACTTTGAATTTGTCAATTGATTCCGCAACGACCTGAGGCTGTTCCTCTGCACTCTGCTTTACGGATTGACTCAACCGATCGGCTTCGTCACGGGGAAGAGAAGTCGCCAGCGTAATTTCATACAGATGATCAGTTGCGGGTCGTGAGGTCGAGAGCATTCGCGATTCGACGCGCACGCGGGTGGCTTCCAGCGGTTGGTTGGAGTCCGGCAGGTCGGACACCGCGACCAGCTTCGCTGTGGTTGAGATCGTAGCGGCGCCGGTTCCGGTCGACAGTGCGATCCGCATCACCGGCTCGTCGGAAAGCGTTACCGTATTCTCGGCCGCTTTCTTCACAACTGATTTCGAATCAGTGGGCCAGGCCGTCTTTGATGCTGTGGTTGAACGGTCGCGCGTCTCCTGGGCAGCGGCGAATTGGGCGGGCGCGGACAAGAGAATCACAAAAAGCAATAGCGCCGAGATCGCTTTGGGAAATCTGTTCATGATGAAAGGCGACTACGAGCCGGGGAGCGGGCGGGCAACTCCATCTTACTACACAAACAGAAATTGGTGATCGAAAAAGTGTCCGTACCATCTGCGGTAGCGGCTGGTGGATCTCGCCTGAAGATCAACCACGCGCTGGTACCGACAGGGCATTAACGGCGAGCGTGTGGAATTGGCGACGAACGCTGTTGATGTTTGCAAAAGGCAGTGCGCGCGCGTGAGTTCGATTTGTGAGTAAGATGAAAACCCGCTCCGCTTCTGCTTCAATCCAACAACTGGTGCCCGTAAATCCCGTATGACCAAAGGCGTTCGGCGGTAGACTCGGGCCGGCCGTCGAATCTTTGGTCGCGGCAAGTTGCCAGGCAAACGATCGGGCCTCGTTCAAGCCTTCAGTCATATTCTGGCGAAACAATTCGCAAGTCTCGCGCTTCAGCAGCTTTGATTGGCCCGCGATGAATTGATTGGCGATGGTCAGTGTCTCCTGCGCGCTCGAAAACAAACCCGCATGGCCGGAAACTCCGCCGAGAAAATATGCATTGCCGTCATGCACTTCGCCCCAAACTGTCTGTTGCCGCCAGCGCTCGTAACGCTTTGATGGAAAGTCGCGCTCACACATGTCGCGCTCGTAGGCATTGCCGGTTTCGCAGGCGGCGATGCCGGTGCGTGATGCTTCCTTCGGATTAAAAAAGGTGTGTGCCAATCCGAGCGGTGTGAAGATCTCTCTTGCAGCGAGAACGCTTAACTGCGATCCGCTCAATTGCTGCAGCAGAAATCCGAGCAGAATGAATCCGAGATCGCTGTAAACGACGCGTTCACCGGGCTGCGCTTGCAACGGTTCGTCGACGATTGCAGAGAGCACCTGGTCTCTATTCTCTGCCAGCAGATACAGCGGTCGCCACGCCGGCAGTCCCGAGGTGTGCGTGAGCAGATGGCGGATGGTGATATCGACCTTGTCGGCCCGCGCGAATTCAGGCAAATACTGCGAAACGGGCAGATCCAAATTCAAACGTCCCGCCTCGACAGCCTGAGCGCAGAGAAGTCCGGTGACTAATGGTTTCGTCAGCGATGCGAGATCGTAAATCGTGTTTAGCTCGGCCGGGATCTGACTTGGTTCGCGTACCGCATCGCCTAACGCATCGGCGAATACAGCCAGGCCTTTTTCAGCTACGAGATAAACGGCGGAAGGGAAGTCTCCGGCGTGAATGCGCTCGAGCAGCAGCGAAGAGATTGCGTTGTGACGTTTTAGTGGAATGCGAGCATGTTAGCGCATTCATTCAGTGCGCTGGAAGGATGCAGTCAGTGGCTTGAGCGTCCGTTCTGTTGTCGCCGGACAATGTCGATGAGTGCGTCGAGGCGTTGGTCGGTGTGGGCGATGGATTCTTCGGTTCGTTTTTGCGCGACGGCTAATTCAGCCATTGCTTCCTTCAGCCGCTCATCGCCTTCGGTGCGCGCTTTTCGTTCTCGCAATCCGGCGCCGGCCATTAATTTGGCGATTCGCTCTAAACGGGAAAGGCGCAGCTCGCCCTTTTCCATGTTGAGTTCATGCCTCTCCATATTGCGTTCATGTCTCTCCTGGCTTACCGCGACACGCGCGAGCGTCTCGACGATAAATTCCATCTTGCGCTCCATCTGTTCTTCCGTCATCTGAGAATCTCGGCTTGATGTAGGCCTGATAATACCAGTGGCGCACGCTCAAGGGAAAGAAATCGATGCGTTGATACTGGCTTGGTTCGACTTCACGGTCTTTGCGGTTTTTGCGTCATGGCGGAAATCTCACTTTAACCACTAAATAAAATGCCTGGCAGGCACCGAAGCCGTCGACGAACGCTACGAACTCGAAATCGCCGCGCCAATTCGCACCGTGTGCTCATGAATCTGTTCCAGCGTGCGCAGCGCCAGAGAAAGCGCGCGGCGTCCATCTGCTCCGGAAACAATTGGTTGCGTGCGATTGATCGCGGCGTCGCAGAACGATTCGAGCTGCGCGCGTAATGGTTCCACGTCATTCACTTCGAGGACTTGCGTGCGTACGCCGGGCCAGGGGCTCGTCGCTGACGGCGCCAGGTTGCTGATCGAAGCGTAGTTGGTAGCGTAGTCGATGACCACATAGTCGCGCGGCTGAAAGAAGCGCATCTTGCGAATCTTTTCGGTCCCGACGCGCGACGCGGTGATATTGGCGACGGCGCCGGTGGCGAATTCGATCCGCGCGTTGGCGGCATCGACACGATTGGTGAGAATCGGAATTCCGACCGCGTGCACGTTCGTTACTTCCACGTCTGCTCCCACCAGCCACTGCACGATGTCGAGATCGTGAATCATCAAGTCGAGCACGACGTCGATGTCCAATGAGCGAGCGCTGAATTGGCCCACGCGGTGGATCTCAAAATAGACCGGAGCCCGGACGTGTGGCCGCAAAGCTATCATCGCCGGATTGAATCGTTCGGTGTGCCCGACCTGGAGAATTGCGTTGCCTTGCTTGGCCGCCGCGATCATCGCGTCCGCTTCACCCACGGTACGAGCGATTGGCTTTTCAACCAGAACGTGAATGCCGGCCGCCAGGAGCCCGCAAGCAATTTCAGCATGCGATTCGGTGGGAACGGCGAGACTGACGGCGTCCACTTTGCCGATCAACTCATGCCAATCTGAACAAAACGCGACGTGGTGCTGGTTGGCGATTTCAGCGCCGCGTACTGCGTCGATGTCGCAGACACGCACGAATTGTGAGCGCCCTTCATTCGCAAGCGCCGCGTGAATGCGCGCGTGCTGCTTGCCCAGATGGCCGACGCCGATGACTGCCGTGCGAAATGTCATGCGAGATTGCCGTTTAGAGGCGGGCGTTGCCCGCCATCGGCCGGCGCTTCCGATCTGCGAAATGGAAAATCAAGTCGAGTTGGATCATACTCTGGCTTTTCGTCTAATCGTGAAATAAAAGGCGGGCAACGCCCGCCTCTAAACGACGCGGAGCGACTATACTTGCAACGTTCAATGCTTGCCAAGCGAGCCTACTGTCTTCTCTTTATCGCAATCGCTGCCTTTTATTTTTGGGGACTAGGGTTGTTTCCCCTGGTTGGCCCGGACGAGCCCCGCTATGCCGAAGTCGCGCGCGAGATGCTAATTCGACGAGACCTCGTCACGCCGACGCTTGGCGGTTTGCCGTGGTTCGAGAAGCCGGCGCTGTTGTATTGGATGATGATGTCGGCGTATCGCGTGTTGGGTGTGAGCGAGTATGCGTCGCGAGTTGGATCGGCAATCTGTGGATTGGCAACCGCGGCGCTTATCTACTGGCTGGGTCGCGCGGTCTCTGACGCGGCACACGAGCACAACGTGGATGGCCCTGCAAACATTGGGCGATGGAGCGCGCTCGCCTGGTTGTCGAGTTTGGGCGCCATCGGCGCTGCACGAGCAGCGTCATTCGACATCGTGCTGACGATGACTATTACTGGCGCACTCGCCTGTTTCTTGGTCTCCGAAATAAGAGCGCAGGTTAGCAACGACTCGCGATCGGCTAAATGGTTATTCGCCGCGTTCTATACTTTTGCGGGACTCTCATTATTGGCCAAGGGGCTCATCGGTTTTGTCATCATATTCGGTGTTATCGGTCTGTATTTTGTTTTGCGGCGTGAGTGGCCGCGCCCGGCGTTCTGGCTGAGTCTGATTTGGGGCTTGCCGGCGTCCGTCCTCCTGGCCGGCATTTGGTATGGCCCGATGCTCGCACAGCATAGTTGGACCTTCGTCGATCAATTCTTCATCCAGCACCATTTTGCGCGGTTCGTCAGCAACCGGTTTCATCACCCGGCCCCATTTTATTTTTATGTGCCGGTGATATTGGGATTGGCATTCCCCTGGACGATTGTGCTGGGCGCCGCGCTGATTTCCTCGCGACGGTGGAACTGGCGTGGGCCGTCTTCAGTCGACCGCGCGCGAATATTCGCGCTGGCCTGGCTGTTAGTGCCGCTGATCTTTTTTTCATTTTCCGGATCGAAGCTCGCCGCCTACATACTTCCAGCCCTGCCCGCGGTAGCAGTGCTGGTGGGTGAACGAATTGCCTGTCTGAGGATGGCCCAGCGGGGCCAAAGGATTTTGCGACTCACCGGAGCGCTCATCCTTATTGTCGTAGTTGCGGCGATTTGGTACACGCATCGACATTCAGATCTAAAAATGCTGGCGACGTTCTTGATGTGCCTGCCGCTAGTCGTTTCCGGTGTGTCGGTAGTGGCCTGGCCGCGATTGCGTTATTCGTTTGTGGCAATCGTAATCGCGATTTTCTTGACTGCGGCAATCGGTTTACGGATTGGCGTGCCCGCCGTCGCCCGGACCCAGTCGGTGCGTGATTTGTTACTGGTCGCGACGGCGCGCGGTTATGCAAACTTGCGTTTGGTGCAACTACATGAAATCGAGCGCAGCTCAGAATTTTACGCAGCGGGCCGAATCGATTATGGCGCCGACGGAGAGCCTGTGAAATTCGAAGGAGTGGGCCAGGTCATCAACGCTGCCCGGCAAAACGGCGGCGAAGTTTTATGTCTCATCCCAACTGAGTACGCGGCCCAACTTCTGAAGTATCAGCCGGCAAATCCCGAATTGGTGGCTGATAATGGTCGATACGCGCTGGTGGTTGTGCGAGCTAAATGAATTTCGTTAGCGGAGCGATTTATCGAAGAACTCAATCACCGGGCGATCGTAGGCTTCTTCCTCTTCGCCGGTTGAGGATGGCAGACTGGCGCCGGTCAACGGCAGATCGCTCTTAATTTCGGGGGGTGATTTCAGACAGCGAGCCAGATCGACCGTTGACTGTCGCCAGTTGTCACCGGCGCGGCCCGCCAACAACAAGACGCGCACGTTGGTCAGCGAGCCGGCCAACTCGCATGAAGTCTTCGTGGGAAATTTGCCGAAGCTATAAACCTTCATTCCCGTGCGCGCCAGGAACTGGAGGGGAGATTCAAAGATGCCGCTGCTTATTTCGCGGGTGGCGGCTCGGACCAGATCGTCGGGTGAGGCCGGCGCTGAATCAAGCACCAGCGCACGCACCTGCGGGTTGCGCGTAGCGGCATCGAGCGTAGCGTAAGCGCCGAGACCGATTCCGTAGAGACCCACCGTCGATCCAACTTGAGGTTTTCCGCTGGTCGATCGCAGCGTGTGCAGATAGTCGATCGCCGCGGTCACATCGTCGCCTTCGACTTTGCCGAACGACGTCCAATTGACGGGCGGATTTTCTCCATGGCCGCGCAGGTCAGGCCACAGCACCGTAAAATTTGTGGTCTCGTTGAGTTTGTAGGCCAGATTCAAGAGCCACGATCGATCGGCGCCGTAGCCGTGCAAAAGGATCACGGCGGGTGCGCCATCCGTCCCCGTTATTAACCAACCCCGCGCATCCGATCCATCATGGTTCTTCCATTTAGCGTCAGCGACCTTGGTCACCGGGCCGGTTAATCTCGAGAAGGTCTGCGGCGTCATGCGGTACGGAGCCCGCGGCGGCCGGGTGATGCCGTACACGAGCCAGCCGCCGACCAAAATCATTACCACCAAAATTACCAGGACGATCGGCAGGAATGTTTTCAACACTCTGCGGACGACTGATCTGTGCCACGGCATGGCGCGGATTATGGATGAAGAAAGAGGATTTGCAAACCGGAAAAATGATTTGATGAAAGTAGAGGAGAGGTTAAAGCGAGAGGTTAGAGGTTGGAGGTCAGAGGTCAGAGGTCAGAGGTTAGAGGTTAGAGGTTAGGTCAGAGGTTAGAGGTTAGAGGTCGAAGGTTGGAACTTAGAGTTCAAGAGATCGGAAAACTAAAATCTAAAATCTAAAATCGGAGACTCGGAGGTTAGGAGATCTGAGATTCGGAGGTCGGAGGATTCGGGACCGGAGACTCAGAGATCGTAGTTCGACAGTCCAGCCTGGGAATCGAGATTCGAGAATCGGAGACTCGGAGATCGGGTTCGGAGATCGGAGACTAGGACGGGCACCACTTCCTTTGGACTTGGGCCTCGCAAACTCTAACCTCTAACCTCTAACCTCTGACCTCTGACCTCTGACCTCGCAACCTCTGGCCTCGCAACCTCTAACCTCTCTCTTCAAACATCCGCTGCGCAAGCTCGTAATTAGCCGGCGTATTCACGTTGAAGAAAAAATTGCTTGAGCCGGCGAGATGGCAGAGTTCGTCGAATGCTATGTAGTGCGTCCGAACTCGCTCGAGCAACGCGCGCGGCGCGTGTTGGTCCGCTGCGAGGGCTGATGCGGTGGCCGGTAAGCAATTTTCGGCGCGGTAGATCGCACACAGAGGTTGTGGCCGCGTGTCAGCTTGCATCGGCACGATCGCGTCTGAACCCGGAGCCCTCTCCAGCAAGAACTCAAAAAGCTCTCCGGTCACGAAGGGAAAATCGCAAGCCACTATGAGGCAATACTCTGATTTCGCATGGCGCAACGCGGCTTCGATTCCGGCGAGTGGACCCCATCCGGGTCTCAAATCCGGAATGTTAGGCAAAGCTTCGACGGTCCGCTGCGGCCATCCGACGGTGGTAACGATCTGGGTCACGCCCTGCAGCGCGCCGGCGATCAATTCGACGCTCGTTCGGCCGCCGAACCTGAGGCGCGCTTTATCTTCACCCATGCGGCTGGACTGGCCGCCAACCAGAATGAACCCCTGCACATCAAACATCGGCATCATGCTATTATTTCCCGACTGAATTCGGCTATAGTGGCGACGAGTCGCCCGTCACCTCGGATTGAAACTAACCATGCAACTTCACAGAAACATCCTAACTGTTCTCTCCATCATTGTACTTTTTGGCGCCGTATCTGCGTCGGGTCAAACTAAAGTCAAGTTTGATAAGAGCAGTTCCACCACAGCTCTTTACGCTGTCGAGCACCTGCGGCCTGGAATGAAGGGTGTGGCGCGCACTGTCTTCTCAGGGAGCGAGCCGGAAGAGTTTCAGTTAGAGATTCTCGGGGTTTTGGATGGTTTTACCGGTCCAAGGCAATCGACCATCATTGCCCGGTTGTCAGGTGCGAACGTTGATCGGACTGGTGTCTTTGCCGGCATGTCGGGCTCTCCGGTATTCATCGACAATAAGCTGGTGGGCGCGATTGCTTACAGCTTTCCGTTCGCCAAGGAACCGATCTGCGGCATCACTCCAATCAAGCAGATGATTGACATCTTCGAACGTGGCAAAGATAAGCCACGCACCACTGAAGCTCGCGTGGTGTCTTTTTCATCACTCGCGAGTGCTGATTGGAAATTGTCTCTGCCGAAACAGCCGGTTGGCGCGACGACGCTGGTGGCGCCCGTCGCGACCAACTCGCCTCTCGCGCCGCTGATGGGCCAACAGATTCAACCCATCGCCACGCCGGTAGTCTTCAGCGGCATTTCGCAGGATACACTCTCGATGTTCTCGTCGCAGCTGACGGCCAGCGGATTGCTGCCGGTCTCAGGCGTGGGCGGAGCCGGCAAAATTACGCCGCTGGAAAGTTTTGATGACCGGACGCTGGCGCCCGGCACTTCTGTCAGCGTCGCGCTCGCACGAGGCGATTACTCGGTGGCGGCGGCGGGCACGGTCACATTCCGCGACGGCGAAAAGATTTATGCCTTCGGTCATCCGTTCCTGAGCATCGGCAGCGCCGACATGCCGATGGCCGAGAGTACCGTCGTCACCGTAATTCCCAACACCTTCAATTCATTCAAGCTGACGGTCCCGGGCCGCATGGTCGGTTCGATCTCGCAGGATCGCGCCACCGGGATTCTCGGACAGCTGGGCCACGAGTCGCGGATGATTCCGGTCAAACTTAACCTGCATACGAGTCGCGGACAGGACGAGCAATTCAATTACGAGATTATTAGTGATGAATACCTGACGCCTCTGCTCCTGAATCTAACGGTTTTCAACAGCATTGCAGCCCGGGAACGCTCGATCGGTGAAGCGACGATAACTATCAATGGCTCGATCAATGTTTCCGGCCAGTCGCCGATTGCGATCCAGCGCCGGTTCTCGACGATCAACGCGGCGCTGATGGCCGCGGGTTCGATCGCTGCGCCCACCCAGACGCTGCTCAGCAGCGGCTTCGATGATGTCAACATCAAAGGAATCACGCTCGACGTTACGTCGACCGAAGAAAAGAACGCGGCGACGCTGGAGCGAATTTCTCTGGATCGAACTGAAGTTGAACGCGGCGACAAGCTGGAGCTGGAGGCTTACGTGCGGACCGATTCCGGCAAGCAGTTTATCGAACGGATTCCGGTGCAGATCCCGCTCGACGCGCCGTCGGGACAGCTGACGATAGTGGTGGGCGACGGCGCGACCTTGCAGGAAGCGTCAACCGCCAAGTCGTTCGTGCCCCGCGAATTAAAACAGCTGGTCGAAGCGATTAATAAGACGAAGAAAAATGATCGTCTGTACTTGAAGCTGTCGCGGCCCGCGCCGGGTGTGGTGATTGGATCGAACGAATTGCCAAACCTGCCGCCGTCCGTGGTGGCCACGCTGAACAGCGAACGAACCTCCGGCGGTTACACCGCGCTGACGGCCTCTCCGTTGTATGAAAGAGAATTGCCGCCGGCTGATTTTGTGATCACCGGGCAGCAAGTGATTTCCGTGATAGTGAAGTGACGGTTCCGGGGTGCGTCTTCCTCTGGAGTGCTTTGCACGCGGGAGCGGTACCCAAATTGGGCAATCACTGACCTCTTTGCTCCGGAGGAGCAAAATGTCTAGCTTGGTGGGTCAAGTTTGTGATCGCTCCTTTAGGAGCGACACATAGTCGAGCATGAATTATTGTGCTCCTAACGGAGCACTGAACTTTCTACCGGGGTCGTTCTATAAACATGTTGCTCCTCTGGAGCAAAGAACTCAGTCAAGTATGTGATTACCCAGGTTACGATGTCTTCCGTTTTCGCCGCTGACGAATCTTCGCGGCGGTTCCGGCCAATCCCAATCCCAGCAGAGTGAGCGTTGCCGGCTCGGGCACTGCCGTATTTGGCACCACCTTAAATTCCGCGAATAGCTTGGCACAGTCCTCGCCGCCGAATCCCTGGAAGTCGGTCGGAACCACATTTACGACGACCGAGAAGGTGCTGAACTGAAACGTCAGCGGTGCGGACGAGAGGATGTGTACCGTGTCCACGGTAACATCGATGTTGATGTTGCCGAAGATGTTGAGCGTCTGCGTCTGGCCGTTGATGGTTAATAGTTGCGAAAAGGCGAAATCATGGCTGCCGTGCGAAGTCGGACCCGTAAAACCGGTCGTGAAGGTCAGAGGGTTAAGCAGGGCCACGAAGCTCGACGCGCTGTTGGTGTTGATGTTGTGCGTCGAAGTGTTGGCCGCACCCCTAAGCGTGTCCATTAACGGATCGCCGTGGCCATCATTGCCCAGGTTAGTAATCAGAAATCCGCCGCTTCTCACGGTGATAGGATCGGCTTTTGCCGATGGCGCGACGGCGAATGAAAAGGCGATCGCAGCAATCGCCAAGCTGAGCTTTGCTAAAAGGCGCATTCTTAGAACCCCCATAACGGCGACAAAGGGTCGCTGTAGCCGGCGTCTGCCGGCTGGAGAACCTGTCTAATTTGGTTTTCAGAGAGTAAAAAAACCTAATGCGGTTGGGCTTCCAGAAAATTGTCTCAGCGGCGGACGCGTTCTGCGGGCGGTCCTACCGGCGCGCGATTATCAGGAAACGCTTTTGCGAATGCGGGATGCGCTCGATCCTGGCTGCTGGAATCAGAGATTGAATTTGTTTCACCAGCGCATCGCCGGCGAAAAGAAGCAGCGTGGTTCGCGGCTGGACCCGGTCAATCAACAGCGGCAGCAGTTGCGAAAATCGGTCGAGCGCCCGGCAAGTCAGAAAATCGCTCGGGGGAAAGTCGACTTCTTCGACTCTCGCGTTAATGACTCGAGCCCTTTCCGCCGTTTTCGCCAAACGTAACGCCTCGCGAAGAAACACCGTCTTTCGTTTTGACGCTTCGATTAGCGTGGCCTGCAAATCCTGTTGAACCAGAAGGCAGGGAATGATCGGCAAGCCACCGCCTGATCCGATATCCAAGACATTCGCGCCGGGCGAAAGGTGCTTGAGCAGGATCAAGGATTCGAGCGCATGACGGACGGCAAATTCTTCGGGCGGGCAAGGCGCGACCAGGTGCAGTCGCGCATTCCACTTCTGAAGTAATTCGTAATAATCAGCGAGGAGTGACACTTGGGCGCCGGTCAAATCAATCCCGAAATCCGGCGCCTGCTGTTCAACTGCGTTCGCAAAGCGTATGCGCTGCGTTGCCATTTGTTCACTTCTTCTGCTTAGATCGCTGACGCCGAAGATAACATGAACCCTGATTCGTTAAGCGCACAACATGAAGCGATCGGCCGCGCCGTCGTGAAGTTGATTGCCGAGCACGCGGCCCGTCTCGATTCGTTGCCCATCAATTCAGGGGTGACGCCAGACGAGCTTAAGGCGATTGTTGACGAACCTTTGCCTGTCGCCGGCACGTCACCTGAAAAGATCCTCGAACAATTTGCGAAGGACATCGCCACGCATGCGCAGCAGGTGCCGAGCCCGCGGTACTTCGGCCAATTCAATCCGACGCCGCTGGCCATCGGCGTGTGGGCCGATGCGCTCTGTTCATCGCTGAATCAAAATGCCGGCGCCTGGCGCAATGGCCCAACATCGGCGATGGTCGAATCGCAGGTGCTGCGCTGGCTGTGCGAACTGATCGGATATGACGAACAGGCGTTCGGCGTCCTGGCCAGCGGCGGCTCGGAAGCGAACTTGATCGCGCTCAAGTGCGCGCGCGATCGAGCGAGCGATTACGGCGTGCCCAGTCGAGGTGTCCGGGCGCTGGGGCAGGAATTGACGGTCTACACTTCTGAGCAATGCCACTATTCGGTTGAGAAGAGTCTCGACATTCTGGGCCACGGCCGTGAGAGCCTCAGAAAGATTAAGACGGATGAGCGCTTTCATATTCGGCTCGATGATCTGCGCGCGGCGATTAAGGCTGACGTCGAGGCGGGACGTCGTCCGGCTTGTATTGTTGGCGTTGCCGGGACAACTTCCACCGGCGTCATCGATCCTTTGCCGGAGCTGGCCGAAATCGCGCGCGAGTACAATTGTTGGTTTCATGTCGACGCTGCCTACGGTGGCGCCCTGGCTTTTTCGGAGACGCATCAGCCAAAGCTGCGTGGCATTGAGCAGGCAGACTCGATTACTTTCGATCCCCACAAGTGGATGTTCGTGCCATTTTCATGCGGCGCGACGCTGGTGCGCGACGGTGGCCAGGTACTGCGGAATTCTTTCGACATGTCGCCTGAATATCTGAGCGAGGACCGCGGATTTTCTGATGCGGAATACGACTTTTTTCGCTACGGCCAGATGGGTACCCGAAGATTCAACTCGCTCAAGCTCTGGATGTGTTTCAAATTCATGGGCAAGCGCGGATACAGCGAAACCGTGGACCGGCACATCGAATTGACCGAGCACCTGGCCGCGCGACTCGATCAGATTTCAAATTTTGAACGCGTTGGTGAGATCGAAACGGCCGTTTGTTGCTTCCGATATTTGCCGGAAGCCGTGCGCGCGATGCCTTTGCTCGATCAGGATCGAGTTCAGCAGAATCTACAACAGCAGATCGAGCGGAGCGGCAAAGCTTTCTTTCCATCGACGATACTTCACGGACGGCGCGCGTTGCGGGTAAATGTAAACAGTTATTTGACCGAGCAAAGACATATCGATGATTTGGTAGAATTGTTGATATCCGAAGGGCCGCGGGCGGTCGAGAATTTATGAGAAGAGCAAGAATTTGGAGTGCGCCGGTAGCGTCTCGATTCATCGAGACGGCGACGGCGCTTTGGATGCAGCTATTCGTAACGCACCGGCGGTTGTCGATCAGATCCAAAACGCGCTCTGCCGGCGGACTCCAAATTCACGCCCGGTATCTGGTAATCATTCTGACGATGAGCGCGGTCTGCTGGTTGACCATCAATGGATCGGCGGCGGATGGGCCGCGTTCGGTATCGGCAATCCGTTCGCGCGCCGAGTTCGACGTCATGGCCGTCACTTACGACGCGGACACGCCATATGCGCTGCCGCACGTGCTGTTCGTGATCGATCGACAAAGCAAGAACCGGATTTATTACGTCAACACCAAGCTCTATAAATTTCATAAGGACTTCGTTAACGGTACCTATTTGTCGCTCGAGCGCGGTCAGGAATTTTTCGAGAACAATTATTTGAAACCGAACCGCCGCTTCATCCTGGGCACCATTGCCTACCAGACTCCGGTGAAGAAGTGGACCTTCGAATTCTGGGAAGGCGATTTGATTCCTCCGGATCAAATCAAACTGGCCTCGACCGTCATCAACGAAACATTTTTCACTCCGGTCGCCTTCAAGCCGAATTCAAACCGGCAGGACGAAGCGACAGCGAATCTCGGTTTGACGCGCGTGCTGCAGACCGAGATTGCGCGGAACCAGGAGTACGAACCGCTCAACGTCGCGAAGGGCCTCGGCCGCATTCACATCATTCCCAAACTGGATGAGCACGTGGAAATTGGATTCAACGAAATCGTGGTGCTCGATGAAGTGCCGGTGCAATTGCCGCCGGTTGCCGGAATCATCACGACCAAGCCTTCGACGCCGCTGTCACACATCAATCTGCTGGCGAAAGGCTGGGGCATTCCGAACGTCTACATCAAGAATGCGCAGGAACTGCTTAAGCCATACGACACGCGTTGGGTTGAATTCGACGCGCGGCGCGATAACTATTCGATCAAACAGGCGGACAATAGCGCGCTCAACGAATATCAGAAGCGTCTGCAGCAGCGATTTGACCTGATGAAGCCGCGTGGCGATCTCGCCATTACCAAGATTGCCGGATTGAATGAGCAGAGGGCTTCGTCGGTAGTAGCTTACGGCGCGAAGTCAGCCAACCTCGGTGAATTGACCCACGCACGCATCCCCGGATTCGCCGTGCCGCCGGGATTCACAATTCCGTTTTTCTATTACGACCAGTTCTTGCGCGAGAACAAACTGGACGACGCCATCTATCGAATGCTGAACGATCAGAAGTTCGTTCATGATCCGGCGTATCGTCGCGCGGCGTTGACCCGCTTGCGGGAAAGCTTTCAGAAGGGAACTGTCAACGGCCAACTGCGCGCTGAAGTTTTGCGCCGCGCGCACGCTGAGTACCCGGGCAAAGGATTGTTCGCGCGCAGTTCGACGAACAGTGAAGACCTGCCGAACTTCAATGGGGCCGGTCTGTACACGACGATGCCCAACCTGAAGACGGACGAACAATTGATCGAAGGCATCAAGACCGTCTGGGGATCGGTCTGGAATTTCGAGGCCTATGAAGCGCGTGAACGGGCCGGCATCGATCATGCAAAAATCTACATGGCGGTTTTGATTCAGGAAGGAATTAATTCCGAAAGCTCGGGCGTGATGATTACCGCGGACCCATTCAATCGCCAGCCTGACGCTATCAACCGGGGTTCGATTTATATCAGCGCCAAGCGGGGGCTGGGCATGCGGGTCGTCGAGGGGCAGCGCATTGCCGAGCAGGTCGTGTATCGCCCGATAGCCAATTCGGTCCAGGTCCTGACGCGCTCGGAAGAGGACAGCCTGCTGACGTTTGACGATCACGGCGGTATCAAAGAAATTCCGATTACCGGCGAACGGATGGTTTTAACTGATGATGCCGTGCGCCGATTGGCCGCAGCCGCGGAAAAGATTAAGTCGTTGTTTCACGGAAAAGATCAGGATATCGAATGGGCCTTTATGAAAGGCGAGATCTATATCGTTCAGGCGCGGCCATACATTCCCGGAGGCTAAGACGTCGAATCGTTTAGATGCGGCACTTGTGCCGCGCGTCGCGGTGGCGGACAAGTCCGCGGTCTAGATAGCATCAATTGCCACTAGCTTTAGCTAGTGGGAGATTGGAAAGAAGAGGTCGGCTTTAGCCAAAATAAGTTCGGCTAAAGCCGATGCGGATTGGGATTTACCTTTCCCACTAGCTAAAGCTAGTGGCAAGTAGCTAGTCGAGACGGCGGACAAGTCCACCGTCCAAACGTTGGTTAAATGAATACAATCTTCGCAGATGGAATTCTCAGGGAGCGCGTCGCGTTCGTTACCGGCGGCGGCACCGGCATCACCGGCGGCGTGGCGCGCGCGCTCGCGGAGGCCGGCGTGAATGTCGCGTTGGTTAGCCGGAGCCTGGAGCATCTCGAACCGGCGGCGAAGGCGATTAATGATGCGCGCGCTTTAAGGGCAGAGACGGCAGCGCTCCATGGCGAGGCCATCGCCGTCGCGGCGGACGTGCGCAAGACGGACGAAGTTGAGAAGGCGGTCGCAGCGACCGTCGATCATTTTGGGAAGATCGATATCGTCGTCAATGGCGCGGCGGGAAATTTTTTG
>JADMIO010604077.1_pt1 | contig 33505 bp, 24 predicted proteins | sample 8958161 | NCBI WGS metagenome assembly JADMIO01 (sample SAMN16585339, study PRJNA669376) | soil metagenome | isolation source: Crop rotation soil | place: USA: Cullars Rotation, Alabama | collected 2011 | reverse complement strand
TAACAACGCCACCGACATTTTCATTTCTGCGGTTCCTTCGTTCATTGCATCACCCCCCGCGCGAGGGACAAATCATTATATCTCGGCACGACCACAAAATCCCCCCTGTCAACCGTATTCCCCGCCGCCTTCCCCCCAGAAAAAGTCAGCAGCGCGCCGTGATACCCCCCCGAGAACACAACGACCTTGCGCCGGCCGGTGTGGTGCCGCGCGGCGGCGAGGGCGTGCAGGTTGGCTTCGGTGCCCGAGTTGGTCATGCGCAGGAGCGGGAGGTGGAAGCGGGTGCTGAGGAGGGACGCGTGGGCGTGCTCGTGCGGGGTGGTGGCGCCGAGGGAGAGGCCCGTGTTGGAGAGCGTGGTGAGGAGGGTGCGGTGGATGACGGGGTGGGAGTGTCCGTAGAGGCCGGCGGAGAGTTCGCCGACTAGGTCGAGGTATCTAGGGGAGTACGGGGTTAGGAGTGGCTAGTTAGATCTTGGGGGGATGGATGAGTGAGAGGGTGGCGTACTTGTGGCCGTCGAGGTCCCAGACGTAGGCGTCCTTGCCTTGCTTCATGGAGAGGGGAAAGGGGGAGGTGTGGAGGAGGGTGCGGGTGTTGCCGCCCGGAAGCGAGCCGGCGGCGAGGCCATGCTGGGCTTTGGAGAGCGGGTTGTTGGCGACGAAGCGGGTTTCGGCGGCGCGTAGGGCGGCCTGGGCTGCTGTCGCTGCATGTTGGTGTGCGGCTGGGGCTACCATGGCGTGCTGAGATCTTTGTGGGCAGATGTCTGCGACGTTGAACATGAGTGAGAGCAGTGGTTCGCGCCCGTGACCTCGGCAGCCCGAGCTTACCCCTCACAGTCGGGCCGCCGTCTGTCATGAAGACCCACTTGCCGTACAAGAATCGCATCCGGCGGCCGATGCCATCTTCTCAGGGGCAGCTGATACCCATTCCCAGATAGGAGATGCCATGTTTTGATAGGGAGGTCCTGTTCCCGTTACGGCCTGGAGAAGGACTGTTATTCATCCTCCAGATGGATGCCATGAAAAACCCTCTTGACACTGTCACATTATTTGCTCGGCCGCCAAATTCTCCCTGCCACGTGCAGACATGGGAGTCGGTTGAGTCGTAGGGTCGAAGCGATCTACGAGGATGGTGACCTCGCTCGCCTTTGGGGCATTTTCCCCATCGTCTCCGTCCCGGAAACTGCTTGCCGACAGCATTATGTGGAGCGTTGGGGTACAACGCACGACGCAGTCTGTGTTGAGAGATGCAGGGTCTGGCTGAAAGCTCCGGGCCTTCAATCTGCCAAGCAGACTAAAGAGAGCAAAGGGGTTCCTCAGCCTACTCCTGCCCCACGGCTCGCTTCCTAGCACGCTCGCCAATCCCTCGGGCCCTTCACACACCAGCTCGATCCAAGGTTCGGGGCACATCCAGGAGGCCGTGTTGTGTTTCCGGACGGTGCCGCAGAAGACCCAGCACGTTTGTGAAAATGGCTCCTTGCCTGGCAGAGATGAGATGGTTATCTCGATGACGCCCATGGTCAGGTTGCTCGCGACTTCATCAACTCCCCGAAAGGAGAGCTGTCCTCTGTCCCACAGGTGCGCGGGATGATGCGCACATTCGATCCCAGTACCGCCGTGTTCATCTATTACGCGGATGGATGTGCGCAGCCTGTAGGAGCCGTCGCGATCGTCTATTTTGTGGTGGCCGGGGATGACAGCTGAGTAAAGCTGCTTGGTCATCGACATCGAAATGCGGATGTGCTCTGGGTCACCAAAGAACATGGCACCTCTCCTGATTGCACACAGTTCTCTTGGCCTGACCCTGACGTATCCCAATCTTGTCTTTCGAAGCCATACGGCAAGGGCCATGAATTCCCAATCGTCCATTTTCAGGCCTGGACGTGTGGCACTCTTGCAATGCAGGAACAGGCAAACGCGGGTGGGATCACCGGCGAAGCGACGCGAAAACTTGGTATCGACCGTGTTATCCGAGCGTCTGGTGATAATAGCGCCACCAAATGTATGGGCCAGTGCCGTCGTCATCTCGATCCCAGCATTGGTGATGGTCCAATAAGGGGGCGGCAGGACAGGATCATCGATGCGCTCAATGTCGAGACAGGCCCCGAACTGGGACGGGTCTTTGGCGAGCAAGCCCGAGTAATTGTCCCCGGTTACCGTCAGGTCGCCGTAGGTGTCATCCTCTTGGTCAGCAATCCAGGCGAAAAGAGACAAGTCGTTGCTGTTTTGGGCGATCGCGTGCTGCAAGCGGGTGAATGCGCGCCCTCTTTCTCCGTACAGCAACGGAATGTTGACGTCGAATATGCCCAGGAGGCAGTAGGCCTTGTCTTCGATGCGTGTTGTCCGCCGGCCAGCCGCCCATGACATCTTCTTCGCCACCGAGACCGTCCGGAGTACCCCTTGAATGTTCTGGGTGCGGGGCCACAGGACATGGCCGTCAATCTTGGTGACACCGGAGAGAGAATGGCAGAGCTCTCTCTTGCCTCCACGGAGGGTCCAGTGGCTGTCGTAAAATTGAACGTCTCGAGGAGCAATCAACTCCTGCAAGGTCCAGCCACGAGTGAACCACCTGCACTTCGCCAGCTCGGCTTCGGCCGGCTCTCCTCTGCCGGGCTCAAGGTCCTCTAAGTAGGCAACGCAGCGCTCGGCTTGCTTGTACCAGTAAAACATGGAGTTGATAGACTCGCTGAGCTCGGCGCTGCTGGTCTTGTCGATGCAGCAAGTGTCGATCCAGCAGTGGCTCAGCCCACCCGCAGACGTGAGGTCGCACATGGCTTTGATCTTTTGGAATCCTTTCGTCTGAGAAGAAGCCAGAGACAGGTTCTGCATGTCCTGGAAGGTGACTTCGTCGTCGCCCCAGGTGTGGGAGAGGATCCAGTAAGGATTGCATCCCGGGCTGTCGACGTCGTTGAACTCGAGGCGGTAGTTGGAGCAGTTGACGAGCCACATGGTCGCAATATGTATTGAAATTGGATATGGAGTGCTGTAGTGCTGCCAATACGTCGGGTTGTCGACCTGTCGGGTTGTTTGGTGTAAGGAACGGGGAGAGGATAGAAACGATGTTGGGCTGAGAAAGGAGGGGAAATTGAGGCTGAGACGGAACGCCCACCAGGGAGCCTCGCGGTGCAAAGTCCTCATGCAGCCCAATCATTATGCAAGGTGATTGGGCTCCAATGAGAGTTGCTCGTCTGTTGCAGGGAGGTGACAATCACTCCACTCGGGCTTAGCTGGTAGAAGCATCAAATGCCACTGAGTTGCAGCTCAAATCAGGGGAAGAAGCCGCTCGTATTTCAAGCCGTTCTCGATTGCCAGTTCAAATCTTCACTCTAGGTACCAACAATCTTGTATCCTCAGTCCCCTCCTACCCCCAACCCCCGACCCCTGAGAACATGAAGGCGCCCTCTAGTTCCCAACCACCGCCGCCTCCTCCTCCTTCTCACTCCCCTCCTCCTCCTTCTCACTCCCCCCCTCCTCCCCCTCATCAATATCATCCCCCACCACCGAGCGCCCATCATAAAAGTCCCTCTCCCCACCAACCGCCGCGAACCGCGACGACAGCATGCTCCCGTTGCTGACGGTGCTCGACCGGCGCTGCTGGTGGTGCCGCGACAGGGGCAGCTGCGTGCCGGGCGTGGCGCCGCAGGTCGTCGTCGCCGTCCGCGCCGCCGTGGTGATGATCACGGGGATGGTGACGTAGGCCGCCGCCGCCGAGACGGACGACGCCGGGGGTGCGGCCGCGGCGGTGTTGACTTCGAGGGTGAGGGGGGAGCCTCTGCGGAGATTGAGGGCGCGGCGGACCATGTTGACGGTGTTTGATGAAGTGAGTGAGTGAGTTGGAGAGATTTTGGTTTGCTTGCTGGGTTTAGCTTGGACTCGGGGTCAGTAGAAGCGAGCGGCGGTTGTGTTGTGCGAAGGAAACCAGTTCCTTGGGCGTTGTTGTTTAAAGAGAGACCGTCGAGGTGCTGAATGAAAGACTTTCCAGAAGTCGATGATTGGTAAGGAGCGTTTGCCCAGAGGGGCTGGCGGTAAAGGAGAGGGTGATGGTGTTCAACGAGAGTCCATCGGCATCGAAGTGCTGTGCCGTCCGGGCCTACAAGTACTCGCGGGGAGTTCAAGATCGTCAGCCAGAGTGGCGCTGCTGTGGGTTTTGTTACCTCAACGAGCGATTGCCGCCAAGAAGAGCAGTTTGATCTCCTGAACCTCGACAGGGCCAGTGGGCCTGCTTTTGCCAAAAGCCAGATAAGCGGAGCTGCACAGCCAGTCGGCGCGGGAGGCTGCCTTCGATGCCGTTCCACTGCCGGGTGTCAAGGGTGGCCCGGCCGTTGCGGCGGGACCGGCCCCAGATGAGACGGGCCCGAGTCATGCAGCGATGGCCCAACAGCGCTGGAAAAGGGGCTGAGCAGCCTGTGATTTCGTGGCACTGCGTAACTTTCGACGATATGGGCATTGGAACATGTTGTCGGCTTTATTTTATCCTGAATTATCTTCTGATTTGACTCGTGAACATTTTCCAGTTCAGCATTTGTCCCCTCATCCAACGTTGGCGGCACAGCAAGTGGAAGTCTCCCGAAAATGCAGCTCCCGAGGTGGCCGCCTCCAAGCTGACCGCGGCCATCACGGCTGACCCAACCTCAAACACCTGATGCTCGCCAAAGCAGTTGATGGCACCTAAAAAAAAAAACACTTTCACATCCAAACAGATGTGCAATACCATCGGAATAGGAGGTGACTTGCATCTCCGCTCGGAAAGGTGGAGATCAAGATCCCCAACCCCTGAGTTACCCCTGAATCGACAACTCCACCGCCACGTGCGACGAGGATAGACGTCCAAAGGCACACAACAGACTCCCACGAACCCGCAAGCCCCAGACCAAAAGTTGAGATGACACTAGGGCCGGATTCCGACCCTGTAATATCCCCCTTGCCCCGACCCCAGGGGGCCTGGGCCGGAGGTTCGGGGCCCCCCGGATCTCCCACACCAAGAGACACCTGATCAGCCTCACTTGGCTTTGGCGAGAAACCCCGGATCGACTCTCACACGAGCGTAGGTGTGGCGAAACCCCACGCAAAGGTTCCACGATGGCACGATGCAGCTGGTCGAGTGGCTCGTGAAGAGACGTCATGGTGGAGACGCCGCGGAGGGGAGACACTGAGCAAGCTGGCTGGTACCACGAACCAGACACCAGCGACATCTGAACATGCTGTGGCAGAAGGCTTCAGCCAAAGAGTCCTGGCCCTGAGCCAAACCCGTTTGATACCGAAGAGATACGATATCATGACATTGTTATACATCACCACCTAGCATACACGCCGATCCGATAGTCAGACACTCTGATTCCCTCCTTTTCCTTTCCTCCCGACCACTACTCCTGCATATCCTCCCTCCTCGCCACAATATGATTATTCACCATCGACATCCAATACTTCACCCGCGGCAGCACCGCATACTCATACTCAGGCAGACTCGCCAGCTCCCGCAAGAAGGGCCCCCACTTGCCATGCCCGACCGACGCAAAGAAGTGCTCAATGCTCAGCACCACGCCGCGCGTGCCCTCGTCGCAGTACAGCCCGGCCACACGCATCTCCTCGAGCAGGTTGAACACGGCGGCCGGGTCGCCGTACCGGTTCCACAGCAGGCGTGCCAGCTCGTTGTAGAAGGGCGTGCTGACGCCCAGCACGTAGCTCGCGGGGCCGAGCTCGCGCACGCGCGGGAGCAGGTGCAACGCGAGCGGCGAGGAGCGCGCGAACTGCGTGTCGAAGAGGCGGAGCGCGTGGAGGAGGTAGCGCGGGTAGAGCGGGCCGTAGATGTGTAGCGGGAGTTTGTTCTTGCGGTCGCGCTTGGGGGGGGTGGTGGAGGCGGCGGCGGCGGCGGCGCGCTTGCTGGTGCCGCGGCCGGCGCGGGCGGTCGGCGTGGAGGGGGTCGGCGTGGCGGGGTCCTCGTCGATACCCAGCTTGCCCACCATGGGGAAGACCTCGGCCTCGAGCACGTCCCAGAGCTCAAAGTCGGTCTTGGCGGCACTCATCTTGGCTTCAACCCGGTTCCGCTCCTCGCGCCGCAGGGCCTCGTTCTGGACGGATCTGGAGAGGGGGTCGAGGGTGCGGTTGGTCCGGGCTGCCGCACGCGGTTCATCGCTCAGTATCTCTTCGAGGGAAGGTGGAGCGGCGCCCGGCGTCTCTGCCGCCTTGTCGTCCTCCATGACGCCCAACGCCATGCGCGCCGCCCGCCGCAGGCTGGGCGGGAAGCGGAGCAGCGCCCTATCCCAGTCGGCCGCGGCGCCCGTCTGTCCGAGCGGGTGCAGACGGTCGAAGGGCTTTTGTATCTGCCGCCTGGAGTTACTTTGCACCTCGGCCGCGTCCTGCACGATGATGTTGATAGTGTTGCGGACCCAGTCGGAATTCGGCTCTTCGGTTCTGATTCTGAAGTCTTCGACCTCGCCGAAGCTGATGGGGTCTGAGAATGGACGCGCAGTTGTGGGCTCTTCGGGCATCGCGCCTGGTTGGTCTTCTGATGGGGGAGGTGCGGGCTCTGCGGCAGAAGGAGACCCTGTCTTGTTGCGAGTTGCAATCTCTTCGAAGATGCGACTGAAGGCATCCCGTTCGGAGGGCGTGATGGTCGACTGCGCGCCAGCGTCCTCGCCAGGCAGATGCTTTGTGTCGGGATTCTCGTAGCCCTCTGGGAGGTCGAACGGAATCTCGGCACCTCTGGGCCTGCGTGTCCGAGGCTGGTCCCCCCGTGTTTCGGTCCGTGGTGTATTGGTTCGAGACGTCGAGTGCAGGAGCGCGCGGAATGCGGGAGTTGAGATGCCCGTCCTGGACAGCCGTTGCAACGTCCGCGTCTGGTACAGGAACGGTAGAAGGGTCGACATGTTGGGCAGGCCGCGGCAGGTTGTCGCCGTTCTGTGTGTAAGTGTTGGATCGGGCCGTGTTTTGGTGTTGCACTTTTTTTGCACCATCCCCTAGTGTTGCCTCTGAAAATTTACCCCGGGGCCTGTAATCGCGCTGGGCTGCCTGCCTGCCTGCCGGATCTCCCAACTTTAGCGTCCCCACTCAGAGGAGGATCTGCCAATCAGGCACTTTGTGACGCCTACTGGCCCCGTGATTTCGCGACTGGCGAGTCGCGCCCTCGTTAATTGATTTCCCCCTTCTCGCGCCTCTCGCGTTCCTCCGTTTCGGTCTCGAATTTTGGGTAGTTTTGCCACCCTGGCTTTCCCAGACCACAACCCTCCGTTTTTCTTGGCCAATTCCTGTTGATTGTGTATTGTGTACTCTGGACGACATCATGCCGCCGAAAAAGGAGCCCGTCATCAGCGCGTTCGAGCGCAAGCGCCTCGAGAACATCGCCAACAACAACGCGATCCTGAGCGAGATCACCACCACTGCCGACAAGATCATCCCCAAACCCGCGCCGCTAAAGCCGAAGCGCCCAAGCGCCTCACGCGTCAAGCGCGAGCCCGTCAAACGCGAGCCGCTCCGTCCGACGCGACAGAGCAGCAGACTGGCAGGGCTCGATGCCGACGCGGGAGTGCTGAAGCGCAAGGCAGAGGTCGAGGCCGAGGTCGAAGCAGAAAAGGCGAAGGCAAAGAAGCAGCGCGTTAACGGCGACCTCAACCTGGGGGACATCCAGGTGGATGGGCGCAAGTGGGAGGCCGGGCTCGAGGGGCTAGCCGGGCTGAAGGGGCTGGTCAGAGGCGCGCAGCCTGGTGTTCGAACGTTTACAGACGACGACGTGAAGGAGACAACGGACAAGGGGCTCAAAGACTTGAGGTTGCGGATGGGCGGGCTGAAGCTCTACGAAAAATGGCCCGTCCAAGGTACGATGCACCCTTCCCATCCAGGTTTCAAGAGGCCAGTGCTGACACTCGACAGACATCAAAATCGTCCCGCAACGCATCTACTCAATGGGCTTCCACCCCACGGAATCCAAGCCCATCATATTTGCCGGCGACAAGGAGGGCGCAATGGGCGTGTTTGACGCGTCACAAGAACCCGTCAAGGTCGAGAACGACGACGACGACGAAGAGGACGAGATATCCGACCCCGTAATATCCGCCTTCAAGACGCACTCGCGCACCATCACCTCGTTCCACTTCTCCCCGGCCGACGAAAACGCTGTCTACTCGGCCTCGTACGACTCGTCCATCCGCAAGCTCGACCTAGACAAGGGCATCTCGACCCAAGTCTTCGCCCCGGCCGACGCGGACGAGGACCTGCCCATCAGCGCGATCGACATGCCGGCCACCGACCCCCACACCCTCATCTTCTCCACCCTGCAAGGCTCCCTCGGGCGGCACGACGTGCGCACCAAGCCCGCGACCGCCGAGATCTGGGGCCTGACGGACCACAAGATCGGGGGCTTCTCGCTGCACCCGCAGCAGCCGCACCTCGTGGCGACCGCCTCGCTCGACCGCACCCTCAAGATCTGGGACCTGCGGAAGCTGACGGGCAAGGGCGACGCGCGCGCGCCGGCGCTGCTGGGCGCGCACGAGTCGCGCCTGTCGGTCTCGCACGCCAGCTGGAGCGCCGCGGGCCACGTCGCAACGTCGAGCTACGACGACCGCATCAAGATCTACGCGTTCCCCGACGCGGCGGGGTGGGCGGCGGGGGCCGCACTGTCCGAGAAGCAGATGGCGCCGGTGCGGCAGGTGCCGCATAATAACCAGACGGGGCGGTGGGTGACGATCCTTAAGCCGCAGTGGCAGCGCAGCCCGCGGGATGGGCTGCACAAGTTTGTGATTGGGAATATGAACCGGTTTGTGGACGTGTTTGCGGCCGATGGGGAGCAGCTGGCGCAATTGGGCGGGGACGGGATCACGGCGGTGCCGGCCGTCGCGCACTTCCACCCGACTATGGACTGGGTTGCGGGCGGCAACGCGAGCGGGAAGTTGTGTCTGTGGATGTGAGGACAAGGCTGGGCTGTGTGAGCGACGTGTAGCAGCAAGCGCCCTTCCGCGAGGCTCGGTTGTGTCACGCTGGCCATGGCAGCGGCCGTTTATTCCACGCAAGGTTCATGTTCTTTAGCCTGTCCTAAACACCGACGATGAGGATTGCCGTAGACTCGAGCATAAGAGGAAACCAAGGAACGCTACGTGGGCTCAGGAGCAGCATGGCGTGGCTAGTGGATGCAACCAGGGACCGGAAGGGTTTTTGGGCAAGATATTTGATACAATTCTAGAAGCGAAGGCGAGCAAGGATATAGGAACCGGAGGTGGCGTATGGGACGTTTGTTTGCTTGTTGAGAGGAGAGGCCAATGAATGCAGGCCTCTCCGTGGGGTTTCGACATTCAATATCTTGTTAGAATTCATCCCTTATTTTTCTCTCCAACCAGCCTGCGATGAGCTTGCAGCTACCAGGTACTCTGTCCATCTAAAACTCTCATAACTGATTTGACTCTCGGAATCTTAGGAATAAACCTGCTTGCACTGCGACTCACAACGCGTCCCAGCTAGCCTCCTGTGTTTTTCTGTCGTGTCCCTTTTCACGCGACGATCAGGAACATGGCTGGTGAGACATGGCCCTCACAAATTGCTTGCTATCCTGCCTTACTCAGTTCTGCTGGAAGAAATAAAAGGAGTAAAATCAGACGGAGGGGAAGGACAGCGTCGACTCAGGTCCTACTTCTCGGCAACAATAGAAAGCCCACACCGGAAACTCCAATCCTGGGTCGTCGTCTCGCAGCAACTCCTACATCAGGGCACAGGCATCTGAGTCGGGTGTCCCATCCCAGCCATACAATATCAGGCCGACTGGAATAATTGCGTCGTTCCAGTACACGATCGTCTCTGGGTAGTTGAGGGCTCCCCCCTCGGCTTTGGTCACTCCCTCAACCTGGGTAAGTTGAGTCATTAGCGGCCAAGCAGTCTTGAAATAAATGGCTGAGCGTACGCTGTTATACCCCGCGTTCACGCCGCTTTTCTGCTGATCGGCGCTGAGTAGGCGCTCTGGGCGGTTCGCGACAACCCGGCAGATGATGATGGCCCGGTTGTTGCTCATGGGGTTGTCGTTGGTGTAGAGATGGGCTTCTGTGCCGCGGGATAGGTTAGACACATGATGAACGTTGTTTGGGGTTGTGGACGCAGACGTACTTGAAGAAGCCTTGGTCGAGTAAATGCCCTTGCCGAACATGCCCGTGTTTGCCTTGTTGATGTCGAAGGACTCTCGGAGGATGCTGCAGACATGACAGCCGTCTTGGTCGCAGCGGCTCAGCTCAGTCTGGTACTCTCCGACACAACACAGGCGAGTTGTTCCGTGGAAGCGCTCCTCGAATACACCGTTTCCGTACTTTTGTCTGGGCCCGTCGCCGGATCAGTTCGCCATGACACCACGAAGGGGGGCCTATCGCCTTCCTCAACCCACCTCCACTGATCGAAGCGCCGGCCACGGAACGACCGTTTCAGGTCGGCTTTGCCGGCAAGGAAGATGCCCCGGACCGTTGGAACCGGCGTCTCTGGGTGAACCCATCCGTTCAAGAACAGTTGTTTGTCTGAGAGTTTCGTGCCGCGATCAGCATCGGGAGCCTTTGTGCGTGTTGTGCCAGGACTCGGTAGATGCCCGGGGTGCTGCTTACACTTTCGATACTCGGGATGGTCCGAGTCAAGTTTTCTCATGCCCTACACAATGCCAGTATACAATGAGTATCAACTGCTTGCTTGGGATTACCTGGCAATATGCAGAGGGGCTTGTGTGGTAGGTTGGTAAATAACTCACGGGAGCTGCGTACGAAGCCAAAAATTTCAGGGGATCTGTGTACGAGGATAAAAGACTCACGGGAGGCATAGTGACCGCTGTCTTGTGGAGGAGAAACGGGACGACAAGGACAGCGGGAGCAAAGACGACGAATGCAAGGGACGAGAACGACGACGGCAAGGGGCGAGGACAGGGGCGACAGCGAGGATTAAAACGAGAATAGCTGGGAGAACAGCGACGATGGCAGCCGACTCAAAGAGACACCAAGCAAGACTGAGGGCTGGCGCTCCTCCAGATATCTCACCCCAGTCCCCAGGACCGTTCGAGGCATTATAGGGAAGGGGCTGATATGGAACACCGACAAATCTGCCAAAACGACCAGTTTGATGCTTTCTCGAGCGAGCCAGGCTCCAGCCCCATTGACCCCTGAGTCGGGCGACCGACGGTGCAGCATCCTGAGCCAAGAGCCATGGGCTCATGGGCCTACAAGGCTCTAGGAAAAACAAACCTCGTTGGTCCTCAGTCGCGAGGCAGATTCCTGGGCAACGACGGGGACCTTTCAGGGCTGGTGTTGCAACTGACCTGGTTGGTCGCCTTGAATCCTTGGGCCATGCAGCGCTGTGCTGTCAGGCGAGTGCCAACCCAAGGAAGGAAAGTAGGTCAGAAGCCATCGCGGCCCAACCCTAATGCTTGCATGCGGCTGATGCCCTGAGCCTCTCTGGCCGGGCGCAAGGCATGCTGTTTGCCTCTTGGCCGGATGTCCTCGGGCACCGAGCCACACAAGGCTCTGCCGCGCACCAAGTCTTGGGATCACGCCATCAAAGACTACAGCCCGAGCATCTCAGGCATACTTCAGACCCTCGGTCCTCACCTCGAACAAAACCATCAGAGGAAAACACGTCGACGACCTCCCTATCCGGTCAGTCCAGGCGCAATGTCCCGCTCCTTCTTCAGCTCCCTTTACCAATTCGCGACGGGGACAGATCCATCATCCATGTCGGAGCAACAACCATCGTCCCCGCGCGACCGGCGTCACTCGTCGTGGGACCAAGACAGCCCTCCTCGGAGCCGCGAGGGCCGGCCGTCGCACCACGCCAACCAGTCCCTCCGCAGCCAGCTGCGAGACACGGCCGAGCAGACGCTCCAGGTCCTGCCCGCGGTGCTGCGCGAGCTCGGCACGCTGGCCGACGCGCAGAGCTCCTACAAGTACACGCTCCGGCGGGACCCGCGGCTCGACCCGCAGCACTGCCCCTACTTCACCCAGCCGGCGACCATCCAGGTCATTGCCGCCGACACCATCAACGCGGGCGTCGCGCTGGGCTCGCGGGCGGCGGCCGACCAGGGGCTCGCGGGCCAGCCGCACAACTGGACGCCGCTCATCCTCAACTTTGCCAACAACAACACGCCGGGGGGCGGGTGGCGCAACGGCGCGCTCGCGCAGGAGGAGGCGCTCTGCTACCGCAGCTCGCTCGCGCTCAGCCTGAGCCCGCAGCACTACCCGCTCGCGGACGGGGCCGTGTACAGCCCCTACGTTCTGGTCGTGCGCGACGACCTGGCCGGCGGGCACGCGCTGCTCGACACGGCGCGGCCGCGCGGGCTGCCGGTGCTGGCTGCGGCGTCGACGGCGGCGCTGCGGAACCCGGGGGTGCGCACCCTCCGCGTGCCGGTGTCCGTGCCCGGCGTCGTCCCGGGAGATGGGGATGGGGGTAGGGATAGGGATAGGGACAGGGAGGAGCCGCCGACAGCGACGCGGCGCAAGCACGTCTTCAAGTGGGACGACGAGCGCAACGCGACCAAGGACAAGATGCGGCTGGTGCTGCGCATGGCGGCGGGCAACTGCCACCGGCGGCTGGTGCTCGGGGCGCTCGGCTGCGGCGTGTTTGCCAACCCGCCCGAGGACGTGGCGCACTGCTGGCTCGAGGTGCTGCGCGAGGACGAGTTTGCGGGCAACTGGTGGCACGACGTGTGGTTTGCCGTCTACGATCCCAAGGGCGTGGGCAATTTCGACATCTTTCAGCGCGTGCTGCACGGGAAGCAGGTGTGATTGTGAGGGTGCGGTTTTGGGGGGGGGGAAGTGTCATGCTTCCTGGATGGAATACCTAGTGGATTGATGAGTACTTGGTAGGTGAGTGAGGGATCATCAGTTGTGTTCTTTCGAGTCTGGCAAATCCCCGACATCCCCCGATTTTTTGTCATCGCGAATTCTGCACGGCGGCGCAAGTGGGGACGGGACTGCCCGCATGTTGTTTGTGGGTGTTGCATGTGATTGAAGATGGACGGCGGAACTGCCGGTTTCTTGCGTCATGGGACCCAGCGGCGGCTTATCGATAGCTCAAGGCAGCCTGGAGAGCCTGGCAGGGCGCGATAAGGCGAGGAATGAGCGGCAAGGCCTCGCTTGGTGGGAGCCTGGAACGCTGCAATGGGCTGCTTAATCCGTTGGGCACGTTCTTAGTCTTAGAAGGAGAAGCCATTCTGAGAGGACTCGGGAAGGTGTAGGGCAAGACTGCCAAAAGAAGAAACGGATGGAAAACAAACCAAAACTCCTGTTCCAATGCAATTCGGGATGCCGTCCAGTGCCCCCCGCGCCCGCCTGTCGCTGTCATCTGATTGCGCAACGGCGGACGGGGATTGGCAGCATCCCGGCCCGCGGCCCTGGTGCGTCACACGGAACCTTGCTGGGCACTGACACCCGTATGGACGCTGCGCAAGGCCTGGAACCCCCTGCAAAAGGCAGCAGCCGGGAAGCACTTGGCAACCGCCTGCCACGACCTGAACCTTGCAGCAGCGCCGCAGTGTGCCGCAGTGCCACGGCTCGGACCAACTCGCTGCGGGCGCACCACCACTCCCCGACGACCACCGACAGACCGAACCACAGACCTCCCGCCTCCCGATCCCCCCTGCGGCCGCCGTCATTCGATCCATGGACACTGATTCCTGACCAACCGCCGTTTTCGATGCGCAGCCCGTCCGCCGACGAAGCATGCAGTCCACGATAACCCTTGCTGCCGTCCTCCTCCAACCCGCCGTCTCCTGCCTCCAGTAGGCCGCCGCCAACCTAGACATCGCGGCAAAGAGGTGCATCCTTCACGTGCATACCTACCTACCTACCTACCTGCCTGCCTTACATATTCTGTACATCGCGACTGCAAGTGTCATCTTCCGCGGACTCCTCGTCTCTCCCGTCCGTCCGTCCGCTCAGGGATCGTGCCCCTCGGCCCAGGCAACCATCTGCATCGGCCTCACAGATAGCCGCCCGCCTGCAGTTGCAGAGTATACCACCACCAGAGGACGGTTGGTCCATCCTCTCCGCATACGCACTGTAGAAGTCCGTCTCGTTTTAATCGTAAACTCACGCAGCGCACACCTGCAGCCCGGGCCAGGCAACTGCCGGACGGGCCCCGTTCTCAGACATGGACCACGAACCACCAGCACCGCCTCTGACGGCCGCGCAGCCTCCCCCCACGACGACCTCCGGACCGACAGATACGAGCAAACCGCCGCCGTCGTCGATCACACCATCCTCCCCTCCCGGTACTGCCGCTGCGGCTAGCCACGAGGAGCGTACCGCACGTCGAGTCTCAAGGAAACTCCAAAAGAAGCGCCGCGATGGCGAGCACACTCCCACACTCGAGCTCCCGGAGCGCTTAAAAGATCACGGCGACCAGGCCGACAGCGAAGAGGAAGTGTTGCGGCCCCAGGGCTACGGCGGCGGCATGTTCATGAACATGAACCAGAGCATCTTCGGCCTGATCGCCGCTGCAGGCAGCCAGGCCGACTTTACAGACCGCTTCGAAGGGCAGAGTTCGGATGACGATGACGATGCGGAAAACCCCATGGCCAAAACAATTGCAGGACCTAGGGGGCTAGGACCTGCATCGTCTACAGACCACGGCCTGGCTCGGACGACTGTGCTCCCCAGGCATGGCACGGCCCGTCTCAAGTCTGAAGGCAGACATCGAAGAAAGATTTCTGAAAGCCGGCTGCTCCGCTCCATGTCGGGTCTCGCGCGCCTCACTGATAAGATCAAGCCGTCCAAGCCGTCAAAGAGCAAGTCACATGAGGACGACGTGCAGGAAGCGGCCCCTGCAGATGCCGCTGCCGCCTCGCCGCCTCCGCCTGCCGACCTCGCCCCGAGCATCGAGATCACCCGGACCGAGAGCAGGACGGCGCCCGTGATGAGCCGGATGCTGGAAGCCCGCGCCCAGATGGAAGCCCGCCCCAGCTTCGATGGTATGGATAGGATGATGGATGGTCCTTCGCGGAGCGCCGATGCCGGCGAGCCGGGCCCGACCGAGCTCGCCAAGCAGCTCAAGGCGATCTTCGAGTTCGACAGGCCTGAGGAGGTCATCGAAGAGTACCCCTGCTGGCTCCTGCAACACGTCCTCCTCCAGGGGTACATGTACATCACGGCGCGGCACATCGCCTTTTATGCGTACCTGCCCAGGAAGGCTGTGAGTGGTCCCCGTCTCCCTGGCGTGGTAGGTAGTTCTGCACACTACGTACTGACCCTTGCCCGCCGCAGCACGAACTCATAAAGTCGGGATATCTAGCCAAGTGCGGCAAGAGGAACCCCAAATACAACCGCTATTGGTTCCGCCTCAAGGGCGATGTCCTGTCCTACTACACCGACCCCCAGGACCTATACTTCCCCCAGGGCCAGATCGACCTGCGATACGGCATCTCCGCGACCATCAACGACAAGGACAAGGAAGCCGTTAACTTCACGGTGACGGCTGACAACCGAACCTACCACCTCCGGGCCGACAGCCCCCAGAGCGCCAAGGAGTGGGTTAAGAGTCTGCAGAGGGTCATCTTCCGGTCGCACAACGACGGCGACAGCGTCAAGATCTCGCTCCCCATCGAGAATATCATCGACATCGAACAGACGCATATGCTCAACTTTGCAGAGACGTGCAAGATCCGCGTCATTGATAACGATGAGACATATGCTATCGACGAGGTTTGTGCTGCCCTCTGCCCAGACTGGGTGTTGACTCGGCGACTAAATTCTGGCACGCACAGTATTTCTTCTCCTTCTTCAGCTTTGGAAAAGAGGCCATCAGCGTCCTCAAGATCATGATCGAGGATTCGTCGTCCCAGGCGCAAGGGCCGAGCGACCAAGCAGAGCCGAGCTCGGATGCGCAGTCGTCCAAGAGGACGAGCACGAGCGGAAGCAGGGACCAAGCGGCTAACCTCGTCGTTCGCACGGCAAAGATAAGCGAGGGCGTCAAGGCAACACTCTCCCCGTTGTCTCCGGTCCACGGCTCCTCGCCCAGTTCCCGGCCAAGCCTCGATCGCCCCCGCAGCAGCTTCGATGCCTTCCGGCCGTTTACCAGGCGCAGCTTGGATGTCAACGACAGCATCCTGCACGGAGAGTCGCCCCGCCGAAGCTTTAGTGATAGCCGCCGCTCCCATAGCAGGAAACGGCATGACGGCCACGAGGGGCAAGAGAGCAGCGACTCGTACGTGCAGAGCCTCGATCCGAGCCAGGCCAGCCTTTCCGCGATGGTCGCTTCGGGGAGCAGCGAGGAACAATCGGCGAGCCAGATTCTGAGGGGCAGCGACGTCTTCCACAGCCCAACCATCCAACGACACGGCGGCAGAGCCCACGACGGGCACCACCCACCATCTCCTCACAGGGCGCGGCACAGCGCTGCAGGGAAACACCCGGCTCGCCATGCCACTGCCCCAAACCCCAGCGGACACGGAGGAGAAGGCGATGGCACCGCTACCACCCCGACGCTGCAGAGCATCGCCACCATGGGCGGCTACCCGTTCCGCAAGGCGAATGCGTTCATCGGATATCTTGACCGACACTCCCGGCGCATGAGCACCCTCCTGGCGACCGAGTCTATGGGCTACGTCGAGAAAGTCTCGGGCATGTGGAAGGGCGGCGGGAAGCACTATGACGAGCCCGCCGGCTTGCGGACCGACGAAGAGGACAACGACGACGGGCTTGAGGAGCGGGCTAACTCGGAAGCCCGGTTCCGCGCCCACTTCGCCCTGCCCGAGGGCGAGAAGCTCCAGGCCGCCTACTTTGGACACCTGATGCGGGTGCTGCCGCTCTACGGCAAGATCTACATCGGCGACCGCCACTTCTGCTTCCGCAGCCTGCTGCCCGGCACCCGCACCAAGCTGATCCTCCCGCTGCGCGACATAGAGAACGTCGACAAGGAGAAGGGCTTCCGGTTTGGGTACGCCGGCCTCGTGGTCGTCATCCGCGGCCACGAGGAGCTCTTCTTCGAGTTCCACAAGGCCGAGGTCCGCGACGACTGCACCGTCACCATCCTCCAGAGCCTAGAGGCGACGCGCTACCTGCGCGACTCGGGCCTCCTGGACGGCGCCGAGGCCGAGGAGGCCCAGACCGCCGTGGCCGAGCATGACGCGCTGCAGCGGGTGCGCAACGACGAGTTCGCCGACCACGCGGTCCAGCTGCCCCGCGAGGCCACGTGCGACTCGGAGGCGCCCACCATCCTCTTCGACGACCCCAAGGCGTCCTTCCTCAACTTCAAGCCGGCCACGTCTCTCAAGATCACCTGCCTCACGATCGGCTCGCGCGGCGACGTGCAGCCCTACATCGCGCTCTGCAAGAAGCTCCTCGCCGAGGGCCACCGCCCTCGGATCGCGACGCACGACGAGTTCCGCCCTTGGATCGAGTCGCACGGGATCGAGTACGCCTTTGTCGGCGGCGACCCGGCCGAACTGATGGAGCTGTGCATCCAGAACGGTACCTTCACGTGGGCCTTCCTCAAGGAGGCCAACGCCAAGATGCGCGGCTGGCTCGACGAGCTGCTGGTGACGGCCTGGACGGCCTGCCAGGGCAGCGACCTGCTGATCGAGTCGCCGTCAGCCATGGCGGGCATCCACATTGCCGAGGCGCTCGGCATCCCCTACTTCCGCGCCTTCACCATGCCGTGGACCCGCACGCGCGCCTACCCGCACGCCTTCATCATGCCGGGCCAGAAGATGGGCGGCGCCTACAACTACGTCACCTACGTCATGTTCGAGAACGTCTTCTGGAAGACGACGGCGCACCAGGTTAACCGCTGGCGCAGGGCGACCCTGGGGCTGCCCAACACCAGCCTCGAGAAGCTGCAGACCAACAAGGTGCCGTTCCTGTACAACTTCTCGCCCTACGTCGTGCCCCCGCCGCTCGACTACTCGGACTGGATCCGCGTCACGGGCTACTGGTTCCTCGACGAGGGCGGCGAGCAGTGGACGCCGCCGCCCGAGCTGACGGCCTTCATCGCCCGCGCCCGCGCCGACGGCAAGAAGGTGGTCTACGTCGGCTTCGGGTCCATCATCGTCCCGGACCCGGCCAAGCTGACGCAGGACGTCATCGATGGCGTGCTGAAGGCGGACGTGCGGTGTATCCTCAGCAAGGGGTGGAGCGACCGGTCGCGGAGCAAGAAGAATGCGGAGGGGGCGGCCGGAGAAGAGCTGGAGGCGGCCGCGCCGGCGGCGGGGGAGAAGAGACCCGAGCCGGTGCTGCCGCCCGAGATCTTCCCGATCCAGTCGGCGCCGCACGACTGGCTGTTCCGGCAGGTCGATGCGGCCGCGCACCACGGCGGGAGCGGCACCACGGGCGCGAGCCTGCGCGCGGGCATCCCGACCATCATCCGGCCGTTCTTTGGGGACCAGTTCTTCTTTGGCACGCGCGTCGAGGACCTGGGCGTCGGCATCTGCCTCAAGAAGTGGGGCGCCAACTCGTTTGCGCGCGCGCTCTGGGAGGCGACCAACAGCGAGCGCATGATTGTCAAGGCGAGGGTGCTGGGGGAGCAGATCCGCAAGGTATGTCGGCGCCTCGTCGTTCACCCATTCTTCTCTCTTCTTCTTTTGTGTGTTTCTGTGTTTCTGTGTTTATGTGTGGCTGACGCATGGCGAACAGGAAAACGGCGTCGACACAGCCGTGCAGTGCATCTACCGCGACCTCGAGTACGCGACCAACCTGATCAAGTCCAAGGCCGGCAAGAACCAGACGCGCCGCGCGGCGGCCACGGGCGGCGGCGGCGCGGCCGGCACGGCGACCGACGGGTCCGGCTCGCCGGCCGACCTGCACGACGGCGACGACGACGACGAGGAGGAGAGCTGGACGTTTGTCGGCGGCGACGCCGAGACTATCGACGACCTCTCGGCCGACGCCGTCATGAAGCGCACGGTGCCCGACCTGAAGAGCTTCGGGAGCGCCGGGTCAGTGAGGAGGGCGCTGGGCAGCCGGGTGTTGGGGGGCGCTGCGGGTGGGGGCGGGATGGGGTTGGGTGTGAAGCAGGTGTAGGGTTTCCCGGGCGGGGGGTGCTTGGTGTTTTTGAGCTGAATGAGTTGGGTTGTTTTTTCCTCGGGTGGCTCCTTTCCTACCCGTTACCTACCTACCTACGTTTGCATGCTGCTTTTCTTCTGCTGGATTGGAGGTAGACTTGGGATGCGGGCGACGACGAGGGACGACTACGAAGACGACAGGCATGAGGATCGAGATACACAGTACACTAGAGAGGGATCAGATTGGTTGCTTGGATTGCTTGGACTTTTGCTGGATGGCCTTGTTTGGGGCCCAGGATTGGCTGTGTTGGGATAATGTCTTGCAGGAAATGGGTGTGGGAGTAGAAGGGTGAACAGCACCAGGACCGGATTTTTTCTTCCTCTGAATCATGCACAGCCTGCAGTGTGGTGGGATGGATGGTCATGACCTAAGACATTGCTTGACTTCACAGTTTGCCTGGTCTCTGAACGGAGTCCCAATAGAGTAATGTTACTGTGTACTGCACTTCGGGGTCGTGTCTGCCTCCTCATCCAGGCAACATCCGTTGGGGTTCAACTGAGCCTGGAGAGTCAACTGAGAGCCTGGAGCCATGCCGGGTGCGGGACAGGCGGGAGGCCTCATCCTGTCGGCCTTTGATGTGTCTCTTTGCTCCGACGTTCTTTGGACGGCGTTCTTTGAGGCCGTCTGTCTCTTTGGAATCTTCACTGCACAAAGAATCAACGCCACTCTTTGAATGTTCCTTGAGCATTTTGCCTCTCAGCCAGTGGGAGTGTGGGTTTGATGCGGATGAAGGAGAAACGGAACGTGCAAGACAACCGAATGGAGGGAGGATGAAATCCATCATTTCAGAGTCGTGCTAGGCTGCAGGCAGTTGTGCCTGTGTTGACTCCAGCCTGGGCTGCACTTGCCTGTTCATCTTGCTGGAGGCGGTGGACGTTTCCTGCACAGTGCACATACGGAAGGATTGGACTGAGTCAGGAGACTTGGCGACAAATGCGGAAGACATGATTGGATGCGCCACACGTCTTCACATCCCGCAGTAAGCCATAGAAAGTTGGAGCTCGGATCCCGAATCCAGGGGCGAGAGACTGGTAACGAGGTCGACAAGGTTCAAAATGAAGCCTTGACTCACTCCCTCCATTCTTGAGTCTTCTGTGTAACTTCCCTCGTCGAAGCCGATACTGATGCAGCGCGCGAGTCAGTTCTGGCACCATCCCTCTCCAACGCCACGCCCGGTCCAGCCACAGCAACCCCGCAAACGGCAGAGCGGGAGCAGTTCATTGCTCTGGCTTGGCTTGGCTGGTGCGCTGCCTGACAGGGGTGCCCGCGCACATCAATGAAGATTGGTTGGACAGCAAAGACCGACCGCATCAGCCGTGCAAAGGTACAAAAGGGCCTGCCCAACCCACCCTGAACCTCTGGATTTGGGCCGGTGCTTCGGGCTGCTGTGACCGCTGGACCTCTTTTCGCCCATGCGCCAATACGACACCCCATCCCGGCATTACATCACCCCACGACTTGTTCCACACCACCCGCATCAGTCGAAAACTCCAGGCCCTGGCAACATAGGAATCTTGGGCATTCTTGTGCCGGCTGATACTCATCTTTTTTGGTGCCGCATTGGTCTCTTGCTGTGCCGTTGACCCGGCCGTTTCCCGAATCTTGAAACCCTCACGAAAGTGGAACGAGCTCGTGGAGCTTGGACCAACCAGCCGCTGTGCCCCACGCCGGCATCGAGGGACGCTAAACCGTATCCGGCTCTACGCCCCACGTTTCTTTGCAGCTCTCGGGGCGCTTTCATTGCTTGCAAGCCCGCAACTTTTTGGCATCGCGACTCCAGCAACGCGACGAAACCGAGCGAGCGCCGTCGTCCCATCACCCGGTTCCACGGCCTCCAAACACTGACCGAGACGCGCCACTGCGCGATGGGTGTTTTAATCGGTCCACCCACAGGTTTATCGACGTCTTGGGAAGCTGCTGCGTAAGACGAACCCTTGATGCATTTGTTCCCTCGGCATTCTCTGGGCTTGGCCTGCACCTTTTGTCTCACCCCGTAACTGAAACGACCACGCGGCTAACGGACCTCGCATCGAATCCAGGCTTAGCGCGCCGTCCAAAGGCATACTCTATTGAAACATCGAATCCTCGACACACGACCGGACTTTTTTGGTCCCCGCTGCCGACATGGCCAAGACCATCCGGCTGGGGAACCGGCTGCGGTACCCCATCACCATCGTCAAGCTGCTCAAGCGGCATGGCGACAAGATCAAAAAACAAGAGCCCCTTCTGGAATACTCGTTCAAATGGATGAAGGAGGTCGGCGACAGCATCCGGGGCGACACCTGGCAGGAGGAGCAGACCAGCACCGTCACCTGGGAGTCCCCCGCCGACGGCGAGCTGACCCACTGGCTCATCAAGGAGGGGGACCAGATCGTCGCCGACAAGGGCGCCATGCAAGTCAAGGAAGAGTGCTCGCACGAGATACAGTTCCAGGGGCTCTGCGCGATGTGCGGCAAGGACATGACCGAGGTCAATTGGGCCACCGAGACCCGCGACACCGCCCGGGCTCCCATCAGCATGGTGCACGACCAAACCAACCTGACGGTCAGCACGGATCAGGCCCAGCGCACCGAGCAGGAGCTGCAGCGGCGGCTTCTGCGGAGCCGGAAGCTGAGCTTGGTGGTGGACCTCGACCAGACCATCATACAAGCCTGCATCGACCCGACCGTCGGCGAGTGGCAGAGGGACCCGACTAATCCTAACCACGAGTCGGTCAAGAACATCAAGAGCTTTCAGCTGGACGATGGGCCGACCGACCTGGCGCGCCGATGTTCCTACTACATCAAGACGCGCCCGGGTCTTGCGGGCTTCCTCAAGCGCATCTCCGAGATGTACGAGCTGCATGTCTATACCATGGGCACGCGCGCGTACGCACTGAGCGTGGCGCGCGTGGTCGACCCAGACAAGAAGCTCTTTGGCAACCGCGTCATCAGCCGCGACGAAAACGGCAACCCCTTCTCCAAGGACCTGCAGCGCCTGTTCCCCGTCAGCACCCACATGGTCGCCATCATCGACGACCGGTCCGACGTCTGGCCCCGCAACAGGCCGAATCTGATCAAGGTCACGCCGTACGAGTTCTTCAAGGGGATCGGAGATATCAACTCGAGCTTCCTGCCGAAACGCCAAGACCTGCTCAGCTCCGATACGCCAGCCAACGGCGTCAACAACAAGGCGACAGTAAAGAAGGCGACCGTTCAGAGCGGCGGCAAGGATGGCGCGGCCGCCGAGAGCGACGACCCGACAGTCACCAAGCGCCAGGTCGAGGAGCAGGAACGCGCGTTCGAGAAGCAGATCAACGACCGCCCTCTCCAGCTGCTGCAGGAAAAGCTCGACCGCGAGGACGAAGAGGCCGAGAAGGCCACAGTCCAGGCCGCAAAGGCAACAGTCCTGTCCGAGGACGGCTCCGAGTCGCGCTCGTCCTCCCCGCCGTCCCACCGCCACCGTGTCCTGCAGGACGACGACAACGAGCTCGAGTTCCTCGAGCAACACCTCGCCTCGCTCCACAGGACGTACTACACCGATTACGACCGCAGCCGCGCGTTGCACCACGCGGCCGGCAAAATCGACCTCACCGCGGTCCCCGACGCCGGGCGCATCCTCGACGAGCTCAAGAGCCACGTGCTACAGAACGTCAAGATTGTCCTCTCGGGCGTGCTGCCCAGGGGGCTCGACATCTACCGCTCCGAGATCGGCCTGCAGATCCTCAGCTTCGGCGCCCAGCTCCGGCCCAAGATCACCCGCGACGTGACCCATCTCGTCGTCAATGCCGCCCAGCCGGGCCGCGAGAAGCTCCTCGACGCCCGCCGCCGTCCACACATCAAGATCGTCAGCCAGGAATGGCTGGCAACCTGTTTCACCCAGTGGGCCGTCGTCGACGAGGCGCCCTATCTTTTTACCGCGCGCCTTGCAGAAGAGACGGACGAGACAGACCCCTCCAAATCACGCCCGGCGCTGGCCGAAGAGTCCGACGAGGACGACGACGCCGAAAACAGGCCCCCGCCCATCCGCATCACCAACGGGAAGCCCAGGGTGAGACTGATCAGCCCCAACGGGACGGCGCTCTCCATCGGCGGCGCGAACGCCGGCGATTCGGAGGGGGACGACGAGGGCGACGGGGACGACATCGAGGAGGGCCTGCTGCCGGACGACCTGCCGGACGGGCAGCAATCGCCGATCGACGGGCTGAAGTCCTTTAACTGGGGGTCGGCGGACGAGGAGCTGGCTGAGTTTTTGGCGAGCGGGTCGTCGGATGAGGACGAGGATGAGGATGATGAGGATGAGGAGGATGAAGAAGATGAAGAAGAGGAGGAGGAGGATGATAAGAAGGATGTTGATTATGTTGAGCCCGAGCAGCAGCAGCAGGAGGAGGAGGAGGAGGATGACGACCGCCGGAGGATCACACGGAGCAGGAGCAAGACCGCCAGTCCGGCTCCTCCGTCTCCGGCACCCGCCCCGGCCGCGAATCGGAAGCGGAAGACGCGGGATGACGAAGAGGCTCCGCCAGAGCCGGCGAAGGAAGGTGCTGCTGGTGAGGAGGAGCCGGCGGAGGAGAACGGGACGCCGGCTAAGAGGCTGCGCAGGACCGAAAGCCAGAGGGAGTCGTCACTGCGGAAGCAGTATGTCTCGGGGGAAGGGGAGGCGGAGGATGTGGAGATGGACAGCAGCTTGCCGACGCCGGTGCGGTCGGAGGAGCAGAATGGGGAGGGGGAGAGGATTAGCAAGGAGGAGGAGGTGGAAGGGGGGAGGAATAGCAAGAAGGAGGAGGCGGGTGGGGAAGAGGAGGAGATGGACTTTGATGAGGCCGAGCTGGAGGCCGAGTTCGAGGCCGAGTTTGATAAAGCCCAGGCGGAGATTGCGGCCGAGCAGCAGCAGCAGGAGACGTTGGCGGAGGGGGTGGGAGGTGGAGAGGGGGTTGGGACGGAGAAGGGGTGAGGCGGAGGTTCATCTTCTCTCAGTCGGCGGGGGCATTTCTTTGCGGCGTGGATGCGCGGGAGTGAAACTTGTGTCTGCACATGGCATGGGATGGTCTTATCGGCGTGGGTTTGCTTTCGTTGGGTTGATTCTCTGGGTGGACGGTTTCATGGAGTTGGTTGAGAGTTGGGTTGTACTAGTTTATGTGTATGGTATCCTGCGGCAGCATCTTGCATTCCAAGGCCTTTTTCTTCTTCCCTTGCAATGCGTTGGTTGAAAGTGTGGTTCAATGTGTGGTGACAGAACACAAAAGGTCAAGCAGAGCGAGCTTTTCTCCCTGTTCACTAGTCCCACCCCATCGTGGCCCTAGCGCCACCTGCCCACCTTGCCTTACGTAATCCTCCACCTCCCAATCCGCGAAACCTCGCAACTTCCCGAGCTCAAGCTCTCGACACAACACACAATCACCACAACACCGCCCAATTGCGACACCGCGCGCCCGCCAACTTCTTGATTCTCGGTCGTCGAGTCCCACAACTTGCGATTGGACACCGCCCCGGCTGAGCGACCGACGGAGCGACCGACTGACCGACCCTTCACGAATTGGTCGATTCGATTGACGAGTTTCGCATCCCCCCCGCGACACAAGACAGGGCGGTTGCGATTCGACTAGTGGGTTAAGGGAGCGCATTTGCATAGGAGGAGGATCCAGACACAGTCGCCCGCCATGCCGCAGGATATGCCGCCTGTTGGCGGCTATGAGGCCGTCCAGTACAAGGTGGGTTGGCCGTTTCTTGTCTTGCGTTTTGGAGGGGGGTGTTGGATGCTGGTTTGTTGAGGATGGAGGGATTGGGGTTGAGGGAAGGTGGTGCTTTGAAGTTTGACATTTGAAATTGTTGCGGAGGAAGGGGTTGGGGCGGGAGGGCTTCGGATTTTGAGATGGGCTCGGATGAGGGCGGAGGAGGGAGACAGGCAGATGGACGGTGGGCTAGAGTCGTCCCAGCCATGGACTCGACTTGATGATGAGGCAGAGAGTTGAAGGACACCGCAGCCGACCACACACTGGCGCCGCTACCCTTCCGCTGGAGCCCACCTCCGCTGCCTCTTCGCATCACCAGCCTTCCGCGACACGAGCTAACATTGACCTCGTGCAGCGCAACCTTCCCTCCCGCGGCCTGTTCCGCCCCGGCCCGCTCATTGCCGGCGGCAGCCTGCTCATGCTCTTTGGCTGGTACAAGCTTGCCACTGGTATCCGCGAGCAGAAGTACGTCCAGCAATTCTCTCTCCACGCCTCCCTACCTCTCGACTCCCACCGAATCACGGCCTCTCTTCTGAAAAGCCCCTGCTGACCACAAACAACAGTGAGCTCGCCCGCGAGAAGATGTGGGCGCGCATCCACCTGATCCCCCTCCTGCAGGCGGAGGAGGACCGCGACCAGGTCCGGAGGCATCTGGCCGACCAGGCGCGCGAGAAGGAGCTGTTGGGAGAGAACGTCAAGGTCTACCACTCCGATCGGTGAGTGTTTCCAGCCTTGTGATAGGAACGAGGTGCTAACGGTAGCAGGTTCGTCCGGCCGACGTTTGGCGTGACGCCCGGGGTTGTGTCGAAGGAGTAGATTATGACGTCGGTGTTGGGGAAGCTGGTTCAGTAAAAAGCCCGCTGGGGTAAGGGCCTGGCGAGCGGAAGAGGGTTGTATATACTGTGTATAGACAGAACGTGAGGTATGGTCGGCTTGATGAGCCCTTTTGCCGTGAACAGCTGTGTTGCGCCCCTTTTGCTTCCCGAAACCTTGGCAGGTCAGGAGGATGGTCAACCTGAGTGCGACCACACTGACAACACGAACGTGCGATGCATCGCATGGACGGGGAGAGCTCGTAAATGAACCACTTCATCTTCATCTCTTCGACAGACGGCAAATACCCAGGTAGAGAGACGGTCGGTAAGAAAGTTGAAATGGACAGGCCATTGACAGAATTAGCGATCGCCTCAGTCATCATCAGGAACTATTGTTCTGCCCGAGCTTTCGAGGCACTCATAATGACCATTTATACAACTACAGCCTGAGATTGGCGGTATCGATGTCAATTTGTGGCTTTCGTCAATCTCATACAGCCCTGTCAATCACATATCCTAGGAAGGAAGGGAAACAAGGAAAACGTCAATCATGAACTCGGCAACAAATGTAATATACCAGGTAACATGCATCACAACCAGCTCTCATCTCCCGGCAGACCCCCAGGGAATCTAAACATCCAGCCCAAACCCGGATATCCCAAGCCAGCCATAAAGTGCAGCGCACAGCGCCAGAACGCCTCATAACAAACACTCTATGCCGCACGCAACGTCTCCGCTCACGCAGGAGCCTGCACCAACTTGAACCCATCGGCCACCAGCTTCGTGATATCCTCGTTCTTGTGCTGCAACAGCCCCAGCGCGAACGCCACGTCGTTCCACTGCCGCTCGTTATCACACCGCGGCAGCCTCGCGGCCAGCTTGTCCGCCAGCTGCTTGGCATGCTTGTCCTGTTTCCGATACTGTCAGTCATAGCTCCACACATGACACAGCAGCAGTGCAAGGGGAGGAAAGGATGAGATGAAACCCCGAAAAGAAAAAGGAAAAGGCAGCTCACCTTCTCGACAAACCCAAGCAAGAACCGCACTATCCTTTTAAAGCTCTCCTCCTCAATCCGCCGGTCGGCCGACAGCAGACTGAACATGTCCACAAAGTGGTTATACACGGCATTGTCCTTGGTACTCAGCTCCGTAAAGAACATGCGCGCCAGGTCGGCGATCCGCTTGTCCTCGTCCTCGAGGCACTTTGCCATCTCCCCTAGCTGGCCCTTCACTTTCACCTGTCCGGCCAGGATCAAGAACGTCAGCGTCATCAGACACGTCCGCTTGACCGACGGCTCCGGGTCCGCGAGGCGGCGGTACAGGAAGTCCGTGTTCTCGTCGATCAGGTGGTTGAAGCACACGGCCATGTCGCCGAGGGCAATGACGGCGTTGCTGCGCACCGTCGCGTCGGCCGAGCGCTCCATGATGGTGATGAGCAGCGGGAGGTTGGCCTCGCAGTACTCGGACGAGACGCACATGAGCTTGGCGAGGCACAGCGTGGCGGCCTGCTGCAGGCTGCGGTCGCGGTAGGTCGTGTTGTTGGCGCAGATCTCGCTGACCATGGGGCCGAAGAGCGCGAGGAGCGAGGTCGGGCCGTAGAGCAGCTCGCGCTCGCGGATGTGCGCCATGGCCTCGGTGAAGTCGTCTTCGGTGGTTCCGCCGATGAGGTCCAGCTCGTCGCCGTCTTCGTCGACTTTGGACTTGTCTTTGAGTTGTTGCGACGCGGAGCGGCGGCTCGATGTGCTGGCGCCGAGGGAGGAGCGGGCGGTGGTGGCGGCGGACTTTTCCTTCTCCTGCTTGCGCCGCTTGAAGTCGAGCTCGCAGAGTTCGAGGTGGACGATTTGCTTGATGGCGACGTGGCCGACGATGAAGAGGAGCTGGGAGAGGCCGACCGTGCTATCCTTGTTCTGCTTCTTGGTTGGGCTGGCAGGGGCGGCCTGCTGCGTGCCGAGGACGGTGGGATCGCCGTCTGCCGGCTCGGCCGTGGAGGCGGGACTCGGTGCCTGCGCCTCGTCGCGCGAACCAGGACGAGACACCGGACGCGAACTTGGACGCGACGATGGACGGGAGAAGACGGCCTTCGTCTTGCGCCGGATGAGCTCAGAGCAAAGAACATCCGGATGCCTTGAGAGGGTGTAGATCGCGTTGATGGCCTGTTCGGCAACACCGTACCAGTCCTTGCTCTCCGAGGGCACCTCGGTGATGGCAGCTAGCCTGACCAAAACTGCGTGGTCGTTGGGAAGCCTCGAGAACTTGGCGGTCGACTCCTTGGCCTGGCGGCCGGTGGGGTTGATGCGGCGGAGGGCGACGCAGGTGTACTTGGCAAGCTGAAGGTCAGCGCGGCCATGAGAGCCGAGGCCGGTGCGCAGCATCGTCTCCATCTCGCCGACAACAATCTCCGGGCTGGCCGTGGCGAGCATTCCGAGCACGATGATGGCGCCTCGTCTCTGCTTCCTCGAGATCTCTCGCTTCTGAACGCCGTACACCTGCCACAACTTGGCGATGACGAGGTCCGGGATCATGCTTTGCTTCATCATGGTGCTCAGGAGCTGCTCCAGCGATGTCAGCTCAGCAGGCGTGGCGCCAAAGGTCAGGCTGATCATGTTCCGGGCAATGTAGTTGGCCGCGTCGTTGGGGCTGAAGGTGTCGGGCGCCTCAAAGAAGAGTCGCTTGTAGCAGTCAATGAGGTGAGCCTGGACACCCTTGCCCTCGTCGCTGTTGCCCTTGGTCCAGATCAACCTGAGCATGCGGCGGATGCCAACCTTGTTCTGCTCGATATTGTACGCGTCGCCAATCTCGAAGTAGTCCATGGCTTCGATCACCTCACTTTTGTTCCTCGATCCAAGTAGTTGGCATACGGTCCCAGTCGAGTCGTGCAGCACGTCGATGAACTTGAGCGCTTCCGTGTAGTACCGCCGGGTGAGGGTGAGCTTTTCGATTGCTTCCGAGGTTGCGGCCTCCTCCTGGGCCTTGCGGATGGCCGCCACCTTCTCCTCGTCGGTCATCTCCGCCGGCTGCTTCCTCGGAGACTCAATCTGGGTGGCCTCGTCAAGTAGCTCCGGGTCCACGGTGGTGTTGCCCTTGTCGCCATCGAGGCCCGGGGCATCTACCGGTGGCTTCAGGGAGTTGAGTTCCGAGTCGACCTTGTCCAGGCGCTCCTGCCAGTCCTTCCTGGCTAATTGCGCACCGTGAAGCGCAGTGAATGGATGTGTGCGAATCAGGGCGCCAAGCAGCTTGATGGCGTTCCTCCTGACGTGGCTGCTCTTGTCCTCGAGACTGCGGCATGCCAGCTCGGCAGCCTTTTGCCGGCGCTTCGGGAACTTCTGGTCCAGCTCGCACAACTTGACGTAGACTTGGATGGTCCTGCAGCGGCAGTAGGGGTTGATGTCGAGGAATCGTTCCTCGAGCACGTCGAAGAATGCGTTCATCTGGGTCTTGTGGTTCTCGCCTCGCTCATCCGACTTGCTGAGGTGGGCAAGCATGTTGCCAAAGACCTCGATGAGCGCGCACCGAAGGGTGTACGACTGGGGCCTGTCAGCATCCCAACCACTCAATCTCGACTCGGCGAGCATACCTCGCTATCCAGCTGCTTCGCCATGAGCGTGACTTGTTTGATGACCAACCTAGGGGCCAACTCAGACAGCCGAATCATGAATGTCGAAACAGACTTTGGCCCCTTGTTGTCGTTACTGTTGAACTCCTTGTTGCTGAGCTCGCGCAAGATCTCATCGGCCAGCTGCGGGTAGTCGTATTGCTCCGCCAGGATATGAAGAAACTCGGCCATGGGCTCCGACAGGTGCTCAAAGTACGTCAGGTTCTGGACGATGGAGATTTGGGCAGCTAGAGACAGTCAGCATCTCCTACCTACTCTCAGGGCGGCTCGACCTACCGTATCCGTGACCATGGTGCTTCACGGCAATGCAGAGGACCTTGAAGGCGTGCATGCGGATGCTCGTGCTCTTGATGCGCTGCTCGCTCTCGAGGATCAGGTAGACGGGCCGGGTCAGGAGCGACATGAAGGTGTCGCGCTCCGACGTCGTCAGGAAGATCTTGCCCAGCTTGAGGCGCAGGACTTTGCACATGGTACCGAGCGCCGTCTCGAGCTGTGTCGACGAGTCCCACGTCCCGTCCTTGGCGGCATCTCGCTTCCCCTTGGGCTTGCCGCGGCCGCGCGTGGGCACGGTCGTCGACGACTTCTCGGCGGCCTTGGTCTCGACGGCGGCGATGGTCCACTGCAGCAGGAAGCCGTAGATCTCGAGGAGCTGCTTGTGGTGGGCGATGAGCTCCTGCTCGTCCGACTCGAGGTCGTGGTGGATGGCGTCGGCCTCGGCGGCCAGGCCCGAGGTGATCAGGTCAAAGATCTTGCTCAACGCGTGGGCCGACAGAAAGGATGTGTACCTGGATTGTTTGAACAGCTCAGAATCAGGATCCCGCAAACGACGGTCTGTGGCGCCAGAACCCAGAGGCCGCACGCGCTGGGCGGGGGTCGGTGTGTCCGCCGCCAGCAGCGAGGCGTCTCTTGTGCTTGTGCTTGTACTTGTGCTTGTGTAGGAGGGCAGCGGGGGGTCAGAGGAGATGGGTGCACACTTTAGAAGAAACTGCAGCGAGTCAAAAATGTGGCTGCGCGTGATGGCGTCTGGGTTCTCGGCCACAGCGTCGACGATGGGGTTGAGGACGGCGTTGATGACGGCGTTGTCGGCGAGGGACTCGGGGTCGTTCTCGCAGTCGGCCAGCGCCCCGTCGGCCTCGGGGGTCGGGATGCTGGCCGGATCGCTCATGTAATGCTTGAGCGCATCGTTGATGTCGAAGGTGACGCTGTCCATGGCGGACAACGACTCCGAGGAGGAGGGGGGGTGTTGCGCCGAGGAGCGGCCAGTGGGTGCGTGTGCGGACAGAAACGGATCGTGTTGCCGCAAATATTCCGTGAATGTCGTCGTGGTGGTTGCAGGTGTCGCAGATGTCGCAAATGTCGGCGACTGCACGATCGGTGGGTTGGTTGCTTGTTGTGTCGCAAAAGGCGAGCCGAAACTTTCTGTTCGGGACGGAGAACTGAATGCGACAGGATACAGCGCCCCTCCTCTGGGACGATTTGTTGCGCTGCTTTGCAGCGGGGGGCCCTGGCAACGCTACAATTTGTTTGTTGACTTTCGGCAGTCGCAGCCAGTCGCGTCCCAGCGGCGGTGAATCGCGTCGGTGGGTGGCCCGTGCGCTGCCCCTCCAACACGCGGGCAACCTGCTTTCCAGGCTTGACGCCCTTCAGAAGCCGCCTTCCCGAGTCTCCAATCCAAAACCAAAGACCGCCAATTGGCCTAATTCTTTCCTTCCAATTTGTGCCCGGGCTCGGCGAGGAATTGCAGCATTCCCGCGACCTCATGCAGCACCAATAGCTATCGTAATAACGTCTTGCGACCGGGCCGAAGTGGAGAGCGTCGTCCTTTTTTCTGCGAGTCTCACCCCGAACGACGCTTGTGCCCCCCGACAATCGACAATCGCCCGCAATGGCGACGGTGGTGCCTGCACGTCGCCGTCGGCCGGAGTCGTTCCGCGCAGAAACTCAGTCGTTCAGGATACACGAGGATGCGCCCTCAACTCAGGACACCGACGACACCGAGATGAACGAGAGCGCGGTGCAGGACGACGACGAGCCGGACCAGGAAGACGCCCAGGAGTCCGAGGACTCGGAGAGCTCAGAAGAGGATGCCCCGGACGACAGCCACTTCCAGCAGGACATGGAGCGGTTGCAGAACTGCTTCGTCGGCTTCCGGCAAAAGTACCGGTTGATCAAGCGGATTGGTGAAGGTTGGCATGCCCCGCGCCGTCGCTCCTAATTCGCGAGCTGCCATAGTAACCCGTCTCTTCCCAGGTACCTTCTCAACCGTCTACAAAGCCGAGGACTTGATGTATGACAGCTACGACAACTCGTGGGACTTGGACAAGGAGGCGGAGAAATGGACGCCGCCGCTATTGAAGAGCTTCACCAGCCAGTCGAGCGCAACCCTCGACTACCAGTCGCAGACCCAGCGCCGCCGCAAGCCCAAGTATGTCGCCATCAAGAAGATCTACGTCACCTCTTCCCCGAGCCGCATACTCAACGAGCTCGAGCTGCTGCACGACCTACGGGGCTGCCTGTCGGTCTGCCCTCTCATCACGGCGTTCCGCTGGACGGACCAGGTCGTGGCGATCCTGCCGTATTTCCGGCACGCCGACTTCCGCGACTACTTCCGCAACATGACCATTCCGGACATTGCCATCTACCTGCGCTCCCTGTTCACCGCGCTCGCTAGCGTGCACTCGAAACACATCCTCCACCGCGACATCAAGCCGACCAACTTCCTCTACGACCCTGCCTCGCGGCGCGGCGTCTTGGTTGACTTTGGGCTCGCGGAGCGTGAGGGATACGACTGCAAGCCCTGCGTTTGCCACGACGACCCCGCGGAACGCAAGAGGAAGATACGGCCGCTGATCAGCAGGGAAGACAAGGGGGGCTATCTGCGGGAGGACACGCGCCCCTCGCGGCGGGCGAACCGCGCAGGCACGCGCGGCTTTCGCGCGCCCGAGGTGCTCTTCAAGTGCACCGAACAGTCGACCAAGATCGACATCTGGAGCGCCGGCGTGATCCTCCTCACCATCCTGTCGCGGCGCTTCCCTTTCTTCAACTCGGCCGATGACGTCGAGGCCATGATCGAGATCGCCACCATCTTTGGGCGGTCGCGGATGCGCAACGCGGCGCTGCTGCACGGGTGCATGTTGGAGACCACGATCCCCACGATTGGCATCTCCGGACACGACCTAGCGCACATCATCCTGTGGAGCACCGGCCGAAACACACAGAAGGACCACCTCAAGGACGACGAGAAGCTAGCGGTCGAGTTTCTTAAGAAGTGCATGGAACTAGACCCCAGCAAGCGGATCAGCGCCGAGGACGCGCTGAACCACGAGTTCTTGCGCCTCGGGCTCGACGAGTCGGTCGAGGTAGCGAGCGAGGCGGGGGATGACGACGAGATGGACATTTTGAAGGCGTAAGCGGGGCATTGATTGGAGTTTGGTGTTTATCATGGATGTATCATAGGGGTGTGTTCGGGATCAGGCGTCTGGCGGTCTGTGGCATGTTGATATCCCGTCGTCGTTAATTGATCCGCCATGGGCGTTTGCCTGTTTCACGTGACCACGCGCAAGCTGTTTCGTGAAAAGATCAGATCAATTCAATCGGTTGTTGCCGCATCCCGAGTTGCAACACCGTCCACTCACTCACCTCTCCCACACCTTTCCAACGACAACCACTCGCGCTCTGGATTGTTTGATTCGTTTGATGACAGCCACAACCACAACAAAACTCAATACTTTGTCTACCAGAAACCATGACCGACTCCAACCCACACAGCAATGATCCTCCCGACCCTGAACCTCAACCCCCAACCAATTTCCACCATCCCTACCAACCCTACACTGTCCAGCTCGACTTTATGCGCACCCTCTACGACGTCCTCGAGAAGGGCAACAACCAAGTCGGCATCCTGGAAAGCCCCACCGGCACTGTACGCCCTCCCTTTCCCCCACTTAAGCACTCTCCTCTCCTCACTGATACAACCCCCTCATATCATCAATCCCACCCTACAAGACTCACGCACTAATTTTCACCTTTAAAAAAAAGGGAAAATCCCTCTCCCTCATCTGCGCAACCCTCACCTGGCTGCGCGCCCACAAGCGCGCCCGCTTCTCGGCCTCCTTCGACGCGACCGCGGCCGGGATGGCGGGCGAGCCCGAGTGGATGGTCGAGGCGGCGCTGCGGCGGAAGAGGGCCGAGGTCGGGCGGGCGTGGGAGGAGCGGGAGCGGGTGCTGGCTGCGGTGAGGCGGAGGGAGAGGGCGCTTGAGCAGCAGGAGGGGGGTGCCAGGGCGGGGAAGAGGGCGAGGGTTGATGATGGTGGGAGGGGGAGGAGAGAGGTGGATGAGGAGAGGGAGTTTTTGGTTGGGGAGGGGGGGGA
>JADMIO010604076.1_pt1 | contig 33506 bp, 33 predicted proteins | sample 8958161 | NCBI WGS metagenome assembly JADMIO01 (sample SAMN16585339, study PRJNA669376) | soil metagenome | isolation source: Crop rotation soil | place: USA: Cullars Rotation, Alabama | collected 2011 | reverse complement strand
GCCGCGACTTCAAGTCACGTGAATTCCAAGCTTCGGATCCCACTGTGCTGGAAAGGAGCTCGGTTCGCCGACTTCGTAATCAGTTCGTAGACCGAGAGCTTGCCGCTCGCTTCGCCGACGGCGAGGTACTTGCCGTCAGGTGACCATCGCGTCACCGTCACTTCGGCGCTCGTCAGGTGGGCATCGAAGGCCTGTTCTGCCTTTCCGGGTTGCCACAGCGATACGCGCCAATCCTTGCCCCCTGAGACGAGCCACGGGCCGCCGGGTTGCCATGCCAGCGTCACGATGCGTTCCGTGTGGCCCTTCAACTCGAGTGGTGTCGATCCTTCCGGACCTTTGCCGGTGAAATCCCAGACGACGACTTCGGAGCCCGCGCCGGTGGCGAGATAGCGGCTGTTCGCGCTCCACTCGATGAGCGGCACCTTCGTGCCGTAGCCGCTGATCTGCGAATCGTCGCCCGTGGCGAGATACCAGAAGTGCACCGAGCCGTCCTGCATGCCGGCGGCGAGCACCCTGCCGTTCGGACTGAACGCGACCGCCAGCGACGCACCCGCCCATGGATATTGCCGAGTCGCGAGCGATCCGTTCCCGATGCGATGGACCCACACGCCGCCGAAGGTTGCGGCGGCCAGATTGCGACCCGCTTTATCCCATGCGATGGCGGCGACATTGCCGGGATGTGGAGCGGACTCGTGCAGCAGCCCGCCTTGTGCGCCCCACAGGGTTACGGTTCTTGCGGTGGAGGCAGCGAGCAGCTTTCCGTCCGGAGTGAACGCGAGGCGCTCCGTCCAATGGGCCGCTTTGCGCAGACGCGTGGGCTCGACCGTGCGATCCGCGTTCCACAGCACGACGGCGCCGTCCTGCCCCGAGGCCGCGATCGTGGCGCTGTCCGGTTGCCAGGCGACCGCGAGGACGCCGATGCCATGCTCGCCGATTTCGCTGACACGTGGAGACTGCACGGCGTTCTCGACGCACAGCACGCCACCTTCGCCGCCGGCAATCGCAAGCGATCGGCTGTCGGAGGACCATGAACAATCGACGACGTAAGTATCGAGCGACACCTCCGCGCGTGGCTGGAGAACACCGTCGCTCATGCGACGCAGGATTCGAAGCCCGCTTCCAGTTCGTGTCGATCCAGCTTCCGGCCGATGAACACGAGGCTGTTGTGGCGCGGCGTGCTCCCCCACGGCCGCTCGAAACGTCCGTCGAACATCATGTGCACGCCGTGGAACACGTAGCGCCGGTCTTCGCCCTTCACGCTGACGATGCCCTTCATGCGGAAGATGTCCTGCCCGCGGCTCTGCAGGAGGTACGCGATCCAGTCCTCGAACTTGCGCATGTCGAGAATGCGGGGATCGGAGATGCCCACCGACTTGATCTCTTCGTCGTGATCGTGATGTTGCACGTACACCGCTTCGAGGAAACCGCTATCCACGGACAGCACGCGACTCAGGTCGAACGCGCCCACGTCGAGCACGCTGTCGACCGGTGCATCGGCCGCCGTCGTCCGCACCAGCTTCGCCGTCGGATTGATGCCGCGGATGCGGCGCTCGACGCGCGCGACGTCGTCGGCGCCGACGAGATCGGTCTTGTTGAGCAGCACGATGTCCGCGAACGCGATCTGCTCGCGTGCCGCCGCGACCTGCTCCAGATGCTGTTCGGCGTGCTTGGCGTCGACGAGCGTCACGATCGCATCCAGCGAAAACTGATCCTTGAGATCATCGTCGAGAAAGAACGTCTGGGCGACCGGGCCAGGGTCCGCCAGGCCGGTGGTTTCGACCAGGACGTAGTCGAAACGGTCCCGGCGCTTCACGAGCTGGCCGAGCACGCGGATGAGGTCGCCGCGCACGGTGCAACAGATGCAGCCGTTGGCGGTTTCGAAGATCTCTTCCTCGGCGCCGATCACGAGCTGATGGTCGACGCCCACTTCGCCGAACTCGTTCTCGATCACGGCGATCCGCTTGCCATGCCGCTCCGAGAGGATCCGGTTGAGCAGCGTAGTCTTCCCCGAGCCGAGAAAGCCCGTGAGCACCGTGACCGGGACGCGGCCTGCCGTCGTCATCGAATGATTCTCCACTCGGCCAGCTTCAGCACGATCTGCCAGAACGCACGCTTGCGCCATGGAACCTCGCGAGGTGGAATCGCGCGGTAAAACGCGGCCGCGATCTCGCGATGCAGATGGCCCGCCGCCTCCAGGAGCCATTCTCTGTCGCCGCTGGTGACGCGATAGCGTCGTTCGCCAAGCTGCTCGACCGTTACGTCTTCCAGCGCCTCCGGCATATTCGCCGGCGCCGGACACGAGAATGCGTAGTGCACGATCTCGTCCGGATGATCGACCGTGCTGCCGACGAGGATCAGCCCGAGCGGACCGCAGTCATCGCGCCGGCACGAAATCCAGCCGCGGAACCGCGTGGGTTCCGTCATGCCTTGCGCCCCACCCGCATCGTGACAGGCCATTGAACGAGGCGTGTGGAATCTGCGCCGCCCCACAACAGCTCCAGCGAATTGCCGAGCGGCGTGACGGGATCGACGCGGTTCTTCTGTACGTACCGCGACGTCGCAGACCAGCTTCTCAGATAGCCCAGCAGCTGCGCTAACGTCCACGGCTCGCTCATCGCGAACGAAGGAGGTTTCAGCTCCACGAACGGAAACGCCAGTGAGTGATAGCCAGCTTCGACGATCTTCCGTTCCGGCGGCCAGTATTCGCCTACGGTCTCGGAGTAGTACTCGTACAGCAGAGCCTGGATCCTCGGCTCGTCGACCGTATGAATTCCATACGACCACACCGAGAGGACGCCGTTTGGCCGCAGCACGCGGCGCGCTTCTGCGTAGAACGCAGTCAGATCGAACCAGTGCAGCGCTTGCGCCACGGTAACGAGATCGACCGACTCCGCCGGCAGACCGCTGTTCTCTGCCGGCGCCACGCGATACGTCACCCGCGGATGCGGAGTCGCAGCGGCGACTTGCTGCGCGCTTGCGTCCGTGGCTGTCACGGCATCGAAACGCTCCGCGAGATCGACTGTCGCCTGCCCGCTTCCGCACGCGCAATCCCATGCGGCAAAGCGCGCTGGTGCGACTTCGGCAAGATAGTCGAACAACGCCGCCGGATAGCGCGGACGAAACGCGGCGTACTGCGCGGCGAGCCGTGAAAAGTGATCCTTGAACTGCGTGTCGGTCATGCTACGGAGCTTCGGGTTCGCGCATGGCCTCGAGGAACGGATTGCCTTCGTCCCCGAGACCCTTGATCACCCCTCGCACGTCCGCTGCGCTGCGATTCTGATTGGCCTTCCACTTGCCGAACAACCGCGTGAGCGGAATCTCGAGGCCGACGATGGCGCGGAACTGACGCGAGAGATAGTCCTCGGGTGCGTCGGTGACTTTCCACGGATCGGCGCGACCTAGCTCGTGCGTGTCCGTGTTCTTCGTGACATGCGCGCGGAGCCAGTCCGCATCCTCGATGAAACGCGGCCGCCCATAAGCGTGCACGACGACGTAGTTCCAAGTGGGCACGACTTTTCCGTGCTCCTTCTTCGCGGCATACCAGGAAGGGGTGATGTAGCTGTCGGGCCCGTGAAATACCACGAGCAGGTCGCGATCCGCAGGGCACTCTTTCCAGAGCGCATTCCCCCGAGCCACGTGTCCGCGCAGTGTTCCGAACGGTGCCGGCTCCGGGTCGACGAGCAGGGGAATGTGGTCGGCGACCAGCCCGGAAGGTCCCTGGTAGACGAGGGTGGCGAGAGGATTTTTCCGCAGGCAGGCGTGCAGCACGTCGATGCGGTCTTCGCGAAACTTGTCAGGGATGTACATGCCGCAAGCTTAGCTGCAGTTCAGGGAAGGGTCTCCAGCTCCCACACGGTAAGGGGTGCTCCGCGGCGCATCCAGAAGCCTGCACCGATCTCGCGGAAGCTCCGCCGCAGGCGCGCGCGGTACCAGTCCGCGCTGCGCAGGTGCACGACGGAGTCGGTACGGCTGCGGTCGCAATTCTCCAGCCAGTCCCGCTTGGTCAGTGCCGTGAAGTAGAGGATGCCCCGGCACAGGCGGCTGAGATTCGAAAGCGCGCCTGCGGCAGCGCGGTCGTCGAGATACTGGAGCACGTCGTAGCAGACAACCAGATCGAATACGCCGCCTGGCCTGTAGCTCTGCAGCATCCCGTGCTCCCAGCCGTATCGATTGCAGAGGTACTCGCTGGCTTCCAGCCCGACGTAAGTCGCGCGCGGCAACAGCCGTTTCAGAGGCCCGCGCAGCAGGCCGATTCCGCAACCGGCGTCGAGCAGGCGACGCACCGGCAAGCCCGCGTGGTCCACGTAGGCGGCGATCAGCTTCGCTCGCGCTCGCATCTCCGCGCGGGACGTCACGGCGGTGCGCGGGTCGAAATAGAAGCGCTGGTAGTACTCACGGTCGAAGCGCATGGGCTTGTAGTATCGTTCGTCCGTGGCACCCAGTAACACCACCGAAGCAGGGAAGCTGGCGGCTCTGAAGCAGGACGCTGGCACTATCGCCCACGACTTCAACAATCTGCTGACGGTAATTTCAGGCCACAGCAGCCTGCTGGCCACTGCCGTGCCGGCGAGCGACCCGATGCATTCGAGCGTCGTGGAGATCCGGAAGGCCGCGGAACGCGCCACTGTGCTGGCGCAGAAGCTGCTCGACCTGAGCCGGCAGCCCTAGGCGGGCTGCGCAGACTCCTGGTCGACGGGCGAGGTTTCGTATTCGGCCGGCGCAATGTCGGGGCGCGTGACGGCCTTCAGCACAATGATGAAGTGCGTGGTCTTGCCTTCGGCGCCGTACACGGGCGTGAGGTGGGCTTCCGCCAGGAACGCAGTCCCGTCCCGGTGATGCAGCTGCGCGACCCAGTGCACGTCGTGCCCGCTCGAATCCGTGTGCAGCCACTTCGGCGAACGCATCTGTAGTGAGCCATCCGAAAGGAGCAGGTCACCGTCTTCACCGATCACCTCGTCTGCTTTGAAGCCCGTGAGCGCACAGAAGGCGCGGTTCACATAGATCACTCGACGGTCCGGCTCGCCGCCGCGCGTGATCAGCACCGCGTCGCGCGGATTCCACCTGGCGGCAATCGCCGGCCCCGCATCCAGCAGTTCCGCGCTCATGAGGGGCGCTCCTCGCTGTTCGTGGCGAGCCCGAGGGACTCGAGCAGGCGGGAGGAGTCGATCGGCTTGGGCAGGCAGGCGTCGGCGCCGGCCGCCATGATGCGGTCGACGTTCTCCGCCGTGTGCTCACCGGTGACGGCTACGATGCGCATGTGACGCAGGGTGGGCCGCGCGCGCAGGCGGCGGCAGACTTCGAATCCGTCCATGCCGGGCATGCGCAAGTCGAGGACGAGCGCATGGGGACGGAAGGCTTCCACCTTTGCGCCGGCGTCGAAACCATCCGTCGCGAGCTCGGTGGCCACTTCAGGTGCACGGACACGGAGCAGTTCGGCAACGAAGCCGCGCACTTGCGCGTCGTCGTCCACGATCAAAATCCGCTCCGGACGGCCGTTGCCGGCGTCCATCGGCTTGGTGCCGCGGCTCCGGGCGAACTCCTCCACGTCCTGAAGCAGGAAGCGCCGGTGGCCTCCCGGTGTCGAAAGAGAGCGGAGCAAACCGCGCGCAGCCCACTGTCTCACCGTCACCGGATTGACCATGAGCAGTTTCGCTACCTCATTTGGCGTGAGATGCGTCTTCTGCTTGGACTTCGTCATGTCCCGGCCTCCGGGGACGTGCCCCCGCTGGCGTCGCACGAGGCGACTCGCTCCTCAAAGTGTTTGCACACAGGTTTGCCCGCTCCATTCCGACGAGCGCAATCTATTGGAGCGGTTATATCGTGTCAAGCGTTCTGATCGAATTTAGCGAATCAATCCCGCCCCCTATCGGAGCAGGAGATGCAGGACGCCGACCACGGGCATCAAAAAGATCATGGATAACATGAAGTTGACGACACCCATGAGGAACAGGGCCACGCTCATGAGCACACCGACCAGAAGCAGGAGCGGGGCCGAGATCATCGCCACCGTAAATTTCCGCGTATCCCAGCGCGGGGGCTCATAGCGCAGGCTTCCGCCCATGCGGGCGAGGCGATTCACGCGCTTCTGATACGCAGGATGGAACGCCACGACCGAGCCGCCCGGCCCCGCCGCGATGAACAGGTGCTTCGTCCAGGAAGGCCCGGGTGCGCCTACGCCGGTGCGTCCGAGTTCCGCCAGCGCTCCGGAGAGCGCGTCGGGATCGCGCGTGAGCTGCACGGCAATGGAGTCCGCGAGATAGCGCCGGGCACGCCAGCTGAATCCGAACAAAGGCGTGAGCAGGAAGCTCGTGAGCATCGGCAGCATGATCCCGCCGATCAGCTGTGCGGCCATGAAGGGCATCTTCATCATCATCACGGCCTTGTCCCAGCGGGTCATCTCGGAGTCGGGCTTCGGTTTCGCCCCCGGCCGCTCCTCGATCGTCGCGTAGGCGATGAGCTCGGACATGAGCTCCAGGCGCTGCTCCGGCGGAACGCCGCGGAACAGGCGCCAGATCATCGTGCGTGCCGGCTTCTCGAACATCGCGAGCGTGAACAGGCGCGTGAGTCCGCACAGCTGCAGCACCGAGATGACGAGACCGCCGACGCGCATGTCGCCGTTCGCGACGGTGGCGACGAGGTGGCCGCACAACGCCTGCGTCTGCGCGCGATCGAGCTTGTCGAGCGCGAGCCGCGACACGAGCAGCACCGCATCGTCCCGGTTGCGGCCGAAGGCCGCGCCGTTGATCGTGCCGCCGTCGTAGAGCATCACGTGCGGCGCACGCAGGCCAGCGGCGATCGCCATCTCCTCCACGACGTTGCCGAGCTGCTGCTCCTCGAAATCGAGCTTGTTCAGCTCGCGGCCGCCGAGCGCGAGCGCCACGCCCTCGGGACCACTCTGCGAGAACAGTCGCCGCAGACCGAGCCATCCGGCGGCCGCGAGCAGCAGGCCGGGCATCGCGACGAGCACGAGGCCCCCGAAGAGCTCTGCACGGCTCATGACGCCGTTCTCGTCGACGAGCCGGTCGATCCAGTCGAAGAGATCGCCGCCTACGTTCGGCACCGGGAATACCAGTGCGAGCAGGTCGGCGAGAATCACGATGGCGCTCATCAGCACGGGCGACAGCAGGATGCTGATCGTGATGGAAACGAGCGTCACCGCGAGATAGGCGATCGCCGTCAGCTGCCAGGTTGCGCGGCGATTGCGCGCGATCGCACTGAGGAAACTCTCGCGGTCGAACGGCGGCAGCGTCCCCTCCGCAGCCCGCCAATGAGCAGGCTCGGAGCTCACGTCACACCTCGCGCAGGTAACCCCACGTGTGCAGCTTGTCGTGATCCTCGAACCAACGCTCGCCGATGTCGTCGCGGTAGTACATGTCTGGGATCATGATGTTGCGGATGCGCGAGTAGGCCTGCGCCTGTGCCTGCCGCAAGGTCTGGCCGAGTCCGCAGACCACGAGCACGACGCCTGAGGTGCCGGCGACGTACCACTGCCCGTTCACCTGCTTCACGTCCTCGATGTGCACTTCCTCGGGAATGCCCTTCTTGAACAGGATCGCGGCGTTCTTCGACACCGAGAAGAACGTGGCGTCGTCGTCGAACGGAAAGGGCGACACGACGATCCGCACGCCGATCTGGAAGCCGCTCTTCACCTTGAGCTTCGGATTCACGCCCGCGGCCAGGTCGTACAGGAACTGGCCGATCGGCGTCTGCATCCCTTCCTGCTGGATGCTGATCGTCGGATAGCCGAATCGAGCGGTGAACTCGAGCGGGTAGATGCCGTTGCCGTTGACGATGCAATTGAGGTCGATGTAGCCGACGTAGTTCTCTGCGGCGAGCTGTCCTTCCATCTTCTTCAGGGTCGAATTGAAGAGACGGTTGGGCCCGCTCCAGAACATCGCCGTGCCCATCTCTCCTGTGGAGGGGCCTATGTTTCCAGGAAACAGCTTTTTGTTCTCGAAGTTGACATTCAGCGGATAAATGAACTCCTTGCCGTTGAAGAACGCCCCCACGGCGATCTCCACCCCGGTCACCCGGCGCTGCAGCTGGAAGTTCTTGATCTCGTCCGGGAAGGAGATCTTGTAGGCCTCCAGCACCCGGATCACGTCCTCGCCGTCCTCCTCGTCGCCGACGAACAGGCGGCGCTTCACGTTGCCGGCCGCGCCCGAGGGCTTGATGACGTAGCGCTCGGGGTTGGCCTTCACGAAGGCGATCGCATCGTCGAAGTTGCCGAAATCCCGGTACGGGATGATGTTGATCCCGTACTTCCGCAGCTCTTCCTGGCCGAAGGAGCGGTCGTCCTCGAGGCGATCGGTGTACTCGGTCCCGCCGACCACCAGCTTGCCGCGCGTGCGCAGGCCCTGCGCCACCGTGCCCTGGCCGAGCGTGTCGTCGAAGACGATGACGTCCGCCCAGTCCACCTCGCTTTCCCAGTCGTTCACCTTCGGCACGAAGCCGTCGCCGATATCGCGCTCCTTCTCGTCCTGGATGTAGTAGCGGACGTCGTGGCCTTCCTTCACGACCTGCCAGGCGATGTCGCTGATGAGGCCGGTGATCGAGACGAAGAGGAACTTGCGCTTGTCGCCATTCATGGCCGCGACAATGCCACTGCAAGTGGGGCCGCGCCACACGCGTGGCGCGGCGCAGCCCGAGGTTGAAGGCGGCGGAGGCGGGGCGTAGGCTCGCCGCCATGTCATCGGAGCCCCTGAATTCTGGAGCGACGGCCACCGCCGAACGCCGCCCGGCCGTGTGGCCGTGGCTGCTGGTGCCGCTGCTGGCGCTCGCGCTGTTCATCGCCCTCAGCAAGTTCAAGGAATCGCGGCTTCCCACGCAGAGCGACGAGGCCCCGCCCCCCGTTGCCGAGGAATCGGCCTCCCCCGCCGACGCACCGTGACCCGCGCTCCGCCTCCGAAAACCGCGGCGCGCCGCGCGCCGAAGGTCGGTTTCGTCAGTCTCGGCTGCCCCAAGGCGCTGGTGGATTCGGAGCGCATCCTCACGCACCTGCGATCGGAGGGCTACGACGTCGCGCCTTCCTACGACTCGGCGGACGTCGTCGTCGTGAACACCTGCGGTTTCATCGATGCCGCCGTGGACGAATCGCTCGACGCCATCGGCGAGGCTCTCGAGCAGAACGGCCGCGTCATCGTCACCGGGTGCCTCGGTGCGAAGCCGGAGCGCATCCTCAGCCGTCATCCCCGCGTTCTGAAGGTGACCGGGCCGCACGCCTACGAAGAGGTCGTGGCGGCCGTTCACGAGCATTTGCCGCCGCAGCACGAGCCCTTTCTCGACTTGGTGCCGCCGCAGGGCATCCGGCTGACCCCGCGGCACTACGCGTATTTGAAGATCTCGGAGGGCTGCAACAACAAGTGCAGTTTTTGCATCATCCCGGCTATGCGGGGGCTGCTGGCGAGCCGGCCAATCGACGAGGTGCTGCGCGAGGCCGAGCGCCTCGTGAAGGCGGGCGTGAAGGAGTTGCTGGTCATCTCGCAGGACACGAGCGCGTATGGAGCGGACATCCGCTACCGCTCCGCGACCTGGCGGAACGAGTCCTACGAAACCCGCTTCCTCGATCTCGCGCGCGGGCTCGGCTCCCTCGGCGCGTGGGTGCGCCTGCATTATGTTTACCCGTACCCGCACGTGGATGCGGTGATCCCGCTGATGGCGGAACGAGCGGTGCTGCCGTACCTCGATATTCCATTCCAGCACGGCAGCCCGGGCGTGCTGAAGCGCATGCGCCGGCCGGCCCATGCGGTGAACACGCTGGACCGGATCGCGTCCTGGCGGCGCGCGTGTCCGGAACTGGTCCTGCGCAGCACCTTCATCGTCGGCTTCCCCGGCGAGACCGAGGCGGAGTTCCAGGAGCTCATGGACTGGCTCGACGCCGCACAGCTCGATCGGGTCGGCTGCTTCAAGTACTCGCCCGTCGAGGGTGCGGTCGCGAACGCGCTCGCCGATCACGTCCCACCCGAGATCCAGGACGAGCGCTATGCGCGGTTCATGGAGCGAGCGAGCGCCATCAGCGCGAAGCGCCTGGCCGCGCGAGTCGGACGACGCACTCGGGTTCTCGTGGATTCGGTCGAGGACGCGACGGCCGTCGCCCGCAGCGAAGGCGAGGCCCCAGAGATCGACGGCGTGGTGCGTATCGTGAAGGCGCGGAAACTGCGCGCCGGTGACTGGGCCGACGTCGAGATCATCGGCTCGACGAACTACGACCTCGACGCGCGCCTCATCGCTGCCTCGTAGAGCCCGCGACAGCCGCGCGGCGCACGACTTTCTTGCGCGGCACGACGGCGGCCGTCGCAACCTGCCGCGCCGGCCCGGCCGCGACGCTCTCGAATTCCCGCTGTGCGATCTGATCGAAGCGCTTCGCCAGCGAGTTGTAGCGGCGCACGAGCTCTTCGCCGAGCGGCGTGAGTTTCACGCCACCGCCACCCTTGCCGCCGACGCTCGCCGTCGTCACCGCCTCGGTGAACGAGCGGTTGAGTCCGTCGATCAGCAGCCAGGCCCGCCGGTAGCTCATCCCCAGCTCGTGGGCCGCGCGACGCAGGGAGCCGGTGCGCTCCACGCCCATCAGCAGCGCGATCTTTCCGGGGCCGATGGCGCAGGCAGGGCTCACATCGACGCGGAATCGCACGGTGATCATGGTTTTCCCATAGGCAAGATTCGGCGCGTGTGCGGATATTCGCTGCGCACCTGCGCTCACTCACGCCCACCCGCACGGCGGTTCCGCAGCTTAGCGCTGCGCGCGGGTGGCAGCGCACCGGCGGCGACCGCGACCGGCAGGCGCACGATGAAGACTGCGCCGCGACTCTCGCCTTCGCTCACCACGAAGATGCGGCCGCCATGCAGCTCGACGATGCGGTGGGAGACGGCCAGCCCGAGCCCTAGACCGGCCGCGCGGATCGGCTCCGCGCGCGCCTGGTGCAGCTGCCACACGGGATCGAACAGGTGCGGGAGCGTTTCCGGGGCGATGCCCATGCCGTTGTCACGCACGGCGATCTCGACGTACTCACCGCGACCGCGGCATTCGACGAGAACGTTTCCACCGGCAGGCGTGCTCGCCAGCGCATGTGAGACGAGGTTGTGCACCACTTGCCGCAGGCGTTCCGGATCCGCGTTGATCGGACCGGCGGGCTGATCGATGAACGATTCCAGGCGCACGCGCTTCGCGGCCGCGATCGTGCGCACGGCATCGACTTCCTCGGACACGATCGGCGAGACGGTGGCGACACGCCTGAGGTTCACGTGGAAGCAGCCGGCCGCGATGCACGAGACATCGTGGACTTCGTCGATGAGGCGGTGCTGTTCGCGCGTGCTGGCGCGGATCAGCTCCAGCGCGCGCCAGGTCTCTTCGCCGAACTTCTGCTCCCTGAGCATGCCGATGGTGGTGAGCATCGCGTTGAGCGGGTTGCGCAGCGACTGGGACAGCACGGCGACGAGCTCGTCTTTCAGGACGTTCGATTCTTCCGCGGTTTCGCGCGCCAGCCGCTCGGCCTGGCGCAGTCTCGAGCGGGCAAGCTGCACCGCCACGCGGGCCACGAGCTCCTGCGCGGAGAACGGCTTCGGCAGGTAGTCGTCGGCGCCGGCGTTGAGCGCTTCGATGGACGCTTCCTCGTTGGAACGCGCGGACAGCACCATCACGGGCAGCTCCGCGGTCTGCGCGTCCTCGCGCAAGGCGTGCAGCAGGGAGAGTCCGTCGAGGCCGGGCATCATGAGATCCGCGATCACCAGCTCCGGTATGGACTTGCGGACCCTCGCCAGGGCACGGATCCCGTCGGAGCAGGTTTCCACCGTCCAGTGCGCCTTCAGGATGCGGCGCAGGTAGCGGCGCATGTCCGCGTTGTCGTCGACGACGAGAATGCGTTCGGCGGATCCGGTGCTCGGGACCGCGGCGATTCGCGGCGTCGGCTCGCTCGGCTCGTCGTCGCCGATCCAGCCCGATGCCTCTTCGAGAAACGCGTGGGCGCCGGTGGCGGCGGAAGGCCGGTTCGGCGCCTGCAGCCGGTCCGCAGCCAGATGCTGCGCGCCTCGATGCAGCCGCACCGTGACCGTCGTGCCGCGGCCCACTTCGCTGTAGAGCGAGACCGTTCCGCTGTGCAGCTTCACCAGTTCCTGCACGAGCGACAGGCCTATCCCCGAGCCTTCCGCGGACCGCGCTTCGACCGTGCGGCCACGATGGAACCGCTCGAAGACGTGCGGAACATCCGCCGGATCGATGCCGCACCCCGTGTCGGCGACTTCGAGCACGACCCATTCGTCCTGGAGCAACAGGCTCACGCGGACCTCGCCGGCAAGCGTGAATTTGAGTGCGTTCGAGACGAGGTTGAGGACGATCTTCTCCCACATGTCCCGATCGACGTAGACCACTTCTCCGAGCGGTGAGCAGTCCACGATCAGCGCCAGCTTCGCGCGCTCGAACGTCGAGCGGAACAGGCTGACGATGTCGGCGGTGAGGGCGCTCAGCTCGGTGGGCGCGAAGTAGGCCTGGATGCGCCCGGCCTCGACGCGCGAGAAGTCCAGCAGCGATTGCACCAGCTTCAAAAGGCGCGTTCCCGCGCGCCGTGAGGTCTGCAGCAGCTCGCGATCACCCTCGTTCACCTCGCCGCGCGCGATCACGTCGTCGAGCGGGCTCAGCAGCAGCGTCAGGGGGGTGCGGAACTCGTGGCTGACGTCGCTGAGGAACAGGGTCTTCGCGCGATCCAGCGCGGCTAGGGCTTCGGCGCGCTCGCGTGCCAGCTCCTTGGCGCGCGCGGTGGCGATCGCGGTCGTCAGCCGTTCCGCGACCAGCGCGATGAACTTGCGGTTCTCGGCGGCGGGCCGCATCGCATTCGTGCCGGCGACCAGCACGCCGGCCGGCAGCACCGTCGTGAGCGCGCCCGCGATCACGGCCGGCACCTCCTCTGCGGTGACCTGGATTTCCTCGGGTGCGCTCGCCTCCGGCGGCAGGACACCGGAGCGCGCCACGAGCCGCGCCGTGCGCCCTTCGCGATCCAGGAGATAGATCAGCGCGAAGGGCACGTCGCGCGGATAACCCTGCAGCACTTCCGCGGCCGTGGTGCTGGCGAGCTCGGCGGTTTCGGCGGGGAAGCAGCGCGTCGAGAGCGCGTCTAGGCACGCGGCCTGGCGCTCGCCGAGGACGCGATCCGTGATCTCGCGCACCACGACCAGCTGTGCGTTCGGCGTGCCCCGCTCGTCACGGATGGCGCTGAAGCCCAGCACGAAATGCGTTTCCTCGGGATAGCCATGGCGCTGCAGCGGCAGGAGCAGCGCCTCGGTCGCGGTAGGCTCCCCCGTCTCCATCACGTGGCGGATGATGGGCCCGACGGGGTTCTCCCAGATCTCCTGCCACGCGCTCGCGGTGCTCTCGCCGAGGATCGACGGATGCTTGCCGCCGACGATGTCGATGGTCGCGTCGTTGTAGAGGAACAGGAATTCCTCGCCGAGCAGCGTCACCATCGGGAAGGGTGAATCGAGAGACAGGCGGACCGCGGCGCGCCAGGTTCCGGGCCAGGTGTCGGGGGTGCCGATCGAGGTCTGCGACCAGTCGAAGCGCCGCATCAGCTCGTCCATCGCGGTCTTGCCGGTGAACGGATGTGATGCGTTGCGCCGTGATGCCATGCCTTCTCCGGTGTCGTCCTGACCGCGTCATTTTGCACGCGCGCGCGTATCGCACAAGACCGCTTCGTCACCGCATGCGCTATATTCTCATCGATACCACGCGCCGTCCGAGGTCTGCTTCGATGCGCATCCGCCTGTTGCTGCTCCTCCTGCCGGCCCTCGTGCCGCTTTTGGTACAGGCCGAGGCGCCGAAGAAGGAAATCATCGTGTTCGGCGCCGCCTCGCTGAGCGAGGTGCTCGGCGAGATCGGCACGGCCTTCACGCGTGACACCGGTATTACAGTCAAGACTTCGTTTGCGGCCAGCTCCGCGCTGGCGCGCCAGATCGAATCGGGCGCGCGGGCCGACGTCTTCTTCGCCGCGGACCTGGAGTGGATGGACTACCTCCTCGAACGGAAGCTCATCCAGGGTGGCACCCGCAAGGAAGTGGTGGCGAACCGGCTGGTGCTGATCGCGCCCGCGCACAGCAAGGCGAGCGTGAGGATCAGGTCCGGCTTCTCGCTGGCGGAGGCGCTCGCGGGCGGGCGCCTCGCGACGGGCGATCCGGATTCCGTTCCGGTCGGCAGGTACGCGCTCGCGGCGCTGACCCGGCTCGGCGCCTGGCGGCAGGTCGAGAAGCGGCTGATCCGTGCCGAGAACGTCCGCTCCGCGCTCGCGTTCGTGGCGCGAGGCGAGGCCGCGCTCGGCATCGTCTACGCAACCGATGCAAAGGTCGAAGGCAAGGTCCGCATCGTCGATACCTTTCCCGCGGACTCCCATCCGCCGATCCATTATCCGATCGCCGCCACCACGGCTTCCGGCGCGGACGGCGTGCGCTTCGTCGAGTATGTCGCCGGCGCGAAGGCCCGCCCGCTATTCGTCAAACATGGGTTCGAGCCGTTGCGGTAGCGGGTCGGCTACAATCCGCGGCCATGAAATTGGCCGTCGTGATCCTCGCTGCCGGTCAGGGCAAGCGGATGAAGTCGAGTCTCCCGAAGATGCTCCAGCCGCTGGCGGGGCGGCCGATGCTGTCGCACGTCATCGAGACGGCACGGTCGCTGGAGCCGGCTAGCATCCACGTCGTCTACGGCCATGGCGGCGACCGCGTGCGCGAGGCGCTGCAGGATCAGCCGGTGTCGTGGGTGCTGCAGAAAGAGCAGCTGGGTACGGGCCACGCGGTGATGCAAGCCTTGCCGCACGTGAAGGACGAAGACCTCGCCCTGATCCTGGCGGGCGACGTTCCGCTGATCCGACGCCAGACGCTGATCGATTTCACGCAGCTCGCGGATCCGCAGACCATGGCGCTGCTCACGGTGATGCTTGCGGATCCGACGGGCTACGGTCGCGTGCTGCGCGACGCAGGCGGCCAGGTGCGGCGGATCGTCGAGGAGAAAGACGCCTCGAAGGCCGAGCGCAAGGTGCGCGAGTGCAACTCGGGGATCATGGCGATTCCGGGCAAGCATCTGCGCAACTGGCTCGGCCGCGTGAAGAACGACAACGCGCAGGGCGAGTACTACCTCACCGACGTCGTCGCGCTCGCAGTGAAGGACGGGATCGCCATCAAGCCCTTCGTCGCACCCGGCGCGGAGGAAGTCCTCGGCGTGAACGACAAGGCGCAGCTCGCGGACGTCGAAGCCATCCGCCGCCGATCGGTGACACGCGAACTGATGCTTGCGGGTCTCACGGTCGCGGATCCGGCGCGACTGGACGTGCGCGGCACATTCACCTTCGGGACGGACTGCTTCGTGGACGTCAACGTCGTGCTCGAAGGGGTCGTGAGGATCGGTGATCGCGTGCGCATCGGGCCGAACTGTGTGATCCGGGACAGTGAGATCGGTGACGACACCGAGCTGTTCCCGAACTGCGTACTCGACAGCGCGCGCATCGGCGCCCGCTGCAACATCGGCCCGTTCGCGCGCTTCCGCCCCACCTCGACGCTGGCGAACGAGGTGCACATCGGCAATTTCGTGGAGGTGAAGAATTCCTCGATGGCCGACGGCTCCAAGGCGAACCATCTCACCTACGTCGGCGATGCCCAGATCGGCAGCCGCGTGAACCTTGGCGCCGGCACCATCGTTGCGAACTACGACGGCGCCAACAAACATCGCACCATCGTCGAAGACGACGTGCACACCGGCTCGAACAGCGTGCTCGTTGCGCCGATCACGATCGGTGCGGGCGCGACGGTCGGCGCCGGCTCCACGGTGACCAAGCACGTTCCTCCCGGGAAGCTCACCGTCGCGCGAGCAAAGCAGGTGACGCTGGATGGGTGGCAGCGGCCGAAGAAATCGAAGAAGAGCTGACAGGCCGTCGCCGTGAACTCCAGGCGATCCTTCCTCTCGGCGACACTTGCGCTGGGCACTGCAGGTGCGCTACACGGCGGGCGTGTGCGGGCTGCGACCCGCGTACGGTTTTCACGCGATCCATTTTCGCTGGGCATCGCCTCGGGATATCCGACGGCGGAATCCATCGTGCTGTGGACGCGGCTCGCGCCCTTGCCGATGGAACCGGGCGGGGGCATGCCGCGCGATGCCATCGTGGCGGTGAACTGGGAAGTGTCGACGGATGATCGCCTGCGCAACGTAGTCCAGAAGGGCACCGAGTACGCGACTTCCGAGTGGGCTCACTCCGTGCACGCTGAACCTTCCGGCCTGGAGCCGGGGCGCGAGTACTGGTATCGATTCACGTGCGGCAGCGCTCGCAGCGCGGTGGGGCGGTTCAGGACCGCGCCATCACCGCGCGACGCCCTTGCGAAGCTTCGCATCGCTGTCGCTTCGTGCCAGCAGTACGAGCACGGCTACTACGCGGCGTATCGACACATGGTTTCCGATACGCCTGACGTCGTCGTTCACGTCGGCGACTACATCTACGAGTTGAGCTGGGGTAACGAGCGCGTTCGCAATCACAACGCGCCGGAGTGCTATACGCTCGACGACTACCGTGCGCGCTACGCCCTATATAAGAGTGACGCGGATCTCGCTGCCGCACACGCGGCCTGCCCTTGGCTGGTCACGTGGGACGATCACGAAGTCGACAACAATTACGGCGGGGATTTCACGGAAGAGAACGACAGCACGGAGCTGGCCTTGGCTCGGCGCGCCGTCGCCTATCAGGCGTTCTACGAGCACATGCCTCTGCCGCGGCGCGCGACTCCCTATGGGCCCTTCATGCGGCTGCACACCTACCGTGCGTTCGGCGATCTCGTTTCGCTCTTCGCGCTGGATCAGCGGCAGTATCGCTCCCGGCCAGACCTCGCCGAGGACCAGCGGACGATGCTCGGTGGACGGCAGGAAGGCTGGCTCTATGGAGGACTGGTCAACAACCGCACGCGCTGGAAGCTGATGGCACAGGGCACCGTCATGTCGTTCGGCGAGGAGCAGACCCGGGACGGACGTCCCTTGATGAGCGACGGGTGGAACGGCTTCCCGGCGGCTCGCGCCCGGCTACTGGAATTCATAGGGGAACAGAACGTCCAGAACGCCGTCGTGCTCTCCGGTGACATCCACGCGTTTCTGGTCGGCTCGCTGTTGCGAGATGACGCGAATCCCGCCTCTGTTGCAGTCGCCACCGAGCTGACCACCGGCTCGATTACGTCCCAGGTCACGCCGCAGTCTTTCCTGGACGCCCGCCTGGCCGGAAATCCCCGCACACTCCTCGCCGCGCGCGCACAACGGGGCTATCTGCGGCTCGACATTACACCCGACCGGCTCACGGCCGACCTGATCGCGATGGACGACGTGAAGAACCCGGATTCCGGCCGCTCGACCCTGGGGTCGTATGTCGTCGAGGCCGGCCGGCCCACGCCGGTACCGGCCTGACGAACGGCCGAAGGGGTCAGCGCACCCGCTTGCGGCGGAACAGATTGACGATCGCGAGCAGGATGACGGCGCCTAGCAGCGAGACGACCAACCCACCGACGCTGAAATCGCCGGAATTGATGGTGTCCTCACCGATCAGGGGCGAAATCAGCCAGCCCCCGAGCAGCGCGCCGATGATGCCGACGACGATGTTCAACAGGAGGCCCTGCTGAGCGTCCGTCCGCATGATGAGGCTCGCAACCCAGCCAATCAGGCCGCCGACGACCAACCAGATAATGAAATTCATAGCCTGGACCTCTTAGTTTTGCAGCGACCGACTGCCCGCAATTTGTGTGCCCATTTCCGTCCGGCGCACCGAACCGGCGTAGGATTCGCGCGGTCCCGGAGCCGGAAACCGGCCCTGCGACCGGGTTCACGCTTACATGAATGAAATCAGCGCTTTAACGTGCCTTCGGGCACACTTCCGGGCCGAACAAGAGGGCCATGAGCCATGTGTGGAATCGTAGGGGCGATAGCCGAGCGAAACATTGTGCCGATCCTGATGGAGGGTCTGCGTCGCTTGGAATATCGCGGCTACGACTCTGCGGGGCTCGCCGTGTTGAACGGCACCCAGCATCTCACGCGTCTTCGCACCGTAGGCAAGGTGAAGATGCTGCAGGACGCTCTCACACAAACGCCCACTCACGGAAAGCTCGGCATCGCGCACACGCGCTGGGCCACGCACGGTGTTCCGAGTGAACGCAACGCGCATCCGCACATCTCGCGTGACGGTCTCGCAATCGTCCACAACGGCATCATCGAGAATCACGAAGAGCTGCGTGCAGAGTTGCAGCGGCTCGGCTACCAGTTCACGTCCGAGACTGACACGGAAGTGATCGCGCATCGCATTCATCATCACCTCGCGACCGTGCAGGATCTCTTCAAGGCCGTGCGCGCCACGGTAGCGGAGCTTGAAGGCGCCTACGCGCTTGCCGTGGTCAGCGAGCACGATCCGGATCGAATCATCCTCGCGCGCGAAGGCTGCCCGGTCGTCATCGGCCTGGGCGTCGAAGAAAACTTCGTCGCGTCCGACGTTGCGGCGCTGTTGCCGGTGACGCGTCGTTTCGTGTTCCTCGAGGAAGGCGACGTCGCGGAGATCCGTCGCAAGTCCGTGCGCATCATCGACAAGGAAGGCAACACCATCGAGCGCCCGGCGCGCGACAGCGAGCTGTCCGCCGATGCCGCGGAGAAGGGCCAGTACCGGCACTTCATGCTCAAGGAGATTCACGAGCAGCCGCGCGCCTTCGCGAACACGCTGCAGGAGCGCGTCGCCAACGGCCGCCTGCTGGAAGCCGCGTTCGGCCCGGCCGCCGCGGATATCTTCAAGCGCACCGAGCACGTCCACATCATCGCGTGTGGCACGAGCTATCACGCCGGATCCGTGGCGCGGTATCTCGTGGAGCAGATCTGCAAGCTGCCGTGCTCGGTCGAGATCGCGAGCGAGTATCGCTACCGCAGTCCCGTCGTGCCGAAGAATTCCCTGTTCGTCACGATCTCGCAGTCCGGCGAAACGGCGGACACGCTGGCGGCGCTACGCCTCGCAAAGCAGGCCGGGTACCTCTCGTCACTCGCGATCTGCAACGTGCCGGAGAGCTCGCTGGTGCGCGAGTCCGAGCTGGTGATGCTTACGCGCGCCGGTCCGGAGATCGGCGTGGCCTCGACGAAGGCCTTTACGACACAGCTCGCGGCGCTCGGCATGCTCGTCATTGCGCTGGCGAAGTCCCAGAGCCCCGATCCCGAGCGCGAGCGGGGGCTCGTGACCCGGCTGATCGAGCTGCCCTCGCTCATCGAAAAGACGCTCGCGCTCGATCCGGTCATCGAAGAGCTCGCGAAGCGATTCGCCGACAAGCACCACGCGCTGTTCCTCGGCCGCGGCGTGCTGCATGCGGTAGCGATGGAAGGCGCGCTGAAGCTCAAGGAAATCTCGTACATCCACGCCGAAGCCTATGCGGCCGGCGAGCTGAAGCACGGCCCGCTCGCGCTGGTGGACGCCGACATGCCGGTCATCACCGTCGCCCCGAACAACGACCTGCTCGAGAAGCTGAAGTCCAACCTGATGGAAGTGCGCGCCCGCGGCGGCGAGCTGATCGTGTTCGCGGACCCGGAATCCGGCATCGCCCCGAGCGACGGCGTCACCGTGATCCAGATGCCGAAGCACGTAACCTACTTCCAAGCCCCCGCGGTCTATACGATCCCGCTGCAGCTGCTGGCGTATCACGTCGCGATCCTCAAGGGCACGGACGTCGACCAGCCCCGCAACCTCGCGAAGAGCGTTACGGTCGAGTAGCGGCATCGGCGAAAGCGCCGGTGCGAGGCAACGCCAAGCGAGCGCGCCTGGGGACCAGACTGCCAACGTCGCCGAGGTCGGCGGTGTCGGCTGAAACACCCGCGGAGCGATCTGGTCGTGCTCCGGCGCGAACTGCATCGGCAGCATGTCGTAGAGGGGCGCCGGTTCGAAGCGGCCAGCAAGGGCGTCAGACATCGACAGGTTGCCCAAGTGCCGGTCGGTGTTCGCGATCAGCTCGCCGAAGGTCGCGACGAGCCGGACGAGCCGGACGGCTTGTTCACCGAGCCGCCGGTCGCGGCTCAGCCTGTCGGCGGCGGCGATCCAGGGGTCCAGCTTGCCGTAGAGGACTAGCCGCGGATCTTGCGCAGGCGCTCGATCATCTTCAACTGCGCGGCGGCGCGGGCGAGCTCGGCGAGGGCCTCGGCCTGGGTGAGCTTGTCGCTGTTGTCGCGCAGGGCTTCCTCGGCGCGTTGCTTGGCGGCGAGCGCCGCGGCTTCGTCGAGATCCTTGGCGCGCGCGGCCGTGTCGGCGAGCACGGTGACCTTGCGCGGCTGCACTTCGATGGCCCCGCCGCCGACGAAGAAGAACAGCTCCTGACCGTCGGAGGTCTGCACCCGAACCTCGCCCGCCTTCAGCAGCGACAGCAGCGGCGCGTGCCGCGGGGCGATGCCGATCTCGCCCATCGAGGCCGGCGCGAACACCATCTTCGCCTCGCCGGAGAAGATCTCTCCCTCGGCGCTGACGATGTCGACGTGAATGGTGGTGGGTGCGTCGGCCATGCGGGCTTACCTCTACTGGAGCGTCTTCGCCTTCTCGACGGCCTCGTCGATCCCGCCGACCATGTAGAAGGCCTGCTCGGGAAGGTGGTCGTAGTCGCCGTTGATGATGCCCTTGAAACCGCGGATGGTTTCCTTCAGCGGCACGATCTTGCCGTCCTGGCCGGTGAACACCTTGGCGACGTTGAACGGCTGCGACAGGTAGCGCTGCACCTTGCGGGCGCGGAACACGACCAGCTTGTCCTCGGCCGACAGCTCGTCCATGCCGAGGATCGCGATGATGTCCTGCAGCTCCTTGTAGCGCTGGAGCACGGCCTGCACGCCGCGGGCGACGTTGTAGTGCTCCTCGCCGACCACCAGCGGATCGAGCTGGCGGCTGGTGGAGTCGAGCGGGTCGACCGCCGGATAGATGCCGAGCGCGGCGATCTGGCGCGACAGCACGACGGTGGCGTCCAGATGCGCGAAGGTCGTTGCGGGCGAGGGGTCGGTCAGGTCGTCCGCGGGAACGTACACGGCCTGGATCGAGGTGATCGAGCCGGTCTTCGTCGAGGTGATGCGCTCCTGCAGCACGCCCATTTCTTCAGCGAGCGTCGGCTGGTAACCGACCGCCGAAGGCATGCGGCCCAGCAGCGCGGACACTTCCGTGCCGGCGAGCGTGTAGCGATAGATGTTGTCGACGAAGAACAGCACGTCGCGGCCCTTCTTGCCGTCTTCGCGCACTTCGTCGCGGAAATATTCGGCCATGGTGAGACCGGAGAGCGCGACGCGCAGGCGGTTGCCGGGCGGCTCGTTCATCTGCCCGTACACCATCGCGACCTTGGAGTTCGAGAGCGTGTCCTTGTCGATGACGCCCGACTCGATCATCTCGTGATAGAAGTCGTTGCCCTCGCGCGTGCGCTCGCCGACGCCTGCGAACACGGACAGTCCGCTGTACTGCTTCGCGATGTTGTTGATCAGCTCGAGCATGTTGACGGTCTTGCCGACGCCGGCGCCGCCGAACAGCCCGACCTTGCCGCCCTTCGCGAACGGCACCAGCAGGTCGATGACCTTGATGCCGGTGACCAGCAGGTCACCGCCGCCCGCCTGTTCCGCGAACGAGGGTGCAGGACGGTGGATCGGCAGGCGATCCTTCGAATCCACCGGGCCCCGGTTGTCCTGTGGCACGCCGAGCACGTCCATGATGCGGCCGAGCGTCGCCTTGCCGACGGGCACGCTGATCGGGCCGCCGGTGGACTCCACGGCCAGGCCGCGGCGCAGGCCTTCGGAGGCGCCCATGGCGATCGAGCGCACGATGCCGTCGCCGAGCTGCTGCTGCACCTCCAGCGTGAGGTCGACGTCTTTCAGCTTCAGCGCCTCGTACACCTTCGGGATCGACTCGCGCGGAAACTCCACGTCGATGACCGCGCCGATGATCTGCGTAATCTTGCCAGTTGCCATATTCATTCCTCGTTGCCCTCACCCGCCCTTCGGGCACCCTCTCCCGCGCAAGCGGGAGAGGGTTGGGGGGAGGGTTCTAAACCGCTGCCGCGCCGCCGACGATCTCCGCGAGCTCTTTGGTGATCGCGGCCTGGCGGGCCTTGTTGTAGACCAGTTGCAATTCGCCGATGAGCTTGCCGGCGTTGTCGGAGGCGGATTTCATCGCCACCATGCGCGCCGCCATCTCGGAGGCCACGTTCTCGACCGCACCGCGATACACCGTGGCTTCGATGTAGCGCATCAGCAGCCCGTCGAGAATCGTCTGCGACTCCGGCTCGTAGATGTAGTCCCAGTGCTCGGCGAGCCCCTCGGTGTCGACGGACTCGATCGGCAGGAGCTGCACCGAGTGCGGCTTCTGCGTCATCGTGTTCACGAACTGCGCGTTCACCAGCAGCAGCCGGTCGATGCTGCCGTCGCGATACGCGTCCAGCATCACCTTCACGGTGCCGATCAGGTCTTTCACGTGCGGCCGGTCGCCCAGGCCAGAGACGTTCGCGAGGATCGGCAGCGAGAGGCGGCGGAAGAACGCGAGGCCCTTGCTGCCGATGAGGCACAGGCTCACCTGCGCGCCCTTGCCCTGCCATTCGCGCACGAGCTGCAGCGCCTGCTTGAAGATGTTGGCGTTGAGTCCGCCGGCGAGGCCGCGATCCGTGGAGATGACGATGATGCCCACCGACTTCGTCTCGCGCTCCACCAGGAACGGATGCCGGTAATCCGGGTTCGCGTGGGTCAGGTGCCCGATGACGTTGCGGATCTTCTCTTCGTAGGGCCGGGCGAGCTTCATGCGGTCCTGCGCGCGGCGCATCTTGCTCGTGGCCACCATCTGCATGGCCTTGGTGATCTTCTGAGTGCTCTTCACACTCGCGATCTTGGTGCGGATTTCCTTCGTGCCGGGCATGGCGTCGAGCCCCTAGTACGTGCCCGTGGAAACGAAGTTGTCGGCGATCTTCTTCAGCGTGCCCTCGTGGTCCTTCAGCTTCGGATTCGCGTTGATCGCCTCGATGTCGGCCTTGTGGCTGGTCCTGGCGAAGGCCTGCAGGGCCGCCTCGAAGTCCACGACCTTCTTCAGCTCCACCTTGTCCATGTAGCCGTTGTTCACCGCGTAGATGGTGAGGGCCATTTCCGCGACCGACATCGGCGCGTACTGCTTCTGCTTCATCACCTCGGTGACGCGCTGGCCGCGCTCGAGCTGCTTGCGGGTGGCTTCGTCGAGGTCGGAGGCGAACTGCGAGAAGGCCGCGAGCTCGCGATACTGGGCGAGCGCCAGGCGGATGCCGCCGCCGAGACGGCGGATGATGTCCGTCTGCGCCGAGCCGCCGACGCGCGACACCGAAATGCCCGCGTTCATCGCAGGGCGGATGCCGGCATTGAACAGGTCGGTCTCGAGGAAGATCTGGCCGTCGGTGATCGAGATCACGTTGGTTGGAACGAACGCCGTGACGTCGCCGGCCTGGGTCTCGATGATCGGCAGGCCCGTGAGCGAGCCGGTCTTACCCTTGACCCTGCCCTTCGTCACCATCTCCACGTATTCCTCGTTCACGCGCGCGCTGCGCTCGAGCAGGCGGCTGTGGAGATAGAACACGTCGCCGGGGAAGGCTTCGCGGCCCGGGGGGCGGCGCAGCAGGAGCGAGATCTGGCGATACGCGACGGCCTGCTTCGAGAGGTCGTCGTAGATGATCAGGGCGTCCTCGCCGTTGTCCATGAAGTACTCGCCCATCGTCACGCCGGAGTAGGCGGAGATGTACTGCATGGCCGCGGGCGTCGAGGCCGGAGCGGCGACGATGATCGTGTGGCCCATCGCGCCGTGCTCTTCCAGCTTGCGCACGACGTTCGCGATCGTCGAGGCCTTCTGCCCGATGGCGACGTAGACGCACTTAATGCCGGAGGACTTCTGGTTGATGATCGTGTCGACGGCCATCGCGGTCTTGCCGGTCTGGCGGTCGCCGATGATGAGCTCGCGCTGCCCGCGGCCGATCGGCACCATCGAGTCGACGGACTTGTAGCCGGTCTGCACCGGCTGGCTGACCGACTTGCGGTAGATGACCCCGGGTGCCACGCGCTCGATGGGCGCGGTGCGGGTGGCCTTGATCGGGCCCTTGCCGTCGACGGGCGCGCCGAGCGCATCGACCACGCGCCCGAGGAGCTCCGGACCGACGGGCACTTCGAGAATGCGGTTGGTCGTCTTGACCGTGTCGCCTTCGCTCAGGTGCTTGTAGTCGCCGAGGATGACCGCGCCGACCGAGTCCTGCTCCAGGTTCAGCGCGAGGCCGAAGGTGTTGCCCGGGAATTCCAGCATCTCGCCGTACTTCGCGTCGGCGAGGCCGTGGATGCGGCAGATGCCGTCGGTGACCGAGACGATCGTGCCGACGTTGCGAGCCTCGGTGACCGATTTGAAATTCTCGATCCGCTGCTTGATCAGGTCGCTGATCTCGGTTGCCTTGATGGCCATTTGAAGATTCCTCGTAACGAATTCGTTCAGGCGGTCAGCTCGTAGGCGATCTGCTCGAGCTTGCTGCGGATGCTGCCGTCGATCACCAGGTCCCCGGCGCGCAGCACGGCGCCACCGATCAGCCTCGCGTCCGTCTGGGCATGGAGGCGCACTTCGCGCTTCAGGCGCCGTGCGAGCGCCTCGGACAGCACGCGCTTCTGCTGCTCGTCGAGCGGGGCGGCGGAGGTGACCGTCACGTCGACGATGCCCTCGGAGGCATCCTTCAGCTCGTCGAACATCCGCGAGATCTCGGGGAGGTAGCCCAGGCGGCGGTTCTCCGCGAGGGTCTTCACGAAATTGCGGCCGTCGTCGTCGAGCTGTTCGCCCGCAATGCCGTTGACCAGCTCCGCGAGCTGCGCCGGCGTCACGTGCGGATTCCCGAGCAGGTTCTGCACGCGCGCGTCCTGCATGACGGCTGCGCCGGTGCGCAAGGCGTCCGACCACGGCGCCAGGCGCGCATCGCCCTTCGCTTCTTCGAACGCGGCCCGTGCGTACGGGCGTGCGATGGTGGTTTTGTCCGCCATGGGCTGTGCGCTTCCTAGATCTGCGTAGCGAGCTTGCTGATCAGGTCCGCGTGCGAGCGCGGATCGATCTCGCGTTCGAGCATCTTGGAGGCCGCGCTCACCGCGATCTGCGCGACTTCCTTGCGCAGCGCTTCGCGGGCGCGGCTGGACTCCAGCCCGATCTGTTCCTGGGCGGCCGCCTTGATGCGCTCGCCTTCGTGCGTCGCTGCGCTCTTCGCCTGCTCGACGAGATCGTTGGCCCGATGCTGCGCCTGGTCGATGATCTGCGTGGCGCGCTCGCGCGCCTCGCGGATGATCGCTTCCGAACGCTTGCCGGCCTCGGACAGCTCCTGCTGGCCCTTCTCCGCGGCGGCGAGGCCCATCGCGATCTTGCGCGCGCGCTCTTCCATCGCCACCGTGATCATCGGCCACACGAACCTCTTCGTGAACCAGATGAGCACGACGAACACGATCATCTGCACGACGAGCGTGAGATTGATATTCACGTTCGACTCCTAACCGTTGCGTCCGCTTGGGCTCAGCCCGTGAGGCCGGCCGTGAACGGATTGGCGAAGGTGAAGAACAGGGCGAAACCGATGCCGATCATGGCCACCGCGTCGACCAGCGCTGCGACGATGAACATGCGGCCCAGCAGCAGCGGAGCGAGCTCGGGCTGGCGTGCGACGCCTTCGAGGAAGCGCCCCCCGAGGATGCCGAAGCCGATGGCGGTGCCCAGCGCACCCATGCCGAAGATGAGCCCGACCGCGAGCGCCGTCATGCCCTGAACTTGTGCGAGATTTTCCACTTCAACCCTCCTAACGAAACTCGAACCGAATGGATCAATGCGACTTCGTGCTCGCCTGGGCGAGGTACACGATCGTCAGCATCATGAAAACGAAGGCCTGCAGCGTGACCACCAGGATGTGGAAGATCGCCCACACGAGGCCCAGAACCAGGTGCGCGAGGACTCCGCCCCAGCCCCCGACGGTCGCGAGGCCCGCGAAGCCGGAAGACAGCGTGAACAGCGCGATCAGCAGGAAGATCATCTCGCCGGCGTACAGGTTGCCGAACAGACGCAGCGCGAGCGAGATCGGCTTTGCGATCAAGTTGACGCCTTCGAGCAGGAAGTTCGCCGGCACCATCAGCGCCTGCAGGACGATGTTGTTGCTGTGGAAGGGATGCAGCGTCAGCTCCCCGACGAAGCCGCCGAAACCCTTGATCCTGATGCTGTAGTAGATGATCAGCGCCAGCACCGTGAGCGACAGCGCGAAGGTGACGTTGACGTCGGTGCTCGGCACGACCTTCAGGTGACCGAGACCCACGCCCTGCGCAGCGGCAGGCAGCAGGTCCACCGGCAACAGGTCCATGAAATTGAAGAGGAACACCCAACAGAAGATGGTGAGCGCGAGGGGCGCTATAAAGGGGTGCGACCTGCCGAACGTGTCGCGCACCTGCGTGTCGACGAACTCGACGATCAGCTCTACGAAATTCTGGAACTTGCCCGGAACGCCGGCGCCGGAGGTCACCGAGCGGCGCGCCGCGAGATAGAAGGACGCGGCGAACACGATCGCGAGCAGCACGGAAAAGAACACGCTATCCCAGTGGATGGCGTTGAAATCGACGATCCCGGAGTATTCCTTGTTGGCAAGGAATTGCAGGTGATGCTGGATGTACTCGCCGGCGCTGGGGGTTTCCGAAGCCGCGTGCTCGACAGCCTGCTCTACAGCCATGTTGGTACGAATGCCCTCAAACCCGATGAATCACTTCCGCCCCCGCACCATCTGCGCGAGAACGATCCAATGGACGGCGAAGGTCGCCATGTAAGCCGCCAGCATGGGCAGCGGAGCCACTTTCATCGTCTTCAACACCAGCACGAACGAGGCGATCACGATGGCGAGCTTCACCGCTTCACCACCGTAGAACGCGCCGAGCGCGCGCGCGCCGTCAGCCAATACCGACCCGCGAAACGCGAGCAGCGCCATTGCCAGACTGGCGACGGTGCTGATCCCACCGCCAAGGAGCGCTGACACAGCTCCAATGGGACCGGCAAGCGCGTAACTCACGGCCGCGACGACGCCAGTCATGACCGCCTGGCCGAGCACGACCCGGAATGCCGACCGGCGTGCCGTGGGAAGGTCGATCGCGACCACAGACAAATCCGCTTTTTACGTTGTCCGGACAACCACTTAGGTCGTCCGATGGCGAAGCCGCGGAATTATAGAGACGGGCATGGGAAAAGGCCACTCCGCGCGAGGGAAAAACGCACCGCGCCGCGCTGTGGATGGGACCTATTTAATGTGCGCGAGGATGCCGTCGAGCTCGTCGAGGCTGTTGTAGGAGACGACCAGCTTGCCCTTGCCCGAGGAGGCGTACTGGATGGCAACCTTGGCGCCCAGCTTTTCGGCCAGATCCTGTTCGAGGCGCTGCACGTTCGCGTCGCGCGCGGCGCCGTCACTGTCCGTGCGTGCACCGGCCGGTTGCAGCATGCGCCGCACCAGGGCTTCGGTCTCTCGCACCGAGATGCCTTTCTTCGCCACCAGCGCTGCCACCTCGACCTGCTGGCGCTTGTGGGTCAGGCCCAGCAGCGCTCGGGCGTGACCCATTTCCAGCTCCCGCTTTTCCACCAGCTCGCACACTTCGGGAGCGAGCTCGAGCAGGCGCAGCAGGTTGCTGACGGCGGCGCGCGAGCGGCCGATGGCGTCGGCGGCTTCCTGATGGGTGACCTGGAATTCGCGAATCAGGCGATCGAGTGCGCGCGCCTCTTCGAGCGCGTTGAGGTCTTCGCGCTGGATGTTCTCGATGAGCGCCACGGCGATGGCGGTCTCGTCCGGCACGCGCCGGATGACGGCGGGAATGTCAGGAAGGCCCGCGATCTGCGCGGCGCGCCAGCGACGCTCGCCAGCGATGATTTCGTACCGCTGTGACTCCGCGAGCCCTGGCGTGCCGATGGGGCGCACCACGATCGGCTGGATGACACCCTGAGCCTTGATGGAATTGGCGAGCTCTTCGAGCGATTCCTGGCGCATGTCGACGCGCGGCTGATAACGGCCGCGCTGAAGCAGATCGAGTGGCAGTTTCGCGAGCTCTTCACCCGGCGGAGAAGCTGCAGGCCCCGCGGGGGCCCCGGGCGTGACGGGTGTGGGGCGCGCGGCGTTCTGTCCGAGCAGATCCGCCAGACCGCGACCCAAAGTGGGCTTCTTGCCGATCATGGGTTACGGATCATAGGGGACGCCGCGAGCGCCCATCCAGTTCGATTGGCAAGCTTCGCCTGCGGCGCTTTGCAGACGATGCCGTCGCTGACGGCCGCGAAAGGCGCGACTTTTGCCACCTGCTCATGGCGTCTGCAAGAGTGAACACGCCCTAGTGCGAGGGCGGATCGTTTGCGCCGACGGGCTCGTTGGCGGGCGGCGCGTCGGAGTCGTGCGCGGCCTCGTGCGGGTCCGACGCCGAGTCGTGCGCGTGGCCGTTCTCGATCGCCGCGCCGGCCATGGACGTGCTCGCGTCGCCGTTCTCGCCGACCGTGACGGGCGGCGTCAGCGGTTCACCCGGCGCCGCCGCGGGTGTCGCGGTTTCGAGGGCTTCTTCCTCGCGGCGGATCATTTCACCGGCCAGTGCGAGATACGCGAGCGCGCCGCGCGATTCCTTGTCGTGGAACAGCACGGGCTTGCCGAACGAGGGGGCTTCGGCGAGCCGGATGTTCCGCGGGATGATGGTCCGGAACACCTTGTCGCCGAAATGCATGAGGAGCTGCGCGCTCACCTCGTTCGCGAGGTTGTTCCGCGGATCGAACATGGTGCGCAGGATGCCTTCGATCTCGAGATCGGGATTCACGGCGGCGCGGATCTGATCCACGGTCGAGAGCAGCGCGGACAGGCCTTCGAGCGCGTAGTACTCGCACTGCATCGGAATCAGCACGCTGTCGGATGCCACGAGCGCATTCACGGTCAGCATGTTCAGTGCGGGCGGACAGTCGATGATGACGACGTCGTAGCTCTCGCGAACCGGCTTCAACGCGCTGCGCAGCTTCAGTTCACGGCCCGTGATCATCGTCAGCAGGCGGACTTCCGCGGCAGTGAGATCCTGGTTCGACGGCAGCAGAGAGAAGCCGCCGTGTTCCAACTGCACGATCGTCTGCGTGATGTCCGCTTCGCCGAGCAGCACCTCGCAGCTGCCGCGGCCGATCTGAGCCTTGTCGACACCGCAGCCCATGGTGGCGTTGCCTTGCGGGTCCAGATCGATGAGCAGCGTGCGCCGCTTGGTTGCCGCGAGCGATGCCGCGAGATTGACGGCGGTCGTGGTTTTGCCCACGCCGCCCTTCTGGTTCGCGACCGCGATGACCCGTTTCATACGGGTCGGAGTGTAACCGCAGTCCGTCCCGCAGGCGGGGCCGTCGCTCCTAGGCGACGAGACGGCGCTGGGCAGCGTGGATCCGCTCGCGGGCGAGCTGGTCCGCGACCGCGTTGGTGGGACGGTTCTCGCGGCGCGCACGCTCGAAAATCTCGATCAGGCGCACGGGGATACCGCCGATCTCGGCCGTCACCTGGGCATCACTCGCGCCTCCGAGGTGTTCCCGCGCGACGCTGATGATGCCACCGGCGTTGATGACGTAATCCGGCGCGTACAGCACGCCGGCGAGATGCACCATGAGCCCGTCCCGATCCTGGGCGAGCTGATTGTTGGCCGCGCCGGCAACGACTTTCGCGCGCAGCTTCGTGATCGTCTGCGCATTGAGCACGGCGCCGAGCGCGCACGGCGCGACGACGTCGACGTCCTCGAACAGCACGCTTTCCGTCGAGACCGCTGCCGCGCCCAGTTCGTCGCGCACGCGATTGACGGCCGACGGGAGCACATCCGCGACGCGCAGTTTCACGCCATCCGCGGAGAGCAGGCGGCAGAGGTGATAGCCAACGCCGCCAACACCCTGCACCGCCACCGTGAGGCCCTCGAGATCGCCGCGACCAAGACGGAATTTCGCGGCGGCCTTGATGCCGAGATACACGCCGAGCGCGGTCTTCGGCGACGGATCGCCGCCGAACTCGCCAGGCCGGCGATGCAAGCCCGAGACGTGGCGCGTGTGGCGAGCGACGACTTCCATGTCCGCGGTGGTGGTCCCGACGTCTTCTGCCGTGATGTAGCGGCCGCCGAGCGAATCGATCATCCGGCCGAAGGCTTCGAACATCTCCGGGGACTTCCGCGTGCGCGCGTCGCCGATGATGACGGCCTTGCCGCCGCCGAAGGGCAGCCCCGCCATCGCATTCTTGAAGCTCATGCCGCGCGAGAGGCGCAGCGCGTCCGTCACCGCGGCATCGCTCGACTCGTAAGCCCACATCCGGCAGCCGCCGGCCGCCGGGCCGAGCACGGTGGAGTGGACGGCGATCACGGCCTTCAGGCCGCTCGCCTCGTCGTGACCAAACAGGACGAGCTCATGGCCGTCGAATTCGCGCATTTCGAAGGTGTTCATCGCGACAGGTTAGCGGCTCGGCACCGCACGAAACCTCACAATAGTTGCCCCTTCAGGGCCTCCAGTGAGATATTCGTTTCATCTTCCCACGATCCATGGAATGAATGATGCAAATCGAGATGGACCGCGCCGACCTGAAGATCCTGGAGACCCTGCAGCAGCACGGCGCGCTCTCGGCCGCGGAGATCGCCGAGAAGGTGGACCTCACGACCTCGACCTGCTGGCGCCGCATCAGCCGCCTCGAAGAGGCCGGCGTGATCCGCAACCGCGTGGCGCTGCTGGATCGCGAAAAGGTCGGGCTGGCCGTCACCGTGTTCTCGCGCGTGAAGCTCGCGACCCAGGGGCGGGATGCGCTCTCGAAGTTCGAGCAGGCCGTACGCGAACTGCCCGAGGTCGTCGAGTGCTACACGCTGATGGGCGACTCGGACTTCCTGCTGCGAATCGTCACGCGCGACATCAAGGCCTACGAAGCTTTCTTCCTCGATCACCTCTCGCGCCTGCCGGACGTGCAGTCGGTGCATTCGTCGATCGCGCTTTCGGTCATCAAGGAGACGACCGCGCTCCCGTTATCGCGACGCTGATCACACCGGCGCTGTCATAACGGCGCGCGATCGCAAAAGCGTGCGCACGCGCTCGCCTTTTTCGATACGGCCTTGAAGTCGGTACAGTCACGGACGTGATGCATGCGGCATCGTTCGCGCGCTTGCCTGTGGGAGGGCTAACGTGCGAATCACTCATTCATCGATTCGCAGCGCCGCATTGGCCGCTGCGATTGTTCTGCTCCTGGCTGCTTGCGGTGGCGGTAGCTCTACCGCCGACAACGACCCACCCGCGCCACCTGCGCCCCCGCCAGCCGTCACCGGCATCGCCACGCCTGCCTCCGTTGCGGTCGTGACCGCGACGAACGCCGAATAAGGGAACCGCCATGCACCATTTCAATTCGCGTCTCGCGGGGCTTTCGCTCGCCTGCAGCGTCGCGTTCGCTGCCAGCGCGGTCGCCGCGCCCGGCTCCGATTCCTCGTACCGCACCGATCTGCAGACCAGCTACGTGCAGGACGCCACCTCGAGCGGCATCGGCGAAGTGAACATGATCGCCTGCATCATGTCCGCGATGCGCCCGGACGCGCTCGTCAACGACGGCCCGTACATTGCGCTCATCGACAAGAACAAGTGCAGCTCCGACAAGCAGTCGAGCACCGGAAGCGACGCGGCCAGCGAAGGTGCGCAGGGCGCCGCCTCCTACATCACCGCGACCGTGAACTCCACCCGCGCTTCCAACAACGATCCGATGATCGTGAAATCGTGGCTGGAGCTCGACGAAGGCGACATGCACACGACGATCTTCGTGCACATCGCCGCCACGGAAGCCCCGACCGCTGCCAACCCCTACGGCGTGTTCCGGCTGGACTTCTGCGGGCATGCCGACGGCGTCAGCGGCTGTCTCATGAACGGATTCCTCGACGGCGCCGACAGCGGCCTGAGCTACTACCAGGTCGAAGGTGACGGCAATGACGGCAGCACCGTCGCCATGCGTCTCACCACGACCGGCGCGACCAGCGGCAACGGGCGCATGTCGATGGACGACGACAACGGCAATGCCGTCTTCGCCTTTGCCTACGACGCGAACCTGTTCCGTCGCGACGACGAAGGCGGCGACGACCAGTGCTTCAGCCGTGACGCGACCGATCCAGGCACGGGCCTCTCGGTGTGGCGCTACGGGCTCTACGACCTGGACACGGGCGCGCGCGTCAACCGCAGCTCGGGCTTCCCGATCGACTTCACGAACGGCGGCACCACGTATCACGGCTTCCTCGGCTACTACGGCCTCTCCCTTCCGCCCGATGCGATGAATGCGCTGGACAACGGCGACACGGTCGCCAAGGTGGAGTACTCGAGCGGCTCGGAGCCGACCCGCACCAATTACTCGGTGGTGAAGAGCGAAGGCAAGCTCGTCGCTTACACCAAGCGCACACGCGGGCTGAACGAGATGGACCAGATCCGCTTCTCGTTCTTCGTCGACAACAACGGCGGCGCTTTCAACGGCGCGCAGCCCAATACCCAGTACGAGCTGATGTGGGACGAGGCGAACGGCGAATTCGTCGCCGTCGCGCAGATGAACTGCAGCCAGAACGGTTGCCAGACCCAGCAGCTCGCGCAGCCTGAACCGGTGTCGCTGGCTTATCTCAGCGCTCGAGGCGGCGTGCAGGGTTACTCGCAGGCGCTCGGCGGAGAGATCTTCATCAACCTGCAGGGCGTTACCGCGCCGGTGAGCTCGAGCACGGTGCAGGTGGTGTACCGCACGCAGGATCTGGTCTACCCGTCACAGCTGCCGGCCACGCTCTACTGTCTGCAAAACTGTCCCACGGCGGCGACGATGCAGTCCTTCTTCGCCCAGGGTTCGAACGATACCTCGCCCTACGTTCCCGCCACGTTCAACAACTTCAATTCCACCGCGGCCGGCAACGAAGTGATCTACAGCACCGACGCGGCGAGCGTCGTTCTCCGTGATCACGTCAACGCGCCGGTCACCCTGGACGACAGCGATGCATTCGCCGAGCGCGGCTATGCGTTCGGCGTGCGCACCGGCCGCCTGTTCACGAATCTCGCGAGCGCCGAATGCTCGCCGGGCTCGGGAACGTACTGCGACTACAAGGTGAGCAACCTCGACACGTACTACGTGTGGGAAACGGGTCCGAACTCGTGGAACCAGTTCGCGGCCGTGAAGGATGGCAGCGGCAACTTCGTCGCCTTCGACCCGCCGCTGCAGCTCAACTACCAGGTGCCGGTGGGTACCGCGTATGGCGAGTACTCCGGCAAGAAAATCGTGCTCCAGTACGGCGGCTTCGGCGACCTGTGGGGCATTCCGGGCTACTGCGTCTCGCGCTCGACGAACGAAGTCGTGGATTGCATGGACCAGAATTCGCGCTACGTTCCGTCGTTCGTCATCCCCTTCGACGAGACGACGGGCCGCGTGACCGACACCGCGGGCACGACTTCATACCTCGTGAAGTGGCTCGAACGGGAGATCCGGTTCGCGCAGAAGCCGCTCGGCACCTGCACGACCGC
>JADMIO011430555.1_pt1 | contig 33509 bp, 24 predicted proteins | sample 8958161 | NCBI WGS metagenome assembly JADMIO01 (sample SAMN16585339, study PRJNA669376) | soil metagenome | isolation source: Crop rotation soil | place: USA: Cullars Rotation, Alabama | collected 2011 | reverse complement strand
GCCGCGGCCATCGGTTGGTATCTGCTTTACCGCGACCGCCGCGACGTCGCCCTCGATGCATCGGAGGTGGAATACCTGAGCCAGGGCGACCAGGCCTCGGCGGAGGAGCGGAAGGTCACGGCCAGCGATTACGGCGCCTTGCTCGCGGCGCGCACGTCCTGGGGCGCGATCTTCGGCTTCATGGGCGTCATCTATATGCTTTGGCTCTACCTGACCTGGCTGCCGGCCTACCTCTCCACCGAACGGGGCCTGACTATCGCCAAGGCGGGCTGGGTGCTGGCCATCCCCTACCTCGCCGGGACGATGGGGGTCCTGGCGAGCGGCGTTATCGCCGACGCGCTGCTGGCCCGGGGCATGACGCCGATCGTCAGCCGCAAATACCCGATCTTCGCCGGCCTGATCGGAGGCGCGCTCTTCACCGTGCCGGCCGCCTTCACGCCCAGCACCTCGTTTGCGGTGGCCTTCATCTCCCTGGCGATGTTCTTCCTGAACATGTCCAGCGGCGGAGCCTGGGCGCTGGTCAACGTCGCGGCGCCGCGCCGGCTGGTCGCCTCGCTCGGCAGCCTGCAGAATTTCGGCGGCTACCTCGCCGGCTCTGCGGCGCCCATCATCACCGGGGCGATCGTGGACAGGACCGGGTCGTTCGTGAACGCCCTCCTGATCAGCGCCGCTGTCTCGCTGGCGGGCGCCTTCGTCTACCTGCTGGTGGTGAAAGATCCGATCCCGGACAACCGCGGCGGAGCCCGTCGCTGAGCCGAGAGGCTGACAGCCGCCCGGCCGCTCTCAACGATGAGGAAAATCCGAATGAATAGACATGCCACCGTAATCGTTGCGCTGACACTCGCCCTTGGAGCGTGCTCGCAGCCGGCGGCGCCTGCGAAGAACGAAGCGGCCCCGGCCGCCAATACGACGGCAGCCGCCGCGCCGACGTCCCAGGCCGACATCGACGCCATCATGGCGCGGCACTCCGCAGGGGTGAAGGCGCCGAACGTGGAGGCGGTGCTGGCCGACTACGCCGATGACGCGGTCCTGGTCACGCCGCCCGGCATGGCGAGCCCGACAGGGGTCTACGCCGGCAAGGCCAAGGTCGGTGAGTTCTTCTCCTGGCTCACCAGCCCCAAGAACCTCCCCGGGCCGAAGAGCATGGTCGCGACCACCGAAATGATCGCGCCGGACACGATCCTGTTCCGCTGGACCCAGTTCAGGGGCACGCCTCAGGAGGTGAACGGCACGGATGTCTTCGTCATTCGCGGCGGCAAGATCGTATTCCAGAGCGTGATGCCGAAACCCTGACGAGCCGGGCGACTAGCGCGGCGGCTGAGCTTGCCCCGGCGGCGGGCCGGCCGGGCGCGGCCGCGCCGTGTTGAGCAGCGTGGTCTTGGCCCCCATGTCGCGGGCGATGCCGAGGACGATCAGCTCGAGGGGCTGGGCGCCGCCGGTGAAGGTCGCGGCCTCGCCTGGGCTGACGGGCACGGCGTCGCCGCTCTTCAGGGGCGCGGTCTGGCCGCCGAGGCTCACCTCTCCGGCTCCGCTTACGACGTAGACGACCTCGGCCATCGTCGGGTCGGTGTTCGGCCCGAGGCTGGCGCCCGGCCCGGCGACGACGTGGTCGATGTAGGACCAGGCGCTGGTGAACACCGAAGGATCGAGCAGGCGCCGATACTGGACCGAGCCCGTTCCGCCGCGCATCGCCTGGACAGGCCGCAGCAGCGATCGGTCGAAGCGTACGCTTATGAACTGAGGCACGGGGTCCAACGGCGCGCCGGCCCGCGTGTCCCCAAGATCGAACGCGTCGACCTGGGCCGACGTGCCGACGCTGACATTCATCCATTGCATCGGGCGGTCGGTCGGATTGTAGACGGCGTGGGCGTGCCCTAGGCGCACAGGGACGGCGGCGGGGCCTTTCACGACCGAGGTGCGGCCATCGACGGTGAACTGGGCGTCGCCGTCGAAGATGAAGAATGTCTCTTCGGTGCTGTTGTGGAAGTGCTGGCCGATGCTGCTCTTCGGCCCGAGCTCGCCGCGGTGGAGGAAGGCGAGGGGCGCACGCACCGCGCCCTGACCCAGGATCTGGGTGTAGGCGAGATATCCCGCGCCATCATGCACGCGTTCCTGCTTGCGGATCTTGCTCGGGTCGTAGTGGGCGATGCGTTGGCTGAGCGGCTGCACAGGTCCCGGCGCCTGTGCGAAGGCGGCGGGCGGCGCCGACAGCGCCATGGCGGCCGCAAGGGAAGTGGCCAGATATCGAACCTTCTTCACCGTTCCACTCCCCCTCATCCAGGCGCCGACCTTGACAGCCCGACTCCCACATTGTCTTTCCAACGTCCACATTATCCGGGATGGTTGCGGAGCCGCAACGGCCAGGCTTCCGTGCCGTCAACCAGGGGACGGATCGCAATGATTTCAGGCCCGCGCGTGCGCAAGAGCTTGGTCCTGGGCTTGTTTCTCCCGGCAGCGTCCCTGGTCCTGGCCAACTGCACCCGTCCGGCGCCGGGGAGCCTCAAGCCCGCGCCGAACACCTTCGTGGCAAAGTTGGACGGCGAACTGGACCGCTCGATCCCGAAAACTGCGATTGTCGAGAAGGTCGCCACCGGCTTCGGCTTCACCGAGGGGCCGATGTGGCGCGACGGCCGCCTCTGGTTCTCCGACCTCACCGGCAACAAGGTTCTCGCCACGACCCCTGATGGAGAGGTCGAGGTGCTGCTCGATCACGGCGGCGGCCTGCCGTCGATCACGGGCTTCAAGGGCCCGAACGCGATGGTGACCGAACCGGACGGTTCGGTGCTCCTGGCGCAGCATGGCGCACGGCGGATCGTCCGCCTCGGCAAGGATATGTCCACGACGCCCTTCATCAGCGAATACAAGGGCAAGAAACTCAATAGCCCCAACGATATGGTGCTGGGACCTGACGGGGCGTTGTGGTTCACGGACCCGCCGTTCGGCCTCGATGACCAGGACAAGAGTCCGCAGAAGGAGCAGGCGTTCAACGGGGTCTACCGCTACGCCGGCGGGACGCTGACGGCGATGATCACGGACATGGCCCGGCCCAACGGGATCGGCTTCTCTCCCGACGGCAAGACGCTGTACGTGTCCAACTCCGCGCCGGACATGCACGTGCGGCAGTACGACGTCGGGCCGAACGGGGCGCTCTCCAACCGCCGCACCTTCATCAGCTATCCGGGCGCGCCCGGGAACGACGTTCCGGACGGCCTCAAGATCGACCGGGTAGGGAATGTGTGGACGACGGGTCCCGGCGGCATCCGCATTGTCAATCCGGCCGGCAAGGTGCTCGGCCAGATCAAGATTCCCGAGGTCGCCGCCAACCTCGCCTGGGGGCCGAATGGGGACAGCGTCTACATCACCGCTTCCACCAGCATCTACCGCATCCGCCTGCGGTAGCGGCGATGAAGCGGGCATGGATCATCGTGGCCATGGTGCTGGCGTTCGCCGGCGCGGCCGCGGCAAGCGAGGTCAAGGTTTCGCGCTACGGCGTCACCAAGGACGGCAAGACCGTGCACGCCTACGCCCTCATCAACGACGCGGGCGCTTCGGCCGTGATCCTCGACCATGGCGCGCGAATAATCGCGATCAATGTGCCGGATCGTGACGGCAAGCTCGCCAATACGGTCATGGCCTTCAAGGACATGGCGGGTTGGGAAAGCCTCGACCATGCCAACGCCATCATCGGCCGGGTCGCAAACCGGGTCACCCGAGGCTTCACCCTCGACGGCGTACGTTACGATCTGAAGGCGCCGCCCAATGGGGTGGTTATGCACGGCGCGCCTAATGTCTGGACCTCGCGGATGTGGAAGGTCGATCCGGTGCGCCGGTCGGACGGCGCCAAGATCACGCTCCACCTCGACAGCCCGGCGATGGACCAGGGCTATCCCGGCGCGGTGAAGGTCACGGCCACTTACCGCTGGACCAACGACAACGCCCTGCGCCTCGACATGGAGGCGGTCACCGACACGCCCACGCCGGTGAACCTGACCAATCACGTCTATTTCAACCTGACCGGCAACTCGACGGCGCCGGTCTGGGATCACGAGATGCAGGTGCTGACGGATCGGAAGTCCGTCACCACTCCTCAGACGGGGCCTACCGGCCAGATCATGAATATCTCCGGCACGCCCTATGACTTCCAGCGGCCCACCCCGATCAAGGAACGGCTGGCGATGGCGCTGGGGCCGGAATACGCGAACCCCCAGACCTCGCCGCCAACGCCGCCGGGGATGCTGCGCCGCTTCGACGAGTCCTACGTATTGGCCGACGGTCCCTACCGTCTGGATCGTGTCGCGGCCCGGCTGCATGACAAGGTCTCGGGACGGGTGATGGAGCTACGCACCACCGAACCCACGGTGCATGTCTTCACGCCCAACGTGGTGCCCTTCTCGCCGACCGGCGGCCCCGCGCCCCCCGGCGTCTTCCTCACCGATGTCGGCAAGCCGTTCACCCGCACGCCCGCCATCGCCCTGGAGACCCAGCACCTTCCCGACAGCGTCAACCACCCGGAGTTCCCCTCGATCATCCTGAGGCCCGGCGAGGTCAAGCGCACGACGACGGTGTTCCAGTTCCTGACGGACAGGCCGGGACCGGCGTCATGAAACCAAGGGAGGACTGAATGACCGCGTGGAACAGGCGCACCATCCTCACGGGCCTGGGCGCCGCTTCGACGGCGAGCCTATGGATGGCGCCGACGGCCGACGCCTTGGGCCTCCCCGACGATACCATCAAGGCGATCCACTACTACGCCACGCCCGGGGACGCGCGGGGCCAGCAGGGCCAGCCGATGGTCAACCAATCGGCCAATGTGGTTGTGGTGGAGACGGTTTCCGGCCAGCGCGGTTATGGCGAGGGGGGCGAGCCGCGCACCATGGAGGAGTGCGCCAACATGCTGATCGGTCAGGATCCCTACCGGATCACGGACCATTGGCAGCGGATGATGCGCGGCATGCACTACACGGCCGGCCGCGAAAAGCTGCATTCGCTGGGCGCCCTCGACCTCGCGATGTGGGACCTGAAGGGGCGGGCCCTCGGCGTTCCGGTGTGGCAGCTCCTCGGCGGCAAGTGCCGCGAGCACGTCGAACTTTACTCGACCGTCTTCCCGCGCCCGCAAGGAGGCACGCTGGAGGACGCCGCCAAGGCCTGCGTCCAGGCCGGCTTCCGCGTCTACCGCCACTCCACGGATAACCGGACCGGCGTCGTCGACCGCTTCAAGCTGGTCCGGCAGACCTTCGAGGAGTGCAAGCGTCTCCAGGCGGCGGTGGGCGACGGCAGTTGGGCAATCGACTTCCACACCGAATTCGATCCGCCCGATGCGGTGCGGCTGGCGGGAATGTTCGACGCGGCGGACCTCCACCCCTACTTCGTGGAAGACCTCATCCGGAGCGAATACCCGGACGCCTACGTCAATATCCGCCAGCTCACCCGCGTGCCGATCGCGGTGGGGGAGCAGTTCGGCTACCGGTGGGATTCCAACACGCTGATCGAGCGCGGCCTGATCAACTACATCCGCTCGCAACTGCCGAACGTGGGCGGCATCACCGAATATATGAAGATCATGGCGCTGGCCGAGACCCACTATATCGGCTTCATACCCCACTTCACCGGCCCGATCGCCGAGGCCGCTCTGGTGCATTGCCTGACGGCCACGTCGTCGACGGCGCTGATGGAAATGCTCGGCGACGGCTCGCGCTCCTACGCCTACCTGCCCAAGGCCTACGACTTCCGCAACGGCAAGCTCTGGCCGAACAACCGGCCCGGCCTCGGGGTGGAAGTCGATGTCGGCAAGCTCAAGAAGATCGCCGAGTACAACAAGTTCAACGTCGGCATGCCGCTGAACAGGCGGCCGGACGGGTCCTACACCCAGTGGTAAGGGCGGCGGATCGACCGCCCTTCAGCCAGGAACCTGGCGGCGCGGGCCGGATCTCGCCCTATCACTATGAGGTCACGCGAAGGCGCACGCCCAGCGTGCGGGGCGTGGGGCCGGAGCCCGACCGAGGCCCGGTCGTGCCGACAAAGGTGGGACCACGTTCGTCGCCTAGGTTGTTGCCGACGAAGGCGAGTTCCCAGGGGCCATGGCGGACACCGACCGTGGTGCTGACGAGGTCGTAGGGCCGAGAGGGGAATCCGTTGGCCTGGAGGCGATCGCCGCTGTGGCTGAGCGACAGGTTGGCGAAGCCTTCGAACCCTGGCGCGATGTCGCGGGTGTAGTTGATGTCGAAGCGATAGTTCTGATCGAGTGTGTTCAGCAGTCGCGACCCGGGCCGAACCAACGGCTGCGCCGCCGCGATCACCGGATTGACCGTCAGATACTTGCTGTCGTTGAAATTGCCGACGAAGTTGAGGTCGAGCCCCTTGATCGGGGTGCGCCAGTTGATCTCAAGGTCTATGCCCTTGGTCACCGCATCGCCGAAATTGGTGAAGCCGTTCACCCCCTGGATGCCGCCGGTCACCGAGGTCTGCAGGTTGGTGTATTTGAGGCGGTAAAGGTTCAGGCCGAAGGTCAGGGTCCTTTCGCTGTTGCGCCACTTCAGGCCGAACTCATAGTTCTTCGAGGACTCCGGTTGGAGGGCGACCGTCGTGGGAACGCCGGCCAATCCCAACGACTGGACCTGAACGCGCGACTGAACGATGCCCGGGCGGAAGCCTGTAGCGGCCGACACGAACATGGTCAGGTTGTCGTTCGGGATATAGGACAGGTTTAGCCGCCAGGTATTGACGTCGGCCTTGGTGGGAACGGTCGCAGAGCTGTCCTGGAAGGACCGGTCGTCGTGGTAGGTCCGCACGCCGACCAGCGGGACGATCTTGCCGCCGAAGAGATCGTAGCTGACTTCTCCGAAGAAGGCATAGTTCTTGGTCAGGGTGTTGTTGTCGGCGTTGATGTTCACGGCCGGGAGGATCAGGGCGTTCACCTGAGGGCCTGTGCCATCCTGATAGGCCCCGCCGACCACCCAGTGCAGCGGGCCGGGGGTGGTCGAATTCGCCCGGACCTCCTGGGCGAACATCGTCGGTATGAATTGGCTGGAGAAGAAGCCCGCCGGGGATAGCGGAATCTTGATCCCGAAGTCGCCCTTCAGATAGCTCGTCGCGCTCGTGACGGTGAACCAGGGGAATTTGACAGTCCCGGTCAGGCTCCAAAGCTTGAAGTCGCCGTTCGAGAAGCCTGGCTGGCCTGCGGTATTCTCGAAGTACGGCGGATCGACCGAGGCGGTGAAACCGGTGAAGTTCTGGCGCGGCCGGAAACGCCAGAATTGACCGCGTATCTCCACATTGTCGTGCGGCTTGAACAGGGCGACGACCCGTATGTCGTCGTCCTTGGCGTCGTTGACGCCCTTCTGGTCGGGCGTGCCGTCGTAAGGGCCATAGTAGGCGTCGGCCCATCCGGCGTCGTGCGAGAAGCCGCCGCTCACGCGGACGGCGAGGCGGTCCTTGATGAGCGGAATCGAGACCGCGCCTGCAGCGCCATAGTTCCACCCCTGGGCGCCGGCGGTGCGGGACTCCTCGGTTTCGAACACGTACTGCATCTGGCTGAGGTTCGGATCGCGCGTATGGAAGATGAACACGCCGCCGGAGGAGCCCTGGCCGTAGAGGGTGCCCTGCGGTCCGCGAAGGACTTCGATCCGCTCCATGTCGATGAACCGCACCGGCGGGGCGATGCCGAAGTTGGTGACGATGAAGGGAACATCGTCGAGGTAGTAGCCGAGGGGGCTATCGCCGTTTTGCGTGACGCTGCCCCGCAGGTTGTAGAAGCGCGAGGCGTTCGATTGGCGGAAGCCCTCGAACGCGCCGGGGACGCTCGAGACCAGGTCGCCGATGGTGGTGATGTTGCGCTCCTTCAGCTGCTCGCCCGAGAAGGCCTGGATCGCCAGGGGCGCGGTCTGGATCGACTGCACGCCGGATTTCTGAGCGGTCACGACGACCTCTTCGACGCCCTTGGTGTCGGAAGCGCCGGACTCCTGGGCGTGCGCCAAGCCTGCTCCCAAGGAAGCGGCCATCACCAAGGCGCCAACGCCCACATTGCCGCAACGAGCCATTTGTCTCCCCTCTTTTCTTATTCAATCGATTGCATAGATTTTTGCGGAATTGAAGCTTTAAAAACGAGCTGTCTGCGTATGACGGCTCTCCGGCGCGATTTGGCTTTAGGTGATCGCGGTGCGATGCGGCATCGGCCACGGATCCCTGTTCCCGCAAGCGGATGATTGTATTTATTCGATAAATCAGTAGCTTGTGTCGTCGTGCCGCGGGCGGTTCGCTGCCTGAATGATACGAGCTCACGAGCTTCTGGCGGGCGTTCTCAATCGCGTCCTTGGGCCAATCAGCAAGAGGCAATCGATTGCCGAAAAGGGCTTGCGCCGGTTTAGGTCGCCAAGCGCGCCGTGCTGGGAGATTCAGGTCGCGGGATCGAGAGTTTGAGCGTCTTCGTAGCGCCGAGGAAGTTTGGGACGGCTTGAAGCGCAATCGTTTGCAGGGCTAGGGTGGCGTTATCACCAAGGCGGGGACGCGCGCACGAGCGCATTCGCGGCGCAGGGAGGACGGGCATGAGGGGCTTACCACCGGCGGCTCTATCAGTCGCATCAGCTTCGATGGGCGGCCCCGCTAGGGCCGCCCACGAACCTGGTTCCAGGTGCGCCCCTTGAACCGCGCCGACGGCGCTGCGGCGCAGGGCGGCCGGACGCCCCTGAAAGTCCTGACCTTCCTGATGTTCATGATGTTCGCCATGACCACCGACTCGGTGGGCGTGGTCATCCCCGAGATCATCCGGCAGTTCTCCCTGGGCCTGACCGCGGCAGGGTCCTTCCAGTACGCGACCATGTCAGGGATTTCGGTGGCGGCGATCGGACTCGGCTTTCTGGCCGACCGGCTGGGACGCAAGTGGAGCATCGTCCTTGGGCTGGTCCTGTTCGGCCTGTCGTGCGGGCTGTTCGCCGTGGGCGATGACTTCCTGATCTTCGTGGCCCTGCTGTTCGTATCCGGTCTTGGCATTGGCATCTTCAAGGCCGGAGCGCTCGCCCTGATCGGCGACATCTCCCGCTCCACCCGTGAGCACACCGCGACGATGAACGCGGTGGAGGGGTTCTTCGGCGTCGGCGCCATCGTCGGCCCGGCCATCGTCGCCTACCTGCTGCACGTGGGCGCAGCCTGGAAATGGCTCTACGTCATCGCCGCGGGCCTTTGCTTCGTGCTGATCGTGGGGGCCGCGGGCGCCCGCTATCCGGCGCCGCGCGCGTCCGGCGAGGGCGGGAGCTCGTTCAAGGAATCGCTGCGGCTGATGAAGGACCCTCACGCCCTGGGGTTCGGCTTGGCCATCATGCTCTATGTGGCGGCGGAGGCGGCCGTCTACGTCTGGGCGCCGACCTATCTGGCGGGCTACAAGGGGCCGTTCGTCTGGTTCGCCCTCTACGCCGTCTCCATCTTCTTCGTGCTGAGGGCCGCCGGCCGCTTCCTGGGCGCCTTGCTGCTTGGGCGCTTCCAGTGGGCGACGGTGCTGGCGATCAGTTGCACGGGAATGGCCTTGTGCTTCGTCGGGGCGGCGGCGCTCGGAAAGGGCGGGGCGGCGTTGCTCCTGCCGGCCTCGGGAGTGTTCATGTCGGTCATCTATCCGACGCTGAACTCGAAGGGGATCAGCTGTTTCGACAAGTCGGTGCACGGGGCCGCCGCCGGCCTACTGCTGTTCTTCACCTGCGTCAGCGCGGTGCTGGCGCCTCTCGCCATGGCCGGGCTCAGCGACCTCATGGGGGATGCGAAGTACAGCCTCTATCTCGCCACCGTATTCGCCGTCGTCCTGGCGGGCGTGGCGCTCGCCAACCTGGCGTGGAACCCCGCCGCCGCCCGGCTGTCGCAGCGGGACGAAGCCGACTATTCACCCGACGCATTGGGGGCGAGTGGGTAGGCCGACTGAGCGCCAGCGGATCGGCGTGATCGGCGCCGCGCGCCTCCTGGGGTCCAGGGAACCTAACCGGACCCGAGGGCCCTCTCGGCAAGGACCAGTGCGCCGACGAGGCCGGAGTGGGGCAGGGCGGCTGGAACGACGAAGCGCTCGGCGTCGATCGGCTCTTCCTGGTCGAGGTAGCCGGCGAGGCTGGTGCTGAGAGCGCTTCTGGCCGCCGCGAGCAGTTCGGGGCGCGAGCCGACGCCCCCGCCGACGATGATCCGTTGCGGCGAAGTCAGAAGGGCGAGGTTGGCGAGGAGCTGGCCAAGATAGGCCCCGGCCAACGCCCAGACCGGATCGTCCGCGGCGACGTGGGCGGGATCGGCGCCTGTACGCGCGGCCAGGGCCGGTCCGCAGATCATCCCTTCGACGCAGTCGACGTGCCAGGGGCAGGCCCCTGGAAATTGGTCGCCGGGGACGCGCGCCACGCGCAGATGCCCGCCCTCCGGATGCATCCGCCCATGGACAGGGCTCCCACTGACGCAAAGGCCCACGCCTACGCCGGTCCCGCAGGTCACATAGGCGAAATCGCTGAGGCCCCTGGCCGCCCCATGCATGCCCTCCCCAACGGCGGCGGCGTTGACGTCCGTTTCGAAAACAGCGGGGACGCCGACCGCGGATAGCGGTCCCCGAAGGTCGGCGTCCGACCATCTCGGCTTGGGTGTGGCGAGGATCCGGCCGTAGCTCTTGCGCGCCGGCGATACGCCGACCGGGCCAAAGCAGGCGACGCCGAGCGCCTTGAACGCCCAGCCTTCGTCGTGCAGCGCCTGCAGAGCGGAGACGATGGCGCCGACCGTCTCTTCTGGCGTCGTCGTCGGAAGTCGGCGAACGGCGGCCATGTCGTCCGGGCCGCGCCCCGCGCTCACCAGGGCGTGGGTGCCTCCGAGCTCGATGGCGGCGACGCATCGGGCCACGTCAACGCCGCTCAGCCAGCCAGCGCGCCTGATAGGGGGCCAGCGCCACTTCGCCGTCGCCCGTCTCGCCGGTAATCAGGTCGCGCCAGGCCGAAGGCGCCCCCAATTCGGCGGCCGTTGTCGCTACGGGCCGGGCCGAGAAGTTCGCCGCGCAGGCGACCCCGCCAGGGCCGCCGCGGCTGAAGCTGAGGATGCTCTCGGGCGGGCGGCCGGCCGGAAGGGCGGGAAGGTCGCCGCGGAAGGCGGGCGTCGTGGCCCTGACCTTCGCCAGGGTCTGAAGATGGCGAAACATCCGGCCGGCGACGGACTGGCCATCGTCTCTCCGATCCGCCGCTTCCCAGTCCATATGGGGACGGTGCAGCCAACGGCCGTCGGCGGTCAGGAGGGACCCGTCCTCCGGCGCATGATTGTTCGGAAGGGCGATCTCGTCGCCCATGTAGATGGCCGGCACGCCATCGAGGACGAAACAGACCGAATAGAGCAGCATCAAGCGATCCAGGCCCTTTGGCTCGCGACCCACGCCGCAGAGGTCCGCCGCCATGCCATTGGTGCTGGGCACGTCTTCGCCCAGGGTCTGGAACGGCGCGCCCGCGGCATAGGAGCCGGGCTCCGCCCCGCTGAAGAAGGCCGATACGCGGCGCTGGTGAGCGGCGGGCACGTGGGGCGAGAGCGCCGACCAGATCAGGTCGTCGTGGCAGCGCACGTAGTTGAGCCAGCTCGCCCGCGCCGGCTTCACGCTGGCCGCCTCCAGTAGCGCCCGCATCGGTTTCGCGCGCTCCAGGCCAAGCGAAGCCCAAAGCGCCGCCATTACGCCGTTGGAATAGGCGATGTCGCACTCGGGCGCCGCGCCGGAGCCGAAGAACGGCAGCACCGTCTCCATCCGCTCGATGGCCTCGGCCTTGAAGACGACGCTCGGCGCCGCCATCGACACCAGGGCGCGCCAGGCCTGCAGGATCAGGTGGCATTCCGGTTCGTTACGGCAGGCCGTTCCTGCCCGCTTCCAGAGGAAGGCGGTGGAATCGAGCCGAAAGCCGTCCACACCGAGGTCGGCGAGGAAAAGCAGGATGTCGAGCATCTCCGCGAAGACGGCGGGATTGGCGTAGTTGAGGTCCCATTGGTAGGGGTGGAAGGTGGTCCAGACGAACCCGTCCAGTTCAGGCGACCAGGTAAAGCTGCCCGGCGCCGTGACGGGAAAGACATCGACCAGATCGGCCTCCAGCGCCTCCACCTCCGCCGCCGTTTTAACGACGTGGTAGTAGTCGCGGAATCTGGGATCCCCGGCCCGGGCCGCCTTGGCCCAATCATGCTCGGCGGCGGTGTGGTTGCAGACCACGTCGAGGATCAGGGCCATGCCATCGCGGTGGAGCGCGCCGGCGAGGGCGGTCAGGTCCGCAATCGTTCCGAGCGCCGGTTCGACGCTGCGAAAGTCCGCCACGGCGAAGCCGCCGTCGCTGTCTCCGTCGCGCGCGCGCAGGAGGGGAAGGGGATGCAGATAGGTAACCCCGAGCCCACGCAAATAGGGCAGGCGCCGGATCAGGCCGGGAAGGTCGCCTGCAAAGCGGTCCACGTAGAAGCTGTAGCCGATCTGTCGAGGCTGCTGCAGCCAGGCGGAGGAATCGCCGCGCGCCGCGTCCAGGGCGCGGAGGTCCGGGCGTCGCCTCGCCGCCCAGTCCCGCACCTGCCGCCGGACGCTGTCCAGCCACGCATCGTGGCCGGGCAGGTGGCCGTAGAGGCGATCAAGCGCAACCCGGGCCACATCCCAAAGCCGCTCCGCCTGGTCCGAATTCGACGCCCGCGACTGGCGGGCGCGTATCGCCCCGGTTTGGTCCTTGGTCACGCCCGACTACACTTCCAGCAATGGCGCCGCGGCGCCGCGAAGCTCGAATATGGCCGACAGCCGCACCGCCTGCAATCGATTGCAGATTTCATTTGCCCGGGCGCGGTCGAAATGGTTCCCTCCGATGACAGTTCGGTCCCGCGGCGGGCGCTGAGACCGATCCAAGAATATGCGCCTTGAGGGTAAAATCATGAGGTTTCTCGCTGCGTTCGCCGCCGCTGCCCTGGCCTGGTCATCGGCCATGGTTGCCCATGCTCAGCCGAGCCGCGTCTCCGGTTTTCGGGTCGGGGCGGCCAAGGTCGACATAACGCCGCGAGCGAACGCCCTCCCGCCCGGCTTCGAGGGGATCAACGACCCCCTGTTCGTCCGCGCCATCGTGGTCGACAACGGCGCGTCGCGGGCCGCGCTGGTGTCGGTGGACGCCGGCGGCATCGCCCCGCAGGTCTGGGCGACGGCGAGTGCGCGCGCGGACCGGGAGCTGGGCCTCAAACCCGAGCGCCTCCTGGTCACCGCCACGCACACCCACAGCGCCCCGCGTTCGGGCGGGCCGGACGTGGCCGACGCGATAATCCAGGCGATCCGGGACGCTGCGTCGCGGCTTCAGCCCGCGCGCATGGCCTTTGGGACCGGCGTGTCCTACATCAACGTCAACCGCAACATCATCGACCCGGCTACCCATCGGTGGTGGGAAGGGCCAAATTACGACGGCCCGTCGGACAAGACCGTCGCGGTGGTCGCCTTCGAGACCCCAGAGGGCCGGCCCATCGCTGTCTATTACAACTACGCTGTCCACGCGGTGCTGAACGGCCAGCTCGACCAGGTCAGCGCCGACATCCCCGGCGCCACCTCCGCCTATATCGAGGAGTCGCTGGACGGCGGCGCCGTGGCCTTGTGGTCGAGCGGGGCGGCCGGCGACCAGAACCCGATCTATTTCCAGCAGACCTACGACCTGCGCGACATCCGCATCCGCGATTTCGCCCGGCGCGGCGAGGACATCAGCAACGCCATGCCGCCCGGCGGGCAAGGCCTGAACAAGAAGGATCCCATGGTCGCCCTGCTGATGAACCAGCAGCGGCGCATGACCCAGTCCATGGGACAGATGCTTGGCGAGGAGGTGCTCCACGTCATGCGGGCCAACGTTGAACGGCCACAGTATGCGCTGCCGCTGGCAGGGGCTGAGAAGACCGTCGCCTGCCCTGGCCGCCGACGCACGGACCAGGCGCGCGCGGGTTATCCAGGAACCTACGTGGACGCCGATCCCATCCCAATCCGCCTCAGCGTCCTCAAGCTCGGCGACGTGATGATCGGGGGCGTGGACGCGGAGGTGTTCAATCCGATCGCCCAGCGGCTCAAACAGGAATCGCCTTTCAAGCACACCGTGATGGCCACCCTCACGAACGGCACGGCGCGTTCCGGATACATCCCCAACGACGCCGCCTTCGGCTACAACACTTTCGAGGTCGTCTCATCGAGCCTGAAGCCCGGGTGCGCGGAGAGCGCGATCGTGGGCGGCCTGCTGGACCTGATGACGGAGGTCGACGGCCGTGTTGGACGTTGAAGCCGTCGGCCACGGGCCGACTTGATTCAACATCGCTGACATCAGCTTGCGAGGCTGGACTCTCGCACCAGAAGTTCGACCGGCAATGTCGCCGACGGCGTCTCCTCGCCGGCCATGCGCCTGAAGAGGAATTCCACCAGGGTTGCGGCCCCGCGCCTGAGATCCTGGCGGACGGTGGTCAACCGCGGATGCGCGTGCTCCGCCACCCCAAGGCCGTCGAAACCGACGACGGCGACGTCATGCGGGACGGACACGCCGCTGTCCGACAGCGCGTGCAGGGCCGCCAGAGCGATGATGTCCGACGCCGCGAAAATGGCGTCGAAGGCCACCTTGCGGTCGACCAGATCGCGCACCGCCGCATAGGCGGTTTCACCGGTGAAATGGGCCGGGACGATCAGCTTCGGGTCGATCTCGACGTTCGCCCTGGCGTGGGCGCTTCGGTAGCCCTGCAACCGCATCTCGATCTCGGGGAGGGGGGCCGCACCGAGGAATACGATCCTTCGGCGACCGCTCTTGGCCAGGTGGTCGACGGCGGCGCGCGCGCCGCCCACGTTATCGGACCCCACCGAACAATAGGCCTGCTCCGGCAGATGGGCGCCCCAAACCACCATCGGCATGAAGCTGTGGGCGGCCTCGTTCAGGACCTCGTGCTGGTCGCTTTGGCCGACGATGATGTAGCCGTCGGCGCGCTGGGACTGGATGTGCCGCAGCAGCCACCCCGGCGTCGGCGCGGCGAGGCGCGTGAGCAGGACATCGTAACTACGGTTCGATATCTCGTCTGCGACATTGCCGAACAGCTCCAGGAAGAACGGATCGGAAATCGGTTGATCCGCCTCGTGGCCGACCGGGATGACCACGCCAATGGTCATGGTGCGGCTTTGGCGCAGGCGCCGGGCCGCCTGGTTGACGACGTAGCCGTGCTCGACGGCGATCTGCTGGATCTGCTCCCGGGTGTTCACCGGGATCAGCGGGCTGCCCGCAAGCGCCCGCGAGACGGTCGAAGGCGACACGCCGGCGATGCGGGCGATATCGATCATCTTGAGACGCTGATCGGATGGCGGCGGACGGCTCATGCGCCCTGCTTAGCCGATCCCTCGCGCCTGCGCGACGGCTGCGGCCAGTTGAAGTCCATGGACGATCGCTACGCCCTTGTGCAATCGTTTGCGAAATCGCCGCTTCAGGCGATGGCCTCGAGCGTGGGCCGATAGGGAAGAGGCATGCCGAACGCACATTTGAAGAGCCTGGCGATCGCCGCGGCCGGCCTTCTACTCAGCCTGTCTGGAGCCTGTGGGGCCCTGGCCCAGGATCGGCAGATTCGGGTGGACCCGGACGGCACGGTGCATGCGCCGGCCATGTCGGTCCCCCCGTCCAACCTGCTGAGCCCGGAGGGGCGGGCCTATCTCGCCGACCACCTGACGGCGATGCAGCACCCCGAACGGCTGGGCGAGGTCAACGGCGTTCCAAAGTTGCTGGAGCCCTATCTGGCCCGGCAGGCGGTGCTATTTCCGCTCGTCCGGCAGGACACCTCCATCGCCGGCGTGCATGCCTATGTCTATATGCCGAAGGGCGGGATCGACCCGCGCAACCGCAGGCGGGTGCTGATCAACCTCCATGGCGGCGGGTTTTCGGGCTGCTGGCCGGCGTGCGCCGAACTCGAGTCGATGCCGGTCGCCTCGCTTGGCCGGATCAAGGTCATCAGCCTGGACTACCGGCAGGGGCCGAAACACCATTTCCCCGCGGCCAGCGAAGACGTGGCGGCGGTCTATCGCGAGCTTCTGAAGACCTACCGGCCCCAGAACATCGGCATCTATGGCTGCTCGGCCGGCGGCATGCTGACCGGCATGGCGGTCGCCTGGTTCAAGCAGCACGGCCTGCCCAGGCCCGGGGCCGTGGGCATGCTGTGCGCGGGCGGGACGTTGGTGGACAGCGGCTTCGGGGGCGACGCCAACTACATCGCCCTGCCGTTCGGCGAGGCGCGCATGCCGCCGCCCGCCGGCCCCTCGAAGGCCGGGCCGCCGCCGCTCGGCTATCTCAGCGGCGTCGATGTCGACGATCCCCTGGCCGCGCCCACGGCGTCCAAGGCGGTGCTCGCCTGGTTTCCCCCGACGCTGTTCGTGAGCGGCACGCGGGCGTTCGATCTCGGCTCGTCGGTCTATACCCACGCGGCCCTGGTGGAGGCGGGGGTCGAGGCCGAACTGCACGTGTGGGACGGAATGTTCCACGGCTTCTTCTACAACCCCGACGTCCCCGAATCCCGGGAAGCGTTCGATGTCATCGTGAAGTTCTTCGATCGGCGTCTCGGCCGCTAACGCGATGCGCCATCCAGGGCCTTCAGCGCCAGTTTCCGCATGATGGCGTAGCCGGCGAAGTTGGGATGCACGCCGTCGTTGGAAAGCTCTGCGCGGAACGCCCCGTCCGGCGTCGCCAGGGCGTCGAAATAGTTGATGTAGATGAGGCCGTTGCGGGCGGCATAGGTCCGCATCCAGCCGTTCAGCCGGCGGATCTGCGCGGTTGGCCGGTATCTGGCCGCCCAGGGGAAGGTCGCGGCCGGCGGGATCGAACTGAGGGCCACCTGCACGTGATGCGCCTTGGCGAGTTCGACCATGGACTCGATGGTGGCCTTGAAGTCCGCCTCGGTCGTCGCGCCGGTATTGCCGGCGAGGTCGTTGGTGCCGGCCATGATGTGAACGACGCGGGGATGGAGATCGATCACGTCGCTGCGGAAGCGGAGCAGCATCTGAGGGCTGGTCTGGCCGCTGATGCCCCGGCCCACGAACTTCCCGTCGAACAGTTCGGGATCGGCCACTGCCCAGTTCTCGGTGATGGAGTCGCCCATGAAGACGACCCGCGGCGGACGCTTCAGCGCGGCGTTGGCGGCGCGGTAGCGGCACAGGTTGGCCCAGTCCCGAGCCCGCTGTTCCGCCGCCCGCTTCCCGGCCGCGGCCAACTGGTCCGGGGGCGGCGGCGTGAAGGTCGCGCCGGGCTTGAGCATCTGCCGGACGAGATCATCGGTGGACGGGTTGACGACGCCCACGCAGGCGTCGGCCACCATTGCGGAAAGCCCGTCGGGGCTCTGGGCGTGACCCGACGTTCCAACGCTCGCGAGCATGATCGCGATGGCGCAGAGATGTCCGAATTTGATCGCCGGCTTCAAATTTCCCCCCGATCCGAAGAGCGCTCCAGGTTTCGCGCCGCCTCTGACCTGAACCTGCTCAGCTATGTCGTGGACGGGAGCAGACCGTTTATGCAATCGTTTGTCCAATGGATTTTCGCAGAGGAGACCGGGCGTATGACTTGGGACATGGGCCGCCGCGCCGTGGTCGGATCCTTAGCGACGGCCGCCGCATGGGCGTCTGCCCGGCAGGCCCTCGCCAAGGCGGCTCCGCCTCCGCCAACGCCGCGCAAGCTGCCGGAAGCCTGGGTCAGGGCCGAGACGGTGGATTTGTGGCCGGGCCGGGCCCCCGGGTTCAGCGACTTCAAGGCCAAGCCGCTTCCCGACAAGTCGCCGCCCGTCTTCCTGAGAAATACCCAGACGCCCCGCCTGCACGTCTTCAGGCCGAAGACGTCCAACGGCCTCGGCCTGCTGGTGATCCCCGGCGGCGCCTATGAGTTCGTCTCCATCTCCAACGAGGGCGTCGATGTCGCTGCCCGGGCCTGCGCCCTGGGCTACACCGTCTTCGTCCTAAACTACCGCCTTCCGGCCGAGGGCTGGAGCCGCGGATCGGACGTGCCGCTGCAGGACGCCCAGCGCGCCGTTCGCGTGATCAAGGCGGCGGCCGCCCGTTTTCGCATCGACCCGGACCGCATCGCCGTAATCGGCTTTTCCGCCGGCGGCCATCTCGCAGCCTCGCTGGCGACGGGGTTCGCCGAGACGGTCTACGATCATGCCGACGCCGCCGATCAGCTCAGCGCAGGTCCCGCCGCTACCGCGCTCATCTATCCGGTGATCACCATGGCCACGCCCTTCACCCATGCCGGCTCGCGCCAGAATCTGCTCGGAAGCGCGCCGTCGGACGCGTTGGTCGCGGCCCGTTCGCCAGAGCAACACGTCGGAGCGAGCGTGGCGCCGATCTTCTTGGCGCACGCCATCGACGACGCGGCCGTTCCAGTGGAGAACAGCCTGATGATGCTCGCCGCGGCCCGGGCGGCGAAGAGACCGGTCGAGGCCCACTTCTTCCAGGAAGGCGGTCATGCCTTTGGGGTGGGAATTCCCGGAACGCCTACCAGCGAGTGGATCCCGCTCTTTCACCTCTGGCTTCAAAGAAGGATTTCGTCCCGGTAGCCTGGGCGCCTTTACACGAGCTTCGCCGAAAAAATGACTTCAGGGGTGAAAACGTACCCCTCACCATGAAAAGTATGGATCAGCTTGGGAGCCGAGGGATTACCTCCTGCAAGCCGACGGCGAAGGCGACTGATCTGAACGTCGGTTGCGCGATCGCGAACTTGTCCGAGCTGAGCGCGCGCGAGGGCGAGAAGCTGGCCCCGGCTGAGGATCTGCCGAGGATGCTCGACGAACACGCGAAGAAGCTGGAACTCGGCCTTCGAAAGCGAAACCAGCCCGCCATCAGGTCGGCGCAAGACCTGTTGCATGACATCAAGGCGCCATCCCGCGAATGAGTATTCGATTGCGAGCGAAGTCGGTGCAGAGGGTCTGGTTTCCGAGTGATGCAACATCGCGACCCGCCTCAGTTCGATCGCTGGGCCGACGCTTTGCGTTGCCCCGCAAAAAACTCAAGTATCTTAGGCGTGGCGACCGGGATCATGGACATGTGGTTCCCCCCCTCGACTTCAACATAGGCAGTCTTGGCGCCGACCCGGTTCATTGCGTCGACTTCAGCCTTGCTGGAAACGACCAGGCCGCCCTCCAGTCCCCCGACGGCGACGATGGCCGGAATCTTCGAAAGCTTGGCGTAGTTGTAGTCAGTCTCCCCGAGCGTTCCCGACATCGGTCCGATCGCAGCCCAGAGCTCCGGATATTTATGCGCCAGGCTCCACGTGCCTGCGCCGCCCATCGAATGGCCCATCAGATAGATGCGGGCAGGATCGATGTTGTATTCGCTCCGGACCAGCCGCACGACGTTCATCACGTCCATCTCGCTAAGCTGACGCTCACGCGGCCCGTCGGGTGGGCCGGGAGGCAGGCCCGGAGGGGGCGGCGTACGCTGACCGTTGGCGCCCGGCGGCGGGGCGCCCGGCACACCCATCGGTGCGCCGTACCAATTGCCGATGGAGTAGCCCATCGGCGCCACGAAGATGAAGCCATACTTGTCGCAAAGGGCCTTAAGGTTGTCGACCAACGCGAAGAAGTAGTCCTGATTGCCGAAGTAGCCGTGGAGCGCCACGACCAGAGGCGCGCCGACTTTGGGATCATAATTCTGCGGCACGTAGAGATGATAGGGCATCTCCTGCTTGGCCTCGGCGAAGAAATAGTGTCGTTCCTGATCGCCCTTTGCCCCAGGGCGCTGCGGCAGCTTGGCAAGCTCGGCGGCCGGTAGCCCGGGCCCAAAACCGAAGCGGGACGGAGGCGTTTGCGCATGGACCGGGGCGGCGACGATGAGGCTGGCCACGGCTAGTCCGGTCACTTTTGCGAACATCGCAAGCTCCTTGAACTCAAAGAAAAAGTTGGGCGGGTCGCGGTTCGCGGCCCGCCCGAGGGGGGAGGAGGGAATAGTCTCAGAACCGGGCCTTCACGCCCGCGTAGAAGCGTCTGCCCAGCAGATCGTAATCGGGCAGTGTCTGGCCCAGGTTGCTGTTCGGCACAGTCGGGCTGAGATCGCGGCCCAGGAGTTCCGGCTGCGCGTTGAACAGGTTGTCCACGCCGAACCGCAGTTCCCATCTACGATTGAGCGTCCAGCGCGCGAATAGATCTATTTCATTGTGAGCATCTACGCCCTGAAGGGTGTTGGTGGCGGCATTGACGACGGTGTTCTGGTTCTTGGCCGATGGGAAGTAGCGCCACCGCAAGCCAATCGAGCCCGGCCCTGCGGAGTAGTTGACGCTGGTGACAGCTCGGTAGCGGAAGTTGCTGCCAGCCGTGCCGGGGAGGCCGACGGTTCCGGCGTAGTTGTAGACCGTCGCTCCCTTTGAACTCTGTGTTTCGTACTTAAAGAGATAGTTGAAGACGCTGTTGAGCGTGAGCGAGCCAGGCGCGCCGAACATGCCGGGAGCCGGTGTGCTCCAGTCGAGCTGCACGTCCAGGCCGCGCGTGTGCAGGGACCCGCTGTTGTAATAGGGCGCAGTGGCGATCCGGTTGGCGCCGGTCCCTGCCTCGCGGATGATGTAGTCGCAGAACTTGTTGCCGGTAATGCTCAAGGTCGGGTTGGATTGCCCGTCTGCGTTGAAGCATTGCTCGTAAAGGGTCTCGGACGTCGCGACCTGGATCGCGTCGGTGATCTTGATGTCGTACCAGTCGACCGACAGGGTCGCCCGGTTGAGCAGGGGTTCCGCGAAGGGCGAGCGCAGCACCACCCCGGCGGTGAAGGTGTTGGCCTTCTCCGGCTTGACGGTGGGACTGCCCGTCTGCATGTCGATAGTGACGGGGAAGAAGCCGCCGAACGGCCCGGCGTAGGTAGCCCCGTCGTAGACGAAGTTGGGGTCGTTGCGCTTGATCAGGGCGGCGCAGAGGGCCCGGGTCTGGGCCAGGTGCGGGTTGCTGGCGTTGTTGCCCCAGCTCACGGGCGTGCTGACCGCGCAGGGGTCGCCGGCGGCTGCAAGAACGACATTCGGCGTGCCGGGCTGGAAAAGCTCGGCGACGTTGGGGGCCCGCTGGGCGCGCTGGAACCCGCCTCTGAACCGGATGTAGTCGTTGACGGCCCAGTCCCCGAGGGCCTTGTAGGTCAGGCCGCCGCCCGATGTGCTGTAGTCCGAATAACGACCGCCGAGCTCCAGGTTGAAGCCCTTGATCAGCGGAAGGTCTTTCAGGAGCGGGATCAGAAGTTCGCCGTAGACTTCCTTGGCGTTGATCGCGCCCTTGGTGCTGGCCGTGGGGAAGAAGGACGTTGTGTCGGCGAACGAGGTGACCTCGCTAAGTGGATCGGCATTGAAGACGAACCTGTTCTCGCGATAGTCGAGCCCGGCGGCGAACCTGAGCTGGCCCGCTGGCAGATTGAACAGCCCGCCCTGGATGGTGGCTTCGACGATATCCTGGGTCAGGCGTTGGCTATTTTGCTGCTTGGTGGTGATGGCGTCGATACAGTCGGGCGACGCGGGTTGGCCTTTGAAGATGGCGTTGTAGAAGCCCGAGGTGCAGTGCGACTGCTGCAGAGACGGCAGCGAGAAGGTCTGCCCCGCCCCGTAGTTCGGCGAAGCGAGCACCTGCCGCAAGCGCTGGACCGAAAACACGCCGCTCGACGTAATTGCCGAGTAGCTTGTGTCGCCGTGGGAACCGTAGGCCTCCCACGTCCAGTCGGTTCCCGGCACGTCGCCCCTGAGCCCTGCCAGCACCTGATAGGTATTGCTGGTGTTCGATGACAGAGGCGCGCCGACGAGGTTGGTGGTGAGCATCGACAAGGCCCAAGGGGCGCCGGGGTTGGGCCGCGAATTGAGCAGGGCCTCAAGCTCGGGCGTGGTGGGATGGGCGGCGTCGTGGGGAATGGCCGTGGCCCAGAACTGGACGGCCGGCGTATATCCGCCCCGCAGCCTGACCATGGACTCGGTGAAGTTGCCTTGCAGGAAGGCGGTGATATGCGGCGCGATGTCGTAGTGTGAGCTGCCGAACATCGACCATCGGGTCATCGTTGGCGACAGTTGAGCGCCGGTATCCGAAAACCCAAGCTGTCCATTCTGATCGACCTTGTAGTCAGGCGCCAGCGGACCCGCGTAGCGGGGCGCTCCCTGACCATTAAGGCCGCGCCTGGGATAGAAGACGGTCCCATTGTAGTTGACCTGGATCTCCGGGCCGAAGGTGGGGACGACTCCTGGGCCAAAGATGGCGTTCAGCGCGCCTGCACTTGGGCAGTTGGCGAACGGCGCCAGCCCCACGAACTGTACGCTGCCGCCGCAGTCATAGCCGGCCTGCGGCAGCCAGAGCGGGGATGTGGTGGAGTTGGTGGTGGTGTCGTACCAAGGGGCGCTGTAGAACTTCCGGTCCTTCTGGTAGACGACGGAACGCGAAGTATAACCAGCGCCGAACATGGCGTTGCCTTTGCCGTCCGCAAAGTTGCCGCCCATCAATAGGCTGATGTTGGGCGTCTTGTTGTCGCCCTCCTGGGTGATCCCGTACTGAGCGTCGACTTCGACACCTTGGAAATTCTTCTTCAGCTTGAAGTTGACCACGCCTGCGACGGCGTCGGCGCCGTACACGGCCGATGCGCCCCCCGAGATGATCTCCACGCCTTCGATCGCCGACGCCGGGATCGAGTTGATGTCGATGGCGAGGGACGCGTTGGCGGGCTGGGCCCGGCGGCCGTCGAGGAGGACGAGGTTGCGGTTGGAGCCGAGGCCGCGCAGGTTCAGCGTCGAGGCCCCCGGCGTCGTCGTCGCGTTGATCTGCTGCGCGATCGTTGGCGTGAACTGGTTGTTACCTTGCCCAAACTGCGGCAGCTGGCTGATTGTGCGCTCGAGCTCGGGCGTGGAACGGTTCTCCAGCGACTGCTGGTTGACCGATACGATCGGGCTGGTGGCGGTGAAATCGCGCCGTGCGATGCGGGAGCCGGTGACGACCACCTCGCTGACGGCGGTATCGGACCCGTTTGCCTCCTGCGCGGAAGCTATTCCGCTCGCGGCAAGCCCGATCAAGATCGTTGACCCCAGCAGCACCGCTCTGGAGTTGCAAGGTTTGATTGTGGTTTGCATAGCTTTTCCTCCTCGCCGCGCCATTTCCATTTGCCGATTAGTGGAATTGGCGCCTGTTTTTACTTGCCTTGTACGTCGGGGCTTCGATCAGCCCGGCGGGGCGCGATAAATCAGTCGGCCTGTATTCAGGCCGATGACCCGTTCCAGCACCTGCCGCTGCTCGCTGTCGGGATCGTTCGCGACCTTGCTTCGGGTGTTGAGCAACATGGTCGCCCGGGTGCGGCCGTCGTAGGCTGGCCATTCGGGCAGTCCCTGCGCGCCTGGTTTGCCGGTGCGGGCGAAGTTCGCCCATGCGCGGCTCATGCTGTCGGCCAGGCCCTGGGCGTCGCGCGTCCGTCCGACAAGATCGCTGCTGATCGCGATGTTGTTGAAGACGAAGGGAAGCTCGAGGGTATGGGGCGAGCGTAGATGCCCGCCCATCGCGGGCGTCTCCCAATCGAACCGGTAGTGATAGGCCGGGGCGGCGCCTAACGCGGTCTTGCGGCGGGCGATTTCATGTGAAAGCACCGCGGTCGGTGCGTCTGTCCCGATCGCGAGGAACAGATCCCACGGCCGAGCGCCGGGTGTCGCCTTGCGATAAACGGCGAGGACCTCGTCGATCCCGCCCTTGACCATGGGCGAGATGGCTTTGCGCATCTCCGCCTCGGTCATGTCGAGCTTGGCCCCGGAATGGCGGCTGAAGTAGCTCCATTCGGTCCGGTTGTAGCCGATCAGCAGGGGCACGTTGGCCGATACGGCAGGCGCGCGCGGGTCGAACGGATGGGTTGGAAGGATCGCGCCATCGACGACGGGCGCGAAATTCCGCAAGTAGCCCGGACCGTCCCCCGGCAGCTTCGTGGAAACTGCAGTGTAGGCCGCGAGCAACCGCTTGATATCCACGCGTTGCAGATCGCGAGCCTGCGCCCGCTTCAGTCCAAGCTCGCGCAGGAGGGCGTCGGCGGCTTCCACGGCGTCGTTCTTGCGGCCCATGTGGAAGCCCGGGCCGCTCTCGATGACGGCGCGATGGAACAAGCCCTTGGCGCTCGGCATCGCCATCAGCGCCGAGACCTTCATGCCTCCGCCGGACTCGCCGAAGACAAGTACCCGGTTGGGGTCGCCGCCGAACGCCGCGATATTTTCCCTTATCCATTGCAGGGCGGCGACGATGTCGAGCTGACCGACGTTGCCGGAGGCGGAGAATTCCGCCCCGAGATGCTCGCCCAAGTAGGTGTAGCCGAGCACGTTCAGGCGGTGATTAACCCCCACCACCACAACGTCGCCCGCTCGGGCGAGGTTGGTTCCGTCATAGAGAGGCGCGCCAGCGGTGCCAAAGGCGAAGCCCCCGCCGTGCAACCAGACCATGACCGCCCGCGCCGCTCTGTCCGGTCCTGGCGTCCAGATGTTCAGAACCAGACAATCTTCGCCCTGAGGAACCGCAGATGGTGCGCTGAAGATCGGCGACTCCGCCCCCGCGCCGGCGGGGATGATCTGTGGCGCGTTGGGTCCGAGACGTGTGGCGTCCCGGACGCCCGGCCATGAGGATGGCGGCTTTGGCGGCAGGAAACGGTTCGCTCCGGCTGTGGATGCGCCATACGGGACGCCTAGGAAGGTCGCCACGCCGTTGCTCGCGCGGAAGCCCTCTAGTTTGCCGTTGCTAACTTCGATTGACGATCGATTTGCTCTTGATTTGAAAGACGGCGCTGCGAAGCCCTGTTGAGCGATCGCGGCCGCGCCCGTCATCACGAACGTCCGTCGCGCCAATCTAAGTGCTGGGTTTTCCAAGGAAAACATAACCCCTCCGCTCGCCGACGTCGCTTCGCGCGTGGCGTTGTTCTATTTGGAGACTTAGTCGACTGGCTTGCGTACTGGCGTCATGGCCAAGGTGTGCAAGCTAAACGAAAGTAAAACGAAACTTATGTCGATGTGTCAATATGCAAGCGAAAATTAAAATTCGATAATAGAATCAGGAGGTTAATGCCAGAAATGCTGTTTTCATCGGGGATCAAGGTATCAATCGCGCAAAAAACTGGCGCGCTGCGAAATGGCTCGCATCGATGAATGGATATCTTGGAAACGCCGCTTCTCGTGAGCGGGAGCCTCCCTAAGGGAGGAGAGGCGCGGGCTATTCCGCGGCGGCGGAGGGCGGCTGGGCGTCGTCCGAAAGACCGAGGGCCTCTACGACGCGCACCGCGTGCGTCTCGCAAACAGTTCTGAGCCGCGCACTGGTGAGTTGGTCGGTGACGAACACGTCGACATCGCTGATGTGCGCAATGCGTACGGGGGCAGGGCGCCCGAGTTTGCGCTGGTCGGCGACGAGGATTATTGCCCGGGCGTTCTGCAGAATTGCCTGGGAAACCTGAACCTCATTGATGTCGAAGTCGAGCAGGGCGCCGTCCTCGTCAATCGATGAAGAGCCGATGACGGCAAAGTCGACCTTGAAGTTGCGGATGAAATCGACCGCGGGCGGGCCGACCGCGGCCCTATCGTGATGCCGCACCCGTCCACCCGTTACGATGATCTCGTTGTTTCGGTTCTGTCCGAGAATATCGACCACGTTGAGATTGTTGGTGATCACGAGCAAACCCGATCGATCAGCCAGCGCGCGGGCGACTTCTTCGGTCGTGGTGCCGATATTGATGAACAGCGACGCGCGCTCCGGAATGAGTGCAGCGGCCGCGACGCCAATGGCCTGCTTCTCATCCCTGGCGATTTGCCGGCGAGATTCGTAGCTCAGATTTTCCACGCCCGACATGGCCGTGGCCCCGCCGTGAACCCGCGAGATCAGATTCTGCCTATAGAGATCGTTCAAATCCTTGCGGATCGTTTGGGAGCTGACGCCGAGCTGCTCGGCCAGGCTCTCGACGCTCGCCCGCCCCGTGCGTTGCAGGATGTCGAAGATCTCTTGCTGTCGAGCGTGCATTTCGCCGGCCATGATGACGGAATAATGCTTCGCTTGGAGACCGTCTAGGGGAGCGTGGCCGCCGCGGTTAGGCTGATTGCGGGAGCAGGGTCCTGCGGACGGCGTCCTGCCAGCCGGCGACCATGGTGGCGCGCTGGTCCTTGCCCATGCGCGGCTCGAACCGCCGGTCCAGCGCCCAGGTGGCCGAGAGGGCGTCGAGGCCGGGCCAGACGCCGACCGCGAGGCCGGCGAGGAAGGCCGCGCCGAGGGCGGTGGTCTCCACCCCCGAGGGCCGCTCGACCGGGGCCTGCAGCATGTCGGCGAGGAACTGGCACAGCCAGTCGTTGGCGGACATGCCCCCGTCCACCCTGAGCGCCGCCGCCGAAGCGCCGCCGTCCGCGGCCATGGCGCCCACCAGATCGAGGGTCTGGAAGGCCACCGCCTCCAGCGCCGCCCGGGCCAGGTGGGCGGCGGTCGCCCCCAGGGTCAGGCCGCAGATCAGCCCGCGCGCGTCGGGGTTCCAGTGCGGCGCGCCGAGGCCGACGAACGCCGGCACCATGTAGACCCCATGGCTGTCCGGCACCTGGGTGGCCATGTCGTTGGTCTGGGAGGCGTTGGTGATCACCCCGATGCCGTCGCGCAGCCATTTGACCGCCGCGCCGGCCACGAAGATGGAGCCTTCGAGGGCGTAGGTGGTGCGCCCGGCGAGGCGATAGGCCGGGGTGGTCAGCAGCCGGTTCTGCGAGGTGACCGCCTGCTCGCCGATGTTCATCAGCATGAAGCAGCCGGTGCCGTAGGTGGACTTGGCCATGCCAGGCTTGAAGCAGGCCTGGCCGAACAGCGCCGCCTGCTGGTCCCCCGCCATGCCGGCGATGGGGATGGAGGCGTCGAACAGGTCCGGCGCGGTGTGGCCGAACAGGCCGCTGTTGTCCTTCACCTCGGGGAGCTGCGAGGCGGGGACGCGCAGGAGCTTCAACAGCTCCTCGTCCCAGCGCTGGGCCACGATGTCGAACATCAGGGTGCGGCCGGCGTTGGTCGGATCGGTGGCGTGGACCTTGCCCCCGGTCAGCCGCCAGAGGAGGAAGCAGTCGATGGTGCCGAAGGCGAGCTCGCCCCGCTCGGCCTGGGCCCGGGCGCCGGCGACGTTGTCGAGGATCCAGGCCAGCTTGGTGCCGGAGAAGTAGGGGTCGAGCAGCAGGCCGGTCTTCTCGCGGAACGTGGGTTCGGCCCCCTCAGCCCTGAGCGTGGCGCAGGCCTCGGCGGTGCGCCGGTCCTGCCAGACGATGGCCTTGTGGATCGCCTTGCCGGTGGACCGCTCCCACACCACCACCGTCTCGCGCTGGTTGGTGATGCCGATGGCGGCCACGCCGGCGGCGTTCACCCCGCCCTTGGCCATGGCCTCCTTCATCGTGGCGAGGGTGTCGCGCCAGATGTCCTCCGGGTCGTGCTCGACCCAGCCCTGTTTGGGATAGTGCTGCTGGAACTCCCGCTGCGAGACGGCGACGGGCCTGGCCTGCGCATCGAACAGGATGCTGCGGGTCGAGGTGGTGCCCTGGTCGATCGCCAGGACGTACGAAGCGGCAGCCATGCGAGGCCTCCCTTTCAATCGGTCTCGCGGGTTACTCCGCGATGGTTTCCTCGGTGATGGTCACCGTCAGGGCGGCCCGGCGCGAGGGCAGGAAGGGCCGGATCAGGAGCTGATAGGCGCCGCCCCCGACCACCCCGCCGATCAGCGGGCCGACGATGGGTATCCACCAGTAGCTCTGCGGCGAGGGCAAGGCGGCCGGACCCCATCCGGCCAGATAGGCGAACAGCCGCGGTCCGAAGTCCCGCGCCGGGTTCAGCGCCCAGGCCTCGAGATAGCCGGCCGAGGCGCCGATGGCCGCCACCAGGAAGCCGATGATCAGGGCGCTGGAGTTGGCCATGGGCGCCTGGGTGTTGTACTCCTCGGTGATGGCGAAGATGCCCAAGAGCAGCAGCGCCGTCAGGATGATCTCGTCGACCAGGGCGTGCATCGGCGTGATGTTGTCGCCGGGGTGGGTGAAGAAGACCCCGGCCGCGCCGCCGTCGACGCTGCGCGACAGGTGGTGCAGGGCGTTGAAGGCGTCGATCACCGGGCCGTAGAGCTGGTAGACCACCGCCGCGCCCAGGAAGCCGCCCACCACCTGGGCCAGGGTGAAGGGAATGACCTTCTTCCAGGAAAAGCCCCTGAACACCGCCAGCGCCAGCGTCACCGCCGGGTTGGCGTGGGTGCCCGACACCGCCCCCGTGACATAGATGGCCAGGGTGACCGCAAGCCCCCAGGTGATGCAGACGCCCCAATAGGCCGTCTTGTACGGACTGGGGTCGTACAGCGTGTACATCGCCGCCGCCGAGTCCCCGATCACGATGATGATGAAGACCGCCATCGCCTCGGCGATCAGTTCCCCCAGCAGTATCTTACGATCAGTCATCGCCCGTTCCCTCCGTTTTTCTACACGTCCGCTCTGCGCGCTGGAGCTTGCGCCTCCGCAAGATTGGAAAGCCTTGCCTCCAGGTAGATCGACAGCTGGCGTATGCCCTCGCCATCCATGAAAAGGCCCAGCTTCGAGCGTCGCCAGAGGATGTCCTCGGCGGTGCGGGCCCACTCCTCGCGGACGAGATAGTCGACTTCACGCTCTGTGAGGCCCGCCCCGAAATCCTCGCCCAGGTCGCCCTGCCCCCTAGCGCCCTCGAGCAGGCGAAGCGCGCGCGAGCCATAGGACCTCGCCCAACGGTGTCGGGTCCCCGGAGAGAGAAATGGCGCCGCCCTGACGAGCTCAGCTTCCAGGGCTTCAAGGTCGCCGGCGGTGATGTCGCCACCGGGCAGGGGGGCTTGGCTGGTCCATGAGCGGCCCCCTTCGCCCAGAAGCGGCCTCAACATGGTCATGGCGTGCTCCGCCAGGGCCCTGTAGGTCGTAATCTTCCCGCCAAAGACCGACAGAAGCGGCGCTTGGCCGTCAACTGTCTCCAGATCGAGCACATAGTCGCGGCTCACCTTCGACGGGTCATCCGCCTCGTCCCCGTACAGCGGCCGCAGTCCGGCATAACTCCAGACCACGTCCTCTCCGCGCACCGGCGTAGCGAGGCCGCGGCTGGCGCTTTCGCGAAGATAGGTGATCTCCTCCGCATCCGGCCGCGCCCGCTCGGGGCCGCCGCTCCACTCGACGTCTGTTGTCCCGATCAGCGTGAAGGCGGCTTCGTAGGGGATGATGAAGATAATTCGGCCGTCTGGGTTCTGCAGAACATAGGCGTGATCGCCGTCGTACAGCCGCCGCGTCACGATATGACTTCCCCGCACCAAACGCAGGGGAGATTGCCGTTGCAAGTTCAGTCGCCGAGACAGGATCTCGCTCACCCAACTGCCGGCCGCATTCACCAGGATCCGGGCCGTCACCGCGGAGGGACGGGCGGTCACGCCATCCTCGATATTCGCCAACCACAGACCATCGAGCCGGCGCGCGTCTCGAAAGCGGGTGCGCGTCAGAATATGGGCGCCACGCTCCGCCGCATCTTGCGCATTGGCGACAACGAGGCGGCTGTCATCGCCCCAGCAATCCCAATAGGAAAAGCCTCGCTCGAAACTCGGATTCAAGCCATCGCCGAGGGGCGACAGCTTCAACCGCACCGCCTCTGATGGCGGCAGACGCCGCCGAACGCCCAGATGGTCGTAGAGGAACAATCCGGCCCGCAACATCCAGGCCGGCCTCATCGTCCGATCGTGAGGCAGTACGAAGCGCAACGGCCTCACAAGGTGCGGCGCGATAGACATCAGGCGTTCGCGCTCGGCGAGAGCCTCGCGCACGAGCCGGAATTCGTACTGCTCAAGATAGCGCAGTCCGCCGTGGATCAGCTTGGTGCTCGCCGAAGAAGTCCCGCTTGCGAGGTCGTCCTGCTCTACAAGTAAGACGCGCAGGCCTCGACCGGCGGCGTCACGAGCAATTCCCGCGCCGTTAATCCCCCCGCCTACGACCAAAAGATCGAAATCTGCGCTCATAATTTCGCTCTAGCGGACCCCATACCCTCGCTCGCGCGCATCTGGTTTTCGAATCGTAAGTAGCCGAGTTCGGCGTTATCGGAGCCGCGTGGAGCGAAGCGGGAGGCGGGGAGCCGCGCAATGTTCAGAGGCGCCGACTCTATAAGTGTCTGATAAAGCCGGATTATGCCGAGAATGGACCTGGGTTCGCCATGGCGGCGCCGTTGACCGGAAGGCGGCGAGATCAGTGACTTCATGCCTCACAATGGGTCCGGCGGCGCTCAAAGATAAAGCCCTCTAGCTTCGAAATGCGCGAAATAAAATAGCAGACGAAAGATTTTTTGTTTCGTTCGTTGCCGCCGACGGCTATACGAGTCTTCAAAAGGAAAGGGAGCGCGGGAGGCGTTCCCGCACCATAGGGGACGCCAAAATGAACAAGGTGCAGCGCGAGAGATCGCGGCTTCTACTGGGCGCGAGCACAACCGTTCTGCTGCTGGCGGCCGGTCTTCCTGCGGCCGCTCAGACCTCAGGCGAAGGCGCGGTCGGCGAGGTGGTGGTGACCGCGCAGAAGCGCGAACAGCGTCTGCAGGAAGTTCCGGTGTCAGTGACGGCGCTCGGAGCCGACCAGTTGGAGCGGATGCAGATCGCCAGCGGCACCGACGTGGCCAAACAGGTCCCGAACCTTCGGGTTTCCAACCTCGGCAATGAGGATCAGCCGAAATTCGCAATGCGGGGCATCGCCACGCCAGAGTTCAACCTGAACGCCACCTCGCCCACGGGGGTGTTCTACGATGAAGTCTATATCGCAACCCAATGGCTGGGCGGGCCGCAGGTGTTCGACATGGAGCGCGTCGAGGTGCTCCGGGGACCGCAAGGGACGCTGTTCGGAAAGAACACCACCGGCGGCGCGGTCAACTTCATCACGCGGGCCCCGAGCTTCGGCGCCGGCGGCGGCTACATTACCGGCGAGGCGGGGAGCAACGACTACTTCCACGCGACGGGCGCCGCCGAGACCACCCTGATCGAGGATCGGCTCGCGGTTCGGGCGGCGTTCAACTTCACCAAGAGCGATGGCTGGGTGAACAACCGCAGCCGTCTTACTGGGGCGCGGGACCTTTCCTCGATCGACAATCACGCCGTCCGTCTGAGTTTCGCCTATAAGCAGGACGACTTCAAAGCGACGCTGAGGCTGTTCTCCAGTCGCAGCAATCCCACCAACATCGGCATCATCGCCTATGGCGTCGGCCCCGGCGGGACCGAGGGCAACGGGGTCAATCCCCGCGTTTCGCCTTACACCGGCCAGCCTTTCGATGTGCATGAGGGCGCCTTCGACCATGTCGGCGAGATCATCGCGCGGGGCGATGGCGGCTATCTCACCCTTAACAAGGGGCTTGGGCCCAACTTTACGCTCACCTCGATCACCTCCTACTTCAACGGCGATTTCAAGAATACGGTCGATGTGGACGGCTCGATCGCCGACTTCTTCTCGATCGACTTCTTCGCCAAGCAAAACGAGGTGTCGCAGGATCTGCGCGTGGCGAGCAGCTTGAGCGGACCGTTCAATTTCATCGCCGGCGTCTACTTCACGCACGACAACGTCAAGATCCGGACCAACTTCCGCTCGAACGCCGCGCCGCTGTTCAATCAGAGCTATCTCCAATCGCGGACATCCTATGCGGGATATTTCGACGGGACCTTTGACGTCACGAGCGCTCTGCAGGTCTACGGCGGCGTCCGCTGGACCAGCGACCACGGCCGTCTGCGCAACTATCAGGTGATCTCAGGCCTGCCCGCCTTCATCATCCCAGGCATCCCGCTGCAACCCACGCTCAAGTACGACGACGCAAAGCCGACCGGGCGGCTTGGGCTGCGGTACCGGGTCTCGGGCGACCTGATGTTCTACGCCCAATATGCGCGGGGCTATCGCAGCAGCGCGTTCAACGGCGGCGCCCTGGCGCGCGTGCAGGACCTGAACGTCGCCAAGCCCGAGACGCTCAATTCCTATGAAGCCGGCGTCAAATCGCAGTGGTTCGAACGGCGGCTGCAGGTGAACGCCTCCGCATTCTACTATGATTTCCGCAACCAGCAGTTCCTGAACGCGGTCAACGTCGGCGGCGTGCAAGCTTCACAACTCGCCAATGCGGGGAGGGCCCGCATTCAGGGGCTGGAACTCGAGGTCATGGCGCGTCCGATCCCGCCCCTGACGCTCAGCGCGGGCATGGGCTTGCTGGACGCCAAATATAAGGAACTGGTGCTGCCGGATCCGGCCACCAGCGTGCCGACCGACCTGCGTGGCAAGCGCCTGATCGAAGCGCCGACGTCGACCTTCAATTTCGCCGGCGATTACGTCGCGATGGTCGGCGCCGACAAGGAACTGTCGTTCCACCTCGATGCCGTGCACGTTGGAACCGAATACTTCTCCGCCTTCAACGATCCGCGCGGGAGTTCGCGACCCTTCTGGGAAGCCAACGCGCGCGTGGCGTTCAAGGATACGGCCAAGCATTACGAGCTTGCGTTCTGGATGAAGAACTTGAACGACAATTCCGAGGTCGCCGGGGCGGTGCTCAACACCGCCTCGAACATCCGCTTCACCACCATTCCCTATCCCCGCCGTTACGGCGTGTCGCTGAACTATACGTTCTAGCGCTCACGGCATGGTCGCCGGCGCCCTCGAGGCGCCGACGATGCCGGTGCTCAGAGCGTCTCCCACAGGCGGCGCTTGGCCCCGCCTGGGTCGTTCTCGACGCGGCAGTTTACATCAAGGATCATGGTCGCACGCTTGGTCGAATCGTAGGCCGGCCAGGAGGGGAGGCCCTTGTGGTTCGGGTTTCCCGTGCGCGCGAAGGCGATCCAGGCGTCGCTGACCCGGCTCGCCAACGCCTTCACTTCGGGACCGCCCTTGGTCATCACGGTCGGGACGTCCGTATTGTCGAATACGAACGGGATCTCGACCGTGTGCGAAGCGCCGAGCTTTCCCCCCAGGGCCGGGGAGCGCCAGGTGAAGAGATAGGCGTAGACGGGCGGAGGCTGGGCCGCCTTGCGTTCCGTCACCGTGATGGTGGACTTGCGGATAAAGCGGTCGGTGCCGAGCTGAAGATAAAGCTCGCTGGGCGAGGCGCCCGGGTCGGCCTGGCGGTATAGATCGAGCACCTTTGCGGCGTTGGCCTCGCCCACATAGTCGACGACGCGGCGGCGCAACTCGGCGGCGTCCATGGTGAAGGCTGCTGGATCGTTCAGCGAGAACAACGCCATCTCGTGCTTGTTGCAGCCGACGATCATGGGCACGCCCGCCGCCAGCGGGCTCGCCACCGGATCGAACGGGTGGTTGGCGACGTAGCGACCGTCCATCACCGGCTGGAAGCCCATGCGAAGGCCGCCAGGACCCGCAGGTTGAACGCGGCTGGCGGCGGTCATCGCCGAGAGCAGGGTGGCCGGCGGAAGCGTCTGCAGCTCATCCACCCACGCTGGGGGAATCTCGAGCGTCTTCAGGAAGGCCTCGGTCATCCGATTGGCCTCTTCGCGCGTGGCTGAGCGCACCGACGTTCCGCTCTTTCCAGCACATTGGGATCCTAAGCTTAGAATTCCACGTGGACAAGTTGTCGCG